>Ga0247844_1000565_pt1 | contig 78363 bp, 50 predicted proteins | sample LaCtaG_FD_192421 | JGI IMG/M metagenome (GOLD analysis project Ga0247844, IMG submission 192421) | Freshwater microbial communities from meromictic Lake La Cruz, Castile-La Mancha, Spain - LaCruzMarch201714.5m_1 | ecosystem: Environmental > Aquatic > Freshwater > Lake | place: Spain: Castile-La... | reverse complement strand
CATCCCTTGTGAAAGCGGTATCCATGTGCATCCTGTAAGCCGGAATCATCGCCATCTGAAGCACACAAGTCTGTCCCCTCGTGCCTTGCCCCAAACAAATGTCCAAACTCGTGCGCAAAGGTGTACCTAGGCGCTGTTACCGCACCTGCCTCTACAATGGCGAACGCAGAATTACCGTCAATTACAGCGTCCCCAAATGCAGATACTGCTCCTGTTGCGTTAGTGTATCCGGCAGCTGTAAGTATAAAAACCAAATCAGCATTGTATTGGGTACGGTAACCTGCAATCGCTACATTAGTTGGAAGAGAAAGTCGATCAGTATTTATGTTTCCTGATTCGGACCACTCACTACTTGTCAATGCCTGAACCCCAGCCAAAGTCACACTGAGTTGGTTAGATGAGACCGCACTCCTTGACAGCGCAATATTTGTAGAGGCTATACCGGCATTTGCGAGTGCTACAATACCCGGATTGGCAGTTCGGGCTGCTAGTGTGTGAAGAACCAGTATGCGTACTGGGCACAAGGGCGGGCCGTCTCTTTCTTCGCTAGATTGCTCTCCTCCCGAGTAAGAAGTGCCTGAAGGGGTAGCACAGCCGTCTACCATTTGGGTATTGTCCAGTTCAACGAAAGCCGAAACCCCTTCTCCTAGATCCCTGATTTGGTAGTAACTTGTATCGAGCCAAAGTTCGGCAAAGGTTTGACTATCTTTCTTCATGGCCATAAAACTGCCATCAAAGCACTCGTTTACTGTAGATTCATCTTCACAATATTCAGTTGAAGTTAATTCTCCAAACCAAGTATATTCTCCATTTGGATAGGTACGAATATAACTTGTTGAGAAGGTGTAGGCCTTTGTCGTATTTGGCAAAATTACGGGAAGTAAATCGTTGTCCAGTAGAGGGAAGAGGTTGTTTAACTGTACAAGTTGAACGGATTTCGATGTCGGCATTGCCAACAGTTGTTGCCACTGGAATTCCTGGTTTGGACTTAAGTTGTTGACTGTTACCAAAGAGGGGTAAAAAAAAGATGTCGTGGTTTGGGCCCCGACATTTGCAAAAAACGCCAAGAAGAGGAGCAAGAAGCCAGTAGACTTACGGTTTATAGACAATCTTTGTGCAAACAAGGCTTTGCCCCCCCCCCCGCAGGGCAAGTACGGGATTTTTGAGGAATTGGAGTGTAACCAGCGTTGGGCATGGCAAAAAGGGACTTTTTCATTTTTGGAAAAAAATTTGGTGAGAAAATCGGTGTGAGAAAATTAAAAGCAGATACTTTATGCTACAAAGGTGCCACTTAAAAATGACCATAGGAAGGACAGAAATCATGGATTCAATACAGGCAGGAGTATGATATTAAGCACAAGGCGTTTAAAGATTTGATCTTCGGAACAACGGTGGGGGCAGTAAGGCATGCGGTAGATATTCCGGTGCTGATTGTGCGGTGATGTACCCCGGAACGCTGTTCCGGGACATCCAATGCGTCGCCCGGAACAGCGTTCCGGGATACAAAAAGCCCTTCCGGGGGGAATCGGAAGGGCAGGTAGATCAAATGGTTTTGCCACGCTCGCCGGAGAAGCATCTTGGCTTCCCGGCGATCAATGGCAGTAGGGTAGGGGTCTGATGGGGCGTTTCAAAGGTCAATCAGGGTATGGTCAGTTAGGGTATTCACTTGCAGCGGGGGCGCCTCTTTCCTCTTGTTCAGGGATTATACAGGGTGCGTTTTCACCCTTGGGTTTTAGGTGTTTTCAAGGGTGAATGCCGTGAAGTGGGAAAGCGTGAACAGGGGGCGGGGATTTTTTTTGAAAAAATTGATTGGCACACGGATGTAACGGATTTGACAGCTTAGCGCAGATTCTTAAATCCCTGAAAAGCTGTCAAATCCGTTACATCCGTGTGCCAATACGTACTTAATCGCGAGAATCTAAGCCTGTTTTTTTAATCTCAAAAAAGGCCGTTCGATCAAGGCCCAACTGATTCTTGCCAGCAAATATGTGCCGCCAAAAGCGAGCAGGATATAGGTCGTTTGAGCCAGCACCGGATTCAAGCCGCTCACCAAAAGCCAGTCGCCGAAACCCCGTTTCCAGGCATATTCGAACATGTGATGAAACACGTAAAGCCCATAACTATACTTCCCAAGGTGCTGAAGAAACGCATTTTCGCATACCCGGCGCGTGGCGGCCCGAGGGTCAGGATTCAGTGCCAGAAAAAGCATGGCTGCAAACAAGATCGGTGAAAGGGTGTAGAGTCGGTGTTCTGTTCCATTCAGGAAAATTTGAAGAATTTCCCATCCGGTCCAGCAGAAAATGATCCGCGCAATCCAGAATTTGAACGGCATTGCCTGCAACCAGCCCAGCCGCAAAGCCACCGCCACAAAAGCCCCTACCGACAAGCCATCCATCCGGCAAAAAGGCAGCGTGTACGCCGCCACGGAGAGTTCGGTGCCCACCACATGGTCGGTCATATTGCGCAGGCCCGTGCCCATAGCAAGCAGTAAGAGACAAAGAATTGCCAAGCCTCTTTTGGGCATGAAATACACCACCAAAGGCCATAAGAGATAAAACTGCTCCTCAATGGCCAGCGACCACAAATGGTTGAGATTGAATACTTGACTGTGCCAGAGCCAGTCGTTTTTCAAACCCATGGCGATGTTGGGCGTGAATGTAAAATACCAGACAAACGAATCGTAGCCTTGCAAACGTTCCGGAGCTTTTTCAAGAAAAACAATGGTGATCCAGGTCACCAAAACCGCAAAATAGTACAGCGGAAAAATACGCAGGAAACGTCGCCGATAGAAGCCTGAAAAATAACCCGGTTTTTCCCTTGAATCGAGCAATATGCCCGTGATCAGAAATCCCGACAACACAAAAAACAAATCTACCCCCATCCAGCCGTTCTGAAAAATAAAGAACATTCGCTCGTCGGCGAAGTATTCCCGCATCAAAAAATGGCTCAGCAACACCGTCAAAATAGCAATGCCCCGCACCCCGTCCAGCGCCGGAATGTGGCCGCGAAAATTGATTGTTGAATGTTGAGGGTTGACCATTGACTGTTGAGCGTTTTCAAGTGGGCCTTTCAAGTGGTGGTATGGCCTTTAGGCCGTCGGGAAAAGGGGCGTTTACGCCCCAGATTCTGTCGTACTGCGTCGTAAACGACGCACTTCCCGACGGCCTAAAGGCCATACCACCGCTTGAAACACCCACTTCAACTTAGACCACAAGCGCCAAGTGTTTGGACCGTACTTCCCGCCCCAAAAATATCGCCGCTTTCCTGTCAAAATCCTCCGCAGATTCGGTAGTGAAATACTCCACGTTTCCGCCCTTGTTACATACGGCCTCTATTTCCGGGTGGCGGTGAAGGTAGTCCAAAAGGCTTTTAGCCACTATTTCTCCCTGCGAAAGAAGTTGAACATTCGTAGGAAGGTACTGCCGAATTTTCTTTTCCAGCAAAGGATAATGAGTGCAGCCCAGCACCACGGTATCTATATGGGAAGATTGTACCAACAGCTCGCTCAGATATTTTTTGACAAAATAATCAGCCCCATCGCCTTCGTGCTCGTTGTTCTCCACCAGCGGCACCCACATCGGGCAGGCTTGTTGGAACACCGTTATTTCCGGGAAAAACTTTTGGATTTCTATGACGTAGGACTGCGAAACCACTGTGCCACGGGTAGCCAAAACGCCGACATGTTTTGTTTTTGAATAATTGCCCACGATTTCTGTGGTAGGCCTGATTACACCCAGTACCCGCCGATCCGGAGCGATTTTCGGCAAATCCTGTTGCTGAATGGTACGCAACGCCTTCGCAGAAGCCGTATTACAAGCCAACACAACCAACTGGCAGCCCATGTCAAACAGGTGACGCACGCACTCCAGCGTATAATGATATATGGTGTCGAAATCGCGCGGGCCGTAGGGCGCACGGGCGTTGTCACCCAGGTAGATGTAGTCGTATTGTGGGAGTTTTGCGCGGATGTCGCGGAAAACGGTCAAGCCGCCGTAGCCTGAGTCGAAGATGCCAATGGGGGCTGGAGTTGTATTCATCCCATCCGTTTCTTATTCAACTCTGTAAAAAACCGATTCAACTCATCCACCGAATAATATAAAACCTCCCTCGGTTTTGAGCCTTCAGCGGGACCGACGATACCAAGCCCTTCCAGCTGGTCCATGATACGTCCCGCACGGTTGTAACCGAGTTTCATCCGGCGCTGGATCAGGCTGGTGCTGCCGTGCTGGGTTTCCACCACCAATCGGCCAGCATCTTCCAGCATATCGTCCATATCCGCAAAACTGAACTGCTTGCCACTTTTACTGTCGCCGCCCTGCTCGCCGTCAGGGTGGAATTCGGGCAGGAAGAAGGGTTCTGGGAAGCCCTGCTGCTTGGCAATAAAATCTATGACACGTTCCACTTCGGGTGTGTCCACAAAAGCCGACTGCAAGCGCACAATGTCGCCACCTACAGAAAGTAACATGTCGCCGCGCCCGGTGAGTTGTTCTGCGCCGCCCGCATCAAGAATGGTCCGCGAGTCCACTTTGGAAGCCACTTTGAAAGCGATACGCGCCGGGAAGTTGGCTTTGATCACCCCGGTGATGATATTTACCGAAGGACGCTGTGTTGCTATGATAAGGTGTATGCCCACCGCACGAGCCAACTGGGCAAGACGACCAATCGGCAATTCAATCTCTTTGCCCGCCGTCATAATCAAATCCGCAAACTCATCAATAATCAACACGATGTAAGGCAGGAAGCGGTGACCCTTGTTCGGATTCAAGCGTCGCGCCACGAACTTGTCGTTGTATTCCGTAATGTTCCGCACCTCTGCTTTCTTGAGCAGGTCATAGCGCGTTTCCATTTCAATGATGAGTGAATTGAGGGTGTGTACCACCTTCGTCGTGTCCGTCACGATCGGTTCCGTCTGGTCGGGCAGGAAACCGAGGAAGTGGTTTTCAAGGTGGGCGTAGGGGAACAATTCCACCTTTTTCGGGTCAATCAGAATCAGTTTTACCTGGGAAGGGTGCTTTTTGTACAGCAGCGACATCAGCACCACGTTGATACCCACGGATTTACCCTGCCCCGTGGCGCCTGCAATGAGCAAGTGGGGCATTCTCGTCAAATCCGCTACAAACACCTCATTCTGAATAGTTTTGCCCAGCGCAATGGGCAACTCCATTTTCGCCTGTTTGAAACGCGAATCCATAATCACCTCGCGGATGCCTACGGTCTGGCGCTTTTTGTTGGGCACTTCAATACCGATGGTGCCCTTTCCCGGAATGGGTGCAATGATACGGATGCCGAGTGCGGAGAGGTTGAGCGCAATGTCGTCTTCCAGGTTTTTGATTTTGGAAATACGAATGCCTTTGGCTGGAATGATCTCGTACAGCGTTACGGTTGGCCCGATAGTGGCTTTGATTTTTTCGATCTCGATTTTGAAATACATCAAGGTCTGCAAAATCTGGTTTTTGTTCGCCTCCAGTTCTTCGCGATCTACTTCCAGCACGGTGTTCTCATGTTCCACCAGCAACTGCGAGTGCGGATATTCGTATTTCGAAAGTTCGAGCGTCGGGTCGTAAGGTTCGCTCAGGTTGGGGTTGTCTTCCTGAATGATGGCCGTAGGTGGTTTGTAGGCGTTGGCATCTTCAGGAGTGGCGGGCGTTGGTGCGGCTACCACTATTTCAAGATCGCCTTCATTGCCTGGAACGAGCGCTTCTCTTTTGGGCAAATCTGCAAAAAGTGCGGAACGTTGGCTCAGATCAAGCGCGAGCTGTCCATCGGTAAATCCTCCAGCATCTTTTATCGGGCCTCCCACGGTTGCGGTAATCGGTGCCGCCGGGGCTTCCGTTTTTAGTGCTGAATCTTCCGGTTTGTCTTCAAAAATGGAAGTGCGTGAATGTCGCGTGGCAGCGGCAGGTTTGCGCTTCCCAAAATTGCCCGCCAACAAATCGGTCCAGGCCTGCTGGGTTTCGCCCCAAAGTTTTTGCCAGGTAAAATCAGTCAGGTCGGGATTATTTGACCAAACAAACGTTGCCACCAGTGCGAACAACATCAGCGCAAGCGTGCCCACCACCCCGATAAAGTTCTGGATGTACTCGCTGATCGCCTGCCCGAATACCCCTCCCCAGGGGAATTCTAACTTTTGGAGGAAAAACGAGCACAATACTGACGCGATGGTCATCAAAATAATGGTCCGCTGGAACGTGATGTTCAAATACCCCAGTGGGGTGCGTCGGATGAACGCGAGGCCATATTTATACAGCAGGTACACGAAGCCATAGGATGCCACACCAAAACCCCAGTAAATAATCGAATCTGACAGGAACGCACCGAGCCGCCCCAGCCAGTTGTCCACCGGTACATCGTCAAAAAAAACGTCCCACGAAAAACGGAACACCACATCGTGGTCGTTTTCCCAGGTGAAAAAATACGAGGTGAAAGCGATGAAAAAATAGAAGGAAAGGAACAGCAGGAACACGCCGAAGAGTTTGGAAACTCGTTCGCTGTCGAAGTTCATGCTTAGTTGTCCGCGCTTTTTGGCTGCCATGCAAGTGGTGATTGGTTGATTGGGGACTGCCCGCCTACCGGAAGGCAGGGTGATGGGTCTCGTCCAACTGGCCAATTTTGGGCAAAAGTAGTTCGTAAGCAGGGAACGTAGGGTGGTATTTTTCAGCAATTACCGCTTTCGCACCATCATCAAGCCATCCCGAAGGTGTAGCAGCAGGTTTTCAACTCGTTTGTCTTGTTGCACAAAATCGTTGAAAGCACGGAGTGCAACGGCCGTTTCGTCGCGTTCATTGCCGGAAGCCACCTTTCCGTCCCACAAAACATTGTCGGCCAGAAGAAATCCACCGGGGCGCATTTTGGCCAGTGCCATTTCGTAATGCGCCGGGTAATCCAGTTTGCCCGCATCGAGAAAAACAAGATCGAATACCTCATCGAGTGTTGGCGCTACTTGGGCTGCATCGCCGAGGTGCAATACAATTTTATGCTCCATCCCTGCCTGTTGGATGTATTTTTTAATCAGCCACCCCAATTCATCATTCGCCTCAATGGTGTGAAGTACGCCATCTTCGGTCAAACCCTCCGCCATACATAAAGCGGTGTAACCTGTGAAGGTTCCGATCTCCAGCACACGCCTGGGTCGAAGCATCAAACTGAGAAATCGTAGCAACTGACCTTGGTATTCTCCGCTCAACATTTGAGGGCCAAGGGTTCGGAGGTGGGTTTCGCGCTCCAGATCGTGGAGAACGGCGCTTAAGCTGGATGAGTGTGCCAGGCAGTAGTCATGGGTAATGTCCGTTTGCGGCATATTGTACGGTTTTGGATCAGTTTTTGAAGGCTTGGGCAAATGTCTCCCTATTTTTTATGGATTTTTTTGAAAATTGTTTTTCTGTTTACGCACATAGATATACCTTTGCATTCGCTTTTCGAGAGGGGTGCTTTTTTTGCTCGAAAAGATGTTGTTTGAAAGCAAAAATAGCCTTAGAGGCTACGAATTTTTCGCCACTGTAGCTCAGTTGGTAGAGCAGCTGATTTGTAATCAGCTGGTCGGGGGTTCGAGTCCCTCTAGTGGCTCTACAGTTTTGAATTTTACATTTTCCGGTTTTCCGGTTTTGCTGTTTGTAAACCGCAAAATAAAAAACCGGAAAATGTAAAATTCAAAACGCAAAATACACCATGGGGGTGCCCCGGAGTCGGAGAGCCGGGACAGACTGTAACTCTGTTGCTTTACCGCTGAGTAGGTTCGAATCCCACCACCCTCACTTATCCCGCCATAGCGCCGCAGTTCGCGGCGCGAAGGCGGGTTCTGGTCAATAACTTCGACCTTTGCTAGGAACTTATCTGTTTAAAGTAAGGTTTCGGAAGTTTTTGCCAAAACAATTCGCCTACGCCCAGGCTTCGAAAATAGGCGTTTTGAAAAAACAATCCGCCTACGCCCAGGCTTCGAAAATAGGCGTTTTGAAAAAACAATCCGCCTACGCCCAGGCTTCGAAAATAGGCGTTTTGAAAAAACAATCCGCCTACGCCAAGGCTTCGGCGGATAAAGCGGTGGTAACTCAGTTGGTAGAGTGTCAGCCTTCCAAGCTGAATGTCGCGAGTTCGAACCTCGTCCGCCGCTCTTGACATGAAGTGATAAAGCGATAAAGTGATGAAGTGATATTACGTACTCGCTTCATCACTTTATCACTACCATCACCTCATGGCTATGCTGTTGTAGCTCAGGGGTAGAGCACTTCCTTGGTAAGGAAGAGGTCGTGAGTTCAATTCTCATCAACAGCTCAAAAGAAAGTGATAAGCTGATAGTTTCTCAATGTGGTAAAGACAGGTTTACAATGTTATCACATCATCACATTATCGAATTGTCACATTATTAAACCATTTTTTCACTTTAACTTTTAAGATTAAAAGTCTTTTACAATGGCAAAAGAGACATTCAAGCGCGATAAACCGCACGTTAACATTGGCACGATCGGTCACGTTGACCACGGCAAAACTACGCTAACGGCTGCCATTACCTATGTGCTTTCGAAAAAGGGTCTGGCTAAAAAAACAGACTATGATTCTATTGACGCGGCGCCCGAAGAAAAAGCGCGTGGTATAACCATCAACACGGCTCACGTAGAGTATGAGACCGCTGGTCGTCACTACGCTCACGTGGATTGCCCAGGTCACGCCGACTACATCAAAAACATGATCACAGGTGCCGCTCAGATGGACGGTGCTATCCTCGTGTGTGCTGCTACAGATGGCCCAATGCCTCAGACTCGTGAGCACATCTTGCTCGCACGTCAGGTAGGTGTACCGAACATCGTGGTATTCATGAACAAAGTAGATCTCGTGGACGATCCAGAGATGCTTGAACTCGTAGACATGGAGCTCCGCGAACTGCTTACCTCTTATGGTTTCGATGGCGACAACGCCAAAATCATTCAAGGTTCTGCTATCAATGCACTCGGTGGAAACGATGCTGCTGCTGAAGACAAGATCATGGAACTCATGGACGCTTGCGACTCTGAAATTCCAGAGCCAGTTCGCGAAACTGAAAAGCCATTCTTGATGCCAGTGGAAGACGTATTCACCATTACAGGTCGTGGCACGGTGGCTACTGGCCGTATCGAGCGCGGTGTTATCAACGTGGGTGATGCAGTTGACATTCTCGGTATGCAGGCTGAAGGCGAAATGCTAAAGTCTACCATTACTGGTGTAGAAATGTTCCGCAAACTCCTCGATCGTGGCGAAGCTGGCGATAATGCTGGTTTGCTCCTTCGTGGTATTGATAAAGATTCCATCCGTCGTGGTATGGTAATTTGCAAGCCTGGTTCCGTGAAGCCGCACAAGCACTTCAAGTGTCAAGTGTACGTTCTTTCTAAAGAAGAGGGTGGCCGTCACACGCCATTCTTTAACGGCTACCGCCCACAGTTCTACTTCCGTACCACAGACGTAACGGGTGATTGCAAACTCCCGGCTAACGTGGAAATGGTAATGCCTGGCGACAATATCGAACTCGAGGTAAAACTCCTCAGCACCATCGCTATGGAAGTTGGTCTCCGTTTCGCTATCCGTGAAGGTGGCCGTACGGTAGGTGCTGGTCAAGTGACTGAAATTTTGGCAGACACTGCACCTGCTGCTAAAAAATAAATAGATTGAATTTAGGTAATTGGTTGATCGGCAAGTACGAACATTACTTTCTGGTCAACCAATCACCTTTACAGGGGCATAGCTCAACTGGTAGAGTGACGGTCTCCAAAACCGTAGGCTGCGGGTTCGATCCCTGCTGCCCCTGCATAGCAAAAATAAGTTGCCCAGCGTTTCGTCGTTCGTTCCCCGTTTGCGGGCAACGGACTTTTTTAACGCCAAGGGTAACATCAAAGGTTTACAATGGAAAAATTGACACTTTACCTCAAAGAAAGCTATCACGAGCTGACCAAGGAAGTGCACTGGCCTACCGCCGCGCAATTGCAAGAAAGCACCATGGTAGTATTGGTCACGTCGGGCGTCCTTGCACTGCTTATCTTTCTCATGGACAACGCTTGCGGTATCGTTATTAAGAAAGGTATTTACGGCCTGTAATCGGTTTGCCGGTTTTGCTAAAAACCTTTCTGCTATCAACAACCAAAAGTATGAGCCAAGACAAAGAGACAACCTCAACTTCTGTTGAGGAAAAAAAATGGTACTCCCTGCGCGTTATCAGTGGTAAGGAGAAAAAAATTCAGGAACGGATACTGCTAGAGATAGAGCGTTCCGGCTGGCAAGCCTTTGTCTTCAATGTAATTGTGCCCACCGAGAAGGTCTATAAAGTGCGCAACGGAAAAAAAGTAATGCAGGAGCGCAATCTCCTGCCTGGCTATATTCTGGTGGAAGCTCTTGGCTCTAAGTTGAAAGGGGATGTGGCGAAGATGATTGCGGATGTTCCCAATGTGATTCATTTTCTCGGGAAAGAGGATCCACTTCCCATGACCCAGGTCGAAGCAAATCGTCTCTTGGGTAAGGTAGATGAAAGCACAGAATCAGGCGAAACCCTGAGCGAGCCATTCCTCGTGAACGAAACCGTGAAAATTATTGACGGACCGTTCGCTGAGTTTATTGGCGACGTACAAGAGGTGAACGAAGAGAAAAAGAAGCTCAAAGTGATCGTCAAGATATTTGGGCGCGGTACAGAAGTAGAGTTGAACTTTTTACAAGTCGAAAAAATCAGCTGACGCAGCTTGCTTGATGCCTGTTCTCCCAGGCTCGCTTCCACAAAAAGCGCGACAGTGGTTTAATAATGTGATAACGAGATAGTTAGGGATGTAATCATTGCATTCTTCCATTATCAAATTATCAAATTGACCAATTATCACATTCTGCAATCATGGCAAAAGAAGTAGACGTATATATCAAACTTCAGGTGAAAGGTGGCCAAGCCAACCCTGCGCCCCCCATCGGCCCGGCACTCGGTTCGAAGGGCGTGAACATCATGGAGTTTTGCAAGCGCTTCAACGCGCAGACGACCGAGCAAATGGGTAAAATCCTTCCGGTCATCATCTCGGTGTATAAAGACAAAACCTTTGACTTTATCATCAAGACTCCTCCGGCAGCCATTCAGCTGTTCGAGGCTGTCAAGCTTGCCCCTGGCAAAGGTTCGGCCGAACCCAACCGTAAAAAGATTGGTTCGGTTACCTGGGATCAAATCCGTGCCATCGCGGAAAGCAAAATGCCCGACCTTAACTGTTTCACCATCGAATCAGCCATGAAAATGATTGCAGGCACCGCCCGCAGCATGGGAGTGACGATCACCGGTGATTTGCCAAAAGGGCAAACGGAACAAGGAGCAATACAAAATTAATGAAGCGATGAAGTGATAAAGTGATGAAGTGATGGTAAATCACTCTATCACTTCATCACCCAATCACTCCATAACTAAGGGAGTCCCGCCCATCGGGACGTTATACCTTAACATTCAATCAATGGCAAAGAAGTTAACAAAAAAACGCAAAGCCGTTGAAGGGAAGGTTGACCCAGACAAGCTCTACTCGCTCAATGATGCGATGACCCTTGTAAGAGAAGTCAATACGACCAAATTCAACGCATCGGTGGACGTACACGTTCGCCTCGGGGTAGATCCCCGTAAAGCCGACCAAGCACTGCGCGGCACGGTATCCCTGCCACACGGCACTGGCAAAACCAAGCGTGTTCTGGTGTTTTGTATGCCTGACAAGGTGGAAGAAGCCAAAGCGGCAGGTGCTGACTATGTGGGTCTCGAAGACTACATTCAAAAGGTTTCGGAAGGCTGGATGGACATTGACGTGATTATCGCCACCCCCAATGTGATGGCACAGCTTGGAAAAGTTGCACGTATCCTGGGCCCACGTGGCCTTATGCCCAACCCTAAGACGGGTACCGTGACCAACGACATCGCCAACGCAGTTTCCGAAGTCAAAAAAGGTAAGATCGCTTTCCGTGTGGACAAGTTCGGTATCATACACGCTTCCATTGGGCGCGTGTCCTTTACACCCGAACAATTGGCCGACAATGCGCACGAACTCGTGGCAACACTGGTAAAAATGAAACCGTCCTCTTCTAAAGGTATTTACATGAAGACTGTTTCTGTAGCCAGCACGATGAGTCCCGGCATTGCGGTAGATCCAAAGTCCATCAAGGTTTAAATGGTTGATTTGGTGATTTGTGTATTTGGTGATCTCACCAAATAAACATCTCAACAAATAAACACTCTCTCAACACTCACCATTTCATCATAAATAGAAATGACCAGAGACGAAAAAACGGCAGCGATTGCAGAACTCAAGGAAGAACTGGGAAACACCTCGTTCTTTTACCTCACGGATTCTTCGACGCTTACCGTTGCTAAAATCAATAAATTCCGTCGGATGTGCTTCGAGCAGGGCATCAAAGTCAAAGTGGCTAAAAACACTTTGATCCAGAAAGCCCTCGAAAGCGAACCCGAATCTAAAGGCTACGCAGCGCTGTATGGCAGCCTAAGCGGCCCGACTACCATCCTAATTTCTTCGAATCCTAAGGCTCCGGCCAAATTGCTCGAAGATTTCCGCAAGACGGAAGCGCGTCCGCTCCTGAAAGCAGCCTACATTGACTCTTCTGTTTACATCGGTGATGAGCAACTTGCAATACTGGTTAAACTGAAGAGTAAAGAAGAGATGGTCGGAGAGATCATCGGCTTGCTCCAATCGCCGGGCCGCCGCCTCGCCAGCCAAATCACCGCTACTGGTTCTAAGATTGCCGGTATCGTGAAAACGCTGGAAGAAAGAGAGGCATAGTGGTTAGTGGTAAATGTTTAGTGATCAACACTTATCACTTAACTCTTATCACTCAAAATTGGCTTCCAAGTTCGCACCATACCCCCATTGGACCCTCTGAAAACCTTTTTTACCTACATTTTCGCAAACAACTTTTAAAATTCTACATCATGGCAGATTTGAAAGCACTGGCTGAAACGCTCGTGGGCCTTACGATTAAAGAAGCCAACGAGTTGGCTGGTATCCTCAAAGACGATTATGGCATTGAGCCAGCTGCTTCCGCAGTAGCCATCGCAGCACCTGCTGCTGGCGGTGCAGGCGACGCAGCACCCGCTGAAAAGACAGAGTTCGACGTTATTCTGAAAGACGCTGGCGCTAACAAGCTCAACGTTGTGAAAGAAGTGAAAAACCTCCTCGGTCTTGGCTTGAAAGAAGCAAAAGATCTTGTGGACGGCGCTCCTAGCCCGCTGAAAAGCGGCGTGAACAAGGCAGAAGCTGAGTCCATCAAGAGCACACTTGAAGGTGTAGGCGCAGTGATCGAAGTCAAGTAAGACTGGTTTTCGGGCTTACAGTGCCTCCGGTTTTGTTCGGTACTGTTTCTCTGAATTCTTGACTTGCTTATTTCGACACCATGCTCGCTACTCACTCAAAGTACAGATAGACAAACAGTTAGGCTTGGCACTCGCCCCGTGTGGGAAGTGCCAAGCCTCTTGCTGTCTAAATTGGTGATTAGTAAATTGGTGATTGGTAAATTGGTGAGTGGTAAACTAGTTAATAGGAAAAGAGGTTTTAGTTGACCTACCTTCCAAATCACCAATCACCACTACACCAAATCACCAACGCCACCAATCAACCAATAACCAGATTGCCAACCAGCATTTTTTGCAAAAAAATATGACCAATCAAGGCATCTCTAACGGGGCAACTCCCAAAACAGGCGTTCAAGAACGCACTAATTTTGGGAAAATACGTCTCGCCGGTCACTACCCTGACCTCCTCGAAATCCAGTTGAAGTCGTTCCAGGAATACTTCCAGTTGGAAACCACGCCAGACAATCGTATCAACGAAGGTCTGTACCGTGTGTTCCAGGAAAACTTCCCCATCGCTGATGCACGGAACATATTCAACCTGGAATTTCTCGACTACTTCATTGATCCCCCACGCTACACCATTGATGAGTGTATGCAACGCGGCCTCACCTATTCGGTGCCGCTGAAGGCGAAACTGCGCCTTACTTGCAACGACCCCGAACACATTGATTTCGAGACGAAAGTGCAGGATGTGTTCCTCGGGAACATTCCCTACATGACCCCAAAAGGGACCTTCGTGATCAATGGGGCAGAGCGCGTCATTGTGTCGCAGCTTCACCGCTCACCAGGCGTGTTCTTTGGTCAAAGCTATCACCCCAACGGGACAAAAATCTATTCGGCGCGTGTCATTCCTTTTAAAGGCGCCTGGATGGAATTTGCTACCGATATTAACTTGGTCATGTATGCTTACATTGACCGTAAAAAGAAGTTTCCTGTCACCACGCTACTCCGTGCCATCGGTTTTGATACGGACAAAGCGATTCTCGACCTGTTCAATCTCGCTGACGAGGTAGCAGTGACTCGCGAAAACATGGAAGGTGCCGTTGGCCGCAAACTTGCAGCCCGCGTGCTCAAGTCATGGACAGAAGACTTCGTGGACGAAGACACGGGTGAAGTGGTGTCCATTGCACGTAACGAGATCATTCTCGAGCGCGATGCAATTTTGGACGAAGAAAACATCGAACTCATCCTCGACGATGATACCAATGTCCCGACCATTATCCTGCAACGCAAGGATATTGAAGAGGATTTTTCCATTATCTACAATACTTTGACGAAGGACCCGACTTCCAGCGAAGTGGAAGCGGTAAACTATATCTACCGCCAATTGCGCGGTTCTGACCCACCGGATGACGAGACAGCGCGTGGTATCATTGACAAACTGTTCTTCTCCGACAAGCGTTACAACCTTGGCGAAGTGGGCCGTTTTAAGATCAATCGCAAGCTGTTAACCAATATTGATGACAACAACTTGGTGCTGACCAAAGAAGACATCATCGCCATCGTGCGTTATATTGTCTCCTTGATCAACAATAAGGCGGAGATTGACGATATTGACCACCTTTCCAATCGCCGTGTGCGTACGGTAGGGGAGCAATTGTACGCTCAATTCGGTGTGGGTCTGGCGCGTATGGCGCGTACCATTCGTGAGCGTATGAACGTGCGTGACAATGAGGTGTTTACACCCATTGATCTGATCAATGCCCGTACGCTCTCTTCGGTAATCAACTCGTTCTTCGGAACCAGCCAATTGTCGCAGTTCCTCGACCAGACCAACCCGCTTTCTGAGATCACGCACAAGCGGCGTATTTCGGCACTCGGACCAGGTGGTCTTTCGCGTGAACGCGCAGGTTTTGAGGTGCGTGACGTACACTATTCCCACTACGGTCGTCTATGCACGATCGAAACGCCTGAAGGGCCGAACATTGGTTTGATCTCGACGCTTTGCACCCACGCGAAAATCAACAAGATGGGCTTTCTGGAGACGCCTTATCGTAAGGTCCGCGATGGTAAAGTGATCCTGACCGGTGATGTGGAATACCTGTCGGCAGAAGCGGAGGATAAAATGAAAATCGCACAGGCCAACTCGCCGGTAGGCGAAGGTGGTGCGTTCCTGCTTGACCGTGTGAAAGCGCGTGAAAGCGGTGACTTCCCGATTTTGACACCTGAAGAACTGGAGTACATTGACGTTGCACCCAACCAAATTGTGGGTGTTTCGGCTTCGCTGATTCCATTCTTGGAAAATGACGATGCCAACCGTGCCTTGATGGGCTCGAACATGCAACGCCAAGCCGTTCCGCTTATCCGCCCGCACTCCCCTATCGTGGGAACGGGCCTGGAAGCAAAAGTGGCGCGCGACTCTCGTATGTTGATCAATGCGGAAGGTTCCGGCATAGTAGAATATGTAGACGCAAACGAAATCACCATTTTGTACGACCGTACAGAAGAGGATACGCTTGTTTCTTTCGAGGATGCACGCAAAACCTACACCCTTACCAAGTTCATGCGCACCAACCAAGGTACTTGCATCAACTTGAAACCCATCGTGCGTCGCGGACAACGTGTTGAGGCTGGCGATATCCTTTGCGAAGGCTACGCTACTGAAAACGGCGAACTTGCCCTCGGACAAAACCTAAAAGTGGCATTCATGCCCTGGAAAGGTTACAATTTCGAGGATGCTATCGTGCTTTCGGAGCGCGTAGTACAAGAAGACGTTTTCTCTTCCATTCACATCGAGCACTTTGAACTGGACGTTCGAGACACCAAATTGGGTGAAGAAGAATTGACCATGGACATCCCGAACGTGAGCGAAGAAGCCACCAAGGATCTGGACGAAAATGGTATCATCCGTATCGGTGCATGGGCGAAAGAAGGCGATATCCTGATTGGCAAAATCACGCCAAAAGGTGAAACCGACCCAACGCCAGAGGAAAAACTTCTCCGCGCAATCTTTGGCGACAAGGCCGGCGATGTAAAAGACGCTTCACTCAAAGTACCGCCAAGTATCAACGGGGTGGTGATAGACAAGCAACTTTTTGCCCGCGCCAAAAAGGACAAGGTGCAGAAAGAGTCTGAAAAAGCCCTGCTCGACAAATTGGACGACGAGCATTTGGTGGCTTTGAATAAGTTGAAAACAATCCTTGTGGATAAAATTCAACTTTTGGTCAAAGACAAAACTACCAATGGCATCCGCAGTATCTACGGTGAAGAAATGGTATCGAAAGGTTCGAAACTCAGCGTTCAGATCCTGCGCGACACCATTAAATATGAAGAAGTAGATTACCTGAACTGGACCAGTGACAAGCACACTAATATGCTGATTTCGAGGCTGTTGCACAACTACAGCATCAAAGTCAACGAAGAGGTAGGTCGTTACAAGCGCGAAAAATTCAACATCAGCATCGGGGACGAATTGCCAGCTGGTGTGTTGAAACTGGCAAAGGTGTACATCGCGAAAAAGCGTAAGCTTAAAGTGGGTGACAAACTTGCTGGTCGTCACGGTAACAAAGGTATCGTGAGCCGCATTGTGCGGATGGAGGATATGCCATTCCTGGAAGACGGTACTGCGGTAGACGTAGTGCTCAACCCACTGGGCGTACCTTCTCGTATGAACCTAGGCCAAATCTTTGAAACGGTACTTGGATGGTCGGGCGAAAAACTCGGCTGTAAGTTCGCCACACCGATTTTCGACGGAGCAAAAACCGACGAGATCGCCGCTTGGATCGAAAAAGCAGGTTTGCCAGAACTTGGTCAGACCTTCCTTTCGGATGGCGAAACTGGCGACCGTTTCCACCAAAAAGCGACTGTAGGCGTGATCTACATGCTCAAACTCTCGCACATGGTAGACGACAAGATGCACGCACGTTCAATCGGGCCATACTCGCTCATCACACAGCAGCCATTGGGTGGTAAAGCCCAATTCGGTGGTCAGCGTTTTGGTGAGATGGAGGTTTGGGCACTCGAAGCTTATGGCGCGTCAAACATCCTGCAAGAGTTGTTGACTTACAAATCGGACGATATTCAAGGTCGTGCGAAGGCTTACGAAGCCATCGTAAAAGGCGACAATTTGCCCGATGCAAACATTCCAGAATCGTTCAACGTACTCGTGCATGAGTTGCGCGGCTTGGCGTTGGATGTGAAATTTGAATAAAAGTTATTCGTCATTGGGTCATTAGGTCATTAAGTCATTTAGCATGACGCAATGACCAATGACCTAATGACCTAATGACACAATGACATTGACTTAATGACGCTCCAACGCCTCCGCAAAGAGTTCAACCTGTTGAAATTCAACACAAAACTCTACTTGGCTGGGACATACTTTACGCTCTTTGAAAAAACTTACAAGGTAGAAGGACTGGATCTGGTGATACCGTTTAACATGACGGACATACGGTTCAGGGGACAGTTTCCGATCAATTTCTACGAGAAACAGGAGCGGCGTTATTTGAAGCAATTTTTGCCGAAAGACGCCACTGTACTCGAATTGGGGGCTTGTCTGGGCGTGGTGTCTTGCATTACGAATCGCTTGCTGGATCATCCTGAACAGCATGTCGTGGTGGAAGCAAACCCAAACCTTATTTCTGTCATCGAAGAGAATAAGGCTCGAAACAAATGCAGTTTTCAAATTGAACACTGCATCGTATCAAACAACCCGAGCACAGAGTTCTTCATTGGGAAAAACATCCTGACGAGCAGCAACCGTCGCCAAAGTGCTGAGAAAATCAGCGTTTCTGGAAAAACAGTAGCTGATTTGGAGGGCAAATACGGACTGAAATTTGACGTGTTGATGATGGATATCGAAGGAGGTGAGTTAGACTTTTTGCGCGAAAACCGAAAAAAGTTGAATGAACTGAAGGTGATTTTTATGGAAGTGCATGAACATCCCGATATTCTTTCAAAGGAAGACGTTGCAGAATGTCAATCCATCGTAGAAGAGGCCGGTTTTGAAAAAATAGTGGACGAATCTAGCTTTTGGGTTCTTGTACGCCGGAACGCTGTTCCGGCATAAACGAGCGGAACGCTGTTCTGCCATACATTATGGATATTATCTCGACTTGGATTTATCTGGACAGCCCTGAAGAACGCTCTGAATATCCGCAGGTAGGCCAACATTCGCATCTGTTTGAGTTTCAGAAGACCTATTGGAAGTGTATCGCAGTGTTCTTTGCTTGCAGTGTTCATTTCAATCCCGGAAGACGGCACGTTTTGTTTACCAACAAACCCAAAGCCGAACTTCCTGATATTGACGGATTAGACTTAAAAGCGTTTTTATCTGGGCTAAACGTGGAAGTAGTAACCTTCCCCATGACTTGGCAAACGCCACAAGGTTTTTATCCAAAATGGCGCAATCAGTTCTTTGTTTTTGATATTTTTCAATATTTCGAGCAGCATTTCGAGGGAAATAATCCCGCATTCTTGCTGCTTGATTCTGACTGTATTATCCGGCATTCGCTTGACGAACTTTTCAATGGGATTCGAGAAAACGGTCTCATGGTACTCCCCATTCCTTTTGGAGAAGACCATGATATCAACGGGATCACGCGAAAAGATATGCGGCAAATTTATACCGAGTTGGATGGGAAAGACCCTGGTTTTAACCCAGTGTATTACGGTGGAGAGTTTTTCGCCGCTACGCTGGAAAATGTAAAACGGGTCAATCAGATGTTCCCGCCTGTTTGGGAAGCGATGATGCAGCGATTTAAGGAAGGGAAAAAGAAGTTTCACTACGAAGGTCCGACGCTTAGTTACCTGTATTACAAAATCGGGAAATTTGGCATCGCCGACCGCTTTATCAAACGTATCTGGACTTCGGTCACCTATAATAATGTGGAACCGCGCGATTTTGACTTGCACATTTGGCACGTGCCGGCAGAGAAGAAAGAGGGCATCGCGCTGCTGTTGAAAAAAATCGTCAAAGGCGGTTTTTTTGAGAAATCAGAAACAGAACTTGTGAGGGAAATGGGCGGCTATCTTGGGATTCCCAAACGAACCCATTACTTGAACCTAAAGCATTTTTTGAAACATACCAGATTGTATCAGTGGATGAAAAGTGGGTAACTTTGAAAAAACTTTTGCCATGACTACATTAGAAAGTGCATTTGAAGTTAAAGACGAAATCCTTGTGCTTTTGTCTAAGGAAAAGAATCTCTCGCACCTTGAGCAAATTCGAGCGTACATAGCAGATTTGGTCATAGGGGAGGGAGATGTAGATTGGTGGGATGAGCTTTCGCCACAGCAGCAAGCCGATCTTGATTTAGCAATGGAGGAAATTAAAGATCCCAAAAATTTGGTCTCAGATGCAGAGGCTCGAAAACTGTTGATGAAATGGCTGTGAAAAAGGAATTTGAGTGGCGGGCTAAAGCTCTTTTGCAACTTTACGAAGCAGCCTCTTATATTGAAAAGGAGATTGGTTCCACGCAAGCGGCTCAAAACCTCGTACGCCAAACCTACAAAGCAATTGACAAGATTTGTGAACAACCAATGCGAGGGATGCAATCTCATAAAAGGAAAACCATTCGCTCGATTCTGATTGACGATGGAAAACGCAGACTGTATTACACTATAAAAGGGAAGAAAGTTATCGGTGTTTTCATTTTTGATATTCGCCAAAAACCTTCTAAAAACCCATACTAACCTTAATTAACCACTGACTTTAAAAATTCTCAACTGCACAATATGCCTTTCAAAAAGAAGAGCAACAAGACCGATCAGGGTTTCGAGAGCATAACCATTGCGCTCGCCAGCCCCGATGAAATCCTAGAGCGCAGCTACGGCGAAGTGCTCAAGCCCGAGACCATCAACTACCGCTCCTACAAACCGGAGCGCGATGGCCTTTTCTGTGAGCGCATTTTTGGTCCTGTGAAGGACTACGAGTGCTACTGCGGAAAGTACAAGCGCATACGCTATAAAGGCATTGTGTGCGACCGTTGTGGCGTGGAAGTGACAGAAAAGAAAGTGCGCCGCGAACGCATGGGGCATATTCGCCTCGTGGTACCCGTGGTACACATCTGGTTTTTCAAAAGCCTGCCCAATAAAATTGGCTATATCCTCGGACTCTCTTCCAAGAAATTGGAAAGTGTCATTTACTACGAGCGCTATGTGGTCATTCAGCCGGGCATTAAAGAAGCAGAAGGCATTCCGAAGATGCACCTGCTGACCGAGGAAGAATATCTGGAAATCTTGGACGCCTTGCCAAAAGACAACCAGAGCCTCGACAACTCACACCCCGACAAGTTCATCGCAATGATGGGCGCCGAGGCTGTGTTTACCTTGTTGAGCATCCTCAACCTCGACGACCTCTCGGCTTCATTGCGCCACGATGCGCATGCAGAGACGAGCATGGCCAAAAAGACAGAGGCCAACAAACGCCTTCGCGTCGTTGAAGCATTCCGCGATGGTTTGGAAGGTTCCGGCCAGCGTCCGGAGTGGACCATTATTCAATACCTTCCGGTAGTTCCGCCAGAGTTGCGCCCCTTGGTGCCGCTTGATGGTGGCCGTTTTGCGTCGTCTGACTTGAACGATTTGTATCGCCGTGTAATCATCCGTAACAACCGTTTGAAGCGCCTTTTGGAAATCAAAGCTCCAGAGGTAATTCTGCGGAACGAAAAGCGGATGTTGCAAGAGGCTGTTGACTCCTTGTTCGACAACTCCCGTAAATCCAACGCTGTGAAAGCGGAAGGTGGCCGTGCGTTGAAGTCCTTGTCTGATATCCTGAAAGGTAAGCAAGGTCGTTTCCGTCAGAACCTGCTCGGTAAACGTGTGGACTACTCTGGCCGTTCGGTCATCGTGGTAGGTCCAACGCTCAAATTGCATGAGTGTGGTATTCCGAAGGCCATGGCTGCGGAATTGTTCAAACCGTTCATCATCCGCAAACTCATCGAGCGCGGCATTGTGAAAACGGTAAAATCTGCAAAAAAACTCGTGGACCGCAAGGATCAGGTGATCTGGGAAATCCTGGAAAACATCCTCCGTGGCCACCCGGTCATGCTCAACCGTGCTCCAACGCTGCACAGATTGTCTATTCAGGCATTCCAGCCGCGCATCATTGAGGGCAAGGCTATTCAATTGCACCCGCTCGTTTGTACGGCATTTAACGCCGACTTTGACGGTGACCAAATGGCGGTACACGTTCCATTGAGCCAGGCTGCTATTTTGGAGGCGCAAGTGTTGATGCTTTCGAGCCACAACATGTTGAACCCACAAGACGGTTCGCCAATCACCCTGCCTTCGCAGGACATGGTATTGGGCTTGTACTACCTGACGAAAGAAAGAAAAAGCATCGCTGGCGCTCCTGTAAAAGGTGAAGGCCGCCGTTTCTATTCTGCGGAAGAAGTAGGCATCGCTTACAACGAAGGCCAGGTTGACTTGCACGCTGCCATCGAGTGCCGCGTACCTGTAGAAGAAAATGGTGAAATTGTTCAACGCCGTATTCAATCTACAGTAGGCCGGGTGCTCTTTAACCAGGCTGTTCCTCAGGGTGTGCCCTACATCAACGAATTGTTGACCAAGCGTAACCTGAAAGGTATCATTAGCGGAATTTTGAACCGTACCAGCTTCAAGCAAACGGCAGAATTCCTCGATGCAATCAAGGAACTGGGCTTTGGCATGGCATTCAAGGCCGGCTTATCCTTTAACCTTGGCGATCTTGTGATCCCTGAGTTGAAGAAAACTGCCCTTGCGGCCGCACAAGCAGAAGTAGACGAGGTGTGGGATAACTACAACATGGGTCTTATCACTTACAACGAGCGCTACAACCAAATCATTGACAAGTGGACGTTTGCGGATAACCGTATTACCGACCAGTTGATGAAAGAATTAACCACCAGCAAACAGGGCTTCAACTCCGTGTTTATGATGTTGGACTCTGGTGCGCGTGGTTCTAAACAACAAATCAAACAGCTCTGCGGTCTTCGTGGACTGATGGCAAAACCCCGTAAATCGGGCGATACCGGTGGTGCAATCATCGAGAACCCGATCCTTTCCAACTTCTTGGAAGGTCTGTCGGTTCAAGAGTTCTTTATCTCTACCCACGGTGCCCGTAAAGGTCTGGCCGATACGGCTTTGAAAACGGCGGATGCTGGTTACCTCACCCGTCGTTTGGTAGACGTAGCCCAGGACGTGGTTATTCGCGAAGTGGATTGCAATACCCTGCGTGGTCTGGATACAACAGCATTCAAAGAGGGTGAAAAAGTTATTGTGAACCTTAAAGACCGGATTAAGGGTCGTTACAGCTTGCACGATATTTATAACCCGGACACAGAAAAACTGCTCGTTTCGGCGGGTGAGTACATCACGGACGACATCGCTACAGAAATTGAAACCGCAGACATCGAATCGGTGAATATCCGTTCGGTATTGACCTGCGAAAGCCGTCACGGTGTATGCGCCAAGTGCTACGGAAAAAACCTTGCTACAGGTCGTATCGCTGAAATGGGTGATGCGGTCGGTATCATTGCTGCCCAGTCCATCGGTGAGCCGGGAACCCAGTTGACACTGCGTACCTTCCACACGGGTGGTACAGCGATGCTGTCGCAAACGGAGAATACGCTCACGGCGCGTGCAACGGGTAAATTGGAGTTTGACTCCATCCGCACTGTAGATGGTACGGATTCTGATGGCAAACCTGTACAAGTGGTTGTGTCGCGTACGGGTGAAATCCGAATGGTTGACACCAAAACGAATCGTGTGCTTGCCAATAACTACATTCCCTACGGTTCCTTCCTATTTGTAAAAGAAGGCCAAGAGGTGCAGCGTGGCGATAAAATGTGCGAATGGGATCCGTTCAACGCAGTGATTGTCAGCGACTTTGCTGGTGTGATTCGTTACAACAATCTGGAGGAAGGCACCAACTACCGCATGGATCGCGACGATCAAACAGGTTTTGCTGAAAAGATCGTAACGGAGAGCAAGAACAAGAAGAAGATCCCTTCCATCACGGTGTTGAACGCTAAAACTGGGGAGGAATTGAAAAACTTCTCGCTTCCGGTAGGCGCTTACATTACGGTTGAAGACAACGACGAAGTAAAATCTGGTCAGCAAATCGTGAAGATCCCGCGTAAACTCGGCAAAATCGCCGACATCACGGGTGGTCTGCCACGTGTTACGGAACTCTTCGAGGCGCGTACGCCATCCAACCCGGCCGTTGTGGCTGAGATAGACGGTGTGATCACTTTCGGTGGTATCAAACGTGGCAACCGCGAGGCATTCATCAAAGCCAAAGACGGACAGGAACGTAAATACATGGTTCCACTTACGAAGCACGTTCTGGTGCAGCACGAAGACTTCGTGCGTTCCGGCACAGCGCTGACAGAGGGTACCATTTCAGTGAAAGACATCCTAGCCATTCGTGGGCCATTTGCGGCATCGCAATACCTCGTGAACGGAGTACAGGAAGTTTACCGTGCTCAGGGCATCAACATCAACGACAAGCACTTAGAAGTGATCGTTCGCCAGATGTTGCGCCGTCTCGAAATCGTGGATCCGGGCGATACCCACTTCCTCACAGGCGAACCAGTAGAACGTAACGAGTTCGTGGATTACAACGACTGGATTTATGACAAAAAGCTCGTACTTGACAGCGGCGAAAGCACCAAACTAAAGCCAGGTGCTTTGGTTACGCTGCGTCAGATCCGCGAAGAGAACTCTTTCCTGAAGCGCAACGACAAGAAGCTCGTCGAATACCGCGACGCTATGTCTTCTACCGCCGTCTCGATGCTTTTGGGTATCACGAAGGCGTCGCTTGGTACGGAGTCCTGGATTTCAGCGGCATCGTTCCAAGAGACCACCAAGGTGCTTTCTACCGCAGCCATTGCTGCCAAAAAAGACTTCCTGATGGGCTTGAAAGAGAATGTCATTGTGGGTAAGAAGATTCCTGCAGGTACAGGCATGCGCTTGTACAACAACTTGCAAGTCACAGGCTCTGGTCGTCCTTTCAAGGAACAGACGGAGGGGGTGGCTGAGGAGGCCGAATAAGAGACGTTTTACCCGCCATAGGCTTTTCATCCGCCAAAGTTAGTTCAGAGGATAGGCCGAAGGAGGGTGGACAATAGACGTTAGACATTGGATATAAAAAGCCCTCGAGATTTGATCTTGGGGGCTTTTTTTGTGTAGCGGGCTACGCTGGCGCAAGGCTCCAGCCATGTGCCCACTATTCAAGTCGGCTCTGCCGACGAATCCAAACAACAAATTATTCACCCCATCTTCAAACCAAACTAGGAAAATCAACATCCCCAAAAAACCAACCATCCTCCTCAAAACTCGACCACAACAAATTTACATCATAAACCCCATGCCCTTCTGCATAATTGCTGGCACTGCTATACACCCAATCTTCGGGTTTTTGTACCAATTTTGCACGTATTGGATTCCCATGGATGTACCGCAGTTTCTGAATGGTCACTTTCTCTGAATATAATTCTATCGGGTGGTTGTCATGTTGCCAAACTTGATGTTCCTGCGCCCCTTTGTAATGGTGTGCAAAATATCTGAACATATACAAAAGCCACTCTCTGCGACTTTCTGTATTAGTTTTGTCGAGCAAGAAATCAATGATCTGGCGGGCCGTATATGACTTGAAATCACGCATGACTGCTTCGAGTTTGTACGGAGCTTTCGTGTTGGCAATAAAATGGATATGATTGGTCATTATGACATAGCCCCAAATCTGCAAGCCTTTGTGCTGGCTGCAATACTTCCAACTTTCTAAGATAATATTTCGGTATTCTGCCCGACTGAAGAGGTCAATCCAGCCGCAGACGGTGCAGGTGAGGAAATTCAGACCATGCTGATCGCGTATTTTGTATTTAGCACTCATTTGGATTTGGAAATTGGTTACTACAAATTTAGTAGGTTATTTCCAAAAACGCAAGTGGGGGGAAAAACTATCTGATATTGTTGTGTTTGTCGGCAGAGCCGACTTGAATAGTGGGCACAAGGCTGGAGCCTTGCGCCAGCGTGCCAGCGTTGATGTTAATTGTGGAAGCTTGGTCTGAGCGGGGCTGTAGCCTTGCGCCAGCGTTGTTATGTTTTGGGGAAGCCTAGTGCGCGGGATAGGATTTACGACTACGTTTTAGGATATACAAAAGCCTCCGAGATCAAATCTCGGAGGCTTTTTTGTTGTGTCATTCTACGCTGGCGCAAGGCTCCAGCCTTGTGCCCACTATTCAAGTCGGCTCTGCCGACAAATCCAAAAGCAGAATCAAACCAATTCTACCTCACCACGGTCACATCTCCCTTCATCAGGATGACGTTTCCGTCAATAAGCTCTACTTCTGCCCACCAGACGAATACGCCCGGGTTCACAGGCTCACCCTTGAAATCGCCGACCCAACCCAGACTTGGGGCGTCGGGCAGGAAGTTTTGGTTTACCCACAATTGCTCGCCCCAACGGTCATAGACCTGCAGACTAAGTATCTGGCGTACCGAACCCGGTCGGGTGAATATCGTGAAGGCGCTGTTGTCGGAATCAGGATCTTCAGGCCAGATTACGTTTGGCACGTAGATGTCAATATCCCGGTCTACCCTGATGATGGTTCGGGATTCTGCTTTGCAGCCCTCCTTGGTCAAAATGGTCACTTTATACTCGGTGGTTACAAACGGCATAGCAGTTGGGTTGAGCAACTGCTGTACGGTGTTGCCCGCAAATGTCAGGCTCGTGGTCGGAGTCCAAATTACCTGATCAATCAATTGCAGTGGGAAGCCATTGGGGATTTGGGCCTGAAGCACCTGATTTTCGCCCAACGCGATTTCAAAGGATGTTGGCAATTCTACTGCCGGGGTTGGGGGCACGGGCACTGGGACTGTTTCGTCAATCAGGCATCCATTGGCATCCCGGATTACCAAATCATAGGTCTGGCCTGGCTGTAGGTCGTCTATATCGGAGGCGGGGAAGAAGCTGTTGCCGCCGTCAATGGAGTATTCAAACGGGCCGATACCACCGTCAATCTGGTTCACTACCAGGTAGCCCGGTGTGCCGTTGCAAAGGGGCGGATCCAGGGTGAATTTCAGGCCAGTAGGTATGTTAAGCTCCTGCAACAGTGGAACGCTTGCAACAGCGGTGCAACCATTGATTGGCAGGGTGGCCAACACGGAATACGTGCCGGGCTCGTTCACGACTGGATTTGGCGTATTGGCGCCGCTCACGATATTGCCGTCAAGGGTGCTCCACAGCAACTGGGCTTGCGCCGATACGTTTGCTGTGAGCGTACGCTGCAGGATGGAGCAGGTGAGTGGCTGTACTGGCAGGGTGTTCACCTGTGGTGGAACCACGTTTTCGGTCACGATTACTTGTTCGGAATCGGAACATCCGTTTTGCGTATTCACTATCGTCAAAGTATAGCTGCCCGGGGCGTCCACATTGGCAGAAAGGGTGTTGCCGCCGTTTACGATATTACCGTTGGAACTGCTCCAAGAGTAAGTTGGTGCCGGACCAAAGCTTATGCCCGAGCCTATAACATTGGTGTTGGTTACCAAGCAGGTCAACAATTGCGGGTTTCCGATGGTGAACGCAGGAGGCGTTACATCTTCCGTTACCAGCACGATATCAGTGCTCACACAACCGTTGCTGGTATTGAGTACGGTCAGTTCATACGTTCCCGGGTCGCCAATTTGAGGCTGCAGGGTATTGGTCCCGGAAATGATTTGCCCGTCCTGGGTGCTCCAAGTGTAACTGAAGTTGGCTCCGGCGCTTGTACCTGTGCCGTTGAGGGCATTGGTTTGGGTGTCGCAGTCCAGCCCAACGGTGTTGCCTGCTTCGGCGATAGGGTGCACCACATCCTCTGGGACTGTGATGGAAGCAGTTTGGGTACAGCCGTTTTGAGTGTCAACAATCAACAAGTTGTAAGTGCCAGGATCGTTTACCTGGGGTTGCAGCCCGGTACTTCCGCTCAGGATATTGCCGTTCTGGGTAGCCCAGTTATACGTAAAGTTCAGGCCAGTGCTGGAAGCCAAAGCGTTTAGCGTTGTTTCTGTCAGGGTGCAGGTCAAGGTGGCCGGGTTTGCAATGAGTGCGGTGGGTGGCGTGGTATTGGAAAAAATTTCCAACAAATCTGTATCCGTGCAGCCGTTGATGGCATCGGTTACTATCACGGTATAAATTCCTGGTGAGCCGATGGTTGGCGCAGGGGTGTTGATCCCGCTGAGGATGCTGCCATTGGTGGTTGACCAGGCGTAACTGATATTTGGAGACGAGGAAGAGACAATGCTAGCTTGCAAGGGAAGGTTCGTCACCACACAGGTCAGGGTGTTGTCGGGACCCGCATTCACCTCCGGGTTGACCACATTTGCCAACACTGAGATGGATTCGGTGGTCGTACAGTTGTTTGCGGCATCCGTCACCAGCAGGGTGTAAGTCCCTGGCGCATCAATGGCTGGATTCAGGGTGGTGTTTCCACCCGTGATGTTGCCACCTCCGGAAGCTGTCCAGCTATAGGTGATGGTCGGATTGGAGCTGGTTCCGTTTGCGTTGAGGTTCAGGTTGGTGAGTGTGCAGGTCAGAATCGGAGGCGCGGCAATCAGGATAGTGGGCACATCTGCGCTCACAGTAATCGCCACCTGATCAGTGCTGGTACAGCCGCTGACCGTGTTGGTGATCAGCAGGGTATAGGTACCGTCGTCGTTTACAGTAGGGTTCAGGGTGTTTGCGCCGCTCAGGATATTTCCGTTTACGGTGGTCCACTGATAGGTAAAGCCTGGGCCGGTGCTTCCTGTGGCCTGCATCACAAAGGTGGTTTGAACACAATTGAGTTCAAAAGTAGGGCCAGCATCCACCGCTGGCAGCAGAAAGTCATCGGTTACCACTACTACGTCGGTATCTGTACAACCATTGGTATTGTTGGTGACAAGCAAGGTGTATGTGCCTGCTTGATCCACGGTGGCAGTAGGTCCAGTATTACTTCCCACGATATTGCCATCGGGAGTGCTCCACTGTAGGGTGAACCCTGCGCCAGGATTGGAGGCAGAACCAATCAAACCGGAGGGTTGGTTGCAATTGATCAGACCGTCGGGACCGGCGAGGGCTAATGGTGCTACAATGTCCTGATTGACCGTTATATTTTGGGTATCGGTACAGCCGTTGGCTGTGTTCACGATATCAAGGGTATAAACTCCAGGCAGGTTGACGGTTGGGGTCGGCGTGCCCTGGCCGCTTAGGATACCAGGACCGGACCATGTAAGGATGTAGGTAGAACCTTGGGTGGATGCTGATGCATCAATGATCGTTTGAAGGGTCAGGCAGGTCAGGATGGCGGGGTTGGCAATCAGCGCGTCCGGGGCAGCTGCATCGTTCATTACCTGGGTACTGGAAGCGGAAGTACAGCCATTGGAGGTATTGGTAACGAGCAGCACATAGGTACCTGCCAGATTAACAGTTGGGTTCAGGGTATTTGGGCCGCTTACGATGTTGCCGTCCAGCGTACTCCAGAAATAGCTGAAGTTGGCGCCGGTAGAGGCCGAGCCATTGAGCACCATTGTTGGGACCACACAATTCAAAGTGGAATTAGGACCAGCATTTGCGAGTGGCGGAGCGATGTCTTGGGGTACAATCACCGACAGCGTGGCAGAGCACTGGTTGGCATTGTTTACCAAAAGCAACTGGTAAGTGCCCGGAGCGTCCACGGTAGGCTGCAGAGTGCCTTGGCCGCCGATGATTCCGGGTCCGTTCCAGGTATAGGTAAATGTTGGCCCGGTGCTCGACCCGCTGGCATCAATGGTTACACTGAGCACATCGCATGTCAGGGTGGCCGCCGGTTGTGCATTGGTAACAGGGATGTTCAGGTCTGCCGTAACCGTGGTTGAGATAGTGTCGGTACAGCCATTGGTGGTGTTGGTTACCAGAAGCGTGTAGGTTCCCACCGCGCCGGCGGTTGTATTGAGGGTATTGATTGGCCCTGTAATGGTACCATTGGAAGTGGACCATTGATAGGTAAAGTTGGGGCCGGTGCTGCTGCCGTTCCCATTGAGCGCCGTGGTGCTCATAGTGCAGGTGAGCTGGCTGGGGGGAGCGATCTGGGCTGTAGGGCTCGCCACATCCTCATTGATATTGACAGAGGCCGAGGAGGTGCAGCCGTTGGAGGTATTGGTCACGGTCAGGATGTACATGCCCGGATCATTCACGTTGGGATTCCAGGAATTTTGGCCTGAAACTATGTTGCCCCCGACAGTAGCCCAGGCTGGCTTCATCAAAGTATCGGTGGGTGCGGGCAGTGGGCCGATGTTCAGGTTTATTACAGCGCAGGTAAGGGTGGCGGGATTGCCTACTGGCGCCGGAGGATTAACCTGATTGGACGTAACCGTTACGGAAGTGGAAGAAGTGCAGCCGGTACTGGTATTGGTGATCAATAAAGTATAGGTCCCGGGGGCATTTACCGTGGGGGTTAGGGTATTTTGTCCCGAAACGAAATTACCCCCTACTGTGGACCAGCTTGGGACGAAGTTGGCGCCTGAGGAGGATGTTGTGGCATTCAGCATAGTTTGTGGGAATGCACAGGTGATCTGGGCAGGCGGCGATATCGCGGTGACCGGCGGAGGCAATTGTGTGACCACTACGGAGGCTGTGTTGGTACAAAATCCGGCACCCGTAACGACCACCGAATAGGTTCCGGGTGTACTGACAGATATCGGGTTGGTGGTTTGGGCGTTGGACCAGACATAGTTAGGAGCCCCGGGCGCTCCGGAAGCCGTCAGCGAGGAGCTGCCACCCGGACAAAATGGTGTAGTGCTGATTATTATCGGAGGTGTTGGCAGCGAATCCAGCGTTGCGGAGCCCGTGTTGGTACATCCAAATGAGTTGGTAACCGTGACGGTATAGGTGCCTGCCTGGCTTACAATGATAATGACCGATTGTCCATTGTTTGACCAACTATAGTTTGAATATCCGAAGTCGGCGGTAAGAATGCTGCTTTGACCTGGGCAAAGCGCCGGAAGGTTCATATTGATATTGATTTCCGGGACATCTGTTGCGGGAATCCAGTATTCTCTGGTCCCAGTGCAACCAAGATGATTGGTAACCGTAACGCTATAGGTTCCCGGTTCCGTCACCATAAGTGGATTGGTTGTTTCACCATTTTCCCAACTATATTGGTTAAAATTAGGGAAGACTTGAATAAATCCGGTATCGGCCTCCGAACACATACCAATGGGGCCGGAAAGCACTGGCAATACCGGTGGGCTAAGTGGAATGATAATATTATCTGTAAACGGGCAGCCGAATTCATCCTCGATGGTCAGGCTGTAGGTGCCCGGGCCATCGATGGTAAGCGGGATATTGCTACTACCACCAGGTGTCCATTCTATACTGGTCAGAATGACACTATCCAAACCTGATACCGTAAGTTCGTATTCAGTCTCAGGGCAAATGCCAAGTGGGCCGTTAACAACCAAAGGTCCATCAAAGAAAATACCCTGCGCAGTGTAAGTATTTTCCCAGTGACTTTGTTCGCAACCCGAACTATTGGGGTCGCTCAGAGGATCCCATTCCCAGGCCCCTGGGGGCGTTACGGTAATGCTGTGGGCAAATTCGCCAGTGTTCCACTGTACTACAATGGGTAAATTTTGACCGGAAAACAAAAATTGAACAAAAGCAGACAGTTGGATGGTTTTCGTGGCACAGTTAGGGACGGCTATTGTAACAGGATTGCAGTGCCCATAAAGCGCTGTTAAAGAATCGAGGGTAGCTTGACTGCGTTGAAATGGGGCGGTTGGCGTGGGCCCTTCTTTGTCAGGCGCTCCGTTCGTTGGACGCCCATTCGCTTTCAGAGAAAGCGGCAGCAGAAACAAAACAAAGGAGAAAAGCAAGCTGAAACGGGTGTAGCATTGTGTCATACTTGAGCAGTGTTGTAAAAGATGGCTAGTAATTTGGTAATAAAGATAACGCAACTTTAATAAACGCTGGCTGGGTATATTCAAATTGCTAAAATTCTTTTAATTTGAAGGAGAGCGAATCGGATTTTAATTCGGAATCGGCTCTTTTTTAAATTCAACCACTTCATGGTGGTTGAAATCCTTTGTCTACGTCCATACCCTTGCCCCAACTTGAAAAGCCTACCTTTGACCGCCCCAAATCGCAAATCGCCCCGTCTTCTTTAAAACTACAGCGGGTAAAAATTCGTAATTCGTAAATCTCTTATCGTCCATTGAATTTCCTAACACTAGAAAACGTCTCCAAGAGCTACGGCGAAAAGCTGCTCTTTCAAAATATCAGCCTCCATCTTGACAAGGGGCAAAAAATTGGCCTCATCGCAAAAAACGGCACGGGCAAAAGCACGCTCATGCGCGTCATCGCAGGCAAAGAAGGCAGCGAAGGGGAAGGGGCTAAAATTATCATTCGAAAAGGCATCCGAATCGGCTGGCTCGATCAGGAGCCTAATTTTCCACCGGGTATGGATGTGTTGGGTGCTGTGCTTGATCCCACCAATCCCCTTGTGCGGGTGGTGCAACGTTACGAAAAGGCGCTGTTGCACAACGAAAATCCTGATGAACTCACCGAGGCCATCGCTGAGATGGACCAGCAAAATGCCTGGACCTTCGAGGCCAAAGTGAAAGAAACGCTGTCCCGCTTTCGGATGAACAATTACGAGCAAAAGGTCAGCACCCTCTCCGGCGGACAACAAAAGCGGATCGCACTGGTCAAAATTATCCTGGAAGAACCCGATTTCCTCATCCTCGATGAGCCGACCAACCACTTGGACATAGAGATGATCGAGTGGCTGGAAGAATACCTGCAACAGCCGGGCATTACCCTATTCATGGTTACGCACGATCGCTATTTTCTTGAAAATGTGTGCGATAGCATCATCGAACTGGAGGGCGGGCAACTGCGTCGCTATTCGGGCTCCTACTCAGATTACCTCGAAAAAAAGGCGCTCCGGGAAGAAAACGAAGCCACGACCTACGAGCGGCAAAACAAACTCCTCAAAAACGAGCTTGACTGGGTGCGCAAATCCCCGCAAGCTCGAACCACCAAGGCAAAAGCCCGCGTGGATGCCTATTTTAATCGAAGAGAAGCCAATGATTCGCTGAAAAAGACGAAGGATGAAATGAGCCTTTCGATCAAGGAAACCTGGCTGGGCGGCAAAATTGTGGAGCTGCACAACATCAGCAAATCCTTCGGCGACAAGAACTTAATCGAACATTTCAGCTATAAATTCAAACGCAGAGAACGGGTAGGCATCGTAGGGCAAAACGGCTCGGGTAAATCCACTTTTCTTCAAATTATCACCCAGGTGCTGCCACCCGATACAGGTAAAGTGGTCGTAGGCGACACCGTGACTTTTGGCCACTACCGGCAGGAGGGACTTCATCTCAAGGAAGATCGGCGCGTGATTGATGCCGTGCGCGACATTGCCGACTATATCCCGCTCGACAAAGGCAAAGAACTCTCCGCAGCACAACTTTTGGAGCGGTTCCTGTTCAGCAGACCACAGCAGCAGGTTTATGTAAGCCAACTTTCAGGAGGCGAACGCAGAAGACTTTATCTGCTCACCGTACTGATGAAAAATCCCAATTTCCTCATTCTCGATGAGCCGACGAACGATTTGGATGTGCTGACTTTGCAGGTTTTGGAGGATTTTCTTGAAGATTATCCCGGTTGCCTGGTGGTAGTCACCCATGATCGGTATTTCATGGACCGGCTCGTAGATCATCTTTTCGTTTTTGAAGGAGATGGCAAAATCAAGGATTTCAATGGCAGCTATGCGGAATACCGGGCTTTGAAACGCAGCGAGGCTGTAGTAGCAAATAGTAGTTCCACTCGCCAAAATATTGACGTTGGAGGGGCCAGTCAACAGTCACTGGCCAATAGTCAACAGTCCACCCTCACCAATACCGAGCGCAACGAAATGAAAAAACTCGACCGGGAAGTCGCCACACTGGAAAGTCGTAAAAAGCAAATTCTGGAACGTTTCAACGCCGCCGACCTCGGCGCAGATGAAGCGGGGAAACTTTCTTCGGAGTTGGGGAAATTGCAGGAGGACCTGGAAGTGAAGGAGATGCGGTGGTTGGAGTTGGCGGAGCGGGGGTAAGAAAGAATTGATTGTAGAAGACCTCACCAATCATTACAAGTAACATTAAGGAGCAGAAGCCCGGAAACGTCTGCCCCTATTTTAAAAATACTCTGTTATGCCTGCATATAAAGTAATAGGAAAATCAGGTATTCCTGTCAAAACACCTGAGACATTGCATCCTGGTGAAGTTTTGCTCATGGAGATTGAAGCAAGGCAGCTGAAGAAATCTGAATTTGCTGCGCAACTAAATATTCAGGCCAGTCAATTAAGCGAGCTGTTGCACGAAAAGCGACATATCAGCGCTTCAATAGCCATTAAACTGGAAACCTTACTGGGCATTGACGCAGAATTCTGGATGCGTTTGCAAACTTCTTATGACATTGCTGTTGAGAGAAAACGGTTGGCAATGGCCGCTTGATCCGGTTTTCATCCGCTCCTGTAGCGAGTCAAAATTAAGATGGATATTGCATTCCCATTCTAAGCAGTAGTTGCAAGGCTGGTTTTTCCAACCCTAACTGCTACTTTTGCGCTCTTTTTTCAGACAACGCAAAATGCAGGAGCAAAATACTACCGCCCCAAAGCCAAGTTCCCTCTCGCAAAAGCCGGGCTTTTTTGAAAAACTCACCAACTGGGAGCTCTGGCCCGCCGCCGCGCTGTATGCTCCACTTTCCCCCATTTGGGCCTGGTATTCCTTAAAAGCCCGCTCATTTTGGTGGTTCACCCCCTCTAACCCTACCATTCCCTTTGGAGGTTACGAGGGCGAGACGAAGACGGATGTGTACAAGCAGATGCCCGACGGTGTTTACCCACGCACTATTTTGGTGAAGCCCCCCGAAGATTTTGAAGGGGTGAAAAAGCGCATGGTCGAGGCAGGGTTTCAATATCCCTTCATCGTAAAACCGGATGTCGGACGCAAAGGTTTGCTTTTCCGAAAGATAGATACCGAGGCGCAACTCCTTGAATATCATCAGTATTGCCCCATGGATTACCTCGTGCAAGACCTGATAGATGCACCCATGGAACTTGGTGTTTTCTACGTTCGCCATCCATCCAAACAAACGGGACAAATCACAGGGATCATCCTCCGGGAAGCGCTCGAGGTGTGGGGGGATGGTAAAGCCACGCTCCGTGAATTGATCGAGCGGCATCCGCAAGCCGGCAAACGCGCCGAAGAAATGTGTCGCAAACACGAAGACAAACTCGATTGGGTACCTGCCGACCGCGAACGCTACGTACTTTCCTTTGCCATTAATCGGAGCCGGGGTGCTCGCCTGCGCAATCTCTCGCACGAGGCCGATGCAGAAATGACGGCCATTTTTGACAAGATCAGTCTACACAGCGGCGCGTTTTTCTGGGGGCGCTACGATATCAAGTGTACTTCCATGGCAGATTTGAAAGCGGGCCATTTCGCCATTCTCGAATACAACGGAGCAGGTGCCTCGCCCAGCCACATTTACCATTGTGGAATGAGTTTATGGCAGGCTTATGCGGAAATACTGCGACACTGGAAATTGCTCTATGAAGTGAGTAGTTACAATAACGCACACGGCCATCCTTACTGGCCATTTTGGAAAGGCTTGCGCTATCTTCGCGCCGTCAACCGCCACCTTGATTTGTTGGACCATTACGATTAAAGACCGTTGACCGTTGACTTTTGACCATTGACTTTTTAGCGTTGACCATTGACTGTTGGTAATCAATAGCAAAAGAGTTAAGAGTTAAAAGTCAATGGTCAACGCTCAAAAGTCAATGGTCAACAGTCAAAAGTCAATGGTCAAAAGTCAACGGTCAATGGTCAAAAGTCAACGGTCAAAAGTCAACGGTCAATGGTCAACAGTCAATAGTCACCGGCCACCCAAAGTTCATGAAAAGTATATTTCGAGTCTTCTATTCAGGGATGTCCATCAGCTTTGTGGGCTCGATTGTCATCGGGACCATCGGGTTGTCGGCGATGCAAATCAGCATCACAGAGGGTATACGACCCGCTATCAATTTTTCATTGGGCAGCATCGTTGCGGAGGTGATCTATGTACGACTCTTATTAGTTGCACTAACCTGGATACAAAAGCACGAGCGCATTTTTAAAATAATGGAGTGGCTGGCGGTACTGATCGTGGTAATACTGGCGATTGCCAGTTTCAAAGCATCGCTCGGTCATCATGGAGCCAAAAACGTAGTGCTATCTTATACGATGCATCGTTTTTTACTGGGAATTATGCTGCGAGCCATTAGTCCTGCAGCCATTCCGTTTTGGCTGGGTTGGAGTTCGGTGTTGTATGCCAAGGGCATTATGCAGGACAAAAAAGGGTTTTACAATGGCTATTTGTTGGGCATTGCATTGGGCACTTTTGCGGCACATTGCATTTTTATTTTTGGGGGAAAAATGGCGGTTCAGCAATTAAACGCAGGCCAGGAGGAAATTAACTTCGTTATAGGCTGTATATTTTCGGTCACCGCAATTTTGCAGATTTGGAAGATTTTAAAGAAAAAATATCATCACAGGAAGAAGCATGCAGTGATGAAGTGATGAGTGATGAAGTGATTTGATCTGTTGTAACCATAAAATCACTTCATCGCTTCATCACCATCACTTCATCACCCATCACTCCATCACCTAATTGCCTCATGATAGGTATAGTAGGCGGCATTGGGCCCATGGCGGGCGCGGATCTTTACAAGAAAATCGTGGAAAACACGATCGCAAACACCGACCAAGAACACCTGCCCGTGTTGTTGGCCTCTATCCCCAATGAAATTGCCGACCGGACTTCCTTCTTGCTTGGAAAATCTGCTGAAAATCCCGCAGCAGCCATTGCTAAGGTCATTTTGCTGCTTGAACGTGCTGGAGTAAAGCATATTGGAATCGCATGCAATACGGCGCATGCTCCCCAGATTTTTGACCCGATAAAGGCTGTTTTGAAAGAGATGGGGTCGAAAACAGAGATTGTTAACATGATTGATGAGGCGGTGCATACCATTCAAATGCATCCAGGGAAAATTCAGCGTGTGGGGCTGCTCTCCACTTCTGGTACCTATAAAACCAGAATTTACCAAAACCGTTTGGAATCGGCTGGACTTACGCCGATTGTACTCGATTTTGAACAACACGAGGCACTATCTCAAAAAGCGATTTATGAAATAAAATCCGCCTCCACAGATATCCCTCAAAACCCGATTGACTTGTTGAACACTGCCATCCAGCGGTTAAAAGCCCTGGGTGCTCAGGCAATTATACTGGGGTGTACAGAACTGGGCATGATTGAAGATCGGCTGGATATGGCTGGTTTGGCTGTATTCAATCCCAATTTGATCTTGGCGAGGGCCTTGATTGAACGGACTTTTCCAGAAAAACTGAAAGGGATAATTTGAATAATGGAACACGGAAAACACGGATGGGACACGGATTTTCCTACTCAAGGGGTCCAAAGACACACCTAAAATCTTATCTATTTTAAGGTCTTATGAATGGGACACGGATTTTCCTACTCAAGGGGTTCAAAGGTCATTTCAGAATCTGAAGCAGCAAATTTTTGTTACCTTGTGTCCCTGGCCACACTTGCGTGTTAAAAAGACCAAACTATGCTCAACATACTACACGAAAATGCCGCTTTTCTTGTCATTAACAAACCCCCCGGACTGACTTCCCAGCCCGACAAAACGGGTGACGACTCGCTCCTGACTTTAGCCGAAGTGCATTGTGGACATCCGCTCTATCTTGTTCACCGCATTGACCGCCCGGTGAGCGGACTGGTGCTTTTTGCCAAAACCGCCGAAGCGATGGCCCTGTTTTCGGCGCAGTTTCAAGCGCGTACTGTCCAAAAAGACTATCTGGCGATGGTGCAAAACATGCCCCCCAAGCCCGACGGCACGTTGGTGCATTATTTGAAAAAGAATCAGGCGAAAAACACCTCCACTGTCTACGACGAAGAACATCCCGGCGCCGATCGTGCCGAACTGCGCTACCAATTACTGGAAAGCAGCAAGCACTACCATCTGCTTCACATTCAATTGGTTACAGGCCGTCACCATCAAATCCGAGCGCAACTTGCGGCCATCAAATGCCCCATCAAAGGCGATGTGAAATACGGCGCCCGCCGCAGCAATCCTGACCGCAGCATTCACCTTCATGCCTGGCGCCTGGCGTTTGACAATCCTGCCACGGGCGAGCGGATTTTATTGGAAGCGGAGCCGCCGGAGGAGGTTTTGTGGAAAGCACTGGGGCCGGGGAGGGAAGGTTGGAGTATGTTTAAGAAGGCATGATTATTCCACCAAATCCACCTTCTCCCTTCTCCCCATCCCCAACCGCTCCATCGCCCTATCAAACATCCAGTAAACCACGGGCACCACGATCAGCGACAAAAACATCGAAGAATTCAAGCCGCCAATGATGGCCCAGGCAAGGCCATTTTTCCAGTCGGCACCGGAGCCTTGGGCAAATGCGATGGGCAGGAGGCCAATGACCATGGCAATATTGGTCATTAAAACAGGCCGGAAACGCAGTTTGGTGGCTTGCAGGAGTGCATCACGCAGTCCTACCCCTTGTTCTCGCAATTGATTAGCAAAGTCCACCACCAGAATAGCGTTTTTGCCCACCAAGCCGATCAGCATGAGCAGCCCGAGCCCTGTGAAAACGGTCAGGTTTTCGCTCGCCAGAGCCAGTGCCAGGAAGGCCCCAATGACAGAAAGCGGGATGGACACCAACACCACGAGCGGGTAAATCCAGTTGTCGTACAAGGCCACCATGATGAGATAGACAAATACAAGCGAGGCCCAGAGCGCAAAACCAAGCGTTCCGATGCCTTGCTGCTGGCGTTTGTAGTCGCCACCGTATTTGATTTGGGTGCCAGGGGGGAGTGGGAGGGGGGCCAGGCGTTTGATGATTTCACGGGTCACGGTACCGTTTGGCCGACCAATGACCTGTGCGCTGAGCATAAGCGAGGTACTTCGGTCACGACGTTCGAGTCGCGTGGGCGCGGTTCCCTGACGCACATCGGCGAACTGCCTGAGATAGATCGTGCTGCCCAGCGGATTTACAAAAGATAGGTTTTTGATGTCTTCCACACTGCGTCGGTCGAAAGCGTCAAGTGCAATTCGAATGGGGTATTCAAAATCACCGTCGCGGTATTTCGCATCGGTGTTGCCGCTAAAAGCCGTTTGCAGGGTGAGTCCCACTTGCGCCATGGCGAGACCACAATCGGCCATACGTTGGCGGTTCACTTCCACCTTTACCTCTGGATTGCCGCCCTCCACGGTAGAGCCAATTTCTACACAGCCTGGCACCAGCGCCATTTCCTTTTTTACTTTTTCAGCAAGCACAAGGAGGCTATCGAGATTTGGCCCATTCAGTTGCACTTCGATCGGCGAAAACGAAAGACCCAGGATGTCAATCGGGTTGGTTTTGATTCGCGCACCCGCCACAATTTCTTCCAGTTTGACCTTCGTTTTTCTGGCAAAAACGGGGGTGAGCTCTTTTCGTATTCCGCCATAGGGCGTTAAAAACACTTGTATTTCCGCAATATTGGGCGCACTCAAGCCAAAAGATTTGTTGTTTGCCCCTACCGTAGTGAAAGTGCGTACCACCTCGGGCTGGGTGCGCAACCAGGCTTCCACATCTTTGGTGATGGCGTCTGTTTGCGTCAGGGAGGCATCTTGTGGCAATATAATTTCAAGCAAAAATTCCCCCCGTTCGCCGGCTTCCATAAAGGCGTTTCCGATAAGACCGGAAGTGACCAGCAGAAACGAGCTGAAAAACATCACAATCGCCGTAAGCACGGTGATGATTTTGGTGCGGCGGTTTTTCAGGGCCAAGGTCAACAATCGAACAAAACCATCCGATACCCATTCCAAAAACCCTTCAAACTTCAATAACATCTTACCCGAGATGTTTTTTCCTTCAAAACGGTGGAGTTTTCCAAACCTCGAGGTAAGCCAAGGCACCAAGGTGAACGACACGAGCAAGGACATGAGCGTGGAGGTTAACACGGTCATGCAAAACTGCCTTAACAAGTTGGGAACCAGTCCGGCGGTGAATACAATGGGCAGGAACACGACCACGTCAACCAGCGTGATACTCAGGGCCGTGAAACCAATTTCCATCCGCCCATCATAACTGGCCTGCACCTTGTTTTTGCCCATCTCAAAGTGCCGGTAAATATTCTCGATCACCACAATGGCATCGTCTACCAAAATACCGATGGCGAGCGAAAGGCCCAGCAGCGACATGAGGTTGAGCGAGTAGCCAAACAAGTTCATCATCACAAAGGTGCTGACGATGGAGGTTGGGATAGACACCAGTACAATAGCGGCATTGCGCAAACTGTGCAGGAAAAGCAACATGACCAAGCCCACCAACAGCACTGCCACCAGCAAATCTTCGATGACCGCATTGGTGGCTTTTTTGGTGAAGGTGCTGCTGTTGGCCACCACTTCAAAACGCATCCCCTCGGCGGCGTAAGCGCCTTGGAGCATGGCGATTTTTTCGAGCACGAGTTTCGACATCTCCACCGCATTGGCATCGCCTTGTTTGCGGATGCTGATACCCACAGCGGGTTGTCCGTCGGTGCGGCAGATGATTTCGGGGTCGCGGGTGCCGTCTTGCACCTCTGCGATGTCTTTCAAAAAAATGGAGGAACCGAAACGGCTTTTCCCAACCACCAGATTGCGGATATCCTCAATGCCCAGAAACTTTCCGGCGAGTCGGATGCGCAATTGCCCTTGTTCGCCCGTCAATTTTCCGGTCGGGAAGTCGAGGTTGGCCGTTTGCACTGCCTGAGATACCTGAAGCAGGGAGAGTCCGTATTGTTCGAGCCGGGCGGAGGAAATATTGATTTTGATTTCACGCTCTTCGCCGCCGAGAATGCTCACTTGCGCTACCCCTTTTACCTGCGAAATTTCCGGAACTACCCGGTTTTTTACCACATCATAAAAGGCGGCCCCGGTGAGGTTGCCCGCTACCCCGATTTTCAAAATGGGCAGCTCGTCCAGGGCAAATTTGTTGATGACTGGAGTCCGTACTTCTTTGGGCAACGAAGCCTGAAGTTGGTTGATCTTGCGCTGCATCTCCTGCACCGCCTTGTCCAGATCCACGGATTGCTCGAATTCAACAGCAACAAAAGAGGAGTTTTCCTGCGAACCGACCTGTACCTGGTCAATTCCTTCGAGTGAAGAAATTGCATCCTCAATGGGTTTGCTCACGGCATTCTCCACCTCGGAAGGGGAGGCGCCGGGATACACAGTGATAATGGTGACAACGGGTGCGCTGAATTTGGGCACCAATTCTATGGGCAGCTTCAGGTAACTGGCAATGCCCATGAAAGCCAACACGGCAAAAGCCACGATGACGAGGGAAGGGCGGCGGATGGATAGAGCGGTGATGTTCACGAAGGAAGGGAGACAGTTATGCCGCTTGTAATTGTAAAACCTCTAACTCTGCACCGTTTTTTAAGGAATTTTCACCTTTTTCCAGCACCCTACGCGTGGTTTGGCTGTCCAAAAAATAGCTTGCACAATTGTTACATACTTTGGCAGGAACATTTTTCAATAAAACAATAGAGCCATCACGTTCAAGTGTAACCGTCACGGCCCCTAGCTTTAATTCACCGTTTTTACAGATGGGACAAATGTGCATGGTGTGTCAAATTTTAGTTTTGAAACCGAATTTCCAAAGATTTGGATCAGGTTCATAGGCTGTAATCACATAGCAAATTTCTGTGCTGGCATCTTGGCTAACAACTACATGAATTGGTCGTTCGTTCGCAAAGTACAGCTTAAGCTGGCTGGGGAATGGAGTGTCATCAGGGTAATCTTTTATGATTTCCCCATTTTCTATGGTTGATTCCACATCATCTGCCGAAATGCCCCTTTTAAACATCTGAACGATGGCATGGTTGCTATATTCATATTTGGAGCATTCCATAGTAGGGCAAAGGTAGGTTTTTCAATGGTATGTAGTCAACCGATTACTCAATACTCCCCCACTACCAGACCCTCTTTTTCTGCCAATTCAAGCAGGATTTGCTTTGTTTCAAATCCCAACAACAAGGAATCATTGTGGTAAAGCCCCGATTCATGCCGTGCGAGGCGAATTTCTTGCAAGGACGTGCCCACCACATCACGCCAAAGCGGCTGAACATTGGCTACGATTCGTTGGATAACTACTTCGCTGTGAATAGATTGTAGGTTTTTGGCGGTCTTCACCAGAGCTTCAGCGCTGATGATGTGGATGGCTTCAGAATCTTCGCCACTGGAAAGTAGGAGCGTTTCGCCGTTGTCAAAATACAATTCAATCGCGTAAAGAAAGGACGTTTTGGAACTGGCACGCCACAGATAGTAGTTTGCAATTTCAAGTCTTTGACCTTCAAATGTTTGAAAAGTTTCTACCTCTGCTTGTCGGAAACAATCGGGCGGGGTGGGGTCTTGTGCGTGGGGAGTTTCTTGCATGTTGCTGGTATCAGTTTGCAAGCGCAAAGATCGGCAAGATTTGTGGCTTGACAGCGTACCTTTCGGGGATGAATGGGGGTAAATTACTTACCTTGATCCCTGTAGGGTTTTGAAAGCCTATGGTATGTGCACAAATCAAATCAGGGGCGTAGCCCCGACACCGTTTATAGAAACACGATCAATCCAGACCCAAGAGGGGCGTAGCCCCGGCACGAAAAACCTAAAATTTGCTGAAAAATGGGCGTACTCGTGCCGCCGCTAACGCGGCTCTTGAACTATCACACTATTTACCTATAAACGGTACCGGGGCTACGCCCCTGATTTGACAACAATGAACTTGTGTACGTACCGTGGGTTTTTTAATACCTTATCGGATCTCCTAACCCAAATGAACAAAAAACTATTTAAGCAATCCATGCAAGCTCCCCTCACTCAATTTTTGACCGCCTTCCGCAGCGCTTTTGCCACTGGCCAATTGCTCAAATGCACCTTGAGCAAGCCCACGACTCTTGCGCCAGAAGGTTTGAAAAACCTGTACCTCCGTCCGGTAGAATTGAAAAAAGGGCTGCACATTGCCTTCAATTTTCGGTACAAAACCCGCGATGAATTGAAGAATTTTGAATTGAACGAGGCTGTTAATCATCTGGAAAACATGCTCGGCACACAGTTTTTGAACGCCGACCTTCTGACCCCTGAGCGGGACTATTCCCTTCAATTTGACCCAAAAAGCGAAGCCCGTTTTTCGGAAAAAAAACCTTCGCAAAAAACGCCCTCAGAAATGCCCACGGTACACAATCGCCCGAAAAAGCGCCTGCTCGACCCCACTGCGCCCTGGCTCCACCTGCTCGGCATCACCAATACCAAAGGAGAAGTGCTGGCTGCCCACCAAGACAAATGGCGGCAAATCAACAAATACCTCGAAACCATAGAAAGTTTGCTGCGTGACAGCCCACTCCCCGCCGGGGCACACATTGCCGATATGGGCTCCGGTAAAGGGTATCTGACCTTTGCGCTCTACGATTTTTTGACCAATCATCTCCAGCTAGAGGTGCACATAACGGGCATCGAACTCCGTCCGGCGCTCGTAGACTTTTGCAATAAAACAGCACAATCGGTTGATTTTCAAAACCTTAAATTCGTAGCTCAAGACATCGCAGACTTTCACCCGACACGACTGGATATGCTCATCGCGCTCCACGCATGCGACACAGCAACCGACCTTGCTCTAGCGGTGGGCATCCGCCAAAAAGCCCGGATCATCGTAGTAGCACCCTGTTGCCACAAGCAAATCCGCCGTGAAATGCAGACCCAAAACGAACTCGCGCCATTACTTCAACACGGCATTCTGGAAGAGCGACAAGCCGAAATCGTGACCGACGGCATCCGTGCGTTGCTGCTGGAAGCGGAGGGTTACCACACCAAAGTATTCGAGTTTATTTCCACAGAACATACTGCGAAAAACCTGATGATTACGGCTTCCATGGACAGTCGGCGTTTAAACCAACGGCGGGCCGACGCGTTAGAAAAGGTGGCTGCATTAAAAGTTGGTTTTGGGATTAAGCAACATTGGCTGGAAAAGTTATTGTCTGAGTGACTTTCTTTTAGGGCTTCGTTTCTTCCATAAGTATCTTCGTTTCGTCATTTTGTAGAAAAAAAATCAAGAGACTTACACAAAGGCGCAATTCTTGCGTTTGAGTTTCCTAACGCAGCACACGATGCTGCAATGAACCATCATCTGTTATTTTTGTCCACTCAGTAAACACATCTCGGCAATGCAAATTTTCCCACGCCGTTTAGGCTCATTCGATCTTGACAAATTCCTCTACGACATGAAAATAAAATCATCGCTCGCTCTATTTTCCATTGTCGGCATTCTGGGTATCGTATTCCTTTTCCACGAGTACAATCCTTTCAACAATGGTGGCCCCGGCCCTTCGCCAGAGCGCGACGCGGCACTGTTGCGCACCATTTCACAAGTGCTGACACGCGGCCATTTCCAGCCAAAGGACATGGACGACACATTTTCAAAAAGTGTTTACGCCCTGTATCTCAAAGATGTGGACGGCGGAAAACGTTTTTTGACCCAAACCGACGTGGATCAACTGAAGCCATTCGAGCTTCAACTCGATGACCAGGCCAAGGCAGGCACTTTTGAGTGTTTTGACCGATCCGTTACACTTCTCGAGAGTTCACTCTTGAAAACACAAGGGTGGTATCGTGAAATACTCGCTTCCCCCCTCGATTTTACTAAAAATGAGGAATTGCAAGCCGATGGAGAAAAACTCAAATGGGCTAAAGACGATGCCGAACTCCGCACACGCTGGGAGCGTTGGATGAAATACGAAGTCTTAAGCCGCATCACCGAAGAACAAGACAAACAGGAAAAACCCGAGTTTAAAGGCGAAAAGAAAGATTTTGCCACGATCGAAAAGGAACAACGCGCCAAGGTGTTGGATACTTACGACAAGTGGTTCAAACGCATGCAAAAACTCGATCACAACCGCCGTTTGGAAATTTACCTCAATGCGATCACCAATTATTTCGACCCGCACACGGGGTATTATTCTCCCCGCGAAAAGGAGAACTTCGATATCCAAATGTCTGGCAAACTCGAAGGCATTGGCGCACGTTTGCAAAGCGACGGTGAAAAAACGACCGTTTCAGAAATCGTGCCCGGTGGCCCTGCCTGGAAACAAGGCGTTTTGCAAGCAAAAGATGTGATCCTTAAAGTGGCACAAGGCGAAACCGATGCAGAATCGGTGGATATCATGGGTTGGGAAATTGATGACGTGGTGTCCAAAATTCGGGGCGCCAAGGATACCAAAGTCACCCTTACCATTCGGAAACCGGATGATTCAGAAAAAATCATCACCATCGTCCGGGATGTGGTGATTATGGAAGAAAGTTTTGCCAAGTCGTTGATTCTTAATGAGAGCAGCGCAGAACAAGATCGCGTGGGTTATATCTACCTGCCTAAATTTTACGCAGACTTTGAAAGCGGGCGCACCAGCTGTGCTCAAGACGTTGCGGCTGAAGTGGAGAAGCTGAAAAAAGAATCAGTAAAAGGTATCATTCTGGACCTTCGGAACAACGGCGGCGGCTCGCTCCGCGATGTAGTGACCATGAGTGGCTTGTTCATTGAAGATGGCCCCATTGTACAAGTAAAAAGCCGGGGCCGGGCCACTGAAATCCTGCGCGACAATGACGCTCGTGTGCAATGGAGTGGTCCACTGATTGTCATGGTCAATGGCTTTAGTGCCTCTGCCTCCGAAATTCTGGCTGCAGCCATGCAGGATTACAGCCGCGCCATCATCGTAGGTTCTACCAGCACTTATGGTAAGGGTACCGTCCAGCGTTTCTTTGACCTGGACAACACTGCTGCGGATGAAAGTGTGAAGCCTTTGGGCGAGATGAAAATGACTATTCAGAAGTTCTACCGCATTACCGGGAAAACCACCCAACTGGATGGCGTAACCCCCGACATCGTATTGCCTGATTTTTATAATTTGCTCGAAAACGGTGAAAGCGAGAACGACTACCCGCTCGCTTCCACCACCATTGAAGCGGTGCCATTCAAGCAAAGTGCGTATCATATTGCGGATGCTAATCAGTTGAAAACCAATAGCGAAACGCGGGTAAAGGCTGACCCAACTTTCCAAAAAGTAAGCGACAATGCCGTCCGACTCCGCAAGCGCAAAGACGATAGCACTTTCCCGCTTCAAGGCGATAAATACCGCGCATGGAATAAAAAGCAGGACGAGGAGGCCGAACAGTTTGACAATATTTTCAAGCCAATCGAAAGCTTCAAAATTGGAAATGTCGCCGCTGACTTGCCACAAATCCAGAGCGACACCGCGCGTATAGCCCGCAACGACAGCTGGATCAAAGAACGCCAGAAAGACGTTCAGCTTTACGAGAGCCTGCGAATCATGCTGGATATGCTCCGCATTGATGCTTTGGCAACCGGGAAGAACTGATTTGGTGATTGGTTAACTGGTGATTAGTAATTGGTAGATTAGTCGTTGAATAGAAAATTGCTGATTAATTAAAAAATGGCCTTGGCGAACTACCATGGCCATTTTTAATGTTATGATGTTTCTAAAATAAGCCAATGCACTAATCTGTCAATCACTAATCACCAGTTAACCAGTCAACTAATCAATCCACCCAATCTGCCACAAAAACATTGGTGTCTCGGGTGCCGTTGTTGTTGCGGTTGCTGCTCCAGGAGATCATTTTGCCGTCGGGGGAGAACATCGGGAAGGAGTTGAAAATGCTTTCCGAGGTGATTTGTTCCAATCCTGTGCCGTCCAGATTGATCATATACAGTTGAAAATCATAACCTCGTGTGGAGTGGTGATTGCTGCTGAAAATGATTTTTTTGCCAGAAGGGTGAAAAAACGGCGCCCAGTTGGCTTTACCCAAATGGGTCACTTGGCGGAGATTGGAACCATCAATATTGCAGGTAAATATTTCCATGGTGGTGGGGGCCACCAGATGCTGAGCAAGGTAATCTCGGTATTCTTTGATTTCTTCCGCAGTTTTCGGGCGGCTTGCACGGAATACAATTTTGGAACCATCCGGGCTGAAGAACGCGCCCCCGTCGTAGCCAAGGTCAAAAGTGATTTGCTTTTGGTTGGAGCCGTCCAGATTCATGGTCCACAATTCAAGGTCGCCGGAGCGGTCGCTGGTAAAGAGGATTAAGTTGCCTTTTGGGCTTAGTACCGCCTCAGCATCGTAGCCAGGCGAGTTGGTAAGTTTTCGGGTAATTTTACCTTTGAGATCCGAAATATAGATATCATAGGTGTCGAAGATAGACCAAAGGTATTTGCCACCAGCGCGGAGATCGGGTGTATGTGGGCAAGCCTCGCCGCCCTCGTGGGTGCTGGCATAGAGGATGTGTTTGCCATCGGGCATGAAATAAGAGCAGGTGGTGCGGCCTTTCAACGTGCTGATTGTCTTTGGCCTATAGGTGCTGTCGCCCGCGGCGTCTTTGACTTTCATGGTGAAAATCTGGTCGCATTCGAGGCCCCATTTTTTATTGTTGCTCTGGAAAGTGAGTGATTTGCTGTTGGGGCTCCAGTAAGCTTCGGCATTGTCGCCTCCAAAAGTAAGTTGACGGATGTTTTTAAGGTGTTTTTCTGGAACAGGTTTAGAAGGTGCTCCTGCGTTAGTGTGGGCAGGATGTTGAGCAAACATTTGAAGGCTCAGAAAACTCAGTAAGAACAAAAGGGTAATTCGACGCATATTCGTAGTAGAAAATTTTGGCACAAGGTCGGAAGAACACAAGGAAACGGCGGTCAGGATTTGGTCAAGAAGTGTAATCTTGCCCAAGATTACTGGACATTTTGACATTAGACACTAGACACGCACTCTAAAAGATTGAAAATCATGCATTTGCTGAATCGGGTCTAAGGTCCAGTATCAAAAAGTCCAAAAGTCCGGCAAATCATAAACTGATATGAAACAAATTGCAATATTCTGCTTACTTTTTTTAGGCACGAACCTCTCTGCCCAAGAAATCCCGATGATCAAAAGGGCCCAGCTTGAGCATTGGCTCAATGCCGATACTGACACCGTTTATGTGCTAAATTTTTGGGCCACCTGGTGTGGGCCCTGCGTGGCTGAAATACCATCCTTTGAAAAATTAAACGAGCAATACGCTTCGAAAAAGGTCAAAGTTGTGCTCATCAGCACCGATTTCAAGCGAAACGTCGAATCGAAGCTCAAACCATTCGTGAAACGGAAAAACTTGCGCAGCCAAGTCGTGTTTATGGACGAGCCCAATCCCAATGTATGGGTCAACCTGGTGAGTCCAGAATGGTCGGGCGCAATCCCGGCTACCTTGATCGTTTCCAAGCAAAAAAACAAACGACTTTTTTTTGAAAAACAAATGACCTTTAAGGAGTTAGAGAAGGAACTCCAGTCTGTCTTGTAATTTTTTTGCCACGAATTGCACTAATTTTCACGAATATAGGCGTCCAATTAGTGCAAATTTGTGCAATTCGTGGCAAACATTTTTAACTAATTAATTTTAAGCACCATGAAAAAAGCACTCGCATTTTTACCCTCCAAAATATTTATGACGGCGGGTTTTCTATTGTTCACAGCCCTTATGTCCATGTCTTTCAACTTGGAAAACACAGGCGGCGGCTACAAAATCGGAGATACAGCCCAAGATTTTAACCTCAAAAACGTGAAGGGGAAAAGTGTATCGCTGGCGGGCATCAAAAATGCAAAGGGTTATATCGTCATCTTTACCTGCAACCATTGCCCGTACTCCAAGGCTTATGAGCAACGGATCATCGAACTTCACCAAAAATATGCTCCGCTTGGATTCTCCGTGGTCGCCATCAACTCCAACGACAAAGACGTGCAACCCGCCGACAGTTTTGACAACATGAAGAAACTGGCGAAAAAGAAAAAGTACCCTTTCCCCTATCTGTACGACGAAACGCAGGAAGTGGCAAAAGCCTTTGGAGCTACCCGCACTCCCCATGTGTATGTGCTCGACAAAGACCGTGTGGTGCGCTACATCGGCGCCATTGACGACAACTCGGAAGACCCCGAAATGGCAAAAGAAAAATACGTTGGGAGCGCTGTAGATGCGCTACTTAAAGGTCAGGATATTGCCGTGAAAGAAACTAAAGCCATCGGTTGCGGCATTAAATGGAAGAAATCGTAATGCTATGACAGCTAACCAGCCCACCACCATCTCTGCATACATCGCCAGTTTCCCGAAAGAGACGCAGGAAATCCTGGAGCAAGTCCGCGAAACTATTCAAAAAGCAGCTCCGGACGCTACGGAAGCCATCAAGTATGCCATTCCAACTTTTATGTTGAATGGCAAAAACCTGGTGCATTTCGCGGGCTTCAAAACTCATATCGGCTTTTATGCAACGCCTACCGGGCATGAGGCATTCCGGGAAGAACTCTCCAGGTACAAGCAAGGAAAAGGTTCGGTGCAATTTCCGGTGGATGAGCCGATTCCTTTGGAGTTGATTAGCAGGATTGTAAAATTTAGGGTGGAAGAACATGTTAAAAAAGCAACGAAAAAGGATTCGGCAAAATGAATTATCAATCCAATAAGTATAATACATGCGAATCAGAGTTAAGTGTGGTTTTGATTGATTGTTTAAAGCCACGTAGTGGCGGCTCCGTTTATAGAAATCAATTGTTAAGTTAGGCCAAGAACCGCGTAGCGGTGGCACCGTGCCACCGCTACGCGGTTCAAAAAATGTGGAATATTCGTTTTCTATAAACGGAATCGCCACTACGTGGCTTTTGATGCATTACGCAAGTTTAGCCCTTGATTCGCATGAGAAGAGAATACCACCATTTGGTAAAGAAGCACTAATTAAGCCAACAGAAGTGTCCAAATTTCAAAAACAAAAGCCCCTCAGCCCCGACGAAGCCCTCCAAAAAATGGAGCGCTTCTGTGCCTACCGCGAACGCTGCCCCAAGGAAGTGCGCAGCAAACTGGCGGAATTTGGGCTCAGTCACGCCGACGCGGAGCAGATATACAAGGTGCTTCAGGAGGACAAGTTTTTCAACGAAGAACGCTTCGCCATGGCCTTCGCAGGCGGGAAATTCCGTTACAATTACTGGGGTCGTGTCCGTATTCGTCAGGAGCTGAGGATGCGTGATATTTCGCCCAACCTCGTGAGCAAAGCCCTCGATTCGATTGATTCGGTCGAGTACGAAGTCCTCATTCAAAAACTACTGGACAAAAAACGACAACAGTACGCGGATGACGACCATGCGCGTGAAAAAACGGCGGCCTCGCTCATTCGGGCTGGATTTGAGATGGAATTGGTGTTTCGGTTTTTGTGAAGTGCTAAGCAGGCGATATCGTTGCTCCATTTATTTCTTCGCTAACTTTGCTCCCCGTTCTGTGTTTAAGGACGGGACATTTCCCAATCTAGGCCCGTTTACCCGCCGTAGCATTCCTGCCTGTCGAGCCTCGACAGGGGGGAGCGAAGGAGGGCACTAACCCACCCAACACAGTGGAAATCAAAGGCAAAGTACTCTGCGGCATCGCCGGCATCTTTTTGTTCGACCTCTTGGGCATCCCATTTGGCGGACTGATCGGCTTTTTTGTGGGGTCTTGGCTTGGGCATTATTTTTTTGATCAACCCAAGGAGAAAGAAAGCTCTGACAGTGAGTTCAAAGCCTATCAGCGGCGGCAAGGGGAGTTTGTTTTTCACGTTTTCAGGCTTTGCGCCAAACTGGCTAAGGCCGATGGCCCCATCAATGAGCGCGAGGTGTCGCATATGGAACACCTGATGCGCCATCAGTTCCGCATGAACGAGCGGGGCCGCCAACAGGCTGTCAAAATCTGGAAAAACGCCAAGGAATCCAACGATACTTTTGATCAGTACGCCCGCGCCTTTTTCGAGGGTTTTGGTCGCGACCGGCATCATGTGCTGAACATGCTCGACCTGCTCTTTGCCACCGCTGCGGCCGATGGCGGGCTGCACCCCCGAGAAGAAGAATTGTTGCTCCGGGCAGCCGGGGTTTTTCAGGTGGGTCGGATGCAATATGAGCGGGTAAAAGCCCGCTTCTACCATGGGCGGGGGGGGGCCGGCGCTCAACCACAAGCCCGCTGGGATCCACTCGACCCCCACTACGCCATCCTTGGCGCCGAAACAAAAGACAGCTTGGATGTCATCAAGAAAAAATACCGCGCCTTGGCCATGCAATGGCATCCTGACAAGATGGTAGCAAAAGGCGTTTCTGCGGAAGCCATCCGTCATGCCAAGGAGAAATTTCAGCAGATCAATGAGGCATATGAGCGGATCACGGAAGCGAGGAAGAATTGATTCGATTGGGGGATTGATTCGATTGGGGGATTGATTCGATTGATTCGATTGGGGCGCTCAGTTAAAAGAAACTCGTTGCAAGCAACCGAATGCCTACAACGAGTTTCTTTTAACTGAGCGCCCCAATCGAATCAATCCCCCAATCGAATCAATCGAATCACTTCTTCTTCGCTTTTTTCGCCTTTTCAACCGCCTTTCCCGCATCAATGCGCCCATAGCCATAATACACGCTGTGCTTTTTTGCATCGTACTTTCCTCCAGTTTCGTCAATTCGGAGGCAGGAATATCGGATGAGTTGTTTCACCCTTTTTTGGCTGAGCATTGGGTTGGCCGCTAGAATCAGTGCCACCACACCCGCCATACCTGGGCAGGCCCCCGAAGTCCCCCCAAAAGAATTGGTATAGTCGCCCTCATTGTACCCTGGCTTACCCAGGCGGTCGGTAGTGCGCAACCCCTCGCTGGCGGGCGCCGGGTGTTGGATGTCGTCCCACTCAAAATCGTTGCTGGGAAAACTGACCCAAATACCCTTGCCAAAATCGGAGTACACACTTCTTTTACCCGAATCGTTGCAGGCTGCCACTGCGATCACGCCCTCAAAACTGCAATACCCATCGTTCATTACGTCTTCGTTTCCATTGCCTGCCGCGAAAAGTATGATACAGCCGAGGCCGTTGCGTCCTTTTTTGAGCGCATAATTTAAAGCAAGGCGGGTGCTGTCTGGAAGGAGGGTCTTTCGGGTATGCAGCGGATCGTCGGGTTTCCACCAATCGCCATCGGCTGGCCCCCAGGAGCAGGAAATAACGTCTGCGCCGTGGTCGGCAGCCCAAACAAAAGCAATGGACTCTGACATACTTCCGAGGCCGCTTCGCAGGCGGATGGGCATCAGATTGGCTTCGGGAGCGGTGCCGCTCGCACCGTTTTTAAGTCCTGCGGCACAGGCCATGCCCGCACAGGGTGTACCGTGAGAATCATCTTCCAGTTTGGGCCGGGGGTCTTCTGAGCCATCGGTCGCATCAAAAGGATGTACGATGCGCCCGGAAAATTCAGGATGGTTGATTTCTACCCCATCATCAATGACAGCAATGGTGATATTTTTTCCTTTTGTAATCTTCCATGCTTTTTCTATATTTACATGGTTGTCAATGACTTTGCCCTGGATATTGGTTTTCCCCAAATGCCACTGAAGCGCGTGCGGCGGGGTTTTGAAACGTCTTTCCTGCACCAGTTCAGGGTGGCAGTATTCCACGATTTTTTCTTTCAAAATTTCCTCTGCAATGGCAAATACTTCCAAACCGGTACCCTCCTCCGCTTGAACAAAATAAGCGTTGACTGCAAAGACAAGTTTGTTTTTGACCTTTAATTTGAAACGTTTCAAGAGGGCCAGACAGTCCGCCTCTTTCACTTTATCATGAAATTTGACAAAGAAATTTTCAGTATAAAGCATTACCTCGCCGCTCTCAGCGTCCTGCAATACCCGCCCTGCAAAACGGATATCGTTCTCTTTTTTGAGCGAGGCACGCGCTTCATCACGGTGGGCGGTGGGGCTTGCGGCGGATTCGAGGCCAAGTTCGCTGTTGTCATCGGCCATGCGGTGCACGGAAACGCCTGATTCGGGAAACGTCGCTACTTCGACATTGCCTTTCAAAAGGCCACGGCTGCGCGAAGTCAGGTGAACGTCCTCCAGTTTTTGGTTTCCTTCCGTTCGGATGGCGACCAGGTCAGGGCTTTCGACCAGTTCGATGGTTTTGCCCTTTTTGCCGCCAAATTTGACTTTATACATGGTGGTAATGGTGCGCCTGCCTGTTGGCAGACAGGGATTTGGTTAGGGTGTAAAATTATGCAGACTGCTGGACATTTTGACATTGGACATTGGACTTCCTGCGTAGGTATTCTCCACTTTTTGATTGAATTGCTCGTACACCTCCGAAGGGATTTTATGGCGCATGGATTGCAGGAATTGCTTGAGCTTAAGGTATTCGCCCTCCGTCAGCAAATCATCCTCCATAAACGCACCGAAGAGTTCGAGGAAGTTCTCGCTGATGCTTCGGGCGAATTCGATACGTTTTACCATATCCTCAATAAAAGCCAAAAAATAAAGTCCTTCGGTATAACCCAAGCTTCGGCGCAACACCAACCCATCCACTTCACGCTTGATTTCTTCGAGTTGGCGCGAGGCGGCTTCTGCGGTAATCAGTTGGTTTTCAAAGTTTAGGAACACCTGTCGCGCCCGGTCGCCATATCGGCGGATGAGTTGTTCGCGGCGACGAAATACCAAATACCCCACCAAGGCCGTGAGTAATGCCGTAGTTCCCACCATCGTGATTTCGACAAAATAGCCTGTTTCATGCAGATTCTCTACCAAGCGGGCGAAGAAACTAGAGCCTGCTTCCATGCCTTCGTTTCGGATGGTATATTCAATCGGCTTGAAATCTTTTGCCGTAAGCGGTTTGTCTGGTTTTAGCGCGTTCAGGTGGCTCATCGCCGCCAACTTGAATTTTTCCCGGTCCGTATCCATATACAAGGGACGAAGGTTTGACCCCTGCCCCATTTGATGCCCATCGGTGTATTTCTTGTGGAGCAACTGATTGGTTTTCAGAAAATAAAAAAGGAATCGGTGCATCTGAGCAGTATCGCGCAGTGCGGCGAGTTTGACGGGGTCGCGCTCTGCGGAACGTTCTTGCAAGCGCAACCAGGCCACCAAATCTCGCGGACTGATTTCCAGAAGGCAGCGGTCGCCTAATCGTTTGAAATGTTCGCCATTAAAATCTACCACCGAGCCCGGCCCATAGTGTGTTATGGAAACAAGGTAGCAGTTATCGGGAAGCGCTACCTTTTTCCCACCCACTTCCGCCTCCGGTTTTTTTGCACTGAGTGCTTCCCATAATGAAGGGCCAAAAAAGGTTTCAGGATTTATTTTGTCAAAATTATCAAAGACCGCCACAAACTTCTTTTCAGGGTTTTTTCTGCAAAGTTCCCAAAAAAGCAAAAGTTCTCCAGGGTAAAACATCCCTTTCTCATCCTTCTGACCGATGTATTTTTTGTGATACTCCACATCGAACCAGGGAGCGCAGTCTATCTGTAGAACCCGGTCATAACTACCCGCCAGCAGGTTGGCCACCCGTTTGCCCATTTTAGTGGAACCTACCCCCGTCACCCCAGAAACGACGATTCGGCGCATGGGCGAGTTAGCAGCAGAGAGAGCAAGTTTTCTAAATGACACCCATTCTATGTTGGTAGGAGAAGGCTGCATGGCAAGCCGAAATGCGGTGCTGTCGCCCGACTCAAACGGGAGCTCATGTATTTGACAATAAAGGGATTGTAAGGAGTCGGGTACTTCTGCGATGAGCATGGCTGGCTGGCGAAGCAACATGGCAGATTCAGCCCAAAGCGGGTCGGGCCGGTTGCGCGAGCCAAGCCAAAGGAGCAGTGCAAACGCGGGCACGGCGAACAAGAGTACGCGGGGAAACGAGGACTGGGAGGCCAATTGATTAACGGTTAGTGGAAGGCGAAGATAGATTTATCCTGCCAAATCCGTCAATCAATCCTGCCGCAACAAGCACCGACTGATTAGCCAGAAAACGCTCCTGCAATGAGATTGGGATAATGGCGCGGCGCTAGAGCTTCGCTTCAAAATTGTATTTCAGCCCCCAATATGATTTCAGCACCATTTTCACTGAACCCACGGACACGGGCGATTCGATGAGTAGCGGAATACGATTGGCATCGTCTGAAACCCAGACGGTCATTTTTGTATCCTCCCTGAACACGGTACCCGCGATGACCTCTGGATGAAATTTGAGCGTTTTGTAACGCCCCATTTTATAGATCTTTTTATTCGATTCTTTGCCCAAATAATTCATTTTCAAAGGATATTCTTCCTTGTCCATAAAAATTCGGAAAGGAACGGAATAGCCGGGTGCTTGGCTTCCGTAATCAACATTGCGGAGGTTGTAGAGGCTTGAAAGCACATCGTTGCAATCGGCTTTCACCGTATGTTCGGTTTTTTCTTCCTTCTCACCGCGTTTGGGTGAGCGCCATACGGTCATTTTCCGTCCGGCCTGGTTGAAAGCTATTTTTTCAAAAATGTGATAATTGCCCTCATTCACGTTGCGCTCAGAGTAATTGGGCAACAAGGTGGTTTTGTCTACCCAGGAATCGTATTCGTCTTTTGCGCTAAAAAACCACTCGTAAGAATCATAGGTTTGGCCCTCGGCTTGATAGTGGTATTGGTTGCCCTCATCAAAAATTTTAAAGGTTACTTCGCCGGCGGGTACCCAGATAAAGTTGAGGTTGTAGTAGATTTTATAGGTAAGCCGCTCTCCGTGCTGGAATGCTACGTTGGAGTTCGCTGCGACCATATTTTGTGGCGGCTGAGGCACAAGCGTGTCAGTTTGGCTAAACCCTAAGACTGAAAAAAAGAGCACGGCGTAAAGCCCAAAAGTTGAATTTTTAATAGCGGTCGTTTTCATAGAAGAACGTTTTGGCAATGTTGACGTAAAGAATTGAAAAGGTACCCACCAACGCAGGCAAAATCAGGTTTATTATCCACAGGGTGAAGGTAGCGGCAATACTGCTGATCTCGTTTGCACCCAGCGGCCCCCATACTTGTACAGCCAAATTGCCCCGTGCTACCAGCCCCACGACTGGCGGAAGGGGAATGCTTGTCTGGAGCAAAAAGATGGTCACTATGCCCGCGTAGCCGTCCACAAGGCTGGTTGTTATGTCAAAAAATTTGAGCAAAAATAAATATTGCGTGGCGTAAATGCCGTAGCGAATGGCAGACCATTTCAGAATATCGGAAAGTTCGCGTTGGCTGAACTGCTCCAAAACCCGCAGATCTTTCACAAAACGTTTGACTCGATGCAACCATGGAATTTTCCTTGCAATCGGGGTCAGCACCTTAATATTGTAAAACACTAAAAACATCATGCCAAGTCCAATGGTTGTCACCATCGCAAAAGCTTGCAAGTAAAGTGGATCTAAATGCCAGAATCTCCCCATGATCCATATTGCGCCTACCGTACCCGCAGTGAGGAGCACCATAAATTGCGCAAAATTGCCCACTAGGTTGACAATGACCGCTTTCCATCGGTTTTCCGCGCTGACGAAGAGAATCCGCCCGCCATATTCGCCCACTCGATTGGGGGTAAAAAGCGAAACGGCCACCCCGGCCAGTACCGCCCGAAGGGCTTTCCATCGGCTCATCGGCTCATAGCGGTGCATAATTTGATACCACTTCTGGGTCTCTGCCAACCAATTAAAAGGCATGAGTACCACGGCAAGTATTAGCCAAACTGCTTTAGATCCTGTAAGACTTTGCCAAAAAACGGCCCAGATTTCAATCAGGTTACCCTTTTCAGTCAGTTCATAATACAACATGCCGACCAAAAAGCCCAGCACTAAGGTTTTGAAGCCGAGGTTAATGTATTTGCTTTTGAAAAGGATCGCCACGGAGAAATATCTAAAAAAATGGGCAACCCCCAAACCGGAGATTGCCCATCGTATCAGCACCTGACTATTTATTAATAGCCAGCGTCTTTGTTGCCTTTGAAGCTGCCTTTGCCAGCTTCTTTGCCTTCAGGGCGAGCCATTTCTGTTTCACCTTTCGCTACGCGGAATTCTACGCGGCGGTTCATTGAATTAGCACCTTTTTCTGGAATCAAGTTGGTTGTTTCACCAGCCCAGTTCAGAATAATGCGGTCGCGGGATACGCCATGCTGTGCTACAAGGGCTTCGATGGCCGCTTTGGCACGGTTGTAAGAAAGTACAGCGTTGTAACCTTCTGGGCCACGAGCGTCGGTGTGACCTACAGCCACTACTTTCAGGCTTGGGTTGTTTTTCAACACGGTAGCCACTTGGTACAGTTTTTCGTACTCGCTGTAACGCACGTCGTAACGGTTGTCACCAAAATTCACCATGGGCAGGAACCACTCATTGGTTTGCGGCGTTGGGAATTTGATGGCAGCGATTTTCGCGTCTACAATACGGTTCACGTCAGCCTCAGAAATTGGCTTAGGCACTTTAGCCACACCATCTTTGTCTACTGTGTATCCAGGAGGAGAGTACGGTTCTTTGTCCATGTAGTTAGGCACCTTGTCCATGTCAGAATCAAGCGTAACACCTTTGGTGTCTACACGGGCACCTGCAGGGCTGTTGTCTTCTTCGTCAATGGCATCAATGATACCATCTCCGTCGGTGTCGGTTGGGTCGTAGATCGGGCGTTTTTCAAGTTCCGAAATCGCGTTGCCAGCGGTTTCCATTGGGTTGACCCAGTAAAGAGGCTCAGATTTTTTATTGCCAGCTTTGTCTTTGCCACCGATGTTGAAGTTCAACGAAAGGTGTGGCCAGTGGAAAAAGTCGCGGCTAATGTTCCGGTCGTCGTTTGAGTTGTTCAAGCCATCCAGCAAATCTTGGTCATCACCGAGCACTTGTGCTACCGTGTACTCCAGACCGAGGTTGAATTTTGAGTTGAAACGGAATGCGAGGCCGGCACCTACTTCCACTATAGCACCAGAGGGTTTAGGATCAAGGGTGGCACCATTCAAGGTAACGTCAGAAGATGAATAACCCAGTCCGCCAAAAACATTGATACCCACCTTTCGGTAGGGTTTGTCGAAGCGAAGGTTGTTCACCGTCATCACCAATTGTCCACTGCCCGAGAACCAAGCGGTCTCAGAATTGTCCGTACTTGGTGCATCTTCTTCGTTTTTCATTGAGCCATAGAGTCCGCCGATACGAACGGAGAAAACGTGGCCAAGTGATTTGCGAATGTGAAGCCCACCGCCAAAGCCAGGGAATTTAGCAGGCATGTCGCCTAGAATCATTGGTGTGCCAAGGTCAACACCAACTTCCCACTGGTCGGCAGGAGTGAATGAACGATAGGTTGAGCCAGCGTCTTGAGCGGCCAAACCAAGTCCAAAAAAAGTTAAAAGGAGCGCAAAAGTTAATTTCCGAACCGTCATAGGGTTGCTGAATTTTTAATGAAATGAATGGTTACTGTTCTATTCGTTTTGCGTTTTTGAGGGTATTTGCTTCTCGGAAGGGAGGCCTATCTGACAAAAATGATTAGAAAAACAAGGCAATAGTAGGCACAAAAACTCAGACACCAAGCTTTTTCAGGGCCAAAAATAACGCGGTGGTGGATATTTTTCGGGGAGATTCATTATTTTTTCTGACTTCTTCCAATGCGCGGCGGATTGTAACGGACGTATCCGAGAAAATTGCCCGGTCGGTCATGGCTGCATCAGGCTGCATCAGGTACGCAAAAACCCGCGCCATGCCACAGTTGGCGATAAAATCCGGGATGATCGCTGTATGCTCGTCAGTGTAGCGCGCCGTGGGGCCAAAGAACACCTGATCGTCCACAAAAGGCACATTCGCACCACAAGCGATGACTTCAATGCCGCCTTCCAACATCGAATCTACTTGTGCCCGAGTGATTAGTTTGGAGGCTGCGCCAGGGATGAAAACATCCGCGCCCATTTTCCAGATTCTCTCATTTACTTCTTCAAATGGCAAAAGGTTGTGCGCCGTAATCTTATTGCCTACTTTCTCGTTGAAAAGGTGTTTCACCTCCGAAAGTGCGAGCCCTTCGGGTGCCAGTATGCCGCCAACACGATCAATGATTCCAATAATTTTCACTCCTTCCTTTGCCAAATAGCACGCAGCCGCAGAAGCAACGTTGCCCCAACCCTGAATAATGGCTGTTTTGCCGGCCAAAGTACTGTGGTGGAAAATATCGTAGAAATGGCGCAAGGATTCAGCCACTCCATAACCTGTGATGAGGTCGGCAACGGCATACCTGTGCTGGCCGCCTTCTGGCACAAATTCTGGGTCTTCAACAATTTTGGTGCAGCCATAGCGCAATTGGCCGATGATGTTGATCTGCTGGCCCTCTGTAGGCTTGAGGTGTCCGCGTACGATGCCTTCCTGTGGATGCCAAAGGCCGAGCGCCTCGGTGATGGGAACTACATCCTTTAATTCGTCAACATTCAGGTCGCCGCCTGTACCATAATAATTTTTCAGGATGGGCAAAGCGGCGCGATACCAACGTTCCAACACCTGCAATCGGCGCGGATCAGAAGGGTCGAAATTGATGCCGCTCTTTGCGCCGCCTATGGATGGCCCACACACGCTAAACTTGATTTCCATTACTTTAGCGAGGGAAATGACCTCCTCGCAGGTCAATCCTTTCCGCATCCGCGTACCTCCCCCGGCTGCGCCGTTGCGCAGAGAATTGATGACAATCCAACCTTCCGCGCCCGTGTCCTCATCGTGCCATTCAAAAATGATTTCGGGTTTTTTCTCCTTATACTTTTCTAGGAGGCTTTCCATGCAATTGTGTGGTGGGTGAACTGATCAGAGCAGATTAAGGTGCAAAAGTAGTGAAACGTAGGGCGAAATTCAATTCGCCTTCAACCAATCTTGAAATTAATTTCAACCTAAATGGACACGCCGCGCTGTTTCGCCCAGAATTTCGATTTCCACGCGCACCGCATCTTCGGGGAGCATTTGTTCCGCCCATTGAGGCCACTCGATCACACAATACCAAGGGTCGTAGAGCAAATCTTCCAATCCAATGTCAAAAGCCTCCTGTGCAGAGCGCAAACGGTAAAGGTCCAGATGGTGAAAAAGGCAGGCCGAGCCGTCGGGGGCGAGGTAGCTATATTGGTTCACGAGCGAAAAAGTAGGACTGGCGGTGTTTTCCCGCACGCCCAGGTGCTGGCAAATGGCCTTCACGAGCGTGGTCTTGCCTGCGCCCATCTCGCCGTACAGGGCGATTTTGAGGTGGCCAGCGAGGGCTTGAAGTAGTTCCGGTATCAAGCCCGGCAAATCTTCGGGGGATTTTATGGTCCATTCCATCCCCGCAAAGATAAAGCATTGGTAGACCTCGGAGTTTTCGAAAACCTCAACATCTACCAATGTTTTACCTTCGCGGCGTGACTTATCAGCTTTCCGACATCCAAAACATCCTCCAAGCCGAGTGGCTTCAGAAAGTCGAGTCCAACCCGACGGTGGGACACCTGCTGTTTGATAGCCGTTCGGTGGCTTCGCCGGCTGCGTCGCTGTTTTTTGCACTCTCTGGCAAACACCGGGATGGACACCTATTTCTCCCGGAACTCTATGCTCAGGGCGTTCGTCAATTTGTAGTGAGCCAGGCCGTGGATGCTGAAAAGTTGCCGGAGGCGAACATTCTGAAAGTCAAAAATACCCTTAAAGCCCTGCAAAACCTGGCCGCATTCCATCGCTCCAGGTTCAAGATTCCCGTGATCGGTATCACCGGCAGCAATGGAAAAACGGTGGTGAAAGAATGGCTCGCTCAATTACTTTCACCCGATTTCGATATCGTGCGCAGTCCCAAAAGTTTTAATTCCCAAATTGGTGTGCCGCTCTCGGTTTGGCAAATGCAGGATCGAAATACACTCGCCATTTTTGAGGCAGGAATTTCACAGCCCGGCGAGATGGAGCGCCTGGAAAAAATCATTCGTCCTACCATCGGCGTTTTTACAAATCTTGGCCCTGCGCACCAAGAGGGCTTTTCCTCTGATGCGGAGAAGTTGGCAGAAAAAATGCGTTTGTTCATGCATTCTGACACCCTGGTGTGCGAGGCTCGCTGGGCTCCCCAAATAACCAGTGCTCAACTTTTTACCTGGTCTAGAAACGGCGAAGCTGCTGATCTAAAAGTCTTTAAAATCGAAAATACAGCGTTGGGTGGGGTTAAAATCTGGGCAGAGATTTCAGCGCTGCGGGGTTCTAAGACCCTCGCAAGGCGAAAATCGTCAATCGTCAATCGTGAATCGTCAATCCAGATTCCCTTCTCCGACCCCGCCAGCATCGAAAATGCCCTTCACTGTTGGGCCATATTGCTTCTTTTGAACATCTCGCAAGAAGAAATAGAGCGGCGAATGCTGCGCCTCGAACCTGTAGAAATGCGGTTGGAAGTGAAAGCCGCCATCCATGGCTGCACCCTTATCAACGATGCATACAGCAATGACCTCGCCTCACTTCGCCTGGCCCTTCAATTCGCCAGACAACAGGCGGGTAAAGAAAAATTGACCCTCATCCTCTCGGATATTTTACAAAGTGGACAGCCAGCTGAGGTGCTTTGGGCGGAAGTTGCTGAAGTCGTTCGGACGCAAAAAGTAGCGCGTTTAATTGGTATAGGACCCGAAATTTCGGCGATTCGGTCAAAACTGCCCGTAGCAGTAGCTTCCGTTTTTTATCCCGACACAACCCGTTTTTTAGAAAAAATAACAGAACACGATTTCCGCGAGGAAACGATTTTGCTCAAAGGTGCCCGGACCTTTGCTTTTGAGCGCATTGCCAGGCGTTTGGAACAAAAAGCCCATAAAACCGTGCTGGAAGTGAACCTCTCCGCTCTCGCACACAACCTGAAAACTTACCAGCGACTGCTCCAGCCGGGCACTAAAATGATGGTGATGGTGAAGGCCGAAGGGTATGGTGCAGGTTCGGCACAAGTGGCGAAATTGTTGGAATTTCACCAGGTAGACTACCTCGGCGTCGCTTATACCGACGAGGGCATTGCGCTTCGGCAGTCGGGGATCAATCTGCCCATTTTAGTGTTGAATCCAGAACCTGCAAGTTTCGACATGATGGGGCGTTTTCGGCTGGAGCCTGAGGTGTACAGCCTGTCCATGCTCGACGAGATTTCGATGTTTGCCAGTTCAGGGAAACCGCTCGCCATTCACCTCAAGTTGGATACAGGGATGCACCGTTTAGGGTTTGAACCTGCTGATATCCCCAAATTGTTGGAGAAATTGAGTGAAATGCCCCAGCTGCGTGTGGCCTCTGTTTTCTCCCATTTGGCTGCCAGTGATGCAACACAACACAATGAATTTACCCAAAAACAAGCGGCCGTTTTTTCTGAAATGTACGGCTCCATAAGCGCTGCTTTGGGCTACGCTCCTTTGCGGCATATTTGTAATACTGGAGGCATTGAGCATTGGCCGGAGTTCCACTTCGACATGGTTCGGCTGGGTATTGGACTCTACGGGATCGGCGGCAAAACGCTACAACGCCAACTCCACACTGTGAATTCACTAAAAGCCACCATCAGTCAAATAAAAATCCTTGCTCCGGGCGAAACGGTAGGCTACAACCGAAACAGTGGGCCGCTCACAGCACCCAAACGCATCGCTACCATTAGCATTGGATATGCCGATGGACTGCTGCGACTGGCGGGAGGCGGGCGATTTTCGGCCTTGTTGCGCGGTCAGCGTGCACCTACCGTGGGAAATGTTTGCATGGACATGACGATGTTGGACGTGACAAAAATCCCCGACGCACAGGTAGGGGATGACGTAATAATTTTTGGAGAAGGTCTGCCCGTTCAAGAACTGGCTGATTGTTTGCAAACCATTCCATACGAGGTATTTACGAATGTTTCGGAGCGGGTAAAGAGGGTGTATTGGCAGGAGTGAGGTTGGGGCTCATTATTGGAAACCAAGACATGGCTTAAAAAATCGCGCAACCGAAATCTTGTTGATGAAGTAACTTTTTCTCGAATTACTAATATGCTTTCAAGGTGCCATCTGATGCTAAACAAATACATAAAATCCATTGGCACCTCAGGCACCTCCAGCGACCAAGTTCGCGAGCCGGATACGCTCTACGGTGATGTCCAAGAAACCAATGACCTTCCATTTTAGATCAATGACGAACAATGACGATCAATACCCCCCTCCTTCGCTCAGGCTACGGCGGGTAAAAATGACCCCTAATGACCCAATGACCCCTAATGACCCCTAATGACCCAATGACCCCAATGACCCCTAATGACCAAATGACCTAATGACCCCTAATGACCAAATGACCTAATGACCTAATGACGCAAACTGACGCAATGACAACCATCTCAACACTCTATTCCATATTTCAGGAGCACCCTTTGGTGAGTACTGACACACGGCAACTGCCACCCGGCTGTATCTTTTTTGCTTTGAGAGGCGAAAATTTTGATGGCAACAAATTTGCCGCGCAAGCCCTTGACAATGGCGCCGCTTACGCAGTGATTGACGACCCGGCCTACCAGGTCAATGAGCGCTGTTTGCTCGTGCCCGAGGTCTTGAAAGCCCTGCAGCAATTGGCCAACCATCATCGCCACCAATTCGAGATTCCAATCATCGCTATTGGTGGCTCGAATGGAAAAACGACGACTAAAGAGTTGGTTTCCAGTGTTTTGTCAGCGCATTATCCTTGTCATTTCACGAAAGGGAATTTGAACAATCACATTGGCGTACCGCTCACGCTGCTGGCCATGCCACGCGGCACGGAGGTGGCCATCATCGAAATTGGCACCAACCAACCTGGAGATATCGAGGAACTTTGTCGCATCGTTCAGCCGACCCATGGGCTACTCACCAACATCGGGAAAGAGCATTTGGAAGGTTTTGGAAGCTTGGATGGGGTCATAAAAGCAGAGGGCGAGCTGTTCGACTATGTGGCTAATAACCATGGTTGCGCCTTCGTGAATCTGTCAGAAAAGTACCTGTCAGAAATGTCTAAAAACGTGCCTATGCGGGTGGGTTACCAGCAAACTGAAACACTTCAGGCCGATTCAGGCATCATTGAAGTACAAATGCTGGCGGATATGCCTTTTGTTAGGGCGGCTTTCCTTTCCGATGATGGGCCGAGGGTAGAGCTGAGTACACAACTCTTTGGGGCCCACAATTTTCAAAACGTAATGACGGCCATTGCACTCGGCATTTACTTCAAAGTGCCTGCTGATAAAATTAAGGATGCGCTGGAAGCCTACACGCCCAGAAATAACCGTTCGCAGCTGATTCAACGCGATGGGGCAGTCATTTTGCTGGATGCCTACAACGCCAACCCATCGAGTATGGAACCCGCGCTCCTCAGCCTCAATGCCATGCCCGCTGCACGACGAATTGCCATTCTGGGTGATATGCTGGAACTCGGCAAAGACTCTGAAAAAGAACACGAAGATCTGCTGCGCTTTGCCGCAGGGCTCCGTATTGACCAGATCGTTTTGGTGGGAAAAGAATTTGGGAAGACCTCCTACTCAAAATTTGGGGCTTTACATTTTGATGATAATCAAGCTGCAAAACGTTGGTTTGATCTACAAGCATTGGACGGCGCCGCTGTTTTGATCAAGGGCTCCAGAGGAATTCGGTTAGAGGTGGTTATTGGATGACTTTAAAAAAAATTTGCCAAAATATCCTCTGAATGAAGCTTTAGATTCGACTTTAGGAACCTACATTTTGACAAAAATAAAGCCGCCTCCGCCAGCAAAATGCTGCGCAGGAGGCGGCTTTTATTTATTTATCTGATTAGTGTTAGCTTAACACCAAACGTGCTAAAGTTCAAGCAAATAGAGGCATTCCAAAAACTGTCGGCATCGTCCAACACAAAAACGATTATTACGGATGGCAAAACACCGATTGTAAATATGCTGGGCAATGAGGGGAATTAATCTAGCAACTTAGGGTTAAATCGTTTTCATACAAATCAGTTAGGAGGGCAGCTGGACACGAACGTCGTGTTCGGCTGTTTTTTTTCGGGCTATTAGATACCGATTAAAGAATAACTAAAGTTCACCAAAGTGCACCAACCCATCATTAGCATTTGAAAACTAATAGATTGCAAGGTGTGCTACACTTTGGTGAACACGCTTTTAACCCTTATCGCTGTAGCGTCACGTCGCCCGAAATAAACTCCTCTTTTCCGTCCACGAACAGCACCACCGCCTGCCAGACAAACACCGCAGGATTCAATTTCTGACCCTTGAAAGTTCCGTCCCAGCCTGTATTCGTGTCGGCTGGATCAAAATCTATCCGTTCGTACACCTCTTCGCCCCAGCGGGAATACACCTGCAAGGACTTGACTCGTTCCACGATCAACGAGTTTGCAAAAATTGTGAACACGTCGTTCGTACCATCATCATTGGGGGAAAAGATGTTGGGGACATATACCATCTTGGTCTTATCTACCGTCAACAATAGATTGCCCCTGGCTTCGCAGCCATCCTTCGAAATCACCAATAATTGGTAATTTGTGGTGCTGTTGGGCATCGCCTCGGTGCTCAGGCAAGTGTCGCACTCCAAGCCCGTTGGCGGTGTCCAAGTTATAGACGCGATATCTGCCGGAGAGATATTCACGGTTGCATTGATCAGGTAATTCTCTCCAAGGCCTATTTCTGCTTCCGGCACAAGCGTTATCGTTACCAGATCGGGTGCTTCCACTACAACGGTCGTCGTTGCATTGCAGCCATTACCGCCCGAAACCGCTACGGTGTAAGTTCCTGGAGCCACATTTACAAACTGACCTTGCGAAACGGGCTGCCCGTTATTCAGACTGTACTGGATTGGAGCTGACAAGCCAGTTACTGAGTCTACCAACACCGTGCCCTGCACATTCTGGCAGGTTGGCTGAAGCACTGAAGCAAAAGCCACTGGGACTTCTGGATCAATCGTCACCTCGTCAGTAGCGGTACAGCCGTTGGCCGGGTTGGTGACGAGCAATTGGTACGTTCCGGCCTCGTCAATCAAGGGGTTGGCGGTTGTAGCACCCGAGACAAAATTGCCGTCCACGGTGGTCCACTGGTAGCCAAGGTTGGGCGCACCCGAACCACTACCGTTCAGTGGAGCCGTTTCCCCTGCACAGTCCAGTGTAAATGGAGTGCCCGCATCGGCAGTGGGCGGAGTCTGGTTTGCAGTAACGATTACGGAAGCTGCGTTTGCACAGTTATTGGCCGGGTTCACCCCGAATAAATAATAGGTACCTGCTGTGGAAACGGACAATGAAGTCCCGTTGCCCACCAGGGTGGTGTCCGTTCCGCTGATCCTCGCCCAGGTAAATTGTACACCGGAAACAGTTGAACTGCCTGTCAACGTTTGCGACAGCGAAGTGCAGGTCAATTGAGCTGGAGTCGCCACGCTCAGATTTGGCGGGTTAAGGTTTTGAGTGATCGTGATGTTGGCCGTTGTTGTGCAGAAGGTTACGTCGTCCTGAACTACCAAGTCGTATTGGCCGGGAGCGTTTACCACCAAGCTACTACCACTGCCCACTGGGGTGCCGTTGCTTGACCATTGGAAACTGGCAGGGTTGGGCGTGCCCGTCACGCTGCCAGTAATGGTCGTGGATGTCGTGCTGCAATCCAGGGCGGTGGAGACAGCGGCGATGCTGGCCTGCGGCTGAGTGGTCTGGTCAGCAACTACAAAACTGGCTGTGGCAGTACAAGCCCCTCCGCCGTTTACCGTCACGGTGTAACTGCCTGCTGCGATATTTGCAAGGTCTTCCGTGGTAGCAGCATTCGACCAAATAAAGGTGTATCCTCCAGTGGGTGGAGGGCCGACTGTCAGGTCAACCGCTCCATTGATCGCAATACAGGAATTGTCAGCCGTGGGCGTACCATTGATAACGGGGGCGACCACATTTTCCGGGACGGTAAAATTCCCCACCGAAGTACAGCCATTGCCTGCCGTTACGGTCACCGTAAAGGCGCCTGATAGTATGTTCACCAGGTCTTCTGTAGTGGCCGCGTTCGACCAAATGTAAGTGTATGGTACGGGGCCCGTCACGCTCAAATCAATGCTGCCGCTTGCCTGGCCGCAGGTCGCTGCCGCGATGTTGTTGGTCAGCGCAGGAGGCGGGACATTGCTCGTTACCGTCAAGACTGCCGTGTTCGTGCAGTTCCCACCGGCACTCACCGTCACCGTGTAGATGCCTGCTGCGAGGTTGGCCAGGTCCTCGGTGAGGGCGCCATTCGACCAGACATAAGTGTAAGTCCCCGCGGGATTGATACTCAAATCAATAGCCCCATTATTGACTACGCAGGAGGTTGCCGGGCTAAGGGTGTTCGTAATGGCCGGAGTAAATGCATTGTCCGGCACGGTAACACTTTGGGTCGCGGTGCAGCCATTGGCGGCCGTCACGGTCACTGTGTAGTTCCCTGCACCAATAGCGGTCAAATCTTCGTCGGTAGCAGCATTGGACCAGATGAAAATATAAGGTGCCGGGCTACCCGTCACACTCAGGTCTATACTGCCATCGGCCATACCGCAAAATGCAGCCACTGCGGTCTGCGAGAGGGCGGGACTGGGTATGTTACTTGTTACCGTCACGGCAGCTGTGCTTGTGCAAGCGCCCCCAGCGCTGACGGTAACGGTGTAGGTGCCAGCTGCCAGGTTGTTAAGGTCTTCTGTCATGGCCGCGTTCGACCACAGATAGGTATAACTGCCTGCTGGGCTTACGGTCAAGTCAATTGCCCCATTGTTGGAAACACAAGAGGTAGCGGGCAGTAGGCTGCTGGCGATGGCCGGGGCAAACACATTATCAGGCACTGTAAAACTTTGGGTCGAGCTACAACCATTGGCTGCAGTCACCGTCACGGTGTAACTTCCGGGCAATACGGCACTCAGATCCTCGTCGGTGATCGCGTTTGACCAGATGAAATCGTAGGGCGCCGGGCTTCCCGAAACGCTCAGGTCAATGCTGCCATCGGGCTGGCCGCATTGTGCTGGCAAGATACTCTGCGACAGCGCAGGCGTGGGGACATTGCTCGTAATGGTGAAATCTGCCGTGCTTGTGCAGTTACCTCCAGCACTGACTGTTACGGTATAAGTGCCTGCTGCAACATTGACTAGGTCCTCCGTATTATCGGCGTTGGACCATACAAACGTATAGCCAGTTGGAGGATTTAACGTGAGATCTATTGACCCGTCGTTTTGAATACAAGAGCTGTTGGGGGAAGCAGTCCCGGCCAACGAAAAGTTGATGGTGTTACCGGGTATTGTGACCGCAGCCGTTGCAGTACAGTTGTTGGCGTCCGTGACCACTACGGTGTAGGGACCTGCCACTATATTGAACAGGTCCTCAGTGGTTTGTGCATTCGACCACAGATAACTGAACGGTGATGTGCCGCCGCTGACACCCAAGTCAATACTTCCATCCGCTAATCCGCAGAGTTCTGGTGTAAGGGATTGGGTAGTGAGCGGGTTGGTGCGCTGATCAATGACGAAATAAGAGGCCGTGGCCGTGCAACTGCCAGATTCGGTTACCGAGACGGTGTAGGTGCCGGGCGGCAAGCCGCTAAGGTCTTCCGTGGTGGCCATGTTCGACCATTGGTAGGTGTAAGCTCCAGCAGGAGTGATATTCAGGTCAATGGCGCCATTATCTGACGCACAATTCGTCAAAGGCGCTGGTGTAGCGGCCAGACTGAAATTGGATGCATTGTTTGGTACGTTCAAATTGGCGATCTCCGTGCAGCCGTTGGGCGCGGTAACCGTGACCGAATAGATGCCTGGGAGGAGGCTGGCGAGGTCTTCGGTCGTAGCCATGTTCGACCACAAATAAGTATAGGGACCCGCTGGGCCGCCAGCACTCAGGTCTATACCACCGTTATTCACGCCACAGATAGAGGCGGTGATATTGGATGCCAAAACAGGGGTTGCTGTATTGTCTGCAACGGAAAAAGTGTTGGTAGACTGGCAAGTGCCTAAAGTAACGGTGACCGTGAAAGTTCCACTGTTCAGATTGGCCAAGTCTTCCGTCGTTGCCATATTAGACCACAGGTAAGAGTAGGTGCCTGCGGGTGTAACGCTGATGTCAACCGAGCCATTGACTGCTGTGCAAGAGGTGTTACCCAACGGTGCGGCGCTGACATTGAGGATGATGTTGTTATTCAGCACGTTCGCAGTGCCTGTTTCAGTGCAACTGTTTGCGCCAGTTACAGTGACAGAATAAGTGCCGGGTGTAAGGTTGGTGAGGTCTTCCGTGGTGGCAGCATTCGACCAGATAAAAGTGAAAGGACCTGTACCACCGCTCACGTTGAGATCGGCAGCTCCATCACTTTGGCCACAGTTGGCGGATAAACTGGATGCCGAGATGTTTGGGGAAACGGCATTGTCTGCAATTACGAAGGTGCTGGAAGACAGGCAGGTACCGAGACTAACCGTGACGGTGTAGGAGCCTGAAGACAAGTTGCTGAGGTCTTCAGTGGTTACACTGTTAGACCATAGATAGTTGTAGGTTCCAGTGGGTGTTATACTAATGTCCACCGATCCGTTTACTGCAGCACAAGATGTGTTCCCTACGGGTATGCCGTTGACGTTCAGGGGGACGTTGTTGTTCAATACACTCACCGAGTTTATTGCTGTACAACTATTTGACCCAGTCACTGTGACAGAATAAGAGCCGGGTATTAAGTTAGCGAGGTCTTCGGTAGTGGCGGCATTGGACCAGATGAAGGAGAAAGGCCCTGTGCCACCGCTCACATTGAGGTCGGCAGCACCGTTGTCCAATCCACAATTGGTGGCCGTACTGGAAGCGGACAAATTAGGCGGGAGGGCGTTGTTTATTACTGCAAAAGTATCCAGGGCGATACAACTGACCCCTAAGGTGACGGTGACCAAATAATCGCCCCCACTCAGGCTGAAAAGGCTGTCGGTGGTTGCTCCGTTCGACCAGAGGAAGGTATACAAGGTGTCGAGTGGAGTGACCGCAAGGTCTATTGTCCCGGTAGGTAAAAGGCAGGAAAAATTATCAATTACGTTCGCCTGTACCCTGATGGTGTCGTTGACATTGGGCACGATAAACGTATTCGTATTGGAGCACCCCGTTGCAGAAGTTACAACCACAGAAAACGTGTCTGCAAGGATTCCCGTAAGGTCTTGGGTGGTAGCGCCGTTCGACCATTGGTAGGTAAGTGGGGTTGCGGCGGTGCCCAAAACGATCAGGTCAATTCCACCATTGGCCAAACCACAAGTGCTGGTATCCAGCAATGCGGGAATGATGGGATATGCACTAAGATCACTGACCAAGTACGTCTCTTCGGCGGTGCAGGTTCCGCCGGCACTGATGGTTACCGTATAACTCCCAGGGGCCAGCGGGCTTAAATTGGTCGTAGTTGCTCCGTTTGACCAGGTATAAGCAAGGTTTGCAGGAAATAGGGCCAAAGAAATCCTACCGTTGATTGTATCACAGGCGGTTTGGTCTGTAACGGTAGCGCTATAACTAAATATGGCTTGGTTGTCCTCTACCACAGCATTACCGGTACTGGTACAACCATTGGCAGAGGTCAAGGTAACGTCATAACTCCCGGCAGGAATATTGGCAAGGTCTTCCGTCGTGGCACCATTGGACCATAGGTAGGAGTAGGGTGCAATGCCACCAGGGAGGGTGGTTAAGTTGACCGCCCCACTGCTTAGCCCACAACTGGCAGCGGTGTTGGTGAATGAAAGTGCGGGTAATATCGGCTCATCTTCAATGTAGAACCCTTCTACGTCTGTGCAGGTACCTAATCTTGTGACAGTAACAAAATAGGTACCGCTGGACAAGTTGGTCACATTTTGGGTAGTTGCACCATTCGTCCAGAGAAAAGTAGCAGTGGGAGTCCAAATACCTGCTGGACCGTAAGTTATGCTAATACTCCCGTTGTTGCCAATACAGGTTGTATTGGGTGTGACGACCCAGCCATCTATGACCACTGGCAAGGTACCTGGAGGAACCATTCCATCCAGAATACTGCTGCAACCATTGGCGCCCGTCACGGTCACGGTATATTCGCCTTCAACAAGATTGAATATCTGAAAATTCGTTTCGCCATTAGACCATTCATAAGTGTATGGCGGTACTCCGCCCTGAGCAAACACGGCCGCCGTGCCATTCCCTGTTTCACAAAAATCTAATCCAAAGCCTCCTAGTGGAGGGCTTAATATTGGAGCAACTGTTAGATTGGGCACAATAAAGGTCTCTTCTGTAGTACAAGTGACCCCAAAGGTGACGGACACCGTATAGGTTCCGGGGTCAATATTCACCAGGTCCATAACGGTCTCCCCGTTCGACCATAAGTAACTCCATGTATTTGGTAATGGATCAACCGTCAAATCAATCGCACCGTTGCTGGTGCCATTACAAAGGGTATTTCCGGTTATTGCGCCCGTTATGGACATCGGAGCGATGGGCGGCAATTCTCCCACGAAAGCTTGCGCCACTTGAAAGTTGTTGTTGGCATCAAAAACGCTCACCTGATAAAACCCGGTGGTAAGCCCGGTTAGGGGATTACCGGTTGCGCCATTCGACCATACGTATATCCAAGGGCCTTGAGTGTTAGGATCTGGGGTCACATCTATGAATCCAATGCCCTGACCGCATAAGTCATTCTGTACAAAAACCGTCGGAGGGAGGGCTCCCGCCTTACTTAAAGCCATAGAATCCGGCCTTAATGCAAAAGTTGCAGTGTTTTCTTCTGCCCCCATATTTTCAACCAATAACAGTGTGTCGGCTGGCTCTGAAAAAGTAGGAAATATAGGTTTAGCTAAAAGGGGGGCGCTGCAAAGTGATGAAATACAAACAAGGAGTATTGTAAAAAATCTCATAAGACAAACAGTTTTTGTGTAACCCCCCAAAATCCTTTTGAGAAGTGCGGTGCGATGATCAGCGGATTGGAGCGGAGAAACTTGCTCGACAAAGATAGGAATGTCCCCCGATTCGCTTCACGGGGGATAAAAAAAATGTGAAGTTCTCTGCCAAGGATGGATAAAATAACCTAAATTGTCTCCACAAATTGACGTGCAGGGTAGATCATACTGTTATCCTCTCCAATAAAAAATCTCTCTGCAATCCACTTGCAGAGAGATTTTGATTCAGGAGCGTATTGTATAAATCCCAAGGCTTTCAAATTAAGGATCTTACCGCTGCAGCGTCACATCTCCGACAAACAACTCCTCTTTTCCATCCACAAACTCCACCACGGCCTGCCACACGAACACCGCAGGGTTCAACTTCTGGCCCTTGAAGCTGCCGTCCCAGCCCGTGGCGATGTCGCCTGCCGTAAAGTCAAGCTGCTCGAACACCTGCTCGCCCCAGCGGGAAAACACCTGCAAGGACCTGACCCGCAGCACCGCAAAGGGGTCGGCAAAGACCGTGAACACGTCGTTCGTGCCATCCCCGTCCGGAGAAAAGATGTTTGGGCCGTAAATCCTGCGCGTCTTGTCCACCGTCAGCAACAGACTGCCCCGCGCCTCGCAACCGGCTTTCGACACCACCCATAGATCGTACTGCGTGGTGCTCAAGGGCTTGGCCTCCGTGCTCAGGCATGTATCACACACCAAGCTGGTCGCAGGGGTCCAGTGGACAGAAGCGATTTCCGTGTCTGGAATATTGACGGTCGCATCTATCTGGTAAGTATATCCAAGGTTTATGGTAGCGGTCGGCACGAGTGAAATCTCCACCAGGTCAGGGGCTTCCACCACCACCGTTGCCACTGCACTACAACCGTTGCCGCCCGTCACTTCCAGTGTGTAAGTGCCTGGGGCAAGGTTGACAAACTGGTTCTGCGAGCCGGGCTGGCTGCCGTTGAGGCTGTACAGGATCGGGTCCGACAGGCCAGTCACCGAGTCAAGTTGCACGGTGCCCTGCTCGTCCAAACAGGTGGGCTGTACCACCGATGCAAAGGCCACGGGAATCTCTGGCTCGATGGTCACCGCATCCGTATCGGTACACCCGTTGGCTGGATTGGTCACGAGCAATTGGTAAGTCCCAGCTTCGTCAATGAGTGGCGTGGATGAGTTCGTCCCCGACAGTAAATGACCGTCCACACTGGACCACTGGTATATTAGGTTGGCCCCGCCCGAGCCGCTTCCGTTCAAGGGAGCCGTTTCCCCGGCACAGTCAATGGTAAAGGACGCACCCGCATCGGCGCTTGGAGGATTCTGGTCAGCGCTCACATTCACCGAAACCGCGTTCGCACAGTTGTTGGCCGGGTTCAGCCCGATCAGGAAATAAGTACCTGCGCTTGAAACCGGGAGCGTTGTTCCATTGCCCAAAATGGTGGTGTCTGTTCCAACGATGGTCGCCCAAGAGAACTGGACGCCACCTATGGTCGAACTACCCGTCAGTGTCTGCGAGGGGTTTGAACAGGTCAGCAAGGCAGGATTTGCCACCGATAGTGCAGGTGGATTCAGGTTTTGAGTGACGGAGATGCTTGCAGTGGAAGTACAGAAAGTCACGTCGTCAGTCACCAACAGATTGTACTGGCCGGGGGCATTCACAAGGAGGCTGCTTCCGCTGCCAACCGGGTTCCCGTTGTTCGACCACTGGAAAGTAGTCGGGTTCAGTGTACCCGTCACGCTGCCGTTGAGCGTCGTAGAGGTCGTGCTGCAGTCCAGGGCCGTGGTGTTTGAGGCAATGTTTGCTTGCGGCTGAGTGGTCTGGTCTGCTATGGAAAAACTGGCCGTGGCGGTGCAGGCCCCTCCGCCGTTTACCGTCACGGTGTAAGTCCCTGCGACGAGGTTTGCAAGGTCTTCCGCGACGCCACCGTTCGACCACAGCACCGTATAGCCCAAGGCAAAACTCACGGTCAGGTCAACCGCCCCGTTAGACGTGAGGCAAGAGTTGGCCGGAGTGGCCAGACCGTTCAGCGCAGGTGTGAGCACATTCTCCGGTACCGTAAAACTGCCGACGGAGGTACAGCCGTTGGCGGCCGTGACAGTCACGCTGAAAGGCCCCGAAGCGACGTTTAAAAGGTCTTCCGTCATGGCCGCGTTCGACCAAAGGAAGGTGTAGGGTGCAGGGCTTCCCGTCACGCTCAGGTCTATGCTGCCGCTGGCTTGCCCGCAGGTTGCTGCTGCGATGTTTTCGGCAATTGCTGGCAACGGGACGGTACTTCCCACGGTCAGGGAAGCGGTGCTCGTGCAGGCCCCGCCGCCGTCCACCGTGACGAAATAAGTTCCTGCGGAGAGGTTTGTAAGGTCTTCGTCCGTTTGTCCTCCAGACCAGAGGAATGTATAACCCGTTGCAGATGGGGGTGTGACAGTCAAATCAATGGCCCCGTTGCTCACGACGCAGGAGGTAGATTGGGTCAAAACGCTGCCGATGTTCGGTAGTACTGTATTCTCTGGGACTGTAAAAATTTCGACGGTTGTACAACCGTTGTCGGCCGTGACGGTCACGGTGTAGCTCCCCGAAGCGACATTCAAAAGGTCCTCCGTCATTGCACCCCCAGACCAAAAATAGGTGTGGGGCGCGGGACTGACAGATACGCTCAGGTCTATGCTGCCACTGGGTTGGCCACAAAGCGCGGCTGCAATGTTTTGGGTCAGCCAGGGACTGGGCAGGTCGTTGGTTATGGTAAAGGCGGCTGTGGTGGTGCAATTGCCGCCTGCGCTTACGGTCACGGTGTAGGTGCCAGCGTTCAGTCCACTAAGGTCTTCCGTGAGGGCCATGTTCGACCACTGGTAGGTGACTCCGCCGGGCGGATTAACGCTCAAATCAACCGCCCCGTTGTTTTGCAAACAGGAACTGTTGGAACTTGGCGTGCCGGAGAGCGCAAAGGAAATGGTGTTGCCCGGCACGACGGCGTTTGCCGACACCGTGCAGTGGTTGGCGTCCGTGACGGTCACCGTATAGCTGCCGGCAGCGATATTGGCCAGATCCTGGGTGGTGTGCCCGCTCAGCCAGAAGTACTCGAAAGGTGCGGTGCCGCCGCTCACGCTCAGGTCTATGCTGCCGTCCGTCTGGCCACAGAGTTCTGGCACGACAGCCTGGGAACTGAGCGGGCTGGTACGCTGGTCTATGACAAAATAGGAGGCCGTGGCCGTGCAACTGCCCGATTCGGTCACTGAAACAGTGTAAGTTCCTGGAGGCAGGCCGTTGAGGTCTTCCGTGGTGGCCATGTTCGACCACAGGTAAGTGTACGCGCCCGCAGGGCTGATGTTCAAGTCAATAGCCCCGTTGTCGCTTGCGCAATCGGTGAGGGGTGCTGGCGTGGCGGCGAGACTAAAGTTTGAGGCGTTGTTCGCCACGTTCAAGGTGACCAATTCGGTGCAGCCGTTGGGCGCAGTGACGGTGACGGAATAGTTGCCAGGTAGGAGGTCGGCAAGGTCTTCGGTGGTGGCCGGGTTCGACCAAATGTAGGTGTATGGTCCTGGTGTGCCGCTCACGCTCAGGTCAATGCCGCCATTGTTCGCGCTGCAAATCGAGGCCGTAATGTTTGAACTCAATATGGGCGTGGCGGTATTGTCCGCCACAGCAAATGTGCCAGTGGACTGGCAAGTCCCCAAAGTCACCGTGACAGTGTAGTTGCCCGGCAGCAGGTTGGCGAGGTCTTCGGTCAGCGCGGCGTTTGACCACTGGTAGCTGTAGCTTCCGGCCGGTGTCACGCTGATGTCTACCGAGCCGTTGGCAGCGGTGCAAGACGAATTTGCCACCGGGGCGGCGCTCACGTTGAGGGCGATGTTGTTGTTCAGCACATTTGCCGTGCCGATGGCCGTGCAACTGTTCGAGCCCGTGACCGTCACCGTGTAAGTGCCGGGAAGCAAATTGCTTAGATCTTCTGTCACAGCTGCGGTGGACCAAATGAAACTGAACGGCCCCGTTCCGCCGTTCACGCTGAGGTTGGCTGCGCCATCGCTCTGGCCGCAGTTGGCGGATAAACCGGACGCTGAAAGGTTGGGCGAAAGGGCCTCGTCCGCCACCGAGAAGGTGCCCGTGGACAAGCAGGTGCCCAGGCTTACCGTGACGCTGTAGTTGCCGGGAGTCAGGTTGCTCAGATCTTCCGTGGTTGCAGCGTTCGACCAGGTATAGTTGTATGCTCCGGCAGGTGTTATGTTGATATCAAGGGAGCCGTTGGCTGCAGCGCAGGAGTTGTTTCCTACCGGTGTCCCGTCCACATTGAGTGGGACGTTGTTGTTCAAAACACTCACAGCGTTTATCGCGGTACAACTATTTGACCCAGTCACCGTGACAGAGTAGGTGCCGGGTATTAAGTTGGCGAGGTCTTCGGTGGTGGCGGTGTTCGACCAAATGAAGGAGAACGGCCCGGATCCTCCGCTCACCGTGAGGTCGGCAGCCCCGTTGGTCAGCCCACAATTGGTGGCAATACTGGAGGCGGACAAATTAGGCGGCAGGGCATTGTTTGCCACTGCAAAAGTATCCAGAGCGATACAACTTACACCCAGAGTGACGGTCACCCAGTAATCGCCAGCGGCGAGGTTGCTGAGGCTGTCGGTGGTTTGGCCGCTCGACCAGAGATAAGTGTAGTTGCTGTCTATCGGGCTAATATTCAGCGCAATATTCCCTGTGGGGAGCAAACAGGAGAGGTTGTCCAGCACGTTCCCCTGCACCCGGATCGTATCGTTGAAATTGGGCACGATAAAGGTGTTCGTGTTGGAGCAGCCCACCGCCGAGGTCACCGTCACGGAAAAGGTGTCTGCAAAGATTCCCGAAAGGTCTTCGGTCGTGACCCCGTTCGACCACAGGTAGGTAACAGGGGCCGCGGCGTTGCCCAATAAGACCAGGTCAATGCCCCCATTGGCCAAGCCACAAGTGCTGGTGTCCAGCAGAGCTGGGATGACGGGGTATTCCCGAACATCGCCGACTTCATAGGTCTCCGTGGCCGTGCAGGTGCCGCCCGCGCTGATCGTCACGGTGTAAGTTCCGGGCGCGAGGTTTTTTAGGGTCTTGGTCGTCGCCCCATTGGACCATTGGTAGCCAAGGTTGGCGGGGAACAGGGAGAGCTCGATTTGGCCGTTGGATGTGTCACAAGCGGTTTGATCGGTTACAAGTGCGCTGTACCCAAAAAGGATCGGGGTGTCGTCTATTGTGGCGCTATGGGTAAACGTGCAACCGTTGGTCCCGGTCATAGTCACCTCGTAATCGCCTGCGGGGACGTTGGCAAGGTCCTGGGTCGTTGCCCCGTTCGACCACAAATAGGTATAGGGGGGTGTCCCGCCGAACAAGGTGGTGAGGTTCACAAAACCGTTGCTCATCCCGCAGGTGGTATTTGTGTTGTTTAATGAAACCGTTGGAAAGGCAGGTGCGTTTTCTATATAATACCCTTCGACAAGAAAACAAGCAGCATTGATGGACACGGTCACAAAATAAGTGCCACTGGGCACGTTGCTCAAATCTTGTGTGGTAGCCCCATTGCTCCATAAATAGGTGAAGGTTGGCGAGAATATGATCGGGTGTATAATTCCAAGGTCAATACTGCCGTTGGCGCCGATGCAGGTCGTGTTCGGTACATTCACTACGGTACCTTGTTCAATGAACATATTATAGTTAATGTTCCCCACCGTTACGCTGTTGGTAGCAGTGCAACCATTGGCATCCGTAATAGTGACCGTGTAAGTGTCGGCAAAAATATTTTGGTTGCCGGAAGTTGTAACCCCGTTGGACCAAATGTATGAATAGGGGCCTTGGCCTCCAACCGCTATTACACCCGTGGCGCCATCCTCCCTTTCACAAGTTGAAACGGCGAATCCAGGAGGGGGTATGTTGGCAATCAGCCCTCCCGCATTGTCTGGCACCGTAAACTCAAAAACAGTGGTACAGGTGACCCCGACGGTAACAGACAAGGTATACGTGCCATGAGTTAGTCCAGTAACGTCCTGGGTGGTGGCGCCCGTTGACCATAGGTAAGTCCAGGGCCCTGTCAAAGGTATCACGGTAACATCGAGCGCTCCGGTGTAGGTCCCGACGCACACAGTGTTACCGGTCACTACAGCATTGGCAATCGGGGGCACTATGAGTCCAAAAGTATTCACTACCACTTCTTCTATCTGGACATTTCCATTGGCGTCCATAATAGTGACGGTGTAGGTGCCGCCTAATAGACCGGTTAGATCCTGGGTCGTTTCTAGGTTTGACCAGTGATAAACCCAAGGGCCGGGCGTATTGGGGTCGGGCGTTATGTCAATGGAACCTGAGCCTTGGCCGCAGAAATCGTTGGTGACAACCACCGTTGGAACGAGTGATTCTGCTTTTTTTGTCATAGAATCCCGAGTGGTCGGACTGTGGTTGTCATCTTCCACTTTTAGGGGCAATTCAGCCAAAAGGGTGTCCTCAGGCACTGAAAAAGTACTGTAAATAGGTTTTGCGAAAAGAGCTGTGGTGGAAACTAGGAAAGAAAAAAACAGCAAAAGGGTAGAAATCTTCATGGGTAATCGTTTTTGTGTTAGGCAATAGGATTAATCTGAGTAGGCCAATTCATTAGGCTGAAAAGAGACAACTCGACATACAAAGATAAGCTTTTAAAGCATTTCGCTTTCTCACAGAGAAAAAAAGCTGCTTGTCCTGCAAAATAAAAACAAAAAAGCCCCCTGCTATCAATTTAGCAGGAGACTATTTTGTAAAACAAGGCCATTAGGAAGCGCCAGGGGTTACTGGAGCATCAGTTCTAGATTTTGCTCTTTCTCAATACTTGGAATATTAAGATGAATACCATTGGATTGTAGTTTCACTGCTTGGTTATTGAACGATTTTTCAATGGCCAACCTGGCCATCAAATAACTCACCGTAGACTCAGCGCCCTGATTCATATTCACCTGGGTTTCTTCCAATCCATCATAACATCCGCCTGTGCAGGGGTTATAAATGATTTGATCCAAGTGGTTTTGCCCCAAAAACCAGTTGAAAGCGGTTTCCATTTTATCCCGATATTGCTCATCGTTGAAAACTTCATAAAAAAGTTGCAAAGCCAGGATAGTATAAGCCACATCAATGGGTTGCTCACCATACTGCGCTTTTTTTTGTCCTTTCTGCATCCAACCATTGTTGGGAACCACTTTTATCCCAGCTTCGGTGAAGGTGTGTTGGAGCAAAAAATCAAACGACTCGTGGGCAATGTCTCTATAGATATAGTTGCCCGTTGACAACCAGGCACACAACATAGCTTCTGGAAGGATGCTGTTGCCATAAGTGAGATAACTTTCAAACCAGTGCCAACCTGATCCAGCCTCGTGTCGGTACATCTGTACAAGACGATTGGCGAGCGTTTTTACCAATTGCTGCG
>Ga0247844_1000561_pt1 | contig 78735 bp, 67 predicted proteins | sample LaCtaG_FD_192421 | JGI IMG/M metagenome (GOLD analysis project Ga0247844, IMG submission 192421) | Freshwater microbial communities from meromictic Lake La Cruz, Castile-La Mancha, Spain - LaCruzMarch201714.5m_1 | ecosystem: Environmental > Aquatic > Freshwater > Lake | place: Spain: Castile-La... | reverse complement strand
GGTCTTGCATTTGTAATTGCCGCCATTTTTTTCAAATTCTCTTCTGTTCCCGATAGAATGACAGAAGATGTAGAGATTAAAGGAGGCAATATAATGGCCACCTTAAAATACCCTCAAGTTATATTAGGGATGATCGCTATTTTTGTTTATGTCGGCGTTGAGGTTGCTACAGCAAGTAATCTACCAGAATTCATGAAACAGAAATTAGGAACAGGGGAAAGTGCTGTAGCTCCATTTGTATCTTTGTTTTGGGCAAGTTTAATGATTGGACGTTGGACTTCTGCTGCAGGAGCCTTTAATTTTTCAAATCAAATTAAATCAATACTTGGGTTTGTTTTACCTTTTGCTGCATTTGGAATTTTTCTTTTCGTAAACTGGATTGCCGGGAATTCCATGGCGCAATTCTATCCTTACCTTGGTCTTGTAGTGTTGTTAATTATCGCGGATAAATTAAGCAAAGGAAATCCAGTGAATCAAATTATGATTTATTCCACCTTGGGTATTTTAGCTCTAGTGGTTGGTATTTTCTCTTCAGGAATAATAAGTGTCTTTGCTTTTATTTCTGTTGGTTTATTTTGTAGCACTCTATGGCCTTGTATTTTCACACTTGGAATTGCCGGCCTAGGTGATAAAACAAATACTGCATCTAGCCTATTAATTATGATGATAATGGGAGGTGGATTTATTTCTACTGCACAAGGAGCACTTGCTAGTAACGATTTGTTGGGTATTCAACATTCCTACTGGGTAGGGGTAATCTGTTTTATGTATTTACTGTTCTTTGCCTGGAGTGTAAGAAAAACGTTAATGAAACAAGGAATTTCAGATTTTTCTACCAATGAAGGGTCGCATTAAGCAAATTATTAAAAAGTGAGTTTATGTATCGAATAAATATTAGCGATTTTTTCACCTCAGCTTTTTCTGTTGATTGCATGTTATTTGGGTATTCTCAAGGACAGATAAAAGCGTTGTTAATAAAACGGGCAATGGAACCATATAATAATTTTTGGGCCATACCCGGGGATTTAGTGTATCCCGATGAAGATCTTGATGAGGCGGCAAATAGGATATTAAAAGATCTTACCGGTTTATCCGATGTGGGCTTACATCAGGCTCAATCATTTGGTCATCCTAAGCGTCATCCTCAAGGACGAGTTATCACCGTTTCTTACTTTGCATTGGTTCGCATTGAGGATTTTAATGCAAAAGCATCTTCATGGGCAGATGAAATTTCTTGGGTTCCAATTCACGACATTCCTGTTTTAGCATTTGATCACAACTTGATAATGGCCACAACCATTGAATTACTTAAACAAAAATTGCGCGTGGAACCCATCTGTTTTGATATGTTGCCGGATCGGTTTACCTTAAGTGAATTCCAGCAGCTTTATGAATACGCCTTTAATCAGTCATTAGATAAAGCGAATTTTAGAAAAAAAATAAAGCATATTCCGCTTCTAGCGCATGATGAGAAACAAAAAATGGTAAAGCACCGCCCAGCAAAACTATTTTCCTTTGCTAAAGAAGATTATAAAACGAAGGTCGAAACCATTGATTATCAGTTTAAAATTTAGGCATATTTGTCTTTTAATTAAAACTTATTGTCCCTTTTACATAGTTAGGAATTAAGGGTATCAATACTTAGTAAAAGAGGCTGAAGCAATTCAGCCTCTTTTTTTTGTCAATAAAATGGGTGATTCAGTTAAATGAATAATTTTTTTTATCTTGTCAGTACATATAAGGATGCCTACACCCCAAGACCAATCGAATAACCCCTTGCATGGGATAACGCTCGAGAAAATGCTCAATGAACTCCATGAAAAATTTGGCTGGGAAAAACTCGCTTATTTTATTCCCATAAATTGTTTTAGTCACGAGCCAAGTGTAAAATCAAGTTTAAAATTTTTGAGACGTATGCCTTGGGCTAGAGCCAAGGTCGAAAAACTGTACCTTGATCGAATAGTAAGTGAAAAACTCAATGGATTCGATTAATTTTTATGGAATTTAGATTTCGTGTTCTCCTAGACCTTTCCTTAATGATCACTTTATCTTTCGTACTTTTGCACTATGGATTATGATATTGAATTACGCTTTAATGCCTTAAAAACTCATCTTGAGCTGACTTTTGGTGGAGGGATGGATGTACAGGCGATCTTATTTTTGATAGGGGTGAATGAATTGGGTCAAGGGCATAAAAATTATACGAAAGCGGAAAAAACAGATCTACTACATATTGCGATTTGTACGCTTTTAGAACCATATGGCTATTACCAATTTGAAGGGCGTGACAAAGAAAATTGGCCACATTTTAAATTGTTAAAAGCGATTCCTGCTATTACCGATAGGGAACAACAGCACCTTATTAAAGAAGCGATGATTGATTATTTTGTTGCCAATGAGTATTATTTGGAGGAGAAACCGCTTAATTAGTAGTTGTTATCTAGGTTTTGGCCCAATGTATTCAAAACATGGATTTAAGCCGACAAAACATCTTTCTTTGAGGACAAAATTATAGGCACTTTTTGATGTTTCTTTCTTAACTTCAAAATCATAATCTAGTTGATCTTTCCAAATCGCAATTTTTTTCTCACCGCCATAGCGATAATTTATGGTGTCTGATACGGAATAATAATTTTTTAATGTTTCTGTTGACCAAGATTTTTCTACTTGCTGTAATACATAACGCCCCTCTTTCAATACACCAAAATAATTCCCATTACTATCCAGTTTAATGTTTTTTACCGCTTTTTTTTGATTATTTGATAAGTCAAAAACAATAAAAACGCTATTCGAAGCAGCTATCACGACACCCTTTTCTTGCTCCTCTGTAGGTCTTGCTCCTCCGCAATATGGTTTATAAATATCACCGTGCAGCTGTATGTGATAGGATTGGCAACTTGCGATAAAATATACACTCATAAAAAACACGAATAGGTTTTTAATGCTCATAAGCGTTCTATTTTTTGAAGGGTGATTTCTCGAGCGTTTAGGTCTACGCATACGAAATCATCGTATTTTGGGGAAAGTATATTTGTCATTTCCTCTACAACGTGTTCATTTAACTCGGAAATAGATAAAAATGAAATTTTGTTTTCTAAAAATGCCGCTACAGCCACTTCATTTGCTGCGTTTAATGCACAGGCGGCGGTGCCCTTCATTTCCATAACTCGGTAGGCTAAATCTAAATTTTTAAAGACATTTCTATCCGCTTGTTCAAAGGTTAAATTGGGATAATCTATGAAATTAAAGCGAGGGAAATCTGTTTTGAGCCGTTGGGGATAGGTAAGGGCAAATTGGATAGGCAATTTCATGTCTGGTAAGCCCATTTGTGCTTTCATGCTCCCATCTTCAAATTGAACAAGCGAATGAACGATAGATTGTGGGTGCACAATTACATCTATTTGATGGCTTTGTAAGTTAAATAGCCATTTGGCCTCAATCACTTCTAATCCTTTATTCATTAAAGAAGCAGAATCGATGGTTATTTTTGCCCCCATCGACCAATTCGGATGTTTTAATGCTTGTTCTAAGGTTACTTTTGAAAGTTGATCGATAGAATATCCTCGAAATGGCCCTCCGGATGCCGTAAGGTAAATTTTCTCAATTGGGTTATTAAACTCGCCAACTAAGCATTGAAAGATAGCTGAATGTTCCGAATCTACAGGAAAAATGGGAACTCCATTTTCTTTTGCTAATTGCGTAATTAACTCTCCTGCAACTACTAAGGTTTCTTTATTGGCTAAAGCAATAGATTTCTTTGCATTAATAGCTGAAATGGTTGGTCGTAAGCCCGCATAACCAACCAAGGCCGTCAGTACAATATCAACGTCTGTTGACTCAACCACTTGGCACAGCGCGTCCTCTCCAGCATAAATATGTATGTCTTCATTCCACAAGGCCTCTTTTAACTTTTTATAATGACTTTCATTAGAAATAACGACCGAGTTGGGGTGAAATTTCAGCGCTTGTTCTATCAGTAAATCAACATTGTTATTAGCCGTGATGACTTGTAAATCAAAATAGTCTGGATAAGCTTCAATTACTTCTAATGTCTGCGTGCCAATGGAACCTGTGGAGCCTAGAATGGCAATTCCCTTCTTCTTATTCATTCGTCAAATTTAACCAATTCAATGTGTTTTTCTATCATTTTGTTTTATTCCCGGTAGCTGTAAAAGAATTTCCTCCCCCTAAGCCAAAATAACCACCAGTTAGCGTAATTTTTGTTTTTGTAACAAATCCTCATTCAACATGAAGCGCACCCCACTTTTAGTATATTGAATCACTAATTTAATGTGCTTCCAACCAATTTTGTGCAAGTTTTAATTCTACTTCCATCGGAACGATTAAGTGAATAGCATTTTCCATCGCTGATTTTACTAGTAATTGCATCATTATTTCTTCGGACACATGCACATCAAAAACTAATTCATCGTGTACTTGAAGAATCATTTTAGACTTCACATTTTCGGATTTCATAGCTTTGTGTACAGCAATCATAGCTAATTTAATAATATCTGCAGCGGATCCTTGTATGGGTGCATTGACAGCATTTCTTTCTGCAAATCCGCGGACAATGGCATTCGTAGAATTAATGTCTGGCAAATACCTTCTGCGCTTCATAATGGTTTCAACATAGCCGAGCTCCCGAGCATCTGAAACCACTTTTTCCATGTAGGTTTTTATCGTTTTAAATTGCTCAAAATAACTATCAATAATAGTTTTCGCTTCTGTTCTAGAAATAGAAAGATTTTGTGCAAGTCCAAAAGCCGATTGACCATAAATAATTCCAAAATTTACTGCTTTTGCTGCGCTACGTTGATCTCTCGTCACCTCTGTTAATGGGGTTTTAAACACATTGGAAGCCGTAGCGGTGTGAATATCTAGCCCCGCCTTAAAAGCTGAAATCATTGTTTCGTCCTCACTCAGCGCGGCAATAATTCTTAATTCAATCTGTGAATAATCTACTGCCATTAGTTTAAATTCAGCATCCCTTGCAACAAATGTTCGCCTAATTTCTCTTCCTTTTGCTGAGCGAACAGGTATGTTCTGAAGATTTGGATTGTTTGAACTTAATCTACCTGTTGCGGTTACGGTTTGCATAAAGTTGGTGTGAATCCTCCCATCAACAGGATCACAAAGCATAGGTAATGGATCAACGTAGGTAGATTTTAATTTTCGAAGCTGACGGTATTCCAATATTTTGGGTATAATTGGGTGATCTTTTTCGTGCTTTTGTAAAACATCTTCGCCCGTAGCATACTGCCCAGTTTTCGTCTTTTTTGCTTTTGAAGAAATTTTTAGGTGTTCAAAAAGTACCTCGCCCAATTGTTTTGGAGAATCAAGATTAAAATCCAACCCAGCATCATTTTTAATTTCTTTTTCAAGCTCAATTAAAATAAGGTCTAATTCTTTAGAATAACTATTTAACGCTGGCACATCGATTGTAATCCCTTCAAATTCCATGTCTTTTAGCACTTCAACTAAGGGCATTTCCATTTTATAGAACAAATCAGCTAAATGCGGTTTTTGAATTTGAGGTTCTAACACCTGTTTTAATTGCAAGGTAATATCGGCATCTTCGCAGGCATAATCAGAAATTTCTTCCTGTTTCATGTCCCCCATATTTCCCTGTCCTTTTCCTTTCTTTCCTATCAGCGTCTCAATGGAAATGGGTTGGTAATTCAGGTAGAAATTAGCAAGGAAATCCATACTTTGTTTAGCTTCTGGATTAATTAAATAATGGGCAATCATGGTGTCAAAGGTCGGCCCTAGTACCTTTATGCCATATCGGTGGAGTACTTTTAAATCATATTTAATATTATGCCCAATTTTCTCTATTTCCAGGTTTTCAAAACAAGGCGTAAAAAAGGATACTATCTTTTTCGCGTCCTCAAATTCTTTAGGGACAGGCACATAGAAAGCTTCTCTTGCTTTATATGAGAAAGAAAGCCCAACTAAATCTGCATGTAAGGCATCAATTCCTGTTGTTTCGGTATCAAAACAGACCTGCGATTGCGTAAGTAAGATGGCCAACAACTCGTTTCTTTCTTCTTGTGTATTAATAAAATGATAGCTCGGTTTCTCAGAAACAATTGTTTTGTAATTAGCCGTTTCAACGGGCTCCTGTTTTTCGATCATACTTTGCATACCAAACAAATCCAATTGTTCGGTAGTTCCATTTTTTGGATGGGCAAAATCTGTTTGCGGCACCTCTTCTTCTCCAAGAATTCGCTTGGTTAAATTTCTAAATTCTAATTCTGTAAAGACATCTCTAACTTTGTCGGCATCGACATCGCACATGATGAGCTTCTCTTCATCGAATTCAACATCGATATCGGTGATAATTGTCGCCAGCATTTTTGAAACCAATCCTTGTTCAGCAAATTCAATAACGTTTTCCTGTTGTTTCCCTTTTAATTCATGTGCGTTGGCAATCAAATTTTCAATCGACCCATATTTAGCGATAAGGATTTTTGAGGTTTTTTCACCTATACCAGGAATGCCAGGAATGTTATCTGCAGCATCTCCCCACAAGCCTAAAATATCGATTACTTGTTCGGGTCTTTCCACCTCAAATTTCTCACAAACCTCTTTTATACCTAATATTTCGGGTGGATTTCCTCCTCTACCGGGTTTGTAAATAAACGTTTTGTCAGTGACTAACTGGGCATAATCTTTATCAGGCGTCATCATGTAGGTAACAAAACCTTTGGTTTCAGCTATTTTAGCTAATGCGCCAATAAGATCATCTGCTTCGTACCCAGCAATTTCCAATAGCGGAATATTAAATGCTTCAACGATTCGTTTTATTGGCTTAATCATGGACCGAATGTCTTCTGGCATTTCCTCCCGGTGTGCTTTATAAGCTTCAAATTGTTCTTGGCGATGGGTTGAGCCTCCTGGAGGATCAAAAACAACGGCAATATGGGTAGGTTTTTCAGTTTTGATGATATCAATTAAAACATTGGTAAAACCGAAAGCCGCCGAAGTATTTTCTCCTTTTGAGTTAACGCGTGGATTTTTAACAAAGGCAAAATAGGCCCGATAGATTAATGCGTAGGCGTCTAATAAAAACAGTTTTTTTGGTGATTCAGCTGACAGCATAGTTAAGGACTTGTAAATAGGTTTTTAATAATGGATTTACTTGAAACGTTTTTCGTGAATTGAACCGGGAATTTATGATATATAAAAAATACGCCAGCCTTTAACGGCCCTTTTATTTCCATTGAAATCGAATCGCGAAATGCCATGCCCATCATCTTTACCATTGACCCAGGCTCCAAAACTAATGAGATAGGAACGGATAAATTATTATCTCGTTTTGATTTAATTTTTATTTTGTTTTCGAGCGATATTACCCCGAATTTTTTATTTTCAATGTAAATATCCAAGCTTGATTTTTTTATTTTAATCGCATACCAATTGGGATTTGAAATAATTCCATCAACATTAAATCTGATATTATTTCCATCCATTTCGGTTAATTTATATCCATTCAATTCTTTGAATTCGGGTTCTTTATAAATAGAACAGGCACTTAGAATAAGTAGCCAAGCAACGAAAAGTAATCCCTTTTTCATTTATTGATCAATTGATTAAAATAATAATAAAAATAGGGAATAGTCTCAATGCCTTTATAAAAATTAAATAGCCCAAAATGTTCGTTCGGAGAATGTATGGCATCGCTATCTAGTCCGAAGCCCATAAGCACCGTTTTTAATCCAAGTTCCTTTTCGAACATGGCAACAATTGGAATGCTCCCACCACTTCTAACTGGGATAGGTTTTTTATTAAATGTCTTTTCGTATGCTAAACTAGCTGCTTTATATCCAATAGAATCAATTGGTGTGACAGCTGATTCTCCCCCATGATGAGGTTTAACAGTCACCTTAACACCTTTCGGTGCAATGGATTGAAAGTGCTTGGTGAATAAATCCGTTATTATTTCTGGAGCTTGATTAGGAACTAATCGCATGGATATTTTAGCATTTGCTTTAGATGCAATAACCGTTTTCGCTCCTTCACCAATATATCCACCCCATATACCATTTACATCTAAGGTTGGACGGATAGAACCCCGTTCCATTGTTGAGTAACCCTTTTCCCCCGATGTATCTTCAATATCAAGTGCTGTACAATAATCTTTATGTGAGAATGGCGCCTTGGCCATTTCTGCTCTTTCTTCATCCGAAAGGTTTATCACGGAATCATAAAATCCAGGAATCGTTATTTTTCCTTCATCATCGTGCAATGACGCAATCATCTCTGAAAGTATATTGATAGGATTAGCCACGCAACCACCATATAATCCGGAGTGCAAATCACGGTTGGGCCCTACCACTTCAACTTCCACATAACTTAGTCCTCTCAACCCGGTTGTAATTGATGGAACATCGTTGGCCAGCATTCCTGTATCCGACACAATAATTATATCCGCCTTTAATTTCTCTTTGTTATTTTTAATAAAAACCCCTAGGTTTTCGCTGCCAATTTCTTCTTCTCCTTCTATCATGAATTTTACATTACAAGGCAATTCGCCTGCTTGCAACATGGCTTCAACTGCTTTTAAGTGCATAAACATTTGTCCCTTATCGTCGCATGCTCCACGGGCAAATATGGCACCTTGAGGATGTATTTCGGTTTGTTTTATTTGAGGTTCAAATGGAGGAGATATCCAAAATTCTAATGGATCAGCTGGCTGCACATCATAATGACCATAAACCAATACGGTTGGTAATGAGGGGTCTATTATTTTTTCTCCATAAACAATTGGAAACCCTGCTGTTGGACAAACTTCCACCTTATCCATGCCTATATTCTTCAAGCTTAACGCGATCATTTCTGCACAATTGTTTACTTCATTAGTAAAAGTGGGATTAGCAGAAACAGAAGGAATCTTAAGCAATAGTATTAATTCATCGAGGAATTTTTCTCGGTTTTTTTCAATAAACTTTTGACTTTGTAACATGATAGTAAAGATAATGATCAATAATGTCCCGAAAATACTATATTTTTGAATACTTATAGCATGTAAGTGGACGAAATGCAACTAAAATAAACAAACACTAGTCTTAACAATTCTGTAATACAAAAATCATTGCTAATGAAATCAATTTTTACAATTTTCACATTAATATTTATTTTTGCTCAAGGTATCAGTCAGTCAATAGTTGTAACTAATACACAAACACCACAACAATTAATTAATGGTGTTTTATTGGGTTCCGGTGTTACAGCTTTTAACATTATGGTAAATGGTAATTTAGGAGCTGCCAACACGCCCATTGGGAGCGTAGGTTATTTCACTAATTCAAATCTAACTTTTCCAATTTCAAGCGGCCTAGTTTTAACAACGGGAAACGCTAGTGGTGCAATTGGGCCTAATAACTCAATATTTTCCACGAATAATACACCTCCAACAGCGTCAGTTTCAGGAGACCCTCATTTAAATGATATTGCAAATGGATCAGTTGAAAATGGAATTGTGCTAGAATTTGACTTCATCCCTTCAGGGGACACTTTGTTTTTCAATTATATGTTTGGTTCTGATGAATACCCAGAATTTTCACCATCTAGTTTTAACGATGCATTCGGTTTGTTTTTATGGGGTCCTGGAATTTCTGGTCCACACATTTTAGGTGGTTATCCAGCCGGAGGCGCCAATATTGCAGTAATCCCTGGAGGAATTCCTGTTACCATAAATAATGTAGGGGATCAATCTAACACTTCTTATTATGTTTTTAACGAAGCGGTTTCAACACCAACTTATGGCGATGCCATTCAATATGATGGGACCACCGTTTTATTAACAGCTTCTGCGGATGTACAATGCAATGAGGTTTATCATATTAAATTGGCTATTGCAAATGTGGGGGATCAATCCTATGATTCTGGTGTTTTTTTAGAAGCTGGCAGTTTTAATTCGGATGCCGTAAACGTTTCCGTAGCTACCGTTTCTGGAGACACAACCATTGTGGAGGGCTGTACCTATGCGGATTTTATTTTTACTCGTCCTGACACGGAAGTAGGCGACACCTTAATCATTAATTATACAATAACAGGAACGGCAACTCAAGGTGTTGATTATAATAATTTAATTACTCCAATTGTATTTTTACCAGGGGTAGATACCGTAATAATTAATCTTACTCCTACGCAAGATGGACTTCTTGAAGGATTTGAATCGGTGATTATTTCTGTATATATTGTCAATCCATGTGGAGACACCATCTTTTCTCAAGGTACGATTTATATAGGGGACGGTCCCATTATTAATATCACAGAAAGTGACCCAACTATTTATTGTGCTCAAGATAATTTATTGATAACGGCATCTGCTTCTGGCGGTTATGCGCCATACACCTATACTTGGACCTCGATTTCTGGAACTCAGCTAAGTACAAATGACTCTCTATATTTGAATGTTACTCAAAATGGCACCACACAGATTCTGATTACTGCGGTCGATAATTGTAATTTTTCACAAACGGATACCGCGACAATTATTTTGAATCAAACCATCGCTATTGACACTATTTATATATTCCCGTCAAGTTGTCAACCAACAGGGGCGGTGTCAGCAGTGGCAATTGGAACAAGTGGAGTTCCTTCTTATACGTGGACTGGACCAGGGCCAAATGGATTTATTGACGCTTCGGTATGGCAAAACTTACCGTCTGGTTGGTATTTCATAACAGTAACTGACGATGTTTGTGAAGTTAGCGATAGTGCTTTCATAGACATATTAAACCCACCAATCGCCTCTTTTCAAGCCATCCCGACGACTGGCTGCGCTCCTCTGGATGTTGCAGTTATAAATAATAGTCAAAACGGAACAGCTTACAGCTGGAATTTTGGAAATGGACAAACTAATAATGTAGTGGATCTAAATCCGCTGAACACTTCGTATAATCCGGCTTCGGCTAGTGTATTTACCATTCAGTTAATTGTTACTCAAGGCGCATTGTGTTCTGACACAGCATATTCAACTATTACAGTGGAAATCTGCGGTTGTAATGATCCAAACGCATTGAATTTTAACAGCAATGCTTCTCAAAATGATGGTTCATGTGTTTATCCTATTCCACCTAATCCAGAAGTTGAGGCTCCAAATGTCTTTACTCCTAATAATGACGATGATAATGATGCATTCTTTTTAACCAGTAAAAACTTAGCCTCCCTAAACTTGGTAATTGTAAATCGTTGGGGACTAGTGGTATTTGATAAATTAAGCACGGACTTAGTTAATGACAATCCTAGTTGGGACGGAAAAGTGGGCCAAAATTCGGCAAGCGATGGCGTCTATTTTTATAAATATATCGCGATTGGAATCAACGGGCAAGAGTTGGTAGGCCACGGGTTTCTTCATTTGTATAATTAATGAATAAGTTGTAACTTCAATAAAAGAGGTTATGACAAATGAAGAATTAGGTCAATGGGGTGAAGAAACAGCCTGTAATTTATTGGCATCGAAAGGGTATAAAATTGTAGCGCGTAATTTTCGCTTTAACAAAAATGAAATAGATATTGTACTTAGCAAGGACGCTTATTTTATTATTGCAGAGGTTAAAACGCGACAAACAGCAGAAATAGGGGAGCCTTGGAAAGCTGTAACAAGAAGTAAACAGCGCCAAATAATTAAAGTAGCAAATCATTACTTGCAATCGAATAATATAGCGTCTCATGTCCGTTTCGATGTGGTTTCTATTGTTCACAATCAATACCACACAAAAATCCATCACATTGAAGATGCCTTCTATCCTATTGCTTAACGAGCAATTAGCTGTACATTTGTAAAAATCTGCTCGCGATGAACACACCTAAAACCTCTAAAAGAGGGGTAAAAAGAACGGAGAAGCCAACTCGTAAAACAACGGTAAAATCTAAGTCTGAAACAAAACCCGAAACAAAAGAAGTTACGGCTAGGGACAAAAGAAAATACATAGACTATAAAATAAAGGTCAAAAAAGGAGATCCTTTACCATCCTTTAATGAGGATGCGATAAGATTGAATAAATTTTTAGCGAATGCTGGTATTTGTTCAAGAAGAGAAGCAGATGTACTTATTGCCACAGGTGTTGTAACCATAAATGGGGTGATCATTACGGAATTAGGGTATAAAATAAAGCCTACTGACGTGGTACAATATGATGGAGAAACCATTAACGCCGAGAAAAAACGGTATGTGTTATTAAATAAACCTAAGGGTTTTATAACGACAATGGATGACCCTCGAGGGCGAAAAACTGTTATGACTTTAGTGAGTAAAGCATGCAAAGAAAGGATTTATCCAATCGGACGCCTTGACCGGGAAACAACAGGATTATTGTTGTTTACCAATGATGGCGACATGGCTAAAAAGTTAACTCACCCTAGGTACCAATCAAAAAAAATCTACCACGTTGAACTCAATAAATCGGTTAATAAAGCTGATTTTGAAAAGCTTCTGAAGGGAGTTGACCTTGAAGATGGACGATCAAAAGTTGATCAAGTTTCTTTTGTTAGTGATGCCTCTTCTAAGGAAATTGGTGTAGAACTACAATCAGGAAAAAACAGGATTGTTAGGCGTTTGTTTGAGGCACTTGGATATGAAGTAGTAAAATTAGACCGTGTTCAGTTTTCAAGTCTTACGAAGAAAGATTTGCCAAGAGGAATGTATCGACATTTAACTGAACAAGAGGTCGCCTTTTTAAAAATGTCTAAGTCATGATAAAATTCATTTTCTTTTTTTTGAGTGCTGTAACAATTTTTTCCTGCACTTCAAATAAACAAATAAAGAGCACGCATCCTTATGCGGATTATTTTTACCCCTATGACACCATACCTAAAATTTGCCTTTATCGCGATGTGGCTAATGGCTTAGATGAAGAATTTCATCGTGTGTACTCTCTTGGCGATAAAGCCGGTAAACATATAATCGTAGAGCGATATTCTTCAGACGGTCGAATACTTGAGGCGCTTAATTATAATTTAGATTCATTGGACTTACAAGACCATATGGTGGTAAATTTTAAACAAGAAAAGACAAAAGCGATTTTATACAAGAACAAACTATTCCCGCTAAATAAAAATAATCAAACGTGGTTTGCTACTAAGTTTCAAGGAATGAATGATTCAACCTTATTCCTACGTGAAGTAAAACGTAACTTAGTTAATACTTCCGTGTTAAGAGAAATCATGGAAAAAAAGGTGATTTGTTTGGAATTCCACGACGACTTACGTCAAACGCTAATAAATCCCTTTACACAAAAAGAAAGTGTAATTGAGGCAAAAATGATCACTTTATTTGGAGAAGGCATTGGCCTTGTAGAATGGTATAGCCCAAACAAAAAACTACATTTTCGCTTAGAACAAATTTTAACGCAAGATGAATGGTTAAAGATAATTTCTCACTAACTAGGTTTTTTTTCTATTTCGCAATAGCTTTCTTTCCGTTTGTTTTGATCTCACAGAACGGTAAAACAAATAACTCTGCATATGCTGGAAATGTTAATTTCTCTCTTGGCCTATGCTCTAATTTTTATTCTAATTCCACTCTTAAGTTCATCGGGTCAGGGTATAATTTCTCGTTGGAAAAGGTTGTGCTTTGGCAAAATTCTCCCGCTTTTTCAATGCCCAATTTCAGCAAAATGCTTTCCAATCAATATGCTATTAGCGTCGGTTATAATATTCGTAGAGGCGTTAATGTATCACTGGGAATTGACCGTCTTAAATATGGAATAAAACCGGGACAGTCCGTTTATTTGACAGGGTTTGTAAGTTCTGAAGTGGATACGGTTTCGAATTTATCTGGACAATATACAGATGAATTAATTAACCTTGACTCTGCCCGAATTCAGTTCGGATCTGATGTGGGGATGAGTTTTGTGAATTTTGAATTAAATTTAATTCAAAATTTATATAGGACTAAGCGCCGAAACTTTGTGGTGAATGCTATTTACGGCATAGGAGCAGGTGTTTTACACACCAACTCTACTTTCAATTTCGGAGGTTTTCAAGAAAACAAACGAAGTTTGTCTGGGTTTGGTGTAAATGCCAATGCTGGCTTGCGCTTTGAGTTCTTTAAGTATTTTTACCTTCAGACAAATCTTAGCGGAACCTTCCTTGATCAAATCAGTGTTCACACCCACCAAAATGCCTCGAAAAACTCGGTGTCTCACTTTTTTGGAGCATTTAATACTTCTATCTCAGCAGGAGTTATTTTATACCTAAAATCTAAAAAGGATTGTGATTGTCCGGTTTGGAATTAATGGTCAGTCGCCCGCCTGAAATCAATTTTATAATAAAATATAGGCAAGAATCCTAGCTGTGTTTTTTCAGCAGTTGGTTGATATCCTGGCGCACTTGATTCTGCAGGGTTTAAACTTGGTGCGTATGTAAGACCAAGAATATTCCTTGTCCCTAATAAATTAACCAAGTCCAAGCCAATTTCATGGGTCATTTTTGCCGTGTTTAAGCGCCAGCTAATTTTTAAATCTAATCTAAAATAATCCTTAAAAGTACGTGTATTGAATGCTGAATCCAGGAATGTTAAATCGTAATTTTGGTTCGTAGCATTTACATCAACATACCCATATTTCTTGCCTCCCGCCCGTGTTACTTTAATTCCAAGTCCGATCACATTGTTTTTTCCTAACTTAAATTCTTTTCCAGCTAATAGATTGGCAACATATTTTCCGTTATAAGAGGTATTGCGAGTAACACCATCACTTCCTTTATATTCGGAATTATATAAGGTCCCTGAAAATAAGAAGAAAAAGTTTTTGTCAAAATATTTTTGGATGGTAATTTCTAATCCATAATTAACTCCTGTTCCTGTGTTTTCTAGAGAATCTGCGAACACACGCGAAAAGGAGCTACCTAAATTGATCATCGAAAATGAAGAAGGAGCAATCGTTACTGGCACTTTATAGAGGTACTGATAATAAGCTTCAGTTCGGACACTTATCCCTTTCTTAAAGAATTTTTCATACCCTATCCCAGTATGTACACTCCGCATAAAATCCATGTTTTTATTATGATAGATTGGCTTATCTTGCGTGCCGTATTTGTTATAAGTATACGTGTATAAGGGTTGCATTTGGCTATGCATTCCTCCACCAGCAAAAATGGATTGATTGCCATTCATTCTATATTTCCAGCCAATCCTTGGTTCAGCAATACTTAAACTGTTGCTTAAACTAAAGTACTGTGAGTGAACACCGGCTGTAAAGTCCATTTTATCGCTAATACGCCATTTCCATTGTACAAAAGGTTGTATTAAAACACAAGCACCATTATAATCCCATCGGTTTTTAAAAACGTTGGGAACGCCAATATTTACAAGACCTGAATCTAACTGTTGCATTGAAATAAGATCCATATTAATCCCCACTTTTATAAGGTGTTGCTTTGAAATTTTATGGTTAATACTTACGAATCCGGAATATTTTGTGAAATTGAAGGTATAGGCCATCAAGGCGTAAGAAGTATCCACTTTAATTTCAATAGCGCCACTGGAAAGTGTGTCTAAGCTCCGAACTAGGTAATTATGATTAGCATGTTGGTTCTCGTGAGAAATAGCAAGGGTTGAGGTAATATATGTTTTTTCATTAAGTGATTTCTTATAATTTAATCCTACAACTCCCATGGCTGTTCCAAAAAACTGATCCCGATCTCCTTCTCCATAAAATTCTTTCGTGTATTCTTTTTGTTTAGATATTTCAATGGCAATGTTGCTAGCACCTCCTAGCCCAAATAGGGCAAGATTACCTCCCTTTTTGAGTTTCCAATTAAATTTGAATGCCCCATCTCCATATACAGGAACAGCATCGGTCCCAATTTGTATTCCGATTTTTTGGAAAATACTGAGCGTAGAATACCTGCCCATAATTAAATAACTTGCGGTTCCCTTTTTGTTCATCGGTCCTTCAGCCATCATTTCGGTTCCTAAAAAGCCGAACTGCCCTGTAAACTCATGGCGTTTATCGTTCCCGTTTCTCACTTTTAAATCAAATACGCCGGATGTGCTATTCCCGTATTCTGCCGGAAAGGCGCTCATAAAAAAATCAGAATTACCTAAAAATTTATTGTTAATAATGGAAACTGGTCCTCCAGTACTACCAGATATAGCGAAATGGGAAGGGTTGGGTAAATCTATGCCTTCCATTTTCCAAACGACTCCTAATGGAGAATTTCCTCTTATTACTATATCGTTTCGGGAGTCATCTGACCCCTGCACTCCTGCAAAATTAGACGCCATCCTTGCTGGGTCCATTCGAGAACCGGGGTAACGATTTGTTTCTTCGACACTAAATTGTTGCGCAGAGAGCATGGCCATCTCATTTAAGACACTGCCTTTTCGTCTCCCCACAACAGACACTTCTGCTTGTTTATTAATAAGTTCAGAAAGTGAAATTGTCAAAATCAGTTCTTTACCAGAAGAAAGTTCTGCGGTAACTGTTTTGGTTTCATACATCGCGAATGTTGCCACTACTTGGTGTTTTCCAATTGGAACTTTCGATAACTCAAAATTACCATCTACGTCGCTTAAAGCACGGAATTGTTCTCCGGTTGCTATTTTAACTTCAATTTTAACCCCTACTAATGGAGATTGAGATTCACTATCAACTACCTTACCACGTATGGTTTGCGTTGGTGTTTGTGCGATTAATGACATCGAGAAGAACGAGAAAAGAAGGAAGGAAATACTTAGTTTCATAGTGGTATATTTATTACGAATATAAGTCATTTATAATTAGCACATTAAAAATTCACTATTAATTAGGCTGAAGAGAATAATTTGCACGGTATTTGCAAAATCGGTTTCGCATTATTAACTTTACTAAAATTATCTATATGAAAAACACATTCTTTTTATTGTTCATTGTTCTCTTCTCCGCTAATCTATCTGCTCAAAAAGAACAATTAACCTGGTATACTGATTTAAATGAGGCGTCTAAAATTTCTGCCAAAACCAATAAGCCACTTATGTTGTTTTTCACAGGAAGCGATTGGTGTGGTTGGTGTGTAAGGCTTCAAAAGGAAGTTTTTTTAACCAAGGAGTTTACAAAATGGGCAGACGAAAGCGTGATTTTGGTAGATGTTGATTTTCCTAAAGATAAAAGCAAACAATCTGTGGAACTTCAAAATCAAAACAATCTTTTGGCTAGACAATACGAAGTAAGAGGATATCCAACTGTTCATTTTGTAACTGTTTCAGGTTCAGCAGGAAATTATCAATATTCTAAATTAGGCCAATCGGGTTACATGGCTGGTGGGCCATCTGTTTGGACATCCAATGCTAATACGTTTCTTCGGAAATAGTACTTGGTAAAACCCGTAATAAGTTACCAAAAGACAAGAGTTTACCCGTTGTAGTAGTCATTACTAGTTCGGCAACTTCTTTTTTTCTGTCAGGAAAATAAAGATCACTTAAATCATCGATCAACCCTAAATTAACGGTTGGTGAATACGTGTTCATTATTAGAAAGCCGTCCTGACTTAATGCTTTGGCACCATTACTCATTAATGTATCGATTTGGTCTTCTAATTTCCATTTTTCTCCTTTTGCCCCATTTCCCCATGCAGGTGGATCCATTTGGATGCCTTGAAATTGATTTCCTCGTTGTACTTCTTTGCTTAAAAATTTAGCAGCATCTTCAAATACCCAGCGAATATTTAATAGTTTATTTAAATCCATATTCCGCTTAGCGGTATTTAGCGCAGTTTTAGATGCATCAACATGGTATGTGTCAGCACCCTGATACCTCGCAATACATGATGCCGCTCCACTATAAGCAAAAAGATTTAGGAATTTTCGATCCCTTATCAAGTGTTTTTTAATAAAATCCCAATTGCTTCTTTGTTCAGGAAATAATCCAAGGTGCTTGTAGGAGGTTTGTTTCAACTCAAAACTAAACTGATTATAAAAGATGTTCCATTCACTAGACACTTCTTTATTTAAGGTTTTCCAGGTGCCTTGTTGGCCTTTTTTTAAGATGAATTCTACATGTGCCAACTTATACCATTCTTCAAAGGGCATTCCACTTCGGAAATAGGCATTAACTTCAGGTCTAATGGTGATTATTTTTCCCCATCGCTCTAACTTTTTACCTCCTCCAGCATCCATTAGTTCATACCCTTCCCAAGAAGTCGATGTAATCTGCTTATTTTTTAACATGGTTTTTGCTTATCGCATTTTAGGCATTTTCTTGCGTCCACCCATCATTTGGGCCATTCGCATTTGGTTTTTTGATGGTGCCATTTGCAATTGTTGTTGCATCATTTTTATTTGGTCCTTCATCATACCAGACTTATCTAATTTCTTGGCTTCAGCTAGTAAAGCAACAGCTTCTGATTTTCTGCCTGTTTGAGCACAAATACTTGATAAATGCATTCTTGCCACCGCATTGTCTTCAGCAGTCCTTAAACCAAGATGCAACGCTTTTCGAAGCAAGACCTCACTATTCGCAAACCCAAGCTCCTGGGCATTCATAACCGCCTGTAAATAAAGCACATATGCATGTTGTTTTCGCGGTAAAAATTGTGGGGCACTAATACGATTGATGTATTTCTTTGCTTTGTCTTGGTTACCAACACGCATTTGGTTGAGCGCCAAAATCATATTCTCATTTCTAAAAAATGACAAAATTATGATAGCAGTTAGAAATATAAAAGAAATTCCCCAGCCCCAAGAGCCACTATAAAATAAATAGGTATTAAAGCCAAGAAAAGATGCTGCAATAACACAGCGTAATATAAATCCGATCATATTTATTTAATTGAGGCGATACATTTTAATTCAATAGCAATGGGAGTGGGTAAAGAACTAATTTCAACGGTGGTTCTACAAGGTAAGTTGTCTTTGAAATATTCAGCATAAAGCCGATTGTAAAGTTGAAAATCACGTTTCATATTAACTAAAAAAACAGTGACGTCAACTAGTTCTCCCCAACTTGAACCAGATGCTTCTAGGATTTTTCGGACATTTTCGAATACACTACGACATTGTGCTTCAAAATCAAAGGAAATAAAATTTCCATTTTGATCTAATTCTAAACCCGGAACAATCGAATCACTTTCGTTAGAACCAGCTACACGAGGCCCTACTCCTGATAAAAACAATAAATTTCCCACGCGTCGAGCATGTGGATACAATCCTACAGGTTTTGGCGCATTATTTATTGAAATTGGCTTGTCAGGCATTGTTTTTTTTATGCAAATATAGGAAATTGAGATGAAAACATAAAGGATTTTATCCTTAACGTTTATCCTTAAAAAATCGTTTTAGTATTTCCGAACAGGGCGCCTCCAAGATTCCGTTGGTAACCAAGGTGCTTGGGTGAAACAACGAAGGGTGCTGTCGGCAGGCACCTCTTTTTTCGTCCCGTGTTGCAAACACCACCTTATCAATTTGTGACCAATACAAAGCACCGGCGCACATTGGACATGGCTCTAATGTTACAAATAGGGTGCACCCCTTTAAATATTTTCCTCCTAAATAAGTGGCTGCTGCAGTTATCGCTTGCATTTCTGCATGTGCTGTAATATCATTTAATGTTTCCGTCAAATTGTGTCCTTTGCCAATAATTTGATTATTACAAACAACGACCGCTCCAACAGGCACTTCATTTAGTGAAAAAGCTTTTTCTGCTTCTAACAATGCCTGCTGCATAAAATACGTCTCGTTATATGGGGAAATGAGGTTCAAACAAGGATATTTAATGTGATTTGGATCGTAAATATCGCAATAATAATAAGATTTGAGTATATGTCGTATCAAATTGTTAATTTCGAAACCACTATATTCAAGCAGAAATCAACTCAACTAGTAACGATTTAAAACTATGTTAAAATCAAGCATAATTCTTTTTTTTATCTTTTTTGCCACGACATTACAGGCTCAAAAAAAAGGATTACTTGAAAAGAAAAGGATTGATATCGTAAAAAACGGTCCTTATTTTGGTCTTCAAAAGGGAAAGTTTATTGTTGTCGGAATTGGAGGTGAACGTCAGTGGAAAGATCTTCAATTTCGAAAACCAAAAACGCATGCTTTAAACATCGGATTCAATTATGATTTTTCAAATAATGTATTGGGTTATGACCTTGGCTATTGGTATAAACCTAGTAATATTGGTCTTACTTATGGTGCGGCTCTTCTTTTACGAACTGATTTTACCAATACAAAGATTGGCTTCGCGCCAGTGTTAGGATATAAAATATGGCAATTTCATATTCAAACAGGCTATCAATTTTTGTCAAATTCGAGCAGCAATTTCTTCAAAACCAACACACTATTTATTGATATTCGATTTGTATTAATCAATAACACAAAAATAAAAAAATGAAGACGCAGGCAATTGTATTAACTAAAATTGGAGCAGCAGAAAGTGCCTTTTGCCTTGATGAGGTAACACTTCCTGAATTAAAAGAGGATGAAGTTCTTATAGACTCAGAAGCTTTTGGATTGAATTATGCCGACGTTATGGCAAGAAGGGGATTGTACAATGAGGCTCCACCATTGCCCTGTGTTATCGGTTATGAATTAGTAGGCACCATAATTCAGGTTGGAAACAAGGATGACCAGCATCTGCTTGGAAATCGCGTATTAGCTTTTAGTCGTTTTGGTGCCTATGCAAAAAAGGTTATCACCAAACGTCATGCAGTAATTTCTTTGCCAGAAACTAGTGCTGAGATAGCAATGGCACTTAGTACTCAAGCCGTTACTGCATTTTACATGTCGAATTATATTTCGACGATAAGAAGCCACGATTGGGTTTTAATACACGCTGCAGCAGGTGGTGTTGGCTCTATCTTAATTCAACTCGCGAAGTTTGCTGGCGCAACGGTTATTGCCAAAGTAAGTAGTCACGAAAAAGAAATATTAGCAAAAGAAATTGGGGCGGACTTTACGATAAATTACCTTGAAAAAGACTATGAAAAAGAAATAGAATTACTATTAAATGGACGTAGATTAGATATTAGTTTTAATGCAGTGGCTGGTTCAACGGTAAAAAAAGACCTGCGCTTATTGGGTTCTGGCGGGCGTTTATTTTTATTTGGGGGAGCTGAATTATTGAAAGGTAGAATGGGAATTTTTTCCAAGCTTTCTTTTCTACGTAAAATGGGTCTGTTCATTCCCGTAGCGTTTATGATGAGGTCTAAAAGTATTTTGGGGATAAACATGTTAAAGATAGCGGATAATAAACCACATGTAATTCAAGAATGTATGGAAGAGGTCGTTTCTCTTTTTTATGCTAAAAAAATCACACCAATCGTTGGAAAGACGTTTCATGTAAAAGAGATTTCAAAAGCACATGATTACCTGGAAAGTGGTCTTTCAATGGGAAAAATAACGGTTTTTTGGGACTAATTAGCTGGTTTAATAAGCTTTTTAAACAAACCAACTAGTTGCTTTCGAAACAAAAAGAGAATCAGTAAATAGGGAATAATCATTAAATAGAGGATTCCACTATTAATGTTGGTTCCAAATGCTGTTTCGTCCATTTGATTACTTTGTTCGGCCATTAATTTACATTGTGAACAACCTTGGCTAAATAGCCTATTTCCAATAGTAAAAAAAGAGAATAGTAAAAGAGTTACCTTGAGTTTCATGGCGATTTATTTCAATTACAAAAGTAAGAATAAACGAAACAATACAAATTACTTATCTTTGTTATTATGAAAATAAATTTTGGAATTTTTCTTGTCTTTTCTTTGTTTTTAGTTTCGTGCAAAAACAAGCCCGTTTTAGGGCACAATACCAACTTATCTTTGGATAGCTTATTGTTAAAACATCCTGATAGCGTTAATTTATTAGTTAAACATGGAGAGCTTGCTTTAACTAATTTTAAGTACGACATTGCTATCGCTGATGCCGCCAAAGCGTTTCGACTTGATAGCTCTCGTATAGATACGCGGATCTTATACGCGGATGCTATTTGTAATAATCCAGCGATTCAAAATGCAGATATCACCAAAGCGCAATTTCATTATAAAAAACTGATTAGTAAAGAACCAAAAAATGTCCGAGCACTTGTTGGTTTGGCAAATACATATAGCTTACGACAGGACTTTGACAACTCCTTTAAATATATAAATCTCGCACTTAAGATAAATCCAAGGTATAGAAATGCTTATGTGCTAAAAGGGAGTAACTATCGTATGATGGGGAATACTAAATTGGCTATATCCTCTTATGAAACCGCTGTTCAACAAGACCCGAACTTTTATGGAGGTTACCTTATGCTCGGTGCTCTTTATCAATACGAGAAGGATCCAATTTGTATACAATACTATACTACTGCCACTCAACTGCAACCCAACAACCCAGATTGCTTGTATGCATTGGCCTATGCAAAAGAGATTTTTGGTCAGGAAAAGGAAGCGGCCATGATTTATAGAAAAATGATTAAACTTGATAGTACCTATTATGAAGCTAATTTTCAACTAGGTTACATCAAGCAATTTACGGATCTTGATTTAGATAGTGCATTGTATTTTTATAATGAGGCACTTGATATTGAGCCTCGTCATATTGAGTCCAACCATAATATTGGCCTAATCTATGAGGATAAAAAAGACATCTCAAAAGCCTTGCTTTCTTATGCAAAAGTCTTAAAATACAATCCTGAATTTAAATTAACACTAGAGCGGGTGTCAGTTTTAAAAAAACGCCGGTGAAAAGTCAAGAAAAAATCATTCTTCTATTAGGAGACATTGCCCTTCCACTTATTGGGTTTTTCTTTTGGAATTGGGGTTTTTATTTCATTGCGCTATATTTTATTTTAGATCAATTAGCTAAACAAGCCTTTTTGATTGTTCGCTTGAAAAACATTTCGCTACAATTTGCTGAAAAAGCTATACGTTTAGGTAAAAGCTGGACCCTATTTTTCTTTGAGGTGTTAATTATCATTTTGATTAATTATCAAATGACATTTGATTTTAATCCGATCAATGGAATTATAAAATTTTTAACTTATGAAGACATGGGGATTCAACAAGGCCTGATTTTAATTCCGCTATTGATTTTTGCCGAATGGATGAAAATAAAAACAGAGCGAACATCAAAATTATCAGAGGAAGTAAAACAGCAAAACATAAATCATAGTTTGCAGCAATCACAGATTCGCCTTTCGATGCTGGGGATTATTTTAGGAATCGTTAATTTTAAGACGCTTTCAGAGCTTGTAATAGTTATTCTTTTTTTGATTGGAATAGGCTTGCCAGTTTTTGTTCCGCTCAAGAAAGCAATAAAACAAGCTTAATTTCATGCGTTTTTGGTAATAACAGCTAAAAAATCATGTATTTTTGACCCCGATTTGATATGGAAAAAAACAAACAATTAATAGAAAAAAGACTGCTTTCAACCTTGGGAGGTGGGGAAGACAGAATTAAGAAACAGCATGATCAGGGAAAATTAACAGCCCGAGAAAGAATCACGATGTTGTTAGATGAGGCCTCATTTCATGAGATTGGTGCTTTAGTTGAACATAGAGCCACCACATTTGGCTTAGAAAATCAACGGATTCCCGGCGATGGCGTGATAACTGGTTTTGGAACCATTTTCGGTCGCTTAATCTATGTTTTTTCTCAAGACTTTACCGTTCTAGGCGGCTCACTTTCAGAAACTCATGCGGCTAAAATATGCCGATTAATGGATATGGCGATGAAGAATGGTGCGCCAATTATAGGACTAAATGATTCAGGAGGAGCTCGTATTCAAGAGGGGGTGGTTTCTTTATCAGGCTATGCGGACATTTTTTTTCGGAATACCCGTGCCTCTGGTGTAGTGCCGCAAATATCGGTGATTATGGGGCCTTGTGCTGGTGGAGCGGTATATTCGCCCGCACTCACCGACTTTGTTTTTATGGTGGAGGAAACATCGTATATGTTTGTTACGGGACCAAATGTTGTAAAAACAGTTACGCATGAAGAAGTTTCTTCTGAGGATTTAGGAGGCGCAAAGACGCATGCTGAGAAATCGGGAGTAAATCATTTTACTGCAGCGAATGATGTGGAGTGTCTAAAAAAAGTAAGGGATTTAATATCTTACCTTCCTCAAAATGCCTATGAAACGTCCCCTGTACCTTCCGTTGTTGAATTTAATTCATCGAAACTAAATCAAATTAAGGAGGTGCTTCCTGAAAATGTAAATATGCCCTATGATTCTCGAAAAATAATAGATTGTATTATTGATGACGATTCATTTAGGGAGGTTCACATTGATTTCGCGAAAAATATAGTAGTCGGTTTCGGACGACTGGCGGGAAAATCGATAGGTATAGTTGCCAATCAACCGGCTTCTTTAGCAGGGGTTTTGGATATCGATGCTTCAAGAAAGGGTGCGCGATTTGTACGCTTTTGTGACTCATTTAATATTCCCTTGTTGGTTATTGAAGATGTTCCGGGATTTCTTCCGGGAACAGATCAGGAATGGAATGGAATTATCACGCATGGTGCTAAGTTACTTTATGCCTTTGCAGAAGCAACGGTTCCAAGAATCACAGTAATTACACGAAAAGCCTATGGAGGTGCCTATTGTGTAATGAATTCCAAAACCTTGGGGGCAGATTTAAACTATGCTTGGCCTACCGCAGAAATTGCTGTGATGGGCGCCAAAGGAGCTGCAGAAATAATTTTTAAAAAAGAGATTTCTGGTGCTACTAATCCTTCCGAAAAATGGCTTGAAAAAGAAGCTGAATATGCTGATTTATTTGCGAACCCATACCGTGCTGCAGAAAGGGGCATTATTGACGATGTCATTTTACCAGAAGAAACACGTGATAAATTAATTGCCAGTTTTAAGATGCTTGAAAAAAAAGCGGAGAACTTGCCGTATAAAAAACATGGAAACATTCCACTTTAAATTTTAATATAATCGTCTATGAAAGAATTAATAGAGGCCTTCTCGCAAAATATTCGAGATGCCATTCAAATTGGTAATTCAACCACCTTTACCACCCCAAAGAATGAAATAAAGAACATTATTATTTGTGGATTAGGAGGATCTGGTATCGGAGCGAAAATAGTTCACAATTGGACGCAAGATGAAATCAATGTTCCGGTAACCTGTGTCAATGAATATACATTGCCTGCTTTCGCAAATGAAAACACCTTAGTAATTGGTTGTTCTTATTCAGGAAATACCGAAGAAACAACAATGGCAATTGATGAAGCACATGCGATCGGGTGTCATATTGTGGGGATTACAAGTGGCGGTAATCTTCAAGGTTTTTGCGAAAAAAATGGCTATGATTGTATAATAGTTCCCGGTGGGAATCCTCCTCGTAGTGCATTGGCATTTTCATTAGTGCAGTTGCTTAATTATTTGTCTCAACAAGGTTTCATTTCACCTCAATGCATCGTTTCAATGAACAATGCGGCTGATGCCTTATCTAAAGATCTTGCTTCTATTCAATCGATTGGAATGGAATTAGCCAATTATCTCTACAAAAAAGTAGGTGTGTATTATGCTGAGACTAAGTATGAGGGAGTTATTGTTCGCGCCCGTCAACAATTTAATGAAAATTCTAAATACCTAGGCTGGCATCATGTTATTCCGGAAATGAATCACAATGAACTAGTTGGATGGGGAGGTGGTGACATACGTTTTGCTCCTGTTTTCTTTAATTCTGTTGACATGCATCCGAGAAACAAAAAACGTTTTCAAATCACCTTGGATGCGGTGGAGAAAAAAACCGGTAAAGTTTTCGTGATTGAAGCTAAAGGTGAAACAATCATTGAGCGTTCTTTGTATTTTATTCATATCGTTGATTGGGCCTCTTTTTATCTATGTGATCTGAATAAAGCGGACATTATGGACATCGAGATTATTGATTACCTTAAAAGTGAGCTAGCAAATTTTTAATGTCAAATAGGGCAGTAACAATTCGCCGCTTGGGTCTCATTGATTATAAGGAAGCCTGGGATTTACAAGAAAAAATATTTAAAGAACTTGTTGATTTAAAAATTAAAAATCGAAACGAAAACACAAGTTTTCTTTCTCAAAACCAGTTACTTGTATGTGAGCACCCGCATGTTTTTACGCTCGGAAAAAGCGGGAAAGAAGACCACTTACTTTTAGATAACAAAGGTCTTAAGGACAACGAGGTAGATTATTATAAAATTAATAGAGGAGGGGATATTACTTATCATGGCCCGGGTCAATTAGTCGTTTATCCCATTTTCGATCTTGAGCAGTTTTTCACCGATATTCATAAGTACATGCGTTTCTTAGAGGAAGCTGTGATTTTGACCTTGTCTGAATACGGAATTCATGGAGAGCGAATGGAAGGACAAACAGGAGTTTGGTTAGGCGTCGGTTCTCCAGTTGCTAGGAAGATTTGCGCAATGGGTGTGAAAAGTTCAAGATGGATTACCATGCATGGTTTAGGATTTAACGTGAATGCTGATTTAAAGTATTTCGATTATATAATTCCTTGTGGAATAAGTGATAAAAGCGTAACTTCAATGCAGTATGAATTGGGGCGTAAAATAGACATGGATGAATTAAGTGAGAAACTAATAATTCATTTGTCTAATTTATTTGATTTTACTATTTAATACAAAGAATGAAAAATTCAATTTTTTGTTTATTGAGGTATTTTGGAATCACCTTTTTTTACACGGTGTTAATTATCAACTTGTTAATTCTTCTTTCGGGTAAAACTTATTTATATGATGGTATTTATCAGACTTATCTTCATGGTAGAAATGGCCCTGGAATTTATGATTTAGACAATTTTTATAAACGAGAAATTCATCCCAGTTCAAAACCTGTATTTTGGTCGCATATTGAGAGTAACGAGAACTTAAAATTAACTAAAGCAGAGATAGATTATCATGAAAAATTAGATAGTAAAGCTTTTCTAATTCTTCACAATGATACCATTATTCATGAATCTTATTGGGATGGACATGAAATTAATAAAGTCTCCAATTCCTTTTCGATGTCAAAATCAATCCTTAGTCTTTTAATTGGAATTGCTATTGATGAAGGTAAAATTAAAAGTATAGACGAGCCGGTTTGCACGTATCTTCCCGCATTTAAAGACCATGGTCGAAATAAGATTACAGTTCGTCATTTGTTGACTATGTCTTCTGGTTTTGATTGGGACGAAAGTGGTTCTGACCCCTTATCAGAGGATGCTGAGGCTTATTACTCGCATAATTTAGATGATTTGATTATGCGTCAACGAATAATAAATACTCCGGGGTATAATTTTAAGTATCAAAGTGGTAATTCTCAGTTACTGGCTTATGTTCTAGCGAAAGCAACGTCTGTATCTTTATCGACTTATGCTGAGTCAAAACTTTGGATACCATTAGGGGCCGAAAATTCTGCTTACTGGAGTTTAGATAAAAAGAATGGCTCCGAAAAAGCGTTCTGCTGTTTTTATGCAACGGCGCATGATTTTGCAAAAATTGGGTCGCTCTTAGCAAATAAGGGGGTGTTTATGGGAAAACGTATTGTCAGTGAATCGTATATGAATCAGGTTGTTCAGTGTCAAGATCTTGTTACAGAAGATGGTATTATAAACCAACGTTATGGCCTGCATTTTTGGGTCTATCATAATGGCCCCGAATTGGTGTATTATTGCATTGGCTTAAAGGGTCAATTTATTATTGCAATACCCGCAAGAAAGTTAGTAATTGTGCGCATTGGAAATCATCGTGATAGCGACATTCAGCTAATTGATATGTTTAATAGCAAGCGTGGCAAGATTAACAATGCTTTTTATAATAAAATTGGGCATGCGAATGACTTATTCTTTTATTTAAACATGGCAAATCGAATTATGAACGTAAAAAATCACATTTAATGAAAAAGGATATAATATTACCAAAAGTCGATCGGGTCGATGTGGTTGTGATTTTGGAAGATGAACTCACAAACGAATACAATGTTTATCTATGGAACCATGGAGAAGACATAATTGAGGGTGTAATTATTACGAGTGCTGGTTTTGGCGAAGACCCTATGACCGGGAAAAAGATTTTGACCGCAACTTTACGACATAGTTTAGAGGTACTCCTTCCAAATGAAGTAGCTAAAATTGAAGTTATAATGCCAGAAGTTTTTGGTCTTTACAATGAATATTGGTTGAGTTTTTGGGTAAACGATGTCCTTTATGACAAGCAATTTTTGTTTCCTCCGGAATCTATTATACCGTCTAATTTTAAGTTAATTAATCAGTTTGGTAAAAGGGGAGTGTTGGCTCAATAGGAGTTTTTTAATAAAGCACTTAGTTCTTGAAATGGAATAAGTCCACTTTTTCGCCACACAACTTCTCCGGATTTAAATAAGATAAAAGTTGGAACCCCTTTTATTTTAAATTTTTCAGCAATTGCCGGGTTCTTATCGACGTCTATTTTTAGAATTCGTATTTTGTCTTTCTCTTTACTTTTTATTTCATCTAAAATCGGGTGCATCGTTTGACACGGCCCGCACCAAGTCGCGTAGAAATCAACTAATGTTGGCTGATTGGAAGCTATTGCATCCTGAAATTTTCCCATAGATTTTTAGTCGTTGCTGTTTTATTATAAAAAAAAAGGCCAGCATTGCTGCTAGCCTTCTGATAACACGTATTGCTTCTTATTGTTTGTCGTATATTGCAATACAAGTTCCTGTGCCACCTATGAAAGGGGCTTGATTATCATAGTTGTAAGTAATTTGAAATTGAGTTCCAGCGTTATTCATAGTACCATTTCCAGAAAAGAATACATCACCGATTGTAATATTAATGGTTTGTTGAGGTATAGTAATACTCGCTCCATTAACCGCTCCTGTCGCTGTTCCACCTACTAAATTAAACATGTTGTCTATAACTACTTGGTTGGCGCCACCGCCAGCTGTTATTGCCGGTGAAGCAGAAAGTGGGAATTGAGTTCCACTACAAGTAGATGAAGTTACCCATGTTAAACTTGGATCGGTCCAATTGTCATTTCCAATAACTACGTTAACTGTTCTAGTAGCAGTTGTTGTACCATTTGTGTTTGTTGCCGTGTAGGTTACTACATAAGTGCCAGTTTGTGTAAGGTCAACTAGTGTTTGATCTGTTGTTACAACTACAGAAGATCCGTCTTTGTTTGTAGCTGTCGCTCCTGCATCTGTATAGGCAGCTCCTACATTAACCGTAACCGTTGCTTGTCCGTTTAGGGTAATAAATGGCTTGTATAAACAAGATCCGTCATCTTTTTTAGCAATGCTGTTGTGGTTTGAAGCTGTTGGATCTGTACATCCTTTCTTTTTACAAGAATTAAAAGTCAGAAGAAGTAAACTTAATGGGATAAATAAAAGTAGTTTTTTCATGAGTTATAGTTTTACCCAAATTTAGATAAAATTTTTAAGTATGAAAAATAATTAAAAAAAAAGACGGCTTTCACCGTCCTTTTTTTTTAAAAATGTTAAAATTATTCTTGTAAAATAATAGCTTGTGCCGTTGGTTTTTCTAATTGTGCTTTAATTTTCAATTCTAACTCTTCTGCCAATTCTGGATTATCAAGTAAAATTGTTTTTATGGAGTCTCTTCCTTGACCGAGTCTTGTTTCTCCATATGAAAACCAAGAACCACTTTTCTTTAAAATATTAAGTTCCACTCCAATGTCAATGATTTCTCCAATTTTAGATATGCCTGATCCGTACATGATATCAAATTCAGCTTTTCTAAATGGTGGCGCCATTTTGTTTTTCACCACCTTTACTTTAACACGGTTTCCGACAATTTCTTCGCCATCTTTTAATTGTGTTGATCTTCTAATATCTAAACGTATGGAAGAATAAAATTTCAATGCATTTCCGCCAGTAGTTGTTTCTGGATTTCCAAACATTACGCCTATTTTATCTCTTAATTGATTAATAAAGATACAGCATGTTCCCGCTTTATTAATTGACCCAGTTAATTTTCGTAGTGCTTTCGACATTAATCTTGCTTGTAACCCCATTTGTGAATCACCCATTTCACCTTCTATTTCTGCTTTTGGTGTCAACGCGGCAACAGAGTCAATAACGATTAGATCGATAGCGCCTGATCTGATTAGGTTGTCCGCAATTTCTAAGGCTTGCTCACCATTATCGGGCTGTGAAATTAATAAGTTAGCGGTGTCTACGCCCAAATTTTTTGCATAGAATTGGTCAAAGGCATGTTCTGCATCAATAAATGCAGCTATACCACCCTGTTTTTGCACTTCTGCAATTGCGTGTATGGCAAGGGTTGTTTTGCCGGATGATTCAGGCCCGTATATTTCTACTACTCGTCCCTTCGGGTAGCCATTAATTCCCAACGCAAGATCTAGCGTTAATGATCCTGTTGGAATTGCATCTACTTTTTCTACTGGGTTATCGCCGAGCTTCATTACCGATCCTTTTCCGTATGTTTTATCTAATTTTTCCATTGTTAATTGAAGAGCTTTTAACTTTTCTTCGTTTGCTTCTTTTTTTGCCATTTTTTTAGTTTTAAGTGCTTTCGCGTTTTTATTGATTCAAAGGTAATACTAGTTAGTCGTAAACTATTTACGATCAATTTAATTATTAAATAATTTTAGAATTTCACTTGAATGATCTTTTGTTATTGGTTTTTTTATTACTGAAATAATTTCCCCATTTTCATTTGCTAAAAAAGTCGTTCTATGAATACCATCATACGTTTTACCCATAAATTTCTTTTCTCCCCACACGCCAAAGGCTTCAATAATTTCTTTACTTGTGTCTGCAATTAGCGGAAATGGCAAATCATATTTTTGTGTAAACTTGAGGTGCGACCCTTCAGAATCAGCACTAACGCCAATTATCTGTATATTATTTTCGATAAGTAAATTATAATTATCTCGAATATTACATGCTTGAGCTGTACAGCCTGGTGTATCGTCTTTGGGATAAAAATAGATTACTGTTTTTTTTCCTTTGACTTCTATCAATGGTATTTCTTTTCCAAATTGGTCTTTGCCACTTATTTTTGGTAGTTGATCTCCTATTTCTAACATTTGCTTAAATATTAATCAGTTGAATGATGTTTAATTAACCAAAAATAACCATTATTTTTATTTAAGGAACGTTTTAAGATTATTTTATTAAAAAAAGTTAATTATTTTTTTCAGCTGCTTGGTTTTTGCTTCTTTCGTATTAATATCCCTCATCTACAATTACCTCAAGCAAGGGGCTTAAGTTTGTAATTAGGTCTTCATACTTTTGTCTAAGCGCTTTTTTCTCATTAGCTACGGCGTATAATTTCGCCGCTTGATCTTCCGCAATTTCATTTTCTAATATACCTGATTTTGTTGTGTATTGCTCAATAGTATATTCGATAGCGCGTGACAACCACATCTTAGTAAATCGGTTCCCAAATTCATCCAAATAACTAAATACTGCCAGTGATTTTTCCTGTATATTAATGTCTTGGCGCACAATGAATAGTGTATAGGAAATCATTGCTGATAATTCATCCTCCCCTTTTGGTTTATCAATCAAATTCAATTTTTCTAAAAAGGGGTAGTCTTCTACTGTTCCATATGCCCCAAGTACCTCCGCTGATTTAACATTTAATTTAGGATTGTTCAATTTGATTAAGTTCCTAGCTGTTAACAACGCTTCTGATGAATCCAGTTTAACAAGTTTCTCAAGTGCCGTTGAAATTACATTGTAAGATTGGTCCTTTGCAATTATTGTTTGACATAAATTGATTAATGTATCGTTATTGGAGGCGGAAAGATATTTTGTAGCGACTACCCGAACGCTTGATTTGGTATCGTTGAGCGCTATGTTTCTAATCATTCCTTGCGCCTCAGCGGAAAGTGTTTTATTCGCCGCTGTATATATTCCGATCGCTTTTAACCTAATGTCCCAGTGTTTGTCGTTGATAGCATCTAAAATCAATTTGTCCGTAGCGGCAGATTTTCGCTTCGCGGAACGGTTTAGAGCAGTTAATCTCGCCTTATATCTTGACGAATTATAGTATTGGTGAACAAATTGATTGATCGGTTTATCTTCATAAACTTTTCCTAGCAGCATTTGATCTTCATCAAACAAGATATTTTTTAGTTCTCCACTGAATGAAAAACGAAAAGTTTGTTCTAAACTATCAATAATTATTTTTTCAGTTCTTTTCCCTTTATTATCCCATATTGCCACATTTACAGGAATTTTAAAAACGGGAAAATCTGTTATTTTTTGTCTTTGTTTGATATGTAATGTTACTGTATTGTCTGCCGTATTAATTACTTGAGAAGTATGAATGATTAGGTGCCCTTTTGATAAAAACCATTGATTAAAAAACCAATTTAAGTCTTCGCCACTAACTTCTTCAAAAGCCATACGTAAATTATGAACTTCAGCCGCCTTATATTTATTTGTCGTTAAATAATTATTCAATCCTTTGAAAAAAGCATCATCTCCTAAATAGGATCGAAGCATGTGTAATATGCGTCCACCTTTATTATAAGAATGTCCATCAAACATCTCCTCTTTGTCACCATGTCCATACCAAATTAAATTATGATATCCTTGATACATGGAAGATTCAAAATACCCTTTTGCTTCATCCTCTGCATTATAATCTGCTTCATCTATGCCATATCGGTATTCATCCCAGAGGTATTGGGAATAATTAGCGAATGATTCATTCAGTGGTAAATTTGCCCATGACTCACATGTAACTAAATCACCAAACCAATGGTGAAACAATTCGTGTGCTATGGTTGATTGATCATTACCATCTAACAATTCGCGTCCTGTTTTATAAACGTAATCTCCAAAAATCACGGCTCCAGTATTCTCCATGGCACCGGAAACATAGTCTCTAACAACAATTTGCGAATATTTATCCCAAGGGTATTCTATCCCTAGGCGTTCAGAAAAATACTTTATCATAGCGGGTGTTTCTCCGAAAATGGCCTTGGCATCTTTTTCATAGGCAGGTTCCACTAAGTAATTAACTTCCATTTTTGTCCCATTTTGACGGGTATAAAAATCTTTTATTGTCACAAATTCCCCAACAGCCATCATAAATAAGTAGGGTGCATGTGCTTGATCTTGTTTCCAATGGTCTGTTCGTGTTCCGTCAACATTTTGCTTACTTTCCATTAATTTTCCATTGGACAAGGTATTATATTTACTATCAACGGTAATTAATATTTCCTCTGTTGTTTTCGCATTTGGGGCATCAATTGTTGGAAACCAAACTGAATTAGCTTCTGTTTCTCCTTGTGTCCAAATTTGTGGCATTTTATCTTTGTCTGTCCCTTTCGGGTTGATAAAATAAAGGCCTTTATCGGAAGTGATAGCAGCGCTTCCTTTTGTCCTGCGCTCATCCGGCTTAGACACGTAGTCGATTACAACGGTAAACACTTCGTCTTTTTTGTAAGTTTTCCCTAAATTAATGGCTAGTTTTAAACTATCTCTGTACGAATAAACCAAGGGCTTGCCATTTAATTCTACTTTTATTATATCCATTCCTTTGGCATCTAAAATTAAACTGTCGGATGGATAGAAGTGCTGTTTTGCACTAATGGTAGCTTTTCCATTCATGCGAGATTGTGCCCAATTAAATCGAACTTCTAATTTGGTGTGAACGAGATCAGTTAATAGGGTTCGAGATGGATTATAAATGGCACGGACCGAGGTTGGTTCTTCTGAAAAATCATCCTCTGAAAACATGCTCTCGTCAATTACAGGGCCATCATAATTTTCTTCAGAGAATTCATCGAACGTTTCTTCAACAACAATTGCAGGGATTTCAGAAGAATTTGTTTTGCAAGCCACAAGGCTCAAAACAAGGAAAAGCAAGAAGAAATAATTTTTCATAAGGAGTTTTATACAACAAATATCACAAATTAAATTATTAAAATTATTGAATGCCCCATTTTATTATTGGAGGATTTATTTTTAATTAATTTTGCAAGACTATTATTTGGGTATGACGACGATTAACGATTTTAATTTTTTTCAAAAGAAAGCGCTTATACGCGTCGACTTCAATGTTCCACTTGATAAAACAAGTGGACTAGTGTCGGACGATAAGCGAATTCGTGCGGCACTTCCGACCATACAACATGTATTAAAGGGCGGAGGCGCAGTCATTTTATTGTCGCATTTTGGTCGCCCCAAAAATGGTCCTGATGCATCTTTTTCATTGAAAAAAATAATCCCATGCCTTACCAATTTAGTTGGTTGCAAGGTTTATTTCGCTAATGATTGCATCGGCGAAGAGGCAGTACTCCTCTCTAAATCGCTGCAGCCAGGCGAAGTTTTATTGTTAGAAAATGTGCGTTTTTATAAAGAAGAAACGGATGGTGATTTAGCCTTTGCTGAAAAACTTTCTCGCTTGGGTGATTGTTTCGTTAACGATGCTTTTGGTACAGCACATCGTGCTCATGCAAGTACAACTCAAATTGCATCTTTCTTTCCAACAGCCAAAATGATGGGCTTCTTGATGCGAGGAGAAATTGAAACGGCCCAAAAAGTAATGAGAAATGGACAGAGACCAATTACGGCGATTATTGGTGGGGCAAAGGTGTCAGATAAAATATTGATAGTTGAAAATCTACTTTCCATCGTTGATAATATTATTATTGGTGGGGGTATGGCTTATACTTTTTACAAGGCGTTGGGAGGTGAAATTGGTAACTCAATTTGTGAAAACGAACGAATCGATTCATGTCTTGCCATCATGGAAAAAGCAAAAAAAACAGGTGTGCAAATCTATTTGCCGGTGGATTCAATCATAGCAGATGAATTTTCCGCGAATGCACAAACGAAGAATTGTCAAAGTGATCAAATACCTGATGCATGGATGGGATTAGATATTGGTGAAAAGGCAAGGCTTGAATTTCAAAATGTACTTTTAAATAGCAAGACCATTTTATGGAATGGGCCGATGGGAGTTTTTGAGTTATTGCCTTTTTCTGAAGGAACAAAATCAGTTGCTGAAGCGGTAGTTTTAGCCACAAAAAATGGTGCTTTTAGTTTAATTGGAGGAGGTGATAGTGCGGCAGCCGTTCAAAAATTTGGTTATGAAGAGCAAGTAAGCTACATCAGTACTGGCGGTGGCGCTTTGCTTGAATATTTTGAAGGAAAGGAATTACCTGGAATTAAAGCGCTTGAAAATTAAAGAATCTTAATTAAGTCGATTAAACGGCTGGAGTATCCCATTTCATTATCATACCAACCAACCACCTTCACCATATTATTAAATACTACTGTAAGGCCGCTATCAAACACACAACTAGCAGGATTCCCAAGTACATCGACTGATACAATCGGGTCTTCAGTGTAAGTCATAATGCCTATTAATTCACCTTCACAAGCGTTTTTCATGGCCAAATTAATTTCTTCAACAGTAATTTTTTTAGAAGTAATCAGTGTTAGTTCTGTCATTGAGCCATCGGATACAGGAACTCGGACACTGCCTCCAGTTATTTTGCCTTTGAGTTCTGGAAATATTTGTGTGATAGCTTTTGCCGCTCCAGTGGATGTAGGAATGATTGACATGGCAGCAGCTCGCGCACGTCTCAAATCTTTGTGAGGTGAGTCGTGTAAGCGTTGGTCAGATGTATAGCTATGAATAGTTGAAATATACGCAACGTCAATTGGAAATAATTCCTTAAGCACTTTGATCATTGGCGCTACGTTGTTCGTGGTACAAGAGGCGTTTGAAACTAATAAGTCCTCTGTGCTAAGTTGGTCTTCATTCACACCGAGAACAATGCTCTTTATTTCATTATCGGAAGGGGGAGCGGAAAGAATTACTTTTTTCACCCCTGGCTTCAAATGTTTACTTGCGGCTTCTTTTGATAAGAAAAGACCAGTAGATTCTAGCACATAATTTACGTTATGTGAGGACCAATCAATATCCTCTGGATTTTTTTCATTGACAAAGGTAATTTTCTTGCCATTTGAAAATAAAAGAGAGTTGCCTTCAATAGTAAAACTTAAATTGAGTCCTCCTCGGACACTATCGTATTTAAGTAGATGTGCCAAGGTGGTAATATCTGCCAAATCATTTACTAGCGCAACATCAATTGTTGGATCCATAAGCGCAAGTCGCGTAAAACACCGACCAATTCTACCAAATCCATTTACCCCAACAATTTTCATTTCTTTTTTTTACAAAATTACAAAAACACATCAACAATTGACTAAACAGAGAAATTAGACGATTGTTTAATTCGTGTAGGAATACTAAATATGTTTTTAGAAGAATGGGCCTGACCCATTAAGAACAGAAATTAATAGGGTAGCTAAAGTAAATTAGTACTTTACATATACAAAACCATGTTTCTGTATTTCAATACCGCCATCAAAAGTTGCATTAATTTTATAGAAATAAGTTCCTTCTTCTACTAATGTTCCATCTTGGGTCTTACCATCCCACCATCCTGCAGGATCTGTATATGTATAAATGATATTTCCCCATCTATTTAAGATAACACATTCAAATTCAGCAATTCCATTATAATCTATTGTAAAGTGTTCGTTGCCATTTACGGAAGACAAAACAATAATATTAGGTACTTCAATATCACAAGGTTTTATTGTTACCGTTGCAGTATCGGTGGCTGAATGGCAGATATTTGCCATCGTTACAACGTAGTCCCCGGGTGAATTTACCGTTATTGACGATCCAGACGATCCAGTACTCCAATTTAATGTAGTTGAAGGAGAATAACCGGGTTGTATATTTCCAGAGTTGATTGTTGCCGCATTAATAATAATTTCTGCACCAAAACAAATAGCGGAATCTAACACTTGTGTATACACATAAGGTGGGAATTCAATTACTGCCGTGTCTGTATGATTACAGGCCAAATCGGTATAGGTTACTGTATAAATACCAGGACTTGTTGTATTAATTATGGGGTTTAATGCTGAATTGTTAGAAAAATGAACAGCTGTATCCAAACTAGCCCATGTTCCTCCGTTAAATGAGAATGTGTTTTGAACTTGCATAAAAAGATTACACGCTAATGTATCATCAAAAATATTCGGCAATGGCAAAACTTCTAAGGTTACAGTTGTATCATAGTTACAACCAAAATCATCAGTTACATTATATGTGTAGTAAGACGTACCTGCAACCATAGGTTGGATGATAATCGCGGTGTCTAATTGTCCGGAAATTATGGAAGGATTGTTTGACCAGAAATCAGTAACAACGGTGTTTTGATAACCTTCTGATTCTGGATAAAGTGATGCATTAAAGTAAAGGCCCCACTGAAAAATATAGCCATCATCTATTCCTTGGTTATCTTGTACGGTAATTGTCCAGTTTCCATTAACCGGGCAACCAATAAAATCATTAAAATTCCCATCAGGTAAATAAACGCCATTCGGGTTCATCGATGGAAATCCATATGAATTATTTATCCAATTACCCGCCGCATTTTCCGTACAAATAGATCCAAATGTTGCCATTGTTGGTGAAAAACAATACGTCCAAACAGGCGATCCAGGAGCCCCACCATCGAGATTTGTGTCGTTGCCTAAAAAGGTTCCAATTCCATTTCCACATCCACCAGGGATCATTTCTCCAAACTGATTATAAGCATTCATTAAAGAAACAACAGTTCCGTTAGGACAAGTTAATGAAATCTCTAAATCACCAATATATGAATGTTCAATATCAACACATAACTGGTCAAAATCAGCTGAACTTGAGATTAATGTTGAGTCATCAAAGCCCGAAATTGCAATGTTAGTTTGGTATTGGGCACCTGATCCGTCAGGTAAAAAAGTTAACCCAGCGAAGATTCCACCAATTTGGAATTCACCAACTGGGATGTCGATACCCACTGTATCTTGTTGAGTTACCCCTCCAACTAGCAAGGTGTTTTCTCCAAGGCAAACAGTATCCTGATAGGGGCCCGTACCAGCAAAGCTAGGTAGTTGTGAAACGCGTACCTTACAGGTAATTCGTTCTATGAGCGGAAAAATATCGGTAATTCGTAAGTCAACAAAATAACCAGAGCGTTGAGGAGGTGTAAACCAAAGCGAATCATTATTAAATTGACCAATTCCTCCTATTGTCCATTGATAGGCGCAATTATTTGCATTTTGTGAGTACCCTGTATTGGTGATTTCTGACGCATATGGAAAATTTGCAGTAGACACAAATAAAATAGAATCTCCAAAACAAATATCAACATAACCAGTATCTATCGGGTTTAAAGCATTTGCGCCCACTCCATTAATATAAGCCTGAATGTGAGGAAAAAATGGTTGTTGAGGATTTCCACAGGCAACATTTGCATCCCATCCTGTCCCTTCGTTCGATCCGTTAGAGCGAAACCTTAAGGTTAAGCAACCGGTAGGATTATTTTGAAAAGATGCTTGTACAAAAAATCCATTTGGATGAGTCCCAGAGTTGTATGCCCCTAATAATGGAGAAGCAATGGAAGGGCCATCATAAACATACAAGGTATCTGTTGGGTGGATGTTAAATGTAAATCCAATATTTGTTGCGAACGCAATTGAAACTTTGGACCCTTGTGCTAAATCCGGACAAAAAACAACCACTTCATCCATATTTGGTAAATAATTAGCTGGTCCATCAGAAAAGTTGGTTCCACCCGCTGGTGGAATAATTCCTGCACAATTTAAGGGGCTTGCTTGCGGATAATCTGGTCCCGTTAATGTTAATTGACCGAAACTAAGTTGAGCCAAAGAAATAAAGATAACCAGTGCTTTTAGTTTTTTCATTGTTTGCTTGTTTTATTCATTTCCAATTGTAAAACATACATTGATTTCACAATTAATAACTTGTTTTGCCCTGCCACCCGGAAATATTGAGAGCGGTCACTTATTTTAATATTTAAATCCGTAAACATTGGAGCTTGGTCCATTTTAATTGTAATTTCTGGAAAAGCACTCACATCCTTGTCTCTAGGTGCATCGATCATGTAAATTGCATGGTCAATAGCATAACAAAGGACAGCAAATTGGTCGCTATCTTTTTTAAAGTTGTTTAATTCACTTTTATCATAAACTTTTAAAAGTTCTTTTTCTTGAGAAGTTTGTTTTTGAGCCAAAACAATGTTTGTACAAAAAAGAGCAAAGAATAAGGAGATGGATATAATTTTCCGCATGTTTTTTATTTAAAAATAAAGCAAATTTAATCTTTTTTTTAATGTTAAACCTATGTGTTACGATGTAACAAATAGTTACTCAAAAGTTGTTTAACACACCTTAAGACTTTTTTTTGGTTGAAAAGTTGCATTTATTGTTCGTTTTTTAATGTGTTAGCAAAAAGATTTAAACTTAGTTTTGCTTTTCGATTATAAACTATATAAAATGGAGAACATTAAATTAACCGAAATTGCTTCACAAGTAAGAAGAGATATTTTAAGAATGGTACATGCTGTAAGTTCTGGACATCCAGGAGGGTCATTAGGTTGCGCAGATTTTTTAACATTTTTATATTTTGAGAAACTCAGATTTGATTCAAACAATTTCAATATGGATGGAAAAAATGAGGATTTGTTCTTTTTGTCGAATGGCCACATCTCCCCTGTTTGGTATAGTGTTTTAGCAAGATCCGGATATTTCCCAGTAGCTGAATTAGCTACTTTTAGAAAAATAGCCTCCCGTTTACAAGGGCACCCATCTACTGATAAAAAACTACCGGGTATTAGAATGGCATCTGGTTCTTTAGGCCAGGGACTTTCTGTCGGAATTGGTGCAGCGCTCACTAAAAAACTAAATCACGATAATCATTTAGTTTTCACGTTGCATGGTGATGGTGAATTACAAGAAGGTCAAATTTGGGAAGCAGCGATGTATGCTGCCGCCAATAAAGTGGATAATTTAATTGCAACGATAGATTACAATGGAAGACAAATTGATGGTGATTTAGATCAAGTACTCCCTCTTGGAAATCTTTCTGCTAAATGGGAAGCCTTTGGATGGGAAGTACTCGAAATGGATGGTCACAATTTTGATGCTATCCGCAGCGTTATGGATACAGCTATTTTTTTAACGGGAAAGGGGAAACCAATCGTTATAATTATGAAAACTGAAATGGGTCAGGGTGTCGATTTTATGATGGGGACACACAAGTGGCACGGTTCTGCACCAAATGACCAACAATTAGAAAGCGCTTTAAATCAATTAAGTGAAACTATAGGGGATTATTAATATGCGGATTCTTATACTCGTCTTTTTATTTCCGATGTTGTGTTTCTCTCAACAGGAAAAAATAACGCGTATACTTTTTATTTTGGATGCCTCTAATAGCATGAACTCTGCGTGGGATAAGCAAACGCGTTTAGAGGGTGCAAAGGAAGTTTTGTTACAAGCGATGGAAAAATTCAAGGGTGTTCCAAATATCGAAATAGCCCTTCGTATTTATGGCCATCAAACACCGATTACAAATAACACACAAGATTGTAATGATACTAAATTAGAAGTTCCATTTTCTAATGGAAACATAGACCTAATAAAAAACAAGATCCGTGGTTTAATTGCTAAAGGCGCTACTCCAATTGCGCGATCGTTAGAGGCTGCAGCAGGCGACTTTCCAGACACTACTTCTCGAAATGTAATCATTCTGATTACCGATGGATTGGAATCTTGTGATAATAATCCTTGTGTTATTGCGAAAAAATTACGTGAAAAAGGAGTGAAAGTAACACCGTTCGTCATCGGCTTGGGGATGGACTTATCTTATTTGGAAAATTTTGCTTGCATTGGTTCTTACTCTGATGCTGAAGACAAGGGGTCTTTTAGTAGCGTGCTAACAACAATTATTGAGAAAATATTAATAAAAACGACCGTTCAAATTAATTTAAATGACATCCTCAAAAAGCCAACTGAAACCAATGTCACTCTTTTTCTTTATGAAGCTGGAACTCAAAACTTAAAGTACAGTTTTACGCATACCATAAATCGGTATAATAATCCAGATACGCTTGTAATTGACCCAGCTTTTAAATACGATTTGATTGTGAATACGCTTCCGAAAATCGAAAAGAAAGGAATTTCATTGGTGAGAAACTCACATAATATTATTCAAGTGGACGCTCCACAAGGATTTTTAAAATGTACAGGGACAACGCCGGTTTCAATTCGTGTAATGCAAAAGGGTGCCTATGAAACCATCAATGTTCAGTCGATTAATACTCAAGACAAATACCTAATAGGGTTTTATGACCTTGAGATTTTGACTTTACCTCGCATTTACGAAAGGGTTGAAATTTCTCAAAGCAAAACCACTTTATTAGCCATAAAGGCAGCAGGCACCTTAGAATTGAAAAGTGTAAAATTTGTTGTTGGGCAAGTTTTTATTGATAAAGGGAATGGATTATATGAATGGGTATTTAATTTGGATGAAAAATTATTATCTTCTAAATATGTCCTTCAACCAGGAAATTACAAATTGATATATAGACAAAAAGATCAAAAGTCAACCGGATATACGCAAGAGAAAAAATTTAAAATAGAATCAATTAAAAACACACTTTTAAATCTTTAACACATGGAAATAGAAATACTTGGAAATAAAGACACTCGCTCTGGTTTTGGTGAGGGCTTGGCTGAATTAGGAAGAACAAACCCGAATGTGGTAGCACTTTGCGCTGATTTAACAGGGTCGCTAAAAATGGACGCTTTCTTGAAAGAAAATCCAGAACGGTTTTTTCAAATTGGCATTGCTGAAGCAAACATGATGTGTATTGCTGCTGGGATGACTATTGGTGGTAAAATTCCTTTTACTGGCACCTTTGCAAATTTTTCAACCGGCAGAGTTTATGACCAAATCCGTCAATCAATTGCTTATTCGCAAAAGAATGTGAAGATTTGTGCTTCGCATGCAGGATTAACGCTAGGAGAAGATGGGGCAACCCATCAAACTTTAGAAGATATTGGCATGATGCGAATGTTACCCAATATGACAGTGATAGTTCCGGCTGATTTTAATCAAACAAAACAAGCAACAATTGCGATAGCGGATCATCAAGGGCCTGTTTATTTAAGATTTGGAAGACCGGTGATGCCAATTTTTATTAAACCTGATGCACTTTTTGTTATTGGAAAAGCAGACATCATAAAAGAAGGAACCGACATTACGATTATTGCTTGTGGACATTTAGTTTGGAAATCAATTGAGGCAATTAAAGTTTTAGAAGAACGTGGTATTTCAGTAGAATTAATAAATATGCACACCATTAAGCCTTTGGATGAAGCGGCAATTTTACTTTCTGTTGCGAAAACTAAATGCGTGGTAACAGCGGAAGAACATATGATCAATGGAGGATTGGGAGAAGCTGTATCGCAAGTATTAGCTCGTAAAATGCCCGTTCCTCAAGAGTTTGTTGGCGTGAATGATACTTTTGGTGAGAGTGGCGCTCCTATGGAGCTTATGACTAAATATGGGATTGATACTGAAGATATTATCAACGCATCACTTAAGGCATTGGCGAGAAAAGGCTAATTATAAGCTGTTAATTAGCGCTAAATAATTTTCTTCCACAGTAATAGGAGGAAAGCAAGTTCCGTTCGCACAAATAAATATACCATTTTCATTGTGATTACTTCCGACAGGTATTTCTTTATGATAATTTAGAATCACCCGTTCTCTTGGATATATAGCGTGATGATTTAAATTAAAGGTCAAGGCATCAAGATTAGTGATTTCTATCGGACCTTTTAATTCCATCAAATATAATAATGCCCAATTCGAATGTCCTGGCCCATAACTTTCCATTTCTTCAGTCGCATTGGCTAGCATTTGACGGGAATAATTCACCCAATTATCATGTTGAAAATAGTGCCCCATCATCCAAAAGTTTTTCGCCATTACCGAGTTGCTAGAGGGCATAACATTATCATGCAACTCCATTTTTCTTGCAATTAGTTGATTGTCTGAACTGGTAAAATAGCACATTTTACTTTCTGGATGCATAAATTCGTTTTCAACCGTTTTTGTAAGTCTTTCTGCTGAAAGTAGCCACTTACTATCTTTAGTCGTTTGATAAAGTTTGATAAAGGCATCAATACAACAGGCATAATCTTCCAGAAACCCAGGAATGTTTGCTTTGCCTTGGGTATAGTTATGAAATAGCCGATCTTTTTTGTCCATTTGAGAGGTGAGTAACCATTCTCCCGTTTGCAAAGCAGCCGCTAAATACGCATTATTAGAAAACGAATTATATGCTTGACACAAAGCCGAAACAAGCAAACCATTCCATGAAGTTAGGCATTTGTTATCCAGTCCTGGAGCAATCCTTTTTTGGCGAATAAACAGTAGTTTTTTATTGATTTCTGCGGTTTTAGACGACAATTCGGTCATCGTCCAATCCATTTCCATCGCAAAATCTTGGTCGTTTTTGCGCTTTAGAAGTATATATTTATCATCTTCCCAAAAGCCATCTGGATTTATGGAGTAATAATTTTTCACCCAATTGAAATCGGATTTAAGCACACTTTTTAGTTCAGATATATTCCAACAATAGAAACGTCCTTCTTCACCTTCACTATCTGCATCAAGGGCACTGTAAAAACCACCATTTTCTGATCGCATTTCCCGTATTAACCACTCAAAAGTTTGTTCTACGACTTTCTTGTATGAATCTTCCCCATATAGGTTAAATGCTGTGGCGTAAAGTTCAATTAATTGTGCGTTGTCGTATAGCATTTTTTCAAAATGCGGGACTTTCCACAAAACATCGACGGAATAACGCGAAAATCCTCCGCCAATTTGATCAAAAATCCCGCCTTGTGCCATCTTGTTAAGAGTCAGTTTGACATGCGTTCTTACTTTGTCGTTATTGAAAAGGTGACTGTAATTGAGCAGGAAAAGATAATTGTTAGGCAATGGAAATTTGGGGGCTCTTAATTTACCCCCCTCGTAATTATCGAAAATTTTCTCCCAAGATCGAATGGTATTATCCAATTTCTCTTCAGATAATTGTTTAAGAAAAACTGGCTCTGTGATTAACTCGCTATTGTGTATTCCTTCTTGCAGTTGCGAAGCAAAATCTAACATTCTAGGAAAATCAGTCTTTTGTGTTTTAATCAAAGCGGCCATCACTTCCATCCAGCTATCTTTTGGGAAATAAGTGCCCCCGTATAATGGTCTTCCATCTGATAAGCAAAAACAATTAAGCGGCCAACCACCTTTTTGAGTCATTAATTGTAAGGCACTCATGTACACTTGATCAATATCGGGTCTTTCTTCACGATCTACTTTAATATTGATAAAGTGTTCATTCATATAAGCAGCGACCGTTTCATCTTCAAAACATTCGTGCTCCATTACATGACACCAATGACAAGTAGAATAACCTATACTAATCAAGATTAATTTATTTTCTTTTTTCGCAATGCTAAATACATCGTCAGACCAGGCGATCCAATTTACGGGATTGTTCGCATGTTGAAGTAAATAGGGAGAACTTTCTGAAGCTAATTTATTCATTGGGCGGGGCGCTAAGTGTTTTCGGATGTCTAATCGCGTTTTTAAAATACAAATATAGTTTGTAAATTCGTTCTCCTTAAAAAACAGCTATAATATAGTGCTATGGTATTTTCAAGTTTAACATTCATTTATCTATTCTTACCCTTAGCGTTATTTTTTCATTACCTCTCTCCGAACAAATTATTCAGAAATATTAGCTTAACCGCGTTCTCGTTGGCTTTTTATGCGTGGGAAGAGCCAATGTGGATTTACTTAATGATTTTCACCGCCATTTTTGATTATTACATGGCTCTATTAATAGAGCGTTGGCGAGGAGATAGAAAAGCAAAAATCATATTGTTAGTAACTATTTTGGTTAATTTAAGCTTACTGATATTTTATAAATACGGCGGCTTTTTATATGATAATTTAAGCGCTATTGGTCAATTGCCTTTTGACAGGCCCCAAAACTCATTACCAGTAGGGATCTCCTTTTACACTTTCATGGTTATTTCATACATTGTTGATGTTTATCGTGGTCAATTAAAAGCGCAAAGAAACCCCTTAAATTTCTTAATGTTTATCAGTTTGTTTCAGCATTTAGTAGCTGGCCCTATTGTTCGGTACAGTCAAATTGGAAGTCAAGTTGATAGTCGTTCGATTGATTGGACTGGATTTAGCAACGGTATTTCAAGATTTTGCATAGGGCTTTTCAAGAAAATTGTAATCGCTAATGTTGCGGGAGCTTTAGTAACAAAATACTTAGATGCTGGGTTCAATGATCTTTCAACTATTGAGGCTTGGTTTGGTATAACGATGTTTTCTGTTCAATTATATTTTGATTTTAGTGGCTATTCGGATATGGCCATTGGTTTAGCTAAAATGTTCGGTTTTGATTTTGATGAGAACTTTAGGCATCCCTATGCGGCACAATCTGTAGGGGATTTTTATAGAAGGTGGCATATTTCATTGGGTAAGTTCTTTCGTGATTATGTTTATATCCCGTTGGGAGGAAATAGAAAACTTCAGTTAAGAAATATAATGATTGTTTGGCTTTTGACGGGGATTTGGCATGGTGCTAGTTGGAATTTTGCGCTATGGGGTTTATACTTCGGTTCCTTTATGATTATTGAAAAACTATTAGAAAAGTTCCTCAAGAAGGTTCCTCGTTTTCTAAGACATACTTACACGTTAATATTAATAATATTCAGCCGTTCCATTTTTTACTTTGTCGATTTTGGCCAATTAAAATCCTTTGTGGGCAACCTTTTTTACTCTACCAATTCTGTAAGTATTGGTTTTAAATCAGATTTGTTTGAGCATATCTTTTGGTTTATTTTGGTGGTGTTAATGTGTATTCCCTGGGATGAGATTTATCCTTCGGACACCAAAGTTAATAAGGAGGCAACTCGTTATTATCATATGTTAAAACCAGCGTTTAATATAGCTATGTTATTTTTAGCCACGATGTTACTTGTTAATTCTTCGTATAATCCTTTTTTATATACTCGTTTTTAATGATAAATAAAATTAACTCGGTCTTGTTTTTAAGTGCATTGGTAGGTATGTCGTCCTTTTTTCTATTTCTTCCAAAGCAAAAGCTATCTGAGGGAGAGAAGAGGAAGCTTGCAGTATTTCCAACTTTTACCTTTGATACTTATTTAAATGGAACATGGGCTGATAGCTTGGATGAATTTGTGGATGACCATTTCCCTTTTAGAAATAAATTCATTTCCATGGCGGAGACATTCAACTCTAATAAAGGCATTCATTTAACTCATCAGGAAAAAATATTTATTGGTAAGAAAAGAAGAGGTAATACAACAAATGAGGAGGATACAACTCATGCAAAAATGAATTTCAAAGATGATTTTGATGAAGCATATTCAGGTAGTTTGTTAATACTTGATGGAAGTGTATATCCTGTAGGAGGAGGAAATCCAAAAATGTCTAGGTTTTTCAGCGCTATGCTAAATGAGTATGCTGATAAGTTAAGAAGGAGAACAAGGGTATTGTCTGCTGTTGCGCCGCTTTCTTCGGCATTTATCCCCGCTTTAAAATATAGAAAGTACAACACCCAAAACAAAGAGACTTTACTGGCCATAAAAAGTTCTCTTACGAATGGAGCGATTTTTTGCGATGTCTTCAATGAATTAGATAAGCATGCCAATGAGAAAATGTTTTTTAGTACGGATCATCATTGGAATGCAACAGGAGCATATTATGCTTATGTTGCTTTTTGTCGAGGTGCAGGTTTTACACCTGTTGATCGAGACAAAATGGAAAAAAAGATAAAATATAATTTTCTAGGTTCTCTTTATCAGTTAACTCGTGACCCTTCTGTTAAGGCAAACCCCGACACATTGGTCTATTATGTTCCTAATGTTACAACCACGGCTGTTCGCTATAATGCGAACAACTTCGACCGTCCAACCAAAGCAACTGTTTTTTCTCATGCCTCTAGTGGCGGCAATACCTATTTAACTTTCTTAGGAGGGGATGCTCCTTTAATTAAAATTACCACTTCTGTAAAAAATGGAAAAAAGGCCGTGGTAATAAAAAACTCAATGGGAAATGCATTTGCTGTTTATCTAATCAGTCATTATGAAGAGGTTTACGTACTTGATTTCCGCTATTCAAACCACAATCTTTTACAATTGATAGAGAGAAACAACATCAATGATTTAATCTTTGCTTTAGGAATGTATGGCGCGCAAAGTCAAGGAACAATTGGTATGATGCGCCGTTTAGCTACCAACAATGGCGTTCCTAAACGCAAGTCCACCGTTCAATCTGACTCAAATAAAGTTGCGAGACCAGTGAAGGACACTCTAAAAACAAATTAAATTGAAAAATAACCGATTATTTTTTCTGTTCTTTTTCTTCGTAACCTACGCAATTGCTCAGCCCTATCCTGCAGGATTAAAACTGGACTCTAGCTATAATTACATTCAGTTTTATTCTAATGAGGTAGCTCAAAAACTCACCTCACATTTTGATAACACCCCCTATGAAAAATTGGTTTTTGTGCATTATGGTGGCAGCCACATTCAAGCAGAGATTCCGACCACTATTGCAAGAAAAAGTTTTCAGGAAAAATATGGAAATGGAGGCAGAGGGCTGATTTTTAATTACGGTGCAGCGAATACATATTCCTCCGTAAACTATGAGTCTACTTTTGCTGGAACATGGGAGTATGTCAAAAGTTTTCAGGGACGAAAACAAATACCATTGGGTGTTTGCGGGATGTCTGTGGATACAAAATCGCCTAATGCGGCACTTAATTTTAAATTTAAATCGAAGTTAGAAACAGAAAATAGTCTATTATATTTATTTTATGAAAAAGACACTTCTGTTGGGGAGTTTAGCATTTGGGCGGATTCCACCAATTTATTTTTAGATAGCTCCAAGATTAAACAAACTGATTATGGCCTGGTGGTTTCTTGCCCCGAATCACTTAGTACAATTAGTATTAATGTAGTGTGTTCTCCCGGAAAGCACTTTACATTTTATGGTTTTAACATCGAAAAAACAGCAGATCAAGGGGTGATATACCATTCAACGGGAGTTGGTGCCGCAGCGATTAGGTCGATATTAGTGTTAGATAAATTAGAACAGCAATTACCGATTATTGAACCAGACATTGTCTTTCTGGATTTTGGCACGAATGATATTTTGTATACGAATAAAATTGATCCTAGTTTGGTGGGCCAGGTACAAAAAGCAATTACCAAAATAAAATTAATAAGCCCAGAGGCACTTGTTGTGTTAACCTCTACCCAAGATTTGTTCTATAAAGGAAAGATGATCACAGCCGGCCCAGTTTTTAGGGACTTGATGGATTCAATAGCCCGTGAAAACAATTGTTTGTTTTGGAATTGGTACGATTTAGCAGGGGGCTTAGGGACCATAAAAACGTGGAATGAGTTAGGCTATGCTCAAAAAGATGGGATTCATCTAAATACCAAGGGGTATCAATTGAAAGGACAAAAGATTTTTGAGTCATTTGAAAATACTTTACTAAAAATCAAGGCAAATCCAAGTATTTCATCATTAGAAATCGCGGGAAAAATTTATCTAAATATTGATACCATAAAAGTAGTTCAAGTAAAGGAAAGGAACCCCTCCAAGAAAAAGCCTGTAGTAAAAACGTATACAGTAAAATCTGGAAACACGTTGTCTCAAATTGCTCAGAAATACCATGTGAGCGTATCGGCATTAAAGCGCAAAAACAACCTGAAAAGTGATATCATACGGCCTGGGCAAAAATTAAAAATCCCTTAATTGTTAGTCAATATCTTTAATTAATTCCATTCAGTTAATAAGTAATTATCTAGAGTTAATTGCAAGAAATAAAGGCGATATGTATAAAACATAGTGATTTCCTTGACAAATGGGGTTTGGATAATGTATCTTTGCATTCGTCAAATAAAAACGACCTTAAAAAATTGGTATGAGTAAAATGAAATTATCGGAGTTTAACTTCGAATTACCGGATGAATTAATAGCAGAATATCCATCGGAAAATCGCGATGAGGCTAGGTTAATGGTAATTCATAGAAAAACAGGAAAGATTGAGCATAAATTATTTAAAGATGTTTTGAATTATTTTAGCGAGGGTGATGTAATGATCATGAATAACACTAAAGTTTTTCCAGCAAGAATGTATGGAAATAAAGAAAAGACAGGTGCTAAAATTGAAGTTTTTTTATTGCGTGAATTAAATCGTGAAAGTCTTTTGTGGGATGTACTTGTAGATCCAGCACGAAAAATTAGAATTGGGAATAAATTATATTTTGGAGATGATGATTCATTGGTTGCTGAGGTAATTGATAACACCACCTCTCGTGGACGAACTCTACGTTTTCTATTTGATGGACCTTACGAAGAATTCAAGGCTAAAATAACAGAGCTTGGAGAAACTCCATTACCTAAATATATTAAAAGAGCTGTAGAAGCATCTGATGAGGAACGATATCAAACTATATATTCCAAAGAAGAGGGAGCTGTTGCCGCACCAACAGCAGGGCTTCATTTCTCTAGAGAATTATTAAAAAGGCTAGAGCTTAAAGGGATTAATTTCGCTGAAGTTACGCTTCACGTTGGTTTAGGTACGTTTAGATCCGTGGAAGTGGAGGATTTAACAAAGCATAAAATGGATTCGGAACAAGCGATCATTACGGAAGAAGCGGTAAGAATAGTAAATGAAGCGAAAAAGAACAAAAAAAGAGTTTGTGCAATTGGGACTACTTCTATGCGTACGATTGAAACATCTGTTTCCACCACAGGAGATTTGAAACCATTTAATGGATGGACAAATAAATTTATTTTTCCACCCTACGAATTTTCGATTGCAGATAGCCTTATCACCAATTTTCATACGCCACTTTCTACCTTACTAATGATGATCTCAGCATTTTGTGGGCATGATTTAATGATGAAAGCGTATCAAGAAGCAATAAAAGAAAAATACAGATTCTATTCGTACGGTGACGCAATGTTGATTTTATAAATCAATTGCTTAATTTAAGAATGTAATTCGTTTTCTTCCCTTTTCCTAGAAGGATGAATTTGCCTTGTATCAAATCTTTATTTGTCAAAACAAATTCTTCGTTTACCTTTTCTTTATTGACAGAAATAGCATTTGCTTTTAATTCTCTTCTTGCTTCGCCATTTGAAGATAAAAAACCCGATTTTGACGACAAAGCATCAATAATTGTCAAGCCATTGTTTAGGTCGCTAGCTAGAATAGTTACTTGTGGAACCCCTTCAAAGATGCTTAAAAAATCTTGCTCATTTAATCCCATTAGATCAGCTGAGGTAGATTTACCAAATAATATATTTGATGCGATTATTGCATTTTCTAGATCCTCCTTACCATGAACTCTCAGAGTAATGTCTTCTGCTAATTCTTTCTGAAGTAATCTTAAGTGCGGGGCTTCCTCATGTAAAACAATAATCTCATCTATTTCACTTTTCGACTTCAGGGTAAAAATCCGAATATAATTGACGGCATCTAAATCACTAGCATTGAGCCAAAACTGATAAAATTGATACGGCGTGGTTTTTAATGGATCAAGCCATACACTTCCTCCTTCCGTTTTACCAAATTTTGTCCCGTCTGCTTTCGTAATGAGTGGCGTGGTAACAGCATAGGCCTCTTTGCCAGATTTCCGTCGAATTAATTCCGTCCCTGTGACAATATTCCCCCACTGATCCGACCCGCCTAATTGCAAGATGCAGTTTTTATGCTCATTTAAATAGTAAAAATCGTACCCCTGTACTAACTGGTAGCTAAATTCTGTAAACGACAAACCGGTTTCCAGTCGAGATTTCACTGAATCTTTGGATAGCATGTAATTGATGGATATATGTTTCCCAACATCACGAATAAAATCGAGAAACGAAAAATCTTTAAACCAATCGTAATTATTCACCATTTCGGCCGCATTGGCATCGCTTCCAAATCGTAAAAATTTTTCCAATTGTTGTTTCACACACGCAACATTATGGTTGAGTGTTTCAGCATTTAATAAATTTCTTTCTTTTGATTTTCCTGAAGGATCCCCAACCATTCCTGTTGCACCACCCACAAGAGCGTATGGTTTATGGCCAGCAAGCTGAAAATGAACAAGCGTCATAATTTGTACAAGATGACCTACATGGAGAGAGTCAGCTGTTGGATCAAAACCAATATAGCCGCTCGACATTTTCTCATTGAGTGCTTTTTCGGTACCAGGCATGATATCATGAATCATTCCTCTCCAACGTAATTCTTCAATAAAATTTGCTGGCATTTTTATTTGGTTAGATTTTTAAACACGTCTTCTAGGGTCTTTTTTTCAATGGTTAAGTTTAGAATTAACCAACCTTTCTTTTGGGCGAATTGTGCCATCTCTTTCCGCAAATCAATCTCTATATCGGAACCTAATAGCCAGCCATTTTTAACGGCTTCTACTTTTGTTACTCCGGGAATACTTGTTAATTGACTTTTAGTGATTGGCTGATCAAATTCAACATATATCGTTTGTTCACCTTTTGTTTCCTGTAGGTTTAATGTTTTGTCATTTGCAACGATAGAACCTTTATTTATGATAACGATTCTATCACATATGGCCTCTACCTCCTGCATAATATGGGTAGATAACATAACCGTTTTTTCTTTTCCAATAGAGCAAATTAATTCTCGAATTTCAACCAATTGATTTGGATCTAAGCCAGATGTTGGTTCATCAAGTATAAGAACTTCAGGATCGTGAATGATTGCTTGCGCTAATCCAACACGTTGCCGATACCCTTTCGATAAGGCGCCAATTTTTTTGTTTTGCTCAAGCCCTAATCCTACTGAATCAATCATGTCATTTACCCTGCTTTTCAACTTGGGGATTCTGTAAATTCCCCCTACAAATTCAAGGTATTCCTTTACATACATGTCGAGGTATAAAGGATTATTTTCAGGTAAGTACCCAATTAACTTTCTTGTTTCTAAATTATCAACATCGACTTTTAGACCACACACGTTAACTTCTCCTTTATCAGAAGGAATGAAGCCACTAATGATTTTCATCGTGGTTGATTTTCCTGCACCATTAGGCCCTAAGAAACCAACAATTTCACCTTTTTTTACGGAAAATGAAATGTTATTTACAGCAGCTTGCTCGCCGTAATATTTAAAAAGATTTTTTACTTCAATTGACATAGCTGACGAAGGTAATTAAAAAAGATTAATTGGTCTTTAGTGACGCATGTTTTGATGCATAAAAGGAATAGAAAAAAGCAAAAAATGTTACGCCAGTTTGTGTTTCTAATGAATCTTCCAGAAGAAAAGAAATCAAAGATAGTCCTATAAATATTAAGCCTAAATAATTAACATTTCGCCATGTAGATTGAAAAAACGCCAATTGGATATAGGTAAATAAAACCAGGCCTATTATCCCAAAACTTAACCAGGATGTTAAAAAAGAATTGTGTGCACGAATTCTATTTTTTTCCAGAAGCAGGGAGTCATTTTCGTTATATTGTTGTTCAAATTTATCGCCGACATCGCCTACGCCAACTCCAAACAGCCAATTTTCTTTTATTATTTGCCATGCTGTTTTCCATGATTCAATCCGCTGTAAAAGTGAATGCCCGTTTGGATTTGTAGAGTGATGAATCTGATACCTAAGACCATATAATCGCGCTCTTAATCCAAGGCCAGTTTCATGTATATCCGCATACCCATTTTCAATATTATGTACATCATCTTCATCTAGTTTATTTACTCCGTTTTTGTTTGGGAGTAATTCTTTCGATGCTAAATATCTTGTCAAGGTTATTTTTAAGGGTTGCCTTTTTAAATCAAGGCTGTCAAATGAAATACTGGATTTTTTATTCCAAGCATCCTTGAGTTCATTGGATTGATTTATGGGGTTGATTATTTCCTTTTCATTGCTAAAAAGAAATCCAATTGTTACTAGTAAGATGGTCAGGCAGATGAGTACCCCACTAATTAACACCCATTTCCTTTCTCGGAAGTATAGTATCGCATAAAGTATAAAAACCACTAGCAATGAAATTATTCCAGACAAAATTTGGCTATAATAAGTGTAAAATACAAACCAAGCGGCACAACCAATTAATCCTAAAGAAAACCGCTTGAATTCTCGGGATAAAAACAAACAAATTCCAATACCAAATGCAAGTAATATACCGTATCTAATATGAGATCCAAACAACGATAGTTCTCGTATATCTTTTGCTAAGTGGGTATTTAATAAAAATTGATAGTGGCAGAAATTTATGATTGAAGTCACCAATAAACTTGAAATCAATAATAAATAAAGTTTATTACGATCTGATTTCACAATAGGCTTCGCAATGAGAATAATTGAGACAACAAGCAACGGGGCTTTTATTCTTAAATCGTTGATTCCATAAGAAATATTATGGCTCCAAAGAAGGCTTATAGCATGTAAAAGATAAAAAGCAATAAGTAAGTGTAGAAGATGATTTTCTTTAATTCTTTGCCAATAATTTTTAAAATCAGCTTCCAGCAATAAATTGGCAACACATAACATCATCGTTATAGACATCAGAAACTTGCTACCCACAATTCCTATAAGCATTAGCGCTATAAGCCAAAAGTGTATCGTACTTGTTGTCTTTGGGGATAATAGTTTTCTGGCTGCCTTCACCTTTCGTCCTTAATTTTTCAAAATGGCATCGTAAGAAACTTTATTAATAGCAGTTTCAATCGCTTTTATGACCACGGGATCGTGTTGAAAGGAATTAATAGTTCTACCCTTTTGAAAATAATACCTGGAAACAATTTCATTTTCAAGTAATTCAAGGATTTCTTTCTTTTTGTTTTCTAAATCAAGCGCTTGGTTTGGACTGACTTTTTCCAATGTTTTTTCATATTCCATTTTTATTTCTTCAAAAACACCTTCCTTTTCCGCGGACTCTTTCATTTTTTTTAATGCTTCTTCCGCTAGGGAAGTATAATTCAACTTTTCCTTTAAGACATAATTCTTAAACGCTGTGTACTCTTCCTCTGTTAAACGAAATTCATCCGCCCCCTTAATTTCTTTTTTAGTGGCATGGTATTCTGTAGCATAATTAAATAGAATGTTTTTGGTAAACAACATGGCTGACAAACGGCTCAACTCTTCTTTCTCAATAGCAATATCAGGGTCTATGCCTCGGCCATCAATTACTTCACGGCCATTTTTTGTTTTGAATTTGCGTAACAAAGAATCTGGAATATCCTTTGGCTTAGCTCCGGTTTCTTTATCATAATATTCTAATCGTTGAACACATCGACCTGAGGGAGTATAGTATTTTGCGATGGTAATCTTTACTTTAGAGCCATATTTTAAATCGTAGGTGCGTTGCACTAATCCCTTGCCATAACTTTGCTCCCCAATAATTACCGCTTTGTCTAAATCTTGTAAACTCCCAGCAACAATTTCGCTAGCGGATGCAGAACCTTCATCGATTAATATGATTAAAGGAAGTCCCAATGCGATAGGTTCTTCCATCGTTTTGTACACATAGTTTTCTTCCTTAACTCGTCCTTTTGTAAACACGACCACTTGATCTTTCGGCACGAATAAATTAACAATCTTTACAGCTTCAATCAAAAGTCCTCCTCCATTACCTCGTAAATCTAAAATTAATTGATTCATGCCATTTTTTTGCATTTCTTTAATTCCTTTTTTCACTTCTTCAGCAGCGGTTTGGGTAAAACTGTTCAATGAAATATAACCCACTTTATCTTTAATTATTCCGTAATAAGGAACATCTGGAATTTTTATTTCATCTCTTGTTATCTCGATGGTTTTCTTTCCTTCATTTAATCGTTCAATTAAGACTTTCACCACCGTACCTTTTGGACCTTTTAATGCATCTGAAACTTGGTCAGTGGTCTTTTTAAACATCGTTTTACCATCAATTTCCAAGATTTTATCGCCCGCCATTAAACCACTTTTTTGTGCAGGATTTGATTCATAAGGCTCACTAATAACTATATAATCATCCACTTTTTTTATTAGCGCTCCAATTCCGCCATATTGCCCTGTTGTCATTAATCGATAATCTTCGATGTTCGACTCATGGTAATATACGGTATAGGGATCCAGTTCTTTTAACATAGCGTCAATAGCCACTTTGGACAATTTACCTGGCTGTAATTCATCTACAAAATAGAGTTCCAAATTTTCATAGATCTGATCCATTAACTCTAGGCTTTTTATCACCTCAAAGCCATTGGATTGGGCTTTTGTCCCTAAGGAAATGAGTAATAAGGCGCTAAAAAATAGTGGTTTAAGCAGGAAGTTTTTGTAATGCATTTTTTATCTTTTTTATATTATCAATGATTTTATATTCTATTTCATCTGCGTCTTTTCTTTCTCGGCAGATGTATACCATGGCAATATCAACACTAATTCCTTTCAAAATTAGCAATTCTTCTAAGAGTTCTTTGTTTTTTCTAATTCCCTCACGCATGCATCGTTTGATGTAATTTCGATCGTGTGCTTTTTTAATAAATTTTTTAGGCACACTTATTAAAACCTTAAACGAAGGATTTTCTTCCACTTGTATTGTGTGATAGGAAAGGAAAGGAAAACCATGTATTTTGACACCTTTTTGAAAGACCTCTTCAATTTTCTTTTTACTGCATAATCGGTATTTTTTTCCAAAGGTGAAGTTCATGCTTACAAATGTAATGAACTTGTTGACAGCTAGCCAAAAACAAGGTTGTCATTTATTATGTTTGTCTTTTCTCCCTGGGGCTTGATTTAATCCATCTCGACTCAATATCCAAGTATTCGTTTTTTGTTTCAAGGATATCTCCTTCTTTTAATTGTGTGGTATGATCTATTAATTTCCCTTTGTGTAAGGTAATTGAGTAGCCTCTTTTTAGCACGTTATCGGGGTTAAGGGCATTAACAATGCTTTCAAATGCACCCAATTGATCGGCCGCGCGCTTGGTTTTTTGACTTATAACTCGTTGGATACGAGCTTTATATTCGATAAATAAAAAGTCACAATTTTCAACTTGGTTTTTTGAAGATCGTTTAAGATCAGTTCCCGCTTGCTCTATTTTTCCTTGCAACCTTTCAATTAATTGCCTGCTTGAAAATGACATTTTTGTTGAAAAGAAACTCAGTTCATTCCATGCTGAAAGTGTGAGCCTAGTTCGAAGTTGCTTTAACAGGGCTATGGAACCCTTAAAGTCTGATTTGGTATAGGAAAAGCAGTTGCGACTTTTTTCTTTTAGGGTGTATGAAAATCGTTGAAGTGATGCATCGAATTCTTTAAAATTAACCAAAAGGAATTCCGCTAATTTGGTTGGCGTAATAGCGTGTCTAAATGAAACCATTTCTGCCACGGTTAAATTGGTAGAGTGGCCAATTCCGGTTAAGATGGGCAAAGGAAATTCGGCAATGCTTTTACATAAATCGAAATGGTTGTAACACGAGAGCCCCACTTCGCCACCGCCCCCTCTGATGATTAGCACAACATCAAAATGATGCCGAACTTTATTAATTTTATTTAAAGCTTGAATGATCGATTTTACAGCAACATCCCCTTGGAGATAGGCAGGAAACAAATGAGTTTGAATCGTGTATTTATTGTTTGATTCCTCCAGCATATGCATAAAGTCAGATAAGCCTTTGCTTGATTCCGCTGAAATTACAGCAATACGTTTTGGCAACAATGGAAAAGGCAAGTTTTGATTATTATTTAAAATGCCTAAATCAGCCAGTTTTTTGAGGGTTTCGTCCCGTTGTTTTTGAAGTTCTCCCAACGAATAGGAAGGGTCAATATCAATTATTTGAAGGCTTAACCCATAGGATTCATTGAAAACAATTTTAACACAAAGTAATAAATTGGTGCCTTCGCTCAAAGGTTCTTTTACGACCTCAATAAATCGCTTGTTTATTTGAGTAAATTGGGTTTTCCAGATATTGCCATTAATTTGCGCCACGATTTTATCCCCTTCTTTTTGAACAAGTTCGGGGAATGCGTGACCACTTGGGTATAGGTTTAACTTATGCATCTCTGCTTTTACCCAATAGGCGCTGTGGTAGCGATCTTCAATCGTTTTTTTAATGGAAGAAACTACTTGTTTAAGGGTAAATACCTGTCTATTGTCCATTCAATTAAATAATGCCACTTTCACTTTCAAGATCTAAATATTCTTGTACAATTTCAATTGCATTGGCAACTACATCACTTAGCGCAACAATATAGGTTCCCTCTACAGCCAGTGAAAAAGCATGTCGAATGGCATCAATTTCAAGTGTAACCACTTCATACGAAGTAGTAGTATCAGATTCTTTGATGCCATCAATAATTAGGTCGATAATTTGTTTTTCAGTTCTACCACGTAAGTATTTTTCTTGTCGAATAATAATGTGATCAAACATTCGAGCGGCAATTCTTGCGCATTCTTTTATGTCGTCATCTCGTCGGTCTCCAATACCAGAAATTATCCCGATTTTTCTTTTCGCATCTACACTTTGAAGATAATCTTCGATCCCACGATAGCCAGTTGGATTATGAGCAAAATCAATCATCACCTTAAACTTGGAAAATTTAAAGACATTCATTCTACCAGGTGTTTGCGCAGCCCCTGGCAAGAAAGTGGTTAGGGATAATTTAATATCTTCTATTTTGAATCCGTATAAATAGGAGGCAAGGGTTGCTGCAAGGACATTCGCTATCATGAATTTAGCCTTTCCGTTCATTGTTAAAGGAATAATTGTCGCTTTTTCAACTCTAATTTTCCAATCTCCCTTTTTGATGGTTACAAAACCATTTTCATAGATAGCAGCGACGCCACCATTTTTGCAATGCTCTAAAATTGCTTTATTATCCTCATTTAAACTAAAAAGGGCCACATTACAATCCAATTTAGCGGCAATTTTTAAGCAATATTCGTCTTCGCCATTTAAAACAGCCCACCCATCTTTTTTAATACTCTCCACCACTACGGATTTAACACGGGACAAGTCTTTTAAGTCGTGAATGTCACTAATTCCGAGGTGATCTTCTTGAATATTGGTTATTATCCCAATGTCACATCTGCTAAAGCCAAGTCCTGATCTCAAGATACCTCCTCTTGCGGTTTCTAATACGGCAAACTCAACATTTGGGTCTTTTAAAATATATTCGGCGGACATCGGGCCAGTTGTGTCACCCTTCTCCATTAAATGATTTTGAATATAGATACCATCGGAAGTGGTGAAACCCACCCGGAAGCCATTATTTTTTACAATATGAGCTATTAATCGCGTGGTTGTAGTTTTACCGTTCGTTCCTGTAATTGCAATAATTGGAATTCGTGAAGGCTTTCCAAGTGGATAAAGCATGTCAATAACTGGAGCGGCAACATTTCTAGGCAATCCTTCTGAAGGAGCTAAATGCATCCTAAATCCTGGCGCAGCATTAACTTCTAAAATAACCCCGCCATTTTCTTTTAATGATTGGGTAAGGTTGTTCGCCATAATATCAACCCCACAAACGTCTAAGCCAATAATTCTCGAAATGCGTTCTGCCATAAAGACATTCTCGGGATGCATCATATCTGTTACATCTATCGAAGTACCACCGGTACTTAAATTTGCGGTCGATTTTAAATAAACGATATCGTCTTTCTCAGGAATTGAATTAACGGTCATGTTCCTTTTTTCTAACAATTCCAAGCTGTTTCGGTCAACATTTATTTCAGTCAACACATTCTCATGGCCATAACCTCTTCTAGGATCTGAGTTTACAATTTTAATTAATTCTTCGATTGAATTAATGCCATCTCCCACCACGTGAGCTGGCACTCTTTGCGCAGCGGCAACAATTTTATTGTCAATAACTAAGACACGATAATCATATCCAGTTATAAAACGTTCAACTATAACTCTTCTGGAATATTTTTTTGCATATTCTAATCCCAAAACGGCGTCCTCCCAACTAGTCACATTTATTGAAGCTCCTTTGCCATGGTTCCCGTCAAGCGGTTTTAATACAATCGGGTAGCCGATTGACTTGATAGTTTCTGCTAAGTCTTCTTCATCGACACAAATAGATCCTTTTGCAACAGGAATTGATGCAGCATCTAACATTTTTTTTGTCTGTTCTTTATTGCAGGCAATATCTACCGCAATGTTGCTTGTTTTACAAGTGATGGTCGCTTGAAAACGCATTTGATTTATTCCATAACCTAATTGGATCAATGAATTAGTACCTAACCTAATCCATGGTATATCGCGTGATTTCGCTTCATCAACTATGCTACCTGTGCTTGGTCCAAGACGAACTTTTTCACGAATTTCTCTCATCGTTTGAAGATCTGCTGTAAGATTATAGTCGTCTCCGTTAATGATAGCTTGTGCAATTTTTACGGCTGATTCGGCAGCAAAAACACCCACTTTTTCTTCTAAATAGTTAAAAACCACATTATAAACGCCTTTTGTTTTTGTTTCACGTGTCCGTCCAAAACCAACATCCATACCCGCCAATGTTTGAATTTCTAAGGCGATATGTTCAATTACATGACCCATCCAAGTTCCTTGATCTACCCGTTGAAAAAAACCGCCATGGCACCCTTCTGAACATCGATGTGTAATAAGCGAAGGAATTAATAATTCAATACGTTCCCGAAAACCCGGTATTTTATTTGTCGGCAACTCTTCCAATTCTTCCAAATCCAATCGCATTTGGATTAATTTTTTTCTTGCAATACTCCAAATGTTTGGTCCTTGTAGCGCTTGTATTTTTAATATTTTCATGTCTAAATCAGTTTATAAGCTTACCTTAATAATAATGGATATAATTTTTGTCTTTATATTGAGGGCTAAAATTATTTTATTTTCTTTTAAATCCCTAACTTTGCACTCTTTAATAAACTAATGGGCGTTAAATTATTTTCTGGTAGAGCATCACTTGATTTGTCTTCTCGAATTGCCGAGCATTTTGGCTTGCCGTTGGGAGATGTAAACGTAACTGTTTTTAGTGACGGGGAGTTTCAACCATCTTTTGAGGAAACTGTGCGTGGACAAGATGTTTTTATTATTCAATCTACCATGCCCCCAACTGAAAACATTTTTGAATTACTCCTACTTATTGATGCAGCAAGAAGAGCTTCTGCTCGAAAAATTATTGCTGTAATTCCTTATTTTGGATTTGCTCGTCAAGATCGAAAAGATAAGCCACGGGTTGCAATTGGGGCGAAATTGATTGCCAATATGCTAATTGCTGCAGGAGTAGATAGGGTTATGACAATGGATTTACATGCAGATCAAATTCAAGGTTTTTTTGAGATTCCAGTCGATCATTTATATGCTTCTACCCTTTTCTTAAAAGAAATAAATAAATTAGACAATGGTAATTTGGTAATTGCCGCTCCTGATGTGGGGGGGGCAAAAAGAGCGAATTCATATGCCAAAAATTTAAATTGCGGCTTAGCGCTTTGTCATAAAAATAGAAAACGCGCGAATGAAATCGCTGAAATGACTGTAATTGGTGATGTTGTGGGCAAGGATGTTATTATCATTGACGATATGTGCGATACAGCCGGAACATTAACCACAGCAGCAGATTTGTTAATGGAAAAAGGCGCACTTAGTGTTCGAGCATTTTGTACACATGCCGTCTTGTCTGGACCAGCATTTGAACGCATAAACAATTCTAAGCTAACAGAAATTATTGTCACTGATACAATTCCTCTGGCGAAATCAAGCCCGAAAATTCGTGTTATTTCGGTTGCAGATTTATTTGCAGACGTAATTAAAAAATTGGTTAATAATGAATCAATTAGTTCACATTTTGTAATCTCTTAAATAAATAATAAATGAAAACAGCACAATTGAGCGGTTCGCTTAGATCGAACGTAGGGAAAAAGGACGCTGCGCTTATCAGAAATGAAGGCAGGGTACCATGTGTATTATACGGTCAAGGTACCCAAACACATTTTTCTGTTAGTCGGGTAGCAATAGATAAAATTGTATTTTCTCCTGAGGTGTATCAAGTAGAGCTTGATATCGAAGGAAAAAAAGCGATGGGAATTATCCGAGAATTACAACAACATCCAACAAAAGACACCATTCAGCACGTAGATTTCTACGAGTTAAGTGAAACAAAACCGGTAAGTGTAAAATTACCAGTTCGTTTAGTTGGTTCCGCACGAGGTGTATTAGCCGGTGGTCGATTGATGCAGGTTTTTAGAAATTTATCTTGTGTCGGATTACCTTCTGCTATTCCTGATGCCATTACCTTGGATATAGCCAAGTTAAAAATTGGACAATCAATCCGGGTAAATAGTATTTCTATTCCAGGAATAACTTTTTTAGATCCTGCGAATGCAGTAGTTGTTTCGGTTAAAATGGCAAGGGGTGCAATTAAGCCTGCTGCTGATGATGATGAAGAATAAGTCATATAATTTTTATATTAAACCGTTGAGATTTATTCTTAGCGGTTTTTTTTTGTCAAAAAGTTTCGGTTTTATCCTTCCTCTAACAAAAGCGATTAATTTTGTGCTTAATTAAATCTAATAAGTTATAAAATGATGGAAAGTGTTTTAAATATATTTAATATCCAACCAATAAATAATGGCGCTTCTACGGGTCAGAATTGGATGGATACAACTGGTGCGAAGATTGATTCTTATTCTCCCGTTGACGGGAAATTAATTGCGTCGGTAAAGTCTGCCACCCCAGCAGATTATAATGTAATTATTGAAACGGCACAATCGGCATTTATCGAATGGAGAAAAATTCCCGCGCCAAAAAGAGGTGAAATCGTTCGTCAGTTAGCAGAAAGAATAAGGTTTTATAAAGAACCTCTTGGAAAATTAGTTTCATATGAAATGGGAAAATCACTTCAGGAAGGTTTAGGGGAGGTACAGGAGATGATTGATATTTGTGATTTTGCAGTAGGCCTATCTCGCCAACTTTATGGTTTAACCATGCACTCTGAAAGACCAGGACACAGAATGTATGAGCAATATCATCCTTTAGGAATTGTTGGGATTATTTCTGCTTTTAATTTTCCTGTTGCAGTTTGGAATTGGAATAGTGCATTAGCTTGGGTTTGTGGTGATGTTTGTGTTTGGAAACCATCAGAAAAAACACCTCTAACGGCTTTGGCGTGTCAATTTATAACGAATGAAGTCTTTAAGGCGAATGGAGTTCCAGAAGGGGTTTCATCATTGGTTATCGGCGATGCTGAAATCGGCAAGTTGATGGCAAATGATCCACGTGTACCCTTAATTTCAGCAACGGGCTCTACTCGAATGGGAAAAAGTGTTGGCGCTTTAGTTGGCGCAAGACTTGGAAGGGCATTGTTGGAATTAGGAGGAAATAATGCCATAATCATTGCGCCTAGTGCTGACCTAAAAGTGGTTGTCCCTGGTGCTGTTTTCGGTGCTGTTGGAACTGCTGGACAACGATGCACATCAACAAGACGATTGATTATTCACGAAGAAATTTATGATAAAGTGAAAGATGCCATAGTGAAAGCGTATGGGCAACTAAAAATTGGAGATCCGCTTGACGTTAACAACCATGTTGGGCCTTTAATTGATAAAGATGCGGTTCATAATTATTTGGAAGCAATTGAAAAAGCAAAGGCAGAAGGTGCAATCGCCCTAATTGATAGCGAAGTGTTAACAGGACCTCAATATACTTCCGGTTGTTATGTGAAACCAGTAATTCTTGAAGCAAAAAACCATTATTCCATGGTTCAACACGAGACTTTTGCTCCGATTTTATATTTAATGAAGTATTCGGGGGAACTTTCGAATGCAATCAATCTTCAAAACAATGTTCCTCAAGGTCTTTCTTCTGCCATTATGACAAATAACCTCAAGGAAGCAGAAGCTTTTCTTGCTAATTCCGGATCTGATTGTGGCATTGCGAATGTGAATATAGGAACTTCTGGAGCCGAAATTGGAGGTGCTTTTGGAGGAGAAAAGGAAACAGGTGGAGGAAGAGAATCTGGTTCCGATGCTTGGAAAGTTTATATGAGAAGGCAAACGAATACGATTAATTATTCGGATAGTTTACCCTTGGCGCAAGGAATTAAATTTGATTTATAGTTTGTTTTTACATTACCATGGGGTATAACTAAAATGCCCCACAATTTCAGCACCAAATAAAACATCTTCCTTTTGGGGTCCGCAACAAATGTTGTGAACTATGTAATATCGATTTGTCCCAGGAACTTTTTCGTCGATTACTAGTCCCACATGCCCTCTTGCAATATCCCAAAAGACCAAATCGCCAGGTTTATAATCGCGGTCTTCGTTACTTATGGGTAAACTAGTAGCATGCGAAGTAAAAAATGGTATTAATGTACTGCATCTGCGATGATCAATGTTCGCATCTAGTCGGGCAATTTTTTTGTAGCGGCTAGGATTAGCTTTAATATCCTCATGAACTAATTTTTGCAAATCAATATTAATTGCACGATAGGCCCTTATTATTACATCGGTACAAACCCCTTTGTTCGCAGGAACGTCCCCATTTGGGTATTTTAAAACGACGTATGAGGGGTCATAGGTGACTTGTTGCGTGGCTTGCCATTTTGCATGATTAACGATAGTTCGAATACTATCACCTAAGTTAAGGTCATTTATTCCTGCTTCATCAAGTTGAACAGTATTTTTAACTTCTCTAGGTATGGGTCTTTTTTCTTGATTTTCATTAACACAAGAGATTAAAAAAAACAGAAAGGCTATTTTAACTATTTTCATTGTCGAAAAATATAAGTTTTGTTATGAAATTAATAAAAATCGCCAAATGAGTAGTTAAATATACTTTATTATGATCTTTTTTCATTGTACGATACAAGGGTAATTCCCTATCTTTGCAACAAAATAGTAAGCATGAATTTATTAACAGTAGGTAGTGTTGCTTTTGATGCTATCGAAACTCCATACGGTAAAACAGATAAAATTGTAGGTGGCGCAGGTACCTATATATGCTTTTCCGCCTCTTTTTTTGTAAAGGAACAAGGAATTATTTCTGTTGTTGGCGAGGATTTTCCGATGGCAACGCTAGAAGAAATGAAAGACAAAGGGGTTAATTTAGAAGGCCTACAAATTATTCAAGGAGGAAAGACATTTTTCTGGTCAGGAAAGTATCACAATGATATGAATTCTCGGGATACATTAGCAACTGAGCTCAATGTTTTGGGGACATTTGATCCCATAGTTCCAGAAAGTTATCAAAACATTGACTACCTATTATTGGGAAATTTGAGCCCTGAAGTACAACGAATAGTAATCGAACGATTAGTAGTACGTCCAAAACTCATCGCTATGGATACGATGAATTTTTGGATGGATATTGCCTTGGAGGAATTAAAGAAAACGATTCAATTAGTGGACGTGATTATCATTAATGATGAAGAAGCAAGGCAACTTTCCGGCACTTATTCTTTGGTTAAGGCTGCTGCGATTATTCAAGCGATGGGACCTAAAATTGTGATTATTAAAAAAGGGGAACATGGGGCATTGTTGTTTCATGGTGAAAATATATTTTATGCGCCTGCACTTCCTTTAGCAGATGTATTTGACCCAACTGGTGCCGGTGATACTTTCGCAGGTGGATTTATGGGATATATTGCTTCAACTGACGATTATAGTTTTGAAAACATGAAAAGAGCAATTATTGCTGGATCAGCATTGGCCTCTTTTTGTGTGGAGAAATTTGGAACTGATCGATTGAAAGAAATTACAAAGGCGGAGCTGAACAATAGAATTGATAGCTTTGTTGAATTAGCACATTTTCAAATGAAAGAAATATGATCAAATTTCAGCCCTTTATTGAAAAAATTACCGCGCTCACGATGGCGGAGGATTTAATCGTTTTAGGAAAAGAAGCCTCCGATATCAGAAGTCACTTCGAAGATTTCTTGCTCGAACAAGAACGCTTACAACAAGTGGCCAAAATGGAAGCATCTGAACGAGGTGATGTAATAGCCGACATTGATTTTGAAACGCCAAAAGAATCTTTCTATTTGGAATATAAAAAATTTCAAGAAATAAGGAAGCAACAAGTAGCGTTAAAAACAACTTTAGAAGCGGAAAATTTAAAGCTAAAAAAGTCATTGATCGTTAGCTTAAAAGAAGTAATTGAAAGGGAGGAAAATATTTCTGTGGCCTTTCAAGCGTACAAAGAAATCCACGAAACGTGGAAGAAGATAGGGGATATCCCTCGTGATAAGCGCGATGAAATTCAACGGGAATACTCACGGATATTGGAGATTTTCTTTTATACAATGAAAATTTATCGCGAGATAAAAGACCATGACTATAAAAGAAATACGCAGTTAAAACAAGGCTTGATTCAACGTTTACAGCAATTGCGAAATAGCAAAGGGTCTATTCGAGAAATGGAGTCCAATCTTCGGGTCCTACAAGATGAATGGGAAGAAATTGGACCAGTTTCTAATGACGAATGGGCAGTGGTGAAAAATAGTTATTGGGAGGCCGTACGATCAGTTTATGATAAAATTAATGCGCATTACGATGAGCAAAGAACAATATTAGCGGACAATATTCTGAAGAAGAAATTGCTAATAAATAACCTTCAAGAAATCGTAAACCAACTTGATGAGAATGCATCAACTAAATTTTATGAAAGTAATACCATCGAGGTTTTAAAATTACAAGAGGAATGGAAGAAAATAGGACCTGGCTCCAAAAAAGACAACGAGGTAGTTTGGGGCGAATTCCGAAAATTATGTGACCTATTTTTTAGCGCTAAAAAAGTGGTGAGCAAAAAGAACGAAGCTAATATTCAACAAAATATTGAGTTGAAAAAAGGCTTAATTGATGAAGTGAAAGCGATCAATAAGGATACAGATTGGAAATTAACGGCAGATAAAATAATAAAAATCCAACAGCGCTGGAAGGCATTAGGGCCCGCTGGACACAAGTTTGAAAATAGATTATGGTCCGAATTTAGAGCCTCGTGCGATGTTTTCTTTAATGCAAGAGAGAAATCTATTAAGGATCAGGCGGGTGAATTGGAAAACAATTTGAATCTGAAGTTGGCATTAATTGAAGCGGTTAACGCATATAAAATCACGGACAAATCAACGGCGTTATCTGATTTTAAAAAGTTTAGCCAATCATTTTCAGAAATTGGCCATGTCCCTTTAAATAAAAAAGAAACGATTTATAGCGCCTATAAAAAGGCCTTAGACGTGAAATATTCTGAATTGAAATTGGAAGGAAATGAACGAGCAAGCTTGCTTTTTTCTGCCAAACTTGATGTGATGAATGCTAGCCCAGAGCGAACAAAACTTTACCAAAAGGAACGTGCAGATATCAAACGACAAATGGATGTTTTGTCAAATGAAGCGTTGCAATATGAAACAAACCTTGGGTTTTTTGCTAAATCAAAAGGGGCAGATGCACTGAAAAAAGAGGTGGAGTCAAAAATTGAGAAAATTAAACAAGAAATACTTCAATTAAGAGGTAAGTTAAAACTTATTCCGAATGAATAGTTTTGTGAATGCTATTTTACTTGCGCTTACCTTTCCCCTAATAATGTTGACCATTATAGTTGGTTTTGACCTTCCGGTAGAAATCTTAAAAACCTCGGGTAAGAATTTGAGTTTTGCTGATGAAATCTTTTGGTTATTGGCAACATTAATGGGCCTTATTGCTTTTCGTAGAAGTTTGAAGCGTTGGATGGGAATGAAAATAGTAAATACTACGGAGCGGTTTATTATTAATTTTGAGGTAAGTACCGCACGTAAAAATAGGGTTGTTGTTTATAATTTAATAGAATCCTGTATCATGCTAAGTTTAGGGCTCTCCATTTATAACTTAACGACTCATGCGCTTGTTCCGACCATTGTTTTGTTGAGTTTTTCATTTGATAACGTATTGTTTTTAATGATAGGCTATAAAAAACGATTTAGAATTGGATTAAGTTCTAAAGCTTTGATTGTTTGCGACAGGGAAGTAACGGTTATTTATTTTGAAGGATTAAGAAAGATAAGTATCGAGCAACAAACCATCTATTTTGATTACATCAAGGATTTACAGCTGTCTTTTCCTACGAATTGCCTTCGTGAGGAAGACAAGGAACTAATTTTTAATGGACTAAATGATATTGTTGATAAAGACAAAGTTATGTTTAGTAAGATAGGCGAATGGAGCTAGCTAAAATTTTAATTGTTGAAGATGATCTGTCTTTTGCAAATCTTATTCAGCATCAATTAGAAATGTTGCACTTCGATAGTAACGATGTATTAATTGTTACTTCATTAAGTGACGCTAAATTAGCCCGAGAAGAATTTCAGCCAGATGTTGTTTTGTTAGATCTTGGCATTTCTGATTCTAGTGGAATTAACACCTATGAAGCAATTCATAAAATGTATGAGTTCGCTTCAATTATCATTCTTTCAGGATTAAATGATCATGCCTTAGCCTTAGAAATTGTATCAAAAGGAGCACAAGATTATTTATTAAAAACGGAAATAAATGCCCAATTATTAGATAAAACAATTCGGTATAGCATGCTCCGAAGAAGTTTTCGGCTTAGCATCTTTAACTCTGAACAAAAGTACAAGGACGTATTTAATCGTTCTCCATTCCCCGTTCTTCGTCTTGTCGGCAAATCGTTAATCATTGCTATGGCAAATCCGGCGGCACTTTCTCTTTATCAAGTTACTGAGGAAGAGATAATAGGAAAATCAATTTATTGGTTTAACTATTTTAAAGACCAAAAAATTGAAATCGAGACTAATCAGAGTTTTGCTAAACAACGCATACGACAAACTACTTTAAACGGCTTGGAAATCGTTAATGAAATCGTTATTAATAAATTGGAAAGAGAAGAAGAAACATACATCGCATTGGTTATCGATAGAACGGAAGAATTGAAGTTCGAAAAGCAAAAATTTGATGTAATTACGCAAGCGGAAGAAAGAGAAAAGAAAAAAATTGCAAGGGAATTGCATGATGGCCTAGGGCAACAACTCGTTCTCTTGAATTTGCTTTTTCAAAATATCACCCCAAAACAAGAGGAAGAAGCACAGTTTAAGGATATTTCAAGCTTGTTGCAATCAAGTATTCGATCAATTAAAGAAATTGCTTATGCGCTTAATCCTCCTGAATTAGAACATGGGTTTTTAAATGCAATCGATCGATTTGCCAATCGAATTAATTCCATAGGAGAGATTAAATTTATTGTAAAAATTCAAAAAGGCATCGATGAAAAATCGCTGGATAACGTGGATAGGATTAATTTATTTAGAGTTATTCAGGAGTTAATTAATAATACCTTAAAACATTCTCAAGCTACAGAAATGAAATTTGTTATGGAAAAATCTTCGGATCAAATTTTTATTTCCTTGGAAGATAACGGTATTGGCTTTGATATTGAAACAGCCCAATCAGGTATGGGTATGCAAAATATTCAATATAGAATGAAAATGTCAAATATTAATTGTGAATATAACTCCAAAATAGGTGAGGGCGTTAAGGTAAGAATGACAATTAATTCCTAACGCTATGGGAAAAGAACTGAAGATATTAGTTATTCGCTTTAGTTCTATTGGCGATATTGTGCTAACTTTTCATGCGCTTCGCTGTTTAAGAGAAAAGCACCCTAATGCGGAAATTCATTTCCTAACCAAATCAAGGTATTCCGAATTACTACAAGCTTCTACCTTTCATGATAAAGCACTCTTTTTTGAGGGAGATTTAATGCAAACAAGAAGTATAATTCGAAAGGAAAATTATACGCATATCGTCGATTTACATAATAATCTAAGGACACGTTTACTAACCGTTGGGATACGAGGCGTTCATTTAAGTAGGTTTAATAAATTAAATTGGGAGAAGTGGTTGTTTACTCGCATCAAAAAAAATAGGCTGCCGAATAAACACGTTGTTGAGCGATATATCGAAGCTTTCAGTCAACTTGGTGTATTGAACGATTCCAAAAACACCTTGTTTTTTGTACCGAATGAATTCAAAATAGAGCTTAATCTATACGATTTAAAAGAAAATGCTTTTTTGGCAATTGCATTGGGAGCTCAATATAAAACTAAAAAATTCCCTGTTTCTTCCTTAATTAAGGTGCTTGAATTCTATGACCTGCCAATTGTGCTTTTAGGGGGAGACGCTGAAAATGAAGACGGGCAAAAAATACAAGAAGCATTTCCTCAAAAAAAGATGTATAATTTATGTGGTGAATTAAGTTTGCTAGCTTCAGCTAGTATTCTTTCGCAAGCGAAAACGGTCCTAACCAATGATACTGGACTAATGCATATTGCCGCCATGTTTGACGTTCCAATTGTTTCTATTTGGGGAAATACGGTCCCGGCATTTGGAATGTATCCCTATCGTCCTGAAAAGGAAGCAACGGTTAAAATTCATGAAGTAGTAGGATTGAATTGCCGACCTTGTTCTAAAATTGGTTACCAAAAATGTCCAAAAGGACACTTTAATTGCATGGAAAAACAAGATCTTTCAGCTATAGCAACCGACATCAAGGCTTAGTTCCAACAACTAGTTAAAAATTCATTCATCTTTTCAAGCACTTCCGGAGAAATGGTTTCTTGGATCTCACCATATTCCGTAATATTTCCTGTGGAACAATTTTGAAATAAATGGTTCAAATTGGGCATTTCAATGACTTGTTTTATTTTTCCTGGGTTGTTGATGTTCAATTCAATTGCGGATAAATTCACTTTGCTAGGCACTTGTAAATCTTTATTCCCATTCAAGGTAAGAACATTACATTTTATTTTATTAAGATCAACCGCGGGGTCATATCTCAGAAAATAGTACATCCATGGATTGATATATGCACGTAAATTTTGTGTAACAAATTCAGTTTTTCCACCATATGGTTCTAAGGCACTTTTACTTAACTTTTTACTAATTTTCTTTAATTTTTTCTCAACTGAAATTGTTGCACTTTCTAAATCATTTGACTGTTTAATAAGATCAAATAAACTTCTATTAATTAATGTATTTTCTTTAATCTCATCAGGACTTACATGATTTACTGTTGCAATTAATTCTTGTTGCATTAATAATAATTGATCCCCTGGAATTCCTGGTCCTGCTAACATTATTATCCCATTGATACTGGAATCATTCGCGGCAATCATTGTGGCGAGCATCGCTCCTTCACTATGTCCAGCTAACGCAATTTTAGTAGTATCTATGTCTTTTCTAGTTTTTAAATAGGCGAGCGCAGAGGCCGCATCGCTTGCAAAATCGGGTGAAGTAGCCCCCTCAAATTTGCCCCCAGATTTAGCCGTACCTCTGTCATCATAACGAAAAACAGCGAATCCCTTTTTTGTGAGGTAATCAGCAATAATGAGAAATGGTTTATGACCTAAAATTTCTTCATTTCTGTCTTGTGGGCCACTTCCACTGATTAATAGTATTAGAGGAAAAACACCTTCTCCCTCTGGTAACGTTAAGGTTCCAGCCATGTCAAAATTGGCATTTACATGATGAAATACGATTTCTTCCTCTATGTAAGAAAAGGGAGCCTGTGGTTCTTGAGGTTTTACCACCACCTTTTTCTCCACCTTTCTCCTGCTTAATTGTAGAGGAGTCTTAAAATATCCTTGTGTAAATTCACCAGAAATGGTGGTGTCAGCCCAAAAGCCTTTAAATCTTAGGCCAATTTTTGAAACAATAAAATCTAGCGTGTCTTTTTCAAAAACTACTTTGTCTGCTTTTATTCCAAAAGCTTTTTGATCCGGGCTATCCACACTACCCGAATAAGTAGTACCTACTTTTTCAAAATGAAAAACTAAACTAAGTTGTTGTCCTCCAAGTGATAAAACGCCATTCCACTCACCTACGATGTTCTCTTGTGAATTTGCATTGCTAAAAACAACTAGAAAAATAAAGAGTAAGGTGCAAATCTTCCTCATTAGTCTAGAAACAGTTTTTTTAATTCCGTCGCCTCAGAAGCTTTCAATTTTCCTGCGAGAATTAGGCTTAATTGTTTCCTTCTTAATGCTCCTTCAAAACGTTTCTTTTCCTCCTCTGTCTCAGGAATTAATTCGGGGACATGTATGGGTCCACCGTTCTGATCTACAGCAACAAAAGTATAAATCGCTTCATTGCATTTTTCGCGTTCGCCCGTTATTTGATCTTCTACGAAAACATCAACAATAATCTCCATTGAGGTAGAAAATGCACGTGAAACTTTGGCCTCTAAGGTCACGATGGAAGCATGTTTTATTGGTTTTTGAAACGACACATTATTGACAGCTGCCGTTACTACCACTCGTTTACAGTGCCTATGGGCGGCAACACTTGAGATCACATCCATCCAGGCCAATAATTGCCCTCCAAATAAATTCCCCTGCGTATTGGTATCATTTGGTAACACGATTATTGTGGTAATCGATAGTGTCTCTTTTGCTGTTTTCGATTTCATAAAAACAAAGTTAAAGTTAATTGCTTATTTACATTAACTATTTCGAATAGTTTAAAAAATAGTTTATTTTTGCGTGCACTTATTTATTTATTTTATTCCTTTTTTATGTTTAAATATCTCCTCATTTTTATTCTCTTTAGTCAGGTTATTTTAATTAACGCTCAGAAAAAACCTTTCGATATTACCAATGCGCGCGAAGGCGAGAACGTAGAATATTGCCACCAACATATAAAATTAATGGAGTCTATGAAAGACCCAGCTTTTGTTTTGATTAAAGAGCAAGATGACTTAGAATTTGAACAATTGTTAAAAAAAGGTTCGGTATCTAAAGCAATTGTATATAAAATCCCAGTAGTATTTCATGTCTTACACAACAACGGAGCAGAAAACATTACGCACGAACAAATTGTGAACGGATTATTTATTTTAAACCGTGACTTTAGACTCTTAAACGCAGATGCAGCAAATGTGCACGCTGAATTTCAAGGAATGCCTTCTGATATCGAGGTGGAATTTGTATTAGCTACAAAGGCACCTAATGGTGCATGTTTTAATGGGGTAACACGAACGATGTCTGCCTTGAGTTATGATGGTTCAAGTGGGAGTGCTCAAGTAACGGCAATTAAAAATGGCAATAATGTGTACCAAGGTTCTTGGCCAGGCAATAAGTATTTGAATGTTTTTATTTGTGGTGAAATCGGTGGAGCTGCAGGCTATACAACGAATCCGTCATTTGCGTCCGCTACTAGTATGACGAATGGCATTTGGCTTCTGCATAATTATATGGGATCCATTGGTACGAGCTCTGTTGGTACCAGCCGTACATTGACACACGAAGTGGGTCACTGGTTAAATTTAAGCCATACTTGGGGTGGGAATAATAATCCTGGAAATGCAACAAGTTGTTCAACGGATGATGGCGTAACAGATACACCAAACTGTATTGGCGTTCAAGCTTGTGTCATGAGTTCTAATACCTGTAATTCCGATAATGCTTATTGGGGATTTGACATTCGGGATAATATTGAAAACTATATGGATTATTCTTATTGTTCTAAAATGTTTACTGAAGGTCAAAAAACAAGAATGCGAACAGCCTTACAATCGAACAATACAGGTAGAGCAAATTTGTGGTCTGCGTCAAACTTAACAGCTACTGGCGCTACAGGTGTTTTGACGCTTTGTGCAGCTGATTTCAATGCAGACAGAACGACGATTTGTACGGGAGAATCAGTTCAATTTACGGATGCTTCATTTAATATAGTTTCAGGTCGAACGTGGACTTTCACTGGTGGTAGTCCAAGTACATCAACTTCTTCAAACCCGACGGTAACTTATTCTCAACCTGGACTATATGCAGTAACTCTATCTGCAACCGATGGAACAACAACTGATGTTGAGACAAAAACGAATTATATACGTGTGCTTCCTACTGCTGTATCCTTGCCTTTCTGGGAAGGTTTTGAATCGTATGCTTCTCTTGCAAATCTACCAAACTGGGAAATTTACAACCCTAATAATAATAATGCCTTTGTTCTTGATCCTGCAATTGCCTATTCAGGTTCAAAGTGTGCCAAATTGGTTAATTTCGGTCAGGCACCTTCGAGTGTAGATGAACTAATTTCTGCTCCAATTGATTTATCAGTTATTCCAGCTAATGGAATTGTAACCTTGAGTTTCCGCTATGCTTACCGTAAAAAAACAAGTGGGGATTACGAATATTTAAAAGTATTTATTTCTAGTGATTGTGGAACAACTTGGGCACAACGTAAAACGTTAGGCGGGAATCAATTATCTACTTTATTCACAGCGAATTCTTGGGCACCTGCATCGAATGCTGATTGGGTAACTGTTCATGTTACTAATGTGACCAGCAATTATTTCAGTCAAGACTTTAAAGTTAAGTTTCGATTCGAAGGTGAGGGTGGAAACAATTTTTATTTAGATGACATTAATTTATATTCTGGTGCCCCTTCCAATGAAATAGTGTTAGGTATAAATGAATTCAATGAAAGCATTAATGATCTTTCGCTTTATCCTAATCCAACTGACGGTGAATTGAATGTAAGTTTTAGTGCTTCAAAAAATAAAAACATGCAATTTCAGGTATTGGATCTTACAGGAAAAATAATTCAAAACAACGTGGTGAACGCTGTCCAAGGATCAAACTTGGTCTTACTTGACACGCGAATCTTTGCTGCAGGATCTTACTTTTTGAAAATCATGTCAGATGATCACTTTAAGACCTTACCTTTTGTAATCAAATGATTACAATAAATAAAGTCAATTGTAAAATGAAAAAAATTCTTTTTTTATCTTGTTTTATTGCATCATCTATTTCGATTTCAGCACAGAAAAAACCATTTGATGCATCGAATGCTAGGGAAGGAGAAAGTGTAGAATATTGCCATCAACATATAAAACTAATTGAGTCACTAAAGGATTCCGCTTTTGCTGTGCAGTTTGCAAAAGACGAGGCAGAATACCAAAAAGCAACCAAAGACCCAATAGAAAAGGGAATAGTTTATAAAATCCCTGTAGTTTTTCACGTGCTCCATAACAATGGAATTGAAAACATTTCGCATGAGCAAATCTTGACGGGTTTAGCTAACTTAAACCGCGATTTTAGACTTCAAAATCTTGATGCTTTAACTGTTCATGCTGAATTTCTTGGGATGCCAGCAGATATCGAAGTGGAATTTGTACTAGCGACTAAAGCGCCAAATGGTGCTTGTTTCAATGGCGTAACACGAACCTTGTCTCCCTACAGTTACTTAGGCGACAATGGGGATGATCAGGTAGGTGTTGTAATTAATGAAAATAACGTTTTTCAAGGGCAATGGCCAGGAAATAATTACCTGAATGTCTTTGTTTGTGGCGATATTGGTGGCGCTGCAGGTTATACTTCTTATCCATCTGGTAATTCGGCCACTAATATGACGAATGGTATTTGGTTATTACATAATTATTTGGGTTCTGTAGGCACAAGTTCTGTCTCTCATGCGAGGGTATTAACACATGAAGTAGGTCACTGGTTAAATTTACCACATACCTGGGGCTCTACAAATAATCCGGCTCTTGCGAGCAATTGCGATACAGATGATGGCGTTGCCGACACCCCAAATTGTATTGGTGTACAGGCTTGTGTTTTGAATTCCAACACCTGTAATTCGGATAATGCTTATTGGGGATTTGATATCCGTGACAATGTGGAAAATTACATGGATTACTCGTATTGTTCAAAAATGTTTACCGAAGGACAAAAAACACGCATGCGGACGGCTTTACAATCCAATAATACCGGGCGATCTAATTTATGGTCGGCGTCTAATCTCTTAGCGACCGGTGCAGGAGGCTTGCTCACGTTATGTAATGCAGATTTCACAGCAGACCAAACAACGATTTGTCAAGGTCAGTCTGTTGAGTTTTTGGATGCTTCATTTAATTTGGTAACTAGCCGAGTTTGGAGTTTTATAGGTGGCAATCCATCCTCCTCTTCTATTGCTAATCCAATTGTAACGTATAGCCAACCTGGCTTATATCCTGTTACGCTTACTGCAACCGATGGAACTACCAATGACATTGAAACTAAAACTAATTACATTCGTGTCTTACCATCTGCAACTTCGCTTCCTTTTTGGGAGGGTTTTGAATCCTACACGACGCTGGCTAATCTGCCAAACTGGGAAATATATAACCCAAATAACAACAATGATTTTATGCTTGTAAGTGGAACGTCGCATTCTGGTTCCAACTGTGCTAAATTGGGTAATTTTGATCAGGCTCCTTCCAATATTGACGAATTAATTAGTGCGCCAATTGACCTCTCCATTATTCCAGATAGTGGAATAGTTACTTTAAGCTTTCGTTATGCATACCGAAAAAGAACGGTCGATGATTACGAATACTTGAAGGTTTTCATTACAAATAATTGTGGGAATACTTGGGCGCAGCGAAAAACAATTAGCGGCAATCTATTATCTCCGTATGCATCACCAAGTTCTTGGACTCCCACTTCCAATGCTGATTGGGTAACGGTTCATATGCCGAATGTGACAAATAATTATTTCACTTCAGATTTTAGAATGCGTTTTCGATTTGAAGGAGAAGGAGGAAATAATTTCTATTTAGATGACATTAATTTATATGCCGGAGGTCCATCAGATGAAATAGTTCAAATTGCAACTATTTCTGATATGGAGGGGCTTGTTAATGGCGTTTCAATTTTCCCCAATCCTGCTGAGGATGCAATCACGGTTCAGTTTAACGCTCAGTTAAATACTGCCATTCATTATAAAATGTTAGACATAACCGGTAAGTTTTTACAGGGAAATGCAATCATGGCGATTGAAGGAGAAAACTTATTGGTGTTAGACACACAGAAATTATCGGGAGGTTCTTACCTTATTCAATTAATTTCTGAAGGCAGATCTGTTACTCTTCCTTTTATTATTCGTTAATTTCCTGTTTAAAATAAGCAGTAAGTACCGTAGTTTTAGATTTTCCTATTACAGATACAATGTCAATCTCCTGCGCTTCTTTCATTGCCTTCACCGTTTTAAATTTTTGAAAGAGTTTTTCCATTGTCATTTCTCCAATCCCTGGAATACTTAATAAGGATGAGGTGATGCTATTTTTACTTCTTAAGTTTCTGTGATGTGTTATCCCAAAACGGTGCGCTTCATTCCGAAGGTGTTGAATTACTTTTAAGCTTTCCGATTTTTTATCAATGTATAAAGGGTAACTATCACCAGGGAAAAAGATCTCTTCCAGTTTTTTAGCAATGCCAATCACGGTAATTTGTCCCCTTAATCCTAATTCATCAATTGACTCCATTGCTGCGCTAAGCTGTCCTTTTCCGCCATCAATAACAATTAAGTTTGGTAATGACTCATCTTCTGCTAACATTCGCTTATAACGTCTAAAAACAACTTCGCGCATAGAGGCGAAATCATCCGGGCCATCCACCGTTTTTATTAAAAAATGACGGTAATCTTTTTTGCTTGGTTTCCCATTTTTAAAAACAACACAGGCAGAAACAGCATTGGTCCCTTGTAAATTTGAATTGTCAAAACACTCAATATGTGTTGGCAAAATCGTTAATTTAAAATCACGTTTTAATTGATCCAAGATTCTTTCCGTATTTCTTTCTGGAGAAAGTAATCGCTCTTTTTTGCGCTGGTCTAATCGATAAAAAGTGGCGTTTTTTATGGAAAGATCTAACAATTGTTTTTTATCCCCTCTCGATGGAATTGTAAGCATAAAATCTTCAAAAGAAATGGCTATTGACTCTGATAAAATCACCTCTTTACTATTACTTCCATATCGAAGGCGGAGTTCAGGAAGTGTATAAGCGATTACATCTGCTTTTGATTCGTTCAGTTTTTTTGTTATTTCAGCTGAAAACCCATGAATTATTGCGCCCTCTACGACCACCAAGTAATTGATAAAGAATGATTTTTCATCTTCTATTACTCCCAAGATATCTATATCATATAATTGTCCAGAAGCAACCGTGGATTTTGATTTGTATTTTTCTATTTGAAATATAATATTTTTATATTCTTGTGCTTTCTCAAATATTAATGCCTCAGAAGCGATTCGCATTTTTGATTTTAAGGTTTGAATAAGTGAAAAGGTCTTCCCTTTCAAAAGTTGTTCTATTTGTTCGATAGTTTCTTGGTATTCACTTTCGCTTTGTTCGTTAATACAGGGGCCTTTGCACTTCCCAATATGATAATCTAAGCAGACATTAAACTTTTTTGACTCAATATTTTTCTTACTTAACTCATAATTACATGTCCGTAGGGTATAGGTTTCTTTTATGAGTGTAAGAAGCGTGTTCATCATTTTTACATTAGCATATGGGCCAAAGTATTGTGTGCCATCAGCTATTTTTTTTCGAGTTGTAATTATTCTTGGATAAGCTTCATTTTTTATTCCGATCCATGGGAATGTCTTGTCGTCCTTTAGCAGAATATTATATTTTGGCTGATAGGTTTTGATCAGGTTGTTCTCCAATAATAATGCATCTAATTCTGTATCAACAATAAGGTATTCAATTCGATAAATTTGTTTTACGAGAATTCGTGTTTTTGCATCAACGATGTTTTTATTAAAATACGAGCCGACACGCTTTTTTAAGTTTTTTGCCTTTCCCACATAAAGAATCTTTTCATTTATTGAAAAGTATTTATACACGCCTGGTTTCTCAGGCATACTATTAATATATTCGAGATGTTCACTAGTGCTTTTCATGAACGATTTGGCAAATAAGCAAAAAAAAACCGCCAATTTTGGCGGTTTTTAAGAAATTGAATGATTAAAGTTTAATTATTTTTCGTGTGACTGAGCCCACATTCGTGTTGACAATCACATGATATACACCTGCAGAAAGCATCTGTAAATCTAATTTGCTTGAATTATTTATTATTGGGCTCGTTAATAAGGTCTTTCCAGTTAAATCCACTAGTTTAATTTCCTTAACTATCGCATTAACAGAAGACAAATCGATAGTGATAAAATCATTCGTTGGATTTGGGAAGATGGATAATCCTTCTAAATTATTTTCTTCAAGACCTGAACTTGCAACTATATTAACTTTATAATCTTCTACCTCACCATATGTGCTTTGTCCACAAGGAATGATGGCGCCGTCTACAGAAAACGAAATGCGTACTCGCATGTTGACAAGGGCTGTTGTTGCAGTCGCTGGTACTACAAAGTTAAAGACATTGTTCCAGCCAGCAGCAACTAAAACATAGGCTATTCGTTCCCCAGCGTCGGTAAAATCAAGGTCGTTGTTGTAATCTATCCATACAGCAATCTCATCATTGGTATAAGCACCTGGAGTGCCATTGATTGCAGGCGAAACTGTAACGGTATAAGGAGATCCCTTTGCTAAGCTTGTGCTTATGGCAGAATAATTACCATATCCACCAGCTGAACAGTTGCTTGTATTATTAATAGTGTTCAAAAGGACATTATTAATGTACTCATCGCAGGCAGCTGATGAGCCAGCGCATGGGCCACTTTGTTGGGTAACGGTAATATAATTTGTTTTAATTTCACTATCGGTTCCCGTAGTGTTTGTTGCCACCAAAGTGATTGTGTATTGCCCTACCGTATTAAAGATAACTTGAGGGTTTTGTGAAGTTGCTGAGGTCCCACCTGTATAGCTCCAACCACTGCCTGAAATCGTCCAAGCCCATGATGTAGGAGAACCAGAACTTAAATCGGTAAAACTAACTGTACCCCCTGAATTTACAGTTGTTGGTGTAGCACTAAATTGAGCTACAGGTGCCGTAGGATTAACCGCTGTACAAGGATCAGAAGATCCGTTTAAAACGAGTAAGCCAGTATTCCCTGGATCAAGGTATGTTTTTAATCTTTCGTTGTTTGGCGTCCCATTACTTGTCCAGTGATAAGACATTTTACCATAACTATCTGGTGAA
>Ga0247844_1000560_pt1 | contig 78938 bp, 73 predicted proteins | sample LaCtaG_FD_192421 | JGI IMG/M metagenome (GOLD analysis project Ga0247844, IMG submission 192421) | Freshwater microbial communities from meromictic Lake La Cruz, Castile-La Mancha, Spain - LaCruzMarch201714.5m_1 | ecosystem: Environmental > Aquatic > Freshwater > Lake | place: Spain: Castile-La... | reverse complement strand
CTGGCCCCCTCGGTGGTCTTCCTGATCATCCATGCGGGGATGCGGGGGACCGGTCCGATCTCGTTTCCGAAGCTCCCGACCAACGACTGGAACTACTGGGGGTACGCGATCCCGATCATTATCGGATTCCTGGTCGGCCCCTGGCTCGACCTCCAGCAGTGGCAGCGCGCGATCCAGATGCACCGCGAGCAGGTCTCGATTGCGGCCAGCTACTGGGTCGGCTCGATCCTGTTTTTCCTCCTGCTCATGTTTCACGGCCTCATGACCGTCTGGGCGCTCAACTGGGAGGCGGCCCAGTTTATCCGGGTCGGAATCACCGGTCACAACTACGGCCAGGAGGTCCTGATGAAGCTCTTCTCCACGGCCGGTCCGTGGACGTTTGCGGCGTACGGAATTTTCGTCGGCGTGTGCGTGCTCACGACGCTCGATAGCGGGTACATCGCGCTGCGGTGGTTCTTCCAGTCGAATGCCAGCCAGAGCAACCACCCGATCTTTTCTCTGGTCTCAAACCGGCTCCTCACCTCGCCGATCCCGGCGTTCGTGGTCTGCGGGTTTGTCGCGCTCATCGGCGCCGTGCTCCGGTTCGAGCTGGAATTTTTCATGATTTTCTACGCCACGTTTTTTGTCGGGTACTCGACGCTGGCGATCGTGCGGTGTTTCCTGGTGAGCCGGGCGAACGCGATCCCGCAGGTGAAGATGTTCTGCATCGGAAGCCTGGCGGTCGTCATCTTTTCCTACGGCTATTTCCTGCGCTCCCCGCTGTTCCAGATTATCGGCTCCCTGCTCCCGCTCGGCTACGTCATTTGGCTGCTGATCAAGCCGAGCTCGTCCGACGAATTTGTGAGCGACAAGGAGGAGCTCGACGCGACCGTCTCGGAGAGCGCCCCAAGCGCGGGCGCGGTGATGGGGCCGGCCCGCGAGGCCCCGGTGCTGCCGTCCGGGCCGCTTGACCTCGCGGCCCTCACTCAGAATATCGGCGGGCACTTCGAGGGGAAATGGTTCGTGCATTCGTTTGTCGCCACGTATGCCGACACCAACTCGGTCGGGAACGTCTACTTCGGGATGTACGCGATGTGGGTCGGCAAGACGCGCGAGCTCTTCTTTAACCGGGTGATGCCGAAATTTAACTTGAAGAACACGCCATTTTACATCCTCACGCGTTCGTTCGAGCACAAGTTTGTGCGCGAGACCCGGGAGTTTGAGACCGTAAGCGTGAAGATCCGGGTGGCCAGTTACAACCGGAAGTTTGCGACCTTGGAGCATGAGATCTACGACTCGACGGGCAACCAGCTCGGCCGCGGCAAGCAGACGCTCCTGTTTGTATCGTCCAGCGACTACAAGATGCTCGACATCCCGCCCGATGTTTATTCGGCATTCATCGCCCATACCTGAGCTGCTTTCCCGGCGTCTTCCTTCGGCCGCCAGGGGTGTTTCTGGGCTGCTGCTGGCGGTGGCGCTTACAGCCTGCCCCAAGGCCGAGCCTCCGCCCCCGCTGCCGACACCGGCGCCAACGGCTACGCCAGCCGCCACTCCCACGCCCGTTCCGACTCCGACTCCGGTCCCCTCGATTCCCCGAAAGCCGCTCCCGACCGCCAAGCTTTTTAACGGGCTCTCGCTGCGTGCCAAGGTCGTGACCGAGCCGAGCCCGGAGCTGGCCTCCCAGGACAGGAAGGATGCCGATGCGTACCAGGTGGAGGTGACCGTGAGGGTCAAGATGCCTCGCGCCAGCACGACGATCGAGGATCTCTCCGCGAACGACCCGCTTCTCCCCGGCTCCTTCTCCGACCTCAAATCGCTTGTGGATGCAGCCCAGGTCTCGCCCGCATTTGACCGGCTCTACGCCCTCAAAGCGGCCCAGGTCGAACGCGATGTCGGGCGGCTCGACAGCATCCTCTCCCGTCACAACTTTTACGACTGCGAGACGATTCTCAACTTCAAGAATCCGGCCAGCGGCCGGCGGGCGGTCTTTGCGATCGGCGACATGGATGTCAACGTCGATGGGTCGGACGGCGACCGGAATATCCCGGTCGATGGGTCGTCGCAATTTTTTCTTCCGCAGACCAGCTACCGCTGGCCGAAGCAGACGGACCGGGAAAATGCGTTCCTTCCCGTCGAGTTAAAGCGCCTGGACTCGCTCAAAGCCGAGCTCTCCGCCGGCACTGCCAGCCCGGCGAGGAAGGTGGAGATCGACGAGGGGATTGATAACGCGCAGCGCCGGATTGTGGACCTCAAAAAGTGGAGCTTTCTCGTCTCGGAGACCGATCCGTTTATCGTCCTGCCGGGATTCATGATGAGGGATCAGGAGGACCCTTTTGCCCCCTCCGTGGGCGATTATGCCCTGGTGATTTACAACGGTAAGGCGTACCCGGCGATCGTCGGCGATGCCGGCCCGTCGCTCAAGCTCGGCGAGGCCTCGCTCCTCCTGTGCCGCGAACTGAATGCCCGGTCGTCCGCCCTCGCGCGGCCGGTCAGCGAGCTTAAGGTGGCCTACCTCGTATTTCCCGGATCGGCCGATCCCATCCCGGCCCCCCCGGACCTCGAAGCCTGGCGGGTGAAGTGTGAGCAGTACGCGGCCGAGCTGGGTGGGCTCACGGTCCCCGTTCACTCCTGGCCAAATCTTGTGAAGCCATGGCCGACGCCGACACCCGAGGTGTCGCCAAGTCCACTTCCTGACGCCTCACCCGGGCCGGTGGAACCAACGCCCTCATTGCCGCAGGTGCCCGGGGGAGACGCGTCCTATAGGACCTATAAGACCTATACTACTAGCTTGTCCCTAAGCCTCCATGAGTAAATTGGAGGCGACTCGACGTCTCCCGGTGATCACCGGGTACGGGTGTGTGAGCCCGTTGGGGAGCGGGTTGGCTGCCACCCGCAAAGCGCTTCGGGCCGGAGTCGATGGCATCTCCGAGGTGCGGGTGTTTTCTGCCTCCGGGTTTCGGGCAAAGTCAGCCGGGCAGGTTCCTGAGGTGGCCCCTTGGGGGCAGGCTCCGTGCGGGTGGGAATGCTGGCCGCGGGCGACGCGTCTCGTTCATGCGGCTCTCGGCGAGGCGCTCGCTTCCCGCCCCGGGTTTGAACCCGAGCTTGTCGTGGCCGGCACCACTAGCGGCGGCATGGATTTTGGAGAGTTTTTTTTGCGGGGTTTATCGTCCGGGATGTCGGCGCGGGATGCGCGGCGGTGGGTGCTCGGCTATCTGCCCCAGCAGCCTGTGATTGAGGGGCTGAAGGCATTTGGGCTGGCGGCCCCGGTGCGGGTGGTGTCGAACGCCTGCGCGTCCGGGACAAACGCGCTCTGCCTGGCGGCGAGCGCGATCCGCTCGGGATCGTACTCCCGGGTTCTAGCGATCGGATTTGATGCGCTTTCGGAGATGGTCTTTGCGGGCTTCGATGCGCTGCGCGCCTCGACCGACGAGCGGTGCCGGCCGTTTGACAAAGGCCGGTCAGGCCTGGCGCTGGGGGAGGGGGCCGCCTGTTTTTGTCTCGAGGAAGCGCGGCGAGTTCCTCCCGGCACCGCACGGGCCAGCATCCCGGGCTGGGGCTTGGCAAACGACAACCACCACCTGACCCAGCCCGACCCCGCCGGCACCGGCCCGCACCTCTCGATGCAGCGGGCGCTCTCCGACGCCGGATGGGCGACGGTGGACTACATCAATGCGCACGGGACCGGCACTCCATTTAACGATGCCAGCGAGGCGGCTGCGATCCGGGCTGTCTGTCCTGAGGTTCCGGTGAGCAGCACCAAGGGGATGACCGGGCATGCGCTTGGCGCAGCGGGGGCCATCGAGGCCGCGTTCTGCCTGCTGGCGATGGAGTCGGGATTTCTGCCTCCCAACATCAACCTCCGCGAGAGCGACTCCGGGCTCAACATCGTCGCCAACACCGCGCGGGACTCCGACGTCCGCCGGACGATGTCAAATTCCTTCGGCTTCGGCGGGGCGAATGCCACCATCCTCCTGGAGCGGGCGCCATGATGGAGGTCGGCATCCTTGGCATCGGGGTGGTCACGCCGCTCGGTTCGAAGCTGACCGCCGTCTGGGCGGCCTGCGGCCGCGGGGTATTGGCCGAACCGTGCGCGCTTCCTGGCCTGCCCGGCCACCGGCCGCTTCCGGTGTTCCGCGTCGATCCCGCCTGCGAGGTCCGTCATCCGCGCCTGCGCCGGGCGAGCCCGATCTCGCACTTTGCGGCTGCCGCTGCGCAGGCCGCAGTTGCGGAGTCCGGTCCGCTTCCTGCCGGGCGCACGGCGCTCGTCTTTGCGGCGACCGACGGAGCGGTGATCTACACGCGGAGGTTTTATGAGGAGGTTGTGGCAGCCGGCTCCGGAAGCCCGCTGCTGTTTCCCGAGACGGTGTACAATGCGGCGGCCAGCCATGTGGCAGCGATCTTCGGAATTGACGGGTGCGTTCTGACGATGGTTGGTGATGCGGTTGCCGGGTTGGCTGCGCTCTCGACGGCGGCGGATCTGATCCGCTCCGGCGAGGCCGACCGCTGCCTGGTCGTCGCTTCCCAGGAGGTCGATTGGATCGCTTGCGAAGGGTACCGGCGCTGGGGAATTGCCAGGGGTCCCCGGCAGGGCGGAGCGGTGCTTGCTGAGTCGGCTTGCGCCCTCGTGCTGGGCCCAGCCTCGCCCGGGTGTGCTGTTCTTCAATCCGTGCGGAGCGGGGCGGCCACGGCATCCGGGGAACCGGTGCGATTCCAGGACATCTTCCAATCCGTGGCGGCTGCGCGGACGCCCGATCTCGCGGTCCTTTCCGCGATTCGGTCGGATGGCGCCGAACAGCGGGCGGCAGAGGAGGAGTTTCCCGCAGCACGCCTCGCCTGGCCCAGGCGATCGCTGGGAGAGGCCTTTTCGACCTCCACCCTTCTTCAAGTTGCCTGCGCCGCGCAGGAAGTGCGAGGCGGGGGGGCGCGGTCGGCGGTCGTCTCCGTCGCCGGATTGCAGGGTGCGGCCGGGGGAGCGTTCTTGACAGCCTCCGCCGGCGGGGAGTAAGCGGTAGGTGATGGCCGGTAAATCTGTGCCTTCGGCCTCCGGGACCACCGCAGCGATCGAAGATTATTTGGAGAGGATTCTTGAACTCATCGATACGAAGGGTTACGCCCGCGTGGTCGACATCGCCGCGTTGCTGGGCATCTCCCAGGCCAGCGTCACCAACATGGTCCAGCGCATGGATGCGGAGGGGCTCATCCAGTACGAAAAATACCGGGGCCTGATCCTGACCTCCTCCGGCCGCTCGGTCGCCCAGCAAATCGCGCTCCGGCACGGCCTGCTCTCCGAGTTTCTCTCGCTTCTCGGCGTCGATGATGCCACGATCCAGCACGATGTCGAAGGCATGGAGCACCACATCAGCCCGAAAACTTTGGAGGCGATCAGCCGGCTGACCGACTACCTGCGCCGCCACCCCGGCGTCATCAACACGATCTCATGAAACACGAAATTGTCCCCTACGGCGGCTGGCAGCGTAACCTGCTCGTCGCGAACGACCACATCGAGCTGGTCATCACCCTCGACGTCGGCCCGCGCATCATTTCCTGCCGGCGCGCCGGCGGCGAAAATGTCTTCTGCAACGATGCGGCCACGCTCGGGCAATCGGGGGAAAACGAGTTTGTTCTGCGCGGTGGCCACCGTCTCTGGATCGCGCCCGAAGACGAGGTCCTCTCCTATCATTTTGACAACCATCCGGTGGATTTCCGGGTCGACGAGTCGACGGGCGAGGTCGTGATCGACTCGCTGCAAACCCGGTGCGGGTCGATCATGAAGTCCTTGGGCGTCACCCTCACGGACGACTCGGTCGTCGTCCGCCACACCGCGCGGAACGACGGCGACGAGCCGATCCAGATTGCGAGCTGGGCGCTGAGCGTGATGAAGCCCGGCGGCGTTGAGATCATTCCCCAACCGCCGCTTGGCGAGCATCCGAGGGATCTTCTGCCCAACCGGCGCATGGTCCTCTGGCCGTACACCGACCTCACCGACCCTAGGTGGAGCCTGGGCCAGCGGTTCTTTATGCTCCGGCAAAGCGATGGGTTTCCTCCGACCAAGCTGGGCCTCGCTCACGGAGAAAAATGGGTCGCCTACGTGATCGAGGAATCGCTTTTCATAAAATCCTTCGACCTCGTTCCCGAGGCGGTTTACCCGGATGGCGGGTGCAACTTCGAGACGTTTTCGAACGGCGACATGCTCGAGATCGAGTCGCTGAGCCCGCTCTCGATCCTCGAGCCCGGCGAATCGGTCTCCCACAGCGAGCGCTGGAACGTCTTCCCGATCCCCGGGGAGGCGATGATTGAGTCCGAGGAATCGCTCGAGCGCTGGCTCACGCCTTTTTTAAGCAGGGCTGGAATATGAATCGTCCCCAGGAGATCCCCATGCGGGCAGCCGCCGCCTGCCTGGCCGTCATCGTTCTCGCGCTGACATTTGTCGGCTGCGAAACGGTGGAAGGCGATGGGCCGGCTCGGGCTGCCATGAATGCGGCGATCGCCGCCGAGCAGCCCGGCGACTACTTCATCGGCCGCCGGATGTATAAGCGCGATTACAAGATGTGGGGGTGGGTCCGCCAGCCCGGCCAGCCGTGGAAATCCGCCAAGCTGGTCATGATGAACGAGCAGACCAAGCTGGCCCCCGATCGGGAGGCCGGAAAGCTGGGCTCGGACAGCAACTTCGAATACCGGCTGCAGGGCGGGTTCTCCGGGCAGCTCGTCTATGAGCCGGCCAGCGACTCGTTCTACCCGGAATTTGTTCTGAGGGGATACGAGGTCCGCTCGACCTCGCCGCCCCGGATCTACAGCACAAAGCGCCAGGAAGAGCCGGCCGTTCGGATTCTCGTCCCGCCGATTTAGGCCGCCCCCGCGTCAGGCCGGCTTGCGCAGGAGCCAGTAGATTTCGCCCGGCCACCATGGGAACAGGCGGCCCCAGAAAAGGTTGAACCGCATCCAGCCGGAAAAATTCTCCAAGGCACTTCCCTTGCTGCGCAGGAAGAATGCGCCGCTTAAAAACTCTGTTTCGAGTCCGGCGGCGGCGGCCATGTCGCGGACCCTTGCGGGCGAGAAGATGCTGACATGGCCCATCGGCCCGGCGGTCTTCCGCACCTGGGCCTCGCGGGTTGCGCGGAAGGCGCCGGGAACGACCGGGAACCCGCCGATCAGCGAGCCCCCGGGCACGATGCCCGCCGCAATCCTTTTCAGCACAGCCTCCGGCCCGGAGAGGTGCTCGAGGACGTGGAGAAGGATCGCGCAGTCGTAGGATGCCGGAAGCGCGAAATCCGGGTTTTCGAGGTTCGCCTCAAAGAAGTCGTCGTAGCCGGCCTTCACAAGCTTTTCCGTGAGCATGACCGCGTCGACCGCCGTCCATTTCGCCCAAGCGACCCCGGCCGGGGCAGATTTCACAAATTCGAGCATCTGGCCGCGGTGGACGCCGATTTCGGCGACGGCGAGCGGGCGTCCGGCGCGCAGGCATTCCTCGCGGAGCAGCTGGTAGCCGAACCAGTAGCGGAGGAGGCGGAGCGGATAGCGGACGGCTTTTGCCTCGGCCGGCATGCCGAAGCGTTTGGCGCGCACGGTGGGATTGGTGGCAAGGAAATCGATTTCCCAGCGGGATGGCTCGTAGGTTTTCAAAGCGGTCGGATATCGTGGGCGGACGTGGCGTCCTGGTCAAGTGCTTGATGAGATCACTTGCAAGCCAGCGATTTGTGGCTTTATTCGTTGGAGAATGCCCACCCAACAAAATGCGCTGATCCGCCTGCTCCACGACGACGACCCCGAGACGGTTCGGCTCGTCAAGGATCAGCTCGCTGCGGCGGGCGAGGAAAAAATCCCGCAGCTTCAGGCGCTGATGCGGGTCGATGACGAGTGTGTTTCCCGCCATGCCCGCGAGGTCCTTGCGACGATCAGCGGGAGGAGCGCGGAGGAGGAGTTCTCGCTGCTGTGCTATTTTTTTGGCGAGGGGGCGGATCTCGAGCAGGCCTGCTGGGCGCTCGCCCGCGCGCTTGAGCCTGGCGTCTGCATCCTGCCGTTTGAGCACAAGCTCAACAACTGGGGGAGGGAGTTCCTGCTCAAGCTCGCCGGGGCGGTGAGCAACCGGGAACGGGTGATCCGGCTTGCCGGGTTCCTTGCCGGCGACCTCGACTTCCGCGGGAATGCCGAAAACTACTACTGCGAAAAAAACTCGTTGCTCCCGCAGGTGATCGAGACGCGGTCCGGGATCCCGCTGTCGCTGACGTTGCTGTACATGATGGTCGGATCACGGGCCGGGATGAAGATCGAGGGGATCAACCTGCCCGGGCACTTCATCGCCCGCCATGGGGAAGTTTATTTTGACCCTTTTCACCGGGGGAAGATTCTGCGTCGGAGCGAGGTCGAGGGGATCCTGATGCGGCAGGGGCTGGAGCTGAAGGAGTGCCATCTCAAGCCGGCTTCGCACCGGCAGATCCTTCTTCGCGTCCTGGCGAACCTCGCCTATGTCTATGACCTGAACGGCGACGATGAGAAGAACGAGCGGACGCGCCAGTGGATGCAGGCGCTGAGGTGCTGCGCGGAATGATCGTCGAAATTTTAAACACCGGCACCGAGCTCCTGCTCGGCGAGGTTGTGAACACGCATGCGGCGTGGTTCGGCAAGCAGCTCTTTCCGCTCGGCCTGCGCGTGTCGCGCCAGACGACCGTGCCCGATGGCGATGCGATCCGCACCGGCCTGGCCGAGTGCTTCGGGCGTGCGGACGTCGTGCTTGTCACTGGCGGGCTGGGGCCGACGACCGATGACATCACGCGCGAGGTCGTGGCTGAGATGCTCGGGCTGGAGCTGGTCGCGAGCGCGGAGGTGCGCCAAAAAATCGAGGCTCTGCTTGCGGCGCGCGGGTTTGCTCTTCGCGAGCGGATGCTGAGGCAGACGTTTGTGCCGGAGGGGGCCACCGTGCTCCCCAACGAACACGGGACGGCCCCCGGGCTTTACCTGCCGGGATCCGAGTCAGCTCCGCACCTCTTTTTGCTCCCGGGCCCGCCGCGCGAACTGCACCCGATGTTCGAGGCCTCGGCGCTCCCGATTCTGCGCAGGATCTCCGGCAGGCTCCCCGCGCGCGAGTGCCGGGTTTATAAGATTGTCGGCCTCGGTGAGAGCGCGGTCGAGGAGATGGTCGGGTTCGGGCTTTCTCAGCGGGCGGATCTCGAGGTCGGCTACTGCGCCAGGCCGAACGAGGTTGACCTGCGGATCATCGGGGCAAAGGAATCGCTCGACGAGGTCGAGCCCGCCATTTTGAAATCTGTGGGAAGCTGCCTGGTCTCGAGCCGGGGCGAAATGCTCGAACAGTGGGTCGTCGCGCACCTGAGGGAGTCCGGGCAAACCCTCTCGCTGGCCGAGTCCTGCACGGGCGGACTGCTCGCCCACCGGATTACGAACGTCCCGGGGTCCTCGGAGGTTTTCCTGCGCGGTTACGTCACGTATTCCAACGCGGCAAAGATCTCGGATCTCGGGGTTGCCGAGGAGCTTTTCTCTGGCCACGGGGCGGTGAGTGAAGCGGTTGCGCGCGCAATGGCGGAGGGATGCCTTGCGCGCTCGCAAAGCGATTTTGCGATTGCTTTGACCGGAGTCGCCGGGCCGGGGGGCGGGACCGCTGAGAAGCCGGTCGGCACGGTTTTTGTGGCCTTGGCCAGCCGCGGGATCGACACGCTCTGCGTGCGCCACCGCTTCGCGCGCGACCGGGAGACGTTCAAGCAGCTCGCCACGCAGGCCGGCCTCGACATGCTCCGCCGCGAAATCCTGCGGGTCAGCTGAAGAGCAGGATCAAAAGCTGGGCGCAGAGGATGCGCAGAAGCATCGTGAGCGGGTACACGGAAGCGTAGGAGAGCGAGGGAGCGTCGCTTTTGACCATCGCATTCGCAAAAGCCAGCGCCGGGGGGTCGGTCATGCTTCCCGCGATGATCCCGCTCAGGGCGACATAGTTCATCTTTAAGAGCAGACGTGCCAGAATCCCGACCACCAGGATCGGGATGAGTGTGATGCAGAATCCTCCGGCCAGCCAGGCAAGGCCCTCCGGGCTCAGCAGGGTCGGAATAAATTTTGATCCGGCCTTGAGTCCGACGCAGGCCAGGAAGAGGACGATCCCCATCTCGCGCAGGGCGAGGTTGGCGCCGGCCGGCATGTACCAGACGACCCTGCCGATCTGTCCGATCCGGCTCAGGAGGATGGCAAGCACGAGCGGCCCGCCCGCCAGCCCGAGGCGCACCGGCACCGGAAGCCCGGGGATCGTAAACGGGACGAGACCGGCCGCGACGCCCAGGGCGATGCCGACAAAAACCGGCAGAAAGTTTGTGTGGCCAAGGTCCTTCGGCGAATTTCCCAGCAGCTTCGCGGCCTGGTCGAGGCCCTGCCGGTCGCCGACGACCTGGAGGGCGTCGCCAAATTGGAGCCGGATATCCGGGTCTGCCGCCATCTCCAGCTCGCCTCGCTGGATGCGGGTGACGACGACATTGTATGTCGTGTGGAGGGCGAGCTGGCGGAGGGATTTTCCGAGCGGGGACTTGTGCGTGACGATGATCTTTTGAAAAAAAACATGGGATGATGAGTCCAGGAGGTTGAGCTCCGAGCGGGTTCCGACGATCCGCTGAAAGCTGTCGAGCGCCTCGACCGTTCCGACGGCGAGGATCGTATCCCCCACGTGGAGGATTTCGTCCGGGGCGGCAACCTGCACGTCTGCGCTTCCGGCGCGCTGAAAGCGGGAGATCGTGATCCCGGTTTCGCGCTGCCCTGGGATCGCAGCGACCGCGAGGCCATCGAGGTTGGCATTGTTGATGGTCAGGTTGCGGCGCTTCAGCGGCGGCGTCGCGCCGCGCCGCTCGCTTTCAAATGCCGCCAGCTCGCCGGCCGGATCGATCCGGAAGAGGGCGCGGAGGATGACGATGCAGATGATGATTCCCAGGACGCCGCCCGGGTAGGCGACGGCGTAGGCGAGGGAGGGCAGAGCCTTGATCTCCGCATCGACTCCCGGCACGATGGCCAGGGCCTGCTGGGCGGCCCCCAGCGAGGGGGTGTTGGTGGTGGCCCCCGAGAAGAGGCCTGCCGCAGCAAACGGGTTGATGCCCAAAATCCAGGCGACCGCGACCGTGAGCGCCGCCCCGCCGAGCACGATGGTCGCCGCACAGATATTCGCCGGAAGGCCCTGCTTTTTCAGGGAGGCAAAAAATCCGGGCCCAATCTGGAGCCCGATCGTGAAGACAAAAAGGATGAGCCCGAACTCCCGCACAAACTCCAGGACCTCCTGGTTGATGTGCCAGCCGATATGCCCGAAAAAGAGGCCGGCAAAAAGAACCCCGGTGATCCCGAGGCCGACCCCGCGAAACTTGATCGCGGACAGCGACAGGCCGGCGATCGAGATGATGGACAGCACCAGAACTGCCTGGGCCACTTCATTGGTGCCGGTAAATTGCGTGAGAAACCCCATAAATTGCGGGCGAGTCTCCAGAATGAAAGGGGGAGGATCAATAACATTCGAATCCGACCGGGGGCATCTCGGAAAGTTGCCCTTCTGACAGGCGGAGGACTTCCGGGTTCGGAGTTCCGCCTTCAGGCGGCGGGCGAGTGAGGCGGCTGCCCAAAATGCACCGCCTAAAGGCGGAACTCCAAACAAGGCACCTTAAGGCGAAGCTCATTTTAGCAACTTTCTTAGATGAGCCCAATCCGATTCGCCGCGACGCGTACCAGTTGCAAACTCGCTGCGAACCGGGCATGGTGGCAGTTCAATGGAGGAGCGAATGTTTACAAAATCACTGGGGAAGCTTTGTCTGGCGTCGGCCTGGCTGCTGTTTGCCTGCCTCGTTCTGGCGGGATGCGCGATGGAAACCTTCGCCCCAGAAACGGCGCCCGAATACGTGATCATCCGGGACTTTTCGGCATTTTACCGGCTGGGTCCGCAGCAGGGCCGCGGGCCGGACGCCTCGCTGCGCACGGGAATCCGGGTGAAGCTGCTGCGGCGCGAGATGGGGTACAGCCTCGTGCAACTCGAGGACCTGCGGACCGGCTACATGGCAAACGAAAATATGACCGTTGCCCCGCCTCGGCCGCCCGAGGAGAAGCTCCGGGAATCCTCTCCGGAGGCCGCCGGCACCGGGCGCAAGCGCGGGGGGCGCTCGCAGGCGGAGAACAGTCCGATTTACTCGGGCCCGCAGATCAACGACACCCCGCTGCCGGACCCGAACGTGCCGCCGCCGGATCTGAACGTCGAGCCGGAGATCATGCCGGACACGATTTCCGTTCCTGCCTCCAAGCCAGCCGGGACGCCGAAATTCCGCTACTGATCGAGCCAGCCGGCGGCCTCCCGATCCGGGCCGTCTTTCCGCCAATGATTCCCATATGTCATCTATTCCATCCTTAATCTCCGCGCAGGAACTTTGCCTGGCCTACGGGCTTCAGAAGCTTCTTGACGGGGTTTCGCTGGCGGTCGCTCCCGGCGAAAAAGTCGGCCTGGTCGGGCGCAACGGCTGCGGCAAGACGAGTCTTTTTAAGATCCTGGCCGGCGACGGGGAGGCGGATGCCGGCGAGGTTTCCCGCCGCCGCGGGCTGCGTGTCGGGTATCTCCCGCAGGAGTTCGAGCTCGACGGAACAAAGACGGTTTTGGAAAACATCGAGGCGGGCGCGGCCGACCTCGTGAGCTGGATGAGCCGGTATGAAAACGGGGAGGGGAGCGACGCCGAGCTCTCCGACCTGCTCGACCTGATCAACCATGCGGATGGGTGGAACCTGCACACGCGGATCAAAGCTGAGGCGGGGGCGCTGGCGGTGCCGCCGCTCGACGCGCTCGTCGGCCCGCTCTCGGGCGGCGAAAAGCGCCGGGTCGCGCTCTGCCGAGCGCTGGCCTCGCAGCCGGACCTCCTCCTCCTCGACGAGCCGACAAACCACCTGGACTCCGAGTCGATCCGCTGGCTGGAGGAATTTCTGCGCGGGTTTCCCGGTGCGCTCGTGTTCGTCACGCACGACCGGTATTTTCTGGAGACGATTGCCACGAGGATCATCGAGCTGGCCGACGGCCGCGCGTTTTCCCATCCGGGCAACTACACCGCCTTTCTCGAATCCAAGGCCCTGCGCCGGCAGATCGCCGAGCAGTCGGAGCGCCGACGGCAGCGGTTCATCCGCGCGGAGCTCGAGTTCGTCCGGGCCGGGGTCCGAGCGCAGCGGTCAAAGTCGAAGCACCGGCTGGATTCGTTTTATGAGGTGGCGGGCATGGAGGCGCCGCCCGAGGAGCGCGAGATGGACCTCCTCATCCCGCCGGCTCCGGAAATCGGCAACACGGCGGTCGAGCTTGTGGGTGCCGGCATGCGGGCCGGTGGCGATGGGCGGTGGCTGTTCCGAAACCTGAACCTCACTCTGCGGCCGGGCCAGTGCACCGGGATCGTCGGCCGCAACGGGGTGGGGAAGACGACGCTGCTGCGGGTCTGCCTCGGCGAGCTCCCCGTGCAGGACGGCACCGCCACGATCGGGAAGCGGGTTGTTTTCAACTACATCGACCAGTCCCGGATGCGGCTGGAGGGCAAGGGCACGGTCATGGAGGAAGTTTCGGATTCGGGCGAGATGGTTCGCTTCGGCGAGCAGACCCTCACCGCGCGCTCGTACCTGCGCCGGTTTCTCTTCGAGGACGCGAGGGTCACCGAGCGCGTGGACAAGCTGTCCGGCGGCGAGCGGGCGCGCCTCCTGCTCGCAAAAGTCCTCTGCCGCGGCGGGAACCTCATCGTTCTCGATGAGCCGACGAACGACCTCGACCTCCCCAGCCTGCGGATGCTCGAGGAGGCGCTCGCCGACTTCGACGGGACCGTGCTGGTCGTCAGCCACGACCGGTATTTTCTCGACCGCATCTGCGACCAGATCGTCGCGTTCGAAGACGGCGGGGTTTTTGTCCAGCCCGGCAATTTCTCCTATTACCTTGAAAAGAAAGCCGAGCGCGACCGGATGGCTCAAGCCGCGTTCCGCCCGGCCTCGGCAGCGCGTCCGTCCGCCCCTCCGCCCAAGCCCGCAGCCAAGCGGCTGAGCTTCGGCGAGCAGCGCGAGCTCGACGGCATGGAGCAGGGGATCCTGGATGCCGAGGCCGACGTGACCAGCTGGGAGGAAAAGCTCAACGACCCTGCATTTTATGCGGCGCGCGCCAGCGAGGCCCCTGCGGCGGTCAAAAGCCTGGAGGCGGCGAAATCGCATGTCGCCAGGCTCTATGCTCGCTGGGAAGAATTGGCAGCAAGAGTTTGAACATTCGCATCCGGGCGATGTCTCACCTCGTAACCAAAGTTATGAAAAACTACTACCAGAAGATCAACCGGAGCAAATATTCCCTCGGCGACCTGGTTTCGATTGTCGGGTCCTGCGCGCGCGATAGCAAGGAGACGCTCGCCGCCCTCGTCGACCTCTTCGAGAGTGGACGTGTCCTAGTCAACACCCACGGGCAGCTCAAGCGCGTGAAAGTCGCAGTCGCAAGACACTAGCCCGGGCTGCGGGCAAAACAGATTTTAATCCCCCGGCCGGTTTGTCCTCAGATAAACCGGCCGGGGGATTTTTTATTTGCCGAGCAAGCTTGATGGCGGCCGTTCGCTCGGCTTCCATGGGTCCAAGTGAGTGTGATCCGCTGCGAACGCCTGACGTGCGAACGGCCAAACTGGAATTCCAAGGGACCCGGAAGGATTTGGGGGTTTTCCTCGGATTTTGACTCCGGCGAATTTGTCGGGTTCTGCGGGCCTGACGGCTGCGGGAAGGGGCTTCTCCTCAACGTGATCGGGATGCTGGAGAAAGCGGATTCCGGGCGACTGGTTCTTCTGGATCACGATGCGGCCGCATTCTCCGGCGAGGATGCCGCGACGTTTCGCAACGAGGCCTGCGGGTTTCTTTTCGGGCACCCGTACCTGCTGCCCTCGTTCACCGTGGCGGAGAATGTCGCCATGCCGCTTTTCCGGATCTGCGGGGGCGAGGCGCGCGAGGCCCGCGAGCGTACCCGACAGGTCCTCGAATTCGCCGGGATCGGACACCTTGAAACCGCCCGTGCAGGGAATCTGGATTCTTCCTTCCGCTGGCGCGCCGCCTTTGCACGGGCGCTGGTCCACGAGCCCCGGGTTTTGATCGCCATCTCCCCGCCGGATCCCGGGCTTCTGCCCCTCGCCAAGCTGGCCGCTCAGGAATCCGGAGTCACCGTCCTCTGGTCGGGCGAGCGTGAATGTTTGCTGCCATTCGCCGACCGGGTGATCGCGCTCGAAAACGGCCGGGCTTTGCACCCATGATCGCGCTTGCCCCCGCCTCGTCCGCCCGCTCGTCGCACCTGGCATTTGCCCTTCTCTGCCTCCCGGCGCAGCGCCGCAGGGATGCCCTCATCTTTTTCCGCTTCTGCCGCGCCGTGGATGACATTGCGGACGAGGGCGAAGCTCCGGCATCCGAGCGCGAAAGGGAGCTTGACGCATGGCATCAAGCGATTGGCAGCGGTGGGCTTCCGGACGAGCTTGAGGACGTCGTGACGCGAAATGCCATCGACCGACCGCTCCTCGCCGAGATCGTCCGGGGCTGCGCCCAGGATGTCGGGCCGGTTCGCTTCCAGACGTTCGAGGAACTCGAGCGCTACTGCTGGCGAGTGGCCTGCGCGGTCGGGCTGGTCTCGATCCGGATCTTTGGCTGCCGCGATCCGCACAGCGCGGCCTACGCCGAGCACCTCGGCTACGCGCTCCAGCTCACCAATATCCTTCGCGATGTCGGCGAGGATGCCCGGCTCGGAAGGATCTACCTTCCCTCTGCGGAAATGGCACGCTTTCAGGTCGGCGAGAGCGAGATATTCGGCCGGTCTCCGGGCCCCGGATTTGTGCCGCTCCTGCGTTCGGTCGCCGGCTTCGCGCGGAGCCGGTTCGAGGCGGCAACCCCGCCCGCCCCGGACCGCCGGGCGCTGCTCCCCTCGGAAATCATGCGCTCGCTTTACCTCCAAATCCTCACCCGCCTGGAGGCCGAAGACTTCCCGGTTTTCGAACGCCGCATCCGGCTCGGCAGGGCAGAGAAGATCGCGCTCGCATTCAGGACAATCTTCTGGAGGTAGATCGGGAGGTCTCTGCCCGCCGCCTCACTGCTGGCCCGCACATCTCACACTCCGGCTTGGGAAGCCGCAGGGTGTAGCGGCGGTGATCGTCGCTCGCCAACTCAACCCGAATCCTGATTTTGCCGGCGAATAAAGCCAATGATCGCTAATGAAATGAGGAGGAGAGGAAGAGGTGACCCGGAAAAGGCAGACGGCCGTCTCCTGCTGGAAGTGCTTCCCCTTTCCAGGGATTCGCATGATTTTCGGGCTCAAGTGGCCCCGTTCCAAATCGAAGGGGATGTTGCGCGAAGGCTGGCACCTGATACGTTCTGCTCACATGAAAACCGTGCTGCGATTCCTCGTTGGGCTGTTGATTCTTTCTAGCGTCCGCGCCGACGAGGCGGCGGAGGCGATCCTGCGCGCGGCGCGGGTCAACCCGCTGGGCAAACCGCTTGTCCTGGATGCCCGGCTGCGTGCCGGCGAACAAAAAGTCCCGTTCCAGATCGCGGTCAACGACGGGAAAATCTCGTATGTTTTTTCGAATCCGTCTCAGGAAATTCTTCTCGGTTTCGGCGAGGACGCGTCGACGCTGGAGGAGCGCCGCGGCGGGAAGGCCCAGCCGGTGTCGCCTGCGCGCTTTGACGATTCCGTCCGGGGCGGTCTCTTAACCTACGAGGACCTGGCACTCCGGTTTCTGTATTGGAAAAATCCAAAGCTGCTCGGCGAGGAGAAGGTGAGCGGGCGCACCGCATTTAAAATCGAGATCCCCGCCCCGCCGACCGCCAGCGAATATGGTGTCGTGCGGGTCTGGGTGGATAAGGCGCAGGGCGCACTTTTGCGGATTGAAGGCTACGATCGCGAGGGGAGGCTGAGCAAGGTTTTTGTCGTCAACTCCGTTCAGGAGATCGACGGGCAGGGGATGCTGAAGCAGATGCGCGTCGAACGGATCGATCCCGCCACCCGCAAGGTCGCCCTGCGCACGTATTTGGAAATCTTAGGAAAGGCTTCCCCCTGAGTGGGGATTCAGCCGCCTCCCCACACCGGGCTCGGATAATCTCCTGCGACGCTGAGCGCCGAAAGGGCGGCAACGACCCCGGGGCGATCCTCGCGATACGTTACCCCGAACCATGGGCTTTCCACCGGCAGGACCTGCACGCTTGCCTGACCCTGAGCGATCAGGTCGGCGACGGCGTCGGGGATGTAGAACTCGGATTTTTCCTCGTTCACGTGCCGCTGGAGAAACCCGCTAAACAGGCTCTCGAGGCCGCTGAAGAGCGCCGGCGTGAAGCCCCAGCAATTCAGCGAGACCCGCTCGTCCCCAGCAAAGGATTTTCCGGTCAGCTCATCGGCGATGACGCCGCTGGAATTCCGGATGCGCGTGAATTCCTTCACGCCGGCGAGGTGGCCGTCCGGGGCAACCTCACAGACTCCGCGCGAGACATGCCCGCTCGGGGAGAGCGTGGTTTCGAGCCGGTAGCCGGCCATGCAGAACCGGGTGCTGAGCGCGCCCTGCGCGCAGAGAAATTCGTGGACCCCGGCGATCGCCGCCCGCCCGTAAAAGTCATCCGCATTGATTGCGAGAAACGGGGTGTCCACGGCGGCGCGGGCGCACCAGATCGCATGCCCGGTGCCCCAAGGCTTGGCGCGGTTGTCCGGCACGGTCATCCCGTCGGGCAGGTCGTTGAGCTCCTGAAAAACGTATCCGACCTCGATGCGATCCTCAAACCGGCTGCCGATCTTCTCGCGAAAGTCCTCTTCAAAATCCCTGCGGATGACAAAGACGACGCGCGCATAGCCCGAGCGGATGGCATCGTAAACCGAGTAGTCGAGCAGGGTTTCCCCGTTGGGGCCGACCGGATCCATCTGCTTAAGGCCGCCGTAGCGGCTGCCCATACCGGCGGCGAGAACTAAGAGGGTGGTATCCATGGTTTCGTGGTTAAGCGGGGCGCGGGCTGTGAGCGGCTTCGGCCAGCGGGCGGACAAAGGCGGCGACCTGATCGTCCAGGTCGGGAAGGTCTCCGATCGCGGCGATCTTCCGGACGATCGCGCTGCCCACCACGACGGCATCCGAGAGGTGGGCGACGTCCCGGGCCTGCGCGGGGGTCGAGATTCCAAAGCCGACGGCGATCGGGAGGGGCGAGTGGCGACGAATCTCCGCCACCTGCGCAGCGATCGTGTCCGAAACGCTGGCCTGCTCGCCGGTCACTCCCTCGCGGGAGACATAATAGATGAACCCCTCGGCCGAGCGGGCAATGAGGGCCATGCGGTCGGGGGGGGTCGTGGGAGCGATCAGGCGGATCGCCTGGAGCCCGGCGCTGCGGCTCAGCTCGGCATTGCGTGCCGCCTCGTCCGGGGGAAGGTCAAGGATCAGCACCCCGTCGGCTCCCGCGGAGGAGGCGTCGCCAAGAAACCGCTCGTACCCGTAAACGTAAATCGGATTCAGGTAGGTGAAGAGCACGATCGGAATTTCGGAGGATTGTCGGATCAGGCGGATGATTTCGAGCACGCCGGCGACGTTCGTGCCTGCGGCGATCGCGCGGCCAGCGGCGGCCTGGATCGTGGCTCCATCTGCCAGCGGATCGGAGAAGGGGACGCCGAGCTCAAGGATGTCAACCCCGGCGCGCTCCAGAGCCAGCGCCAGGCCGGGAGTGCGTTCGGGGGAGGGATCGCCGACCGTGATGTAGGCGATGAACCCCGACCGGCCGCGTTCCCGCAGCTCGTGAAATTTGGAATCGATCCGATTTGGCATGCCATGGGAATACATGCCGGGGGGCGGGTGTGCCAAGCCTGTAGCGTCGCTCTATGAGCGTCGATGCCTGCTGGTTGTACTGGCGAGCACAGACCGCCGCTACATCCCGCAGCGTCCCGAACTGGACCGAGAGATATGCCGGCTAAGCCGCCGGACCCTCAGAGCTTCGGGTTGCCCGTCTTCAAATCGGCAAGCTTTGTGCTGAGGAACAGCACGAGCGCGCCCGCAAGAAACGCGATCGGGAGCGACCAGAGGGCGCGGCCAAAAAGGGCGTCCTCCGAGAGGGTGGGGGAGGACTCGCGGAGGGTGGCGGTTACGGCTGCAAACCCCAGTCCGGCCACCCCGTACCCGAGGTTGATCGCCATGCCCCGGAAGCTCAGAACCGTTGCGCGCAGCCCGGATTCGGTCCAGGCATTCAGATAGTTGGAGAGGAAGTATTGGAGAAGCGGCATGGAGAGCCCGATCGGCAGGACGACCCAGACTCCCCACAGCGGGGTCGCGAACCCGAGCCCGACGAGGCCGACAAAGATGAGCGTCCCAACCAGGACGAAGACAGTGCCGACAGAGAACGTTGCCGCTGCGCGCTTGGCGAGCGAAGCGGCGACAAATCCGAGGACGGCATACGAGGATCCCAGGAATCCGTTCACAAATTCCGGGAGCTCGATGAGGCGGTAGTAGTTTGAGGCAAAGGTGAGAAAGAGCCTGACCATGCTATCGAAGAGGACGGCGCAGAGCAGAAGAAGGCGGATGCGCCGGTCGGAAAAGACGAAGCGCGCGCCGGCCACGATATTTGCCCAGGCTCCGCGCATGGCATGAGAGGTTCCGCCGCCGGCACGATGCGCGAGCGGTTCGCGCATCAGGAGGGCGCAGGCGAGCGCAGGCAGAGACATGCCGAGCGTCAGGTAAACCGGCCATCGGGTCGTGGTGCCGGCAGAGAGTCCGGGATGGCCGGAGATGGTGGCCACGGCATTCCAATCGAAGACGGCCGCGCCGAGGAGCATGGCAACGAAGAAGGCCCCCGACGACCAGCGCATCAGAGTTGACAGAACCTCCCTCCACCTCTCTTCGCGGTGTTCCTCCGGGAGCGAATCGTAGGCCAGGGCTTCATCCGCCCCGCTGGCACATGCCTCGGCGAGGCCGCTCAAAATCCGGTTGAGGATGAGAAGCGGGAACAGCCAAGGCCCGGTGGGGGCAAACGAAAACACGGCCATCTCAACAACCATGAGCGCCGCCGCGCTGACGACCATCGCCTTGCGCCCGATGAGATCCGCAAGCGCTCCCGACGGGATCTCCAGAAGCAGGATGGTCGCGGCCCAGACCGCGTTGAGCATCGCGTACTCCTCGAGCGTGAGGCCGAGGTCGAGAAAGAGGACGCCGAGGACCGGGTAGTAAAACCGGGTGTTAAAAAACACGCGGAACGCGATGAAAAGCGGGATGTTCCGGCTCATGCCCCGGCCTCCAATTGCTGGAGGACCTGCCGGAACGGGATCCCTTCGAGAAGCCCGAACGCGTCATGCCTTGTGAGCCGGTCGCGGGTGGCCGCCGGGCTGGAGAGGCCGCAGAGAAACCTGGCCAGCGGCCGGTTCCCGCGCAGGGCCGCATGCTTCTCTGTCCGCAGGTGGCGGATGGCCTGCAGCTCGGCGAGTGAGATCTCTCGCGGCTCGGCCTGCGGCAGCTGCGTTGCGGAGACCCCGAGGCATCGCCCGCAGTGGCCGCAGGGACCGGGGAGCTCCTCGCCGAAATACCCGACCAGTTCCTGCGTCGAGCAGCGCGGGGATTCCGCAAACGCAACGACCCCGTCCAGGCGGGCAAGATCAGACTTTTCGCGATCGGAGAAGATGCCGAACAGCCAGGTCGCGATCTCGTGCGGGCTGCGGTCGCCCGCATTGGGAAGGCGGCGAAACCGGTGCCGCAGTCCGGATGGCTTGAGCTCGATGTCGCCGGATTCCTCCAAATACCGCAGCGCCTTGATGATCCGGTCCGGCGGCTCGCCGGTCGCCTCCGAAACCGATGCCAGGTTCAGCGTGAGCCAGCGGGACCCGCGCTTCCCGGCAGCAAAAACACTCTTTAAAAACATTTGCCTCGCGGGCGAATGGCCGGCGACCACGCGAGCCTCCGGGTGCTGGAACGCGACGAGGAACGTCGCGTAAAAGCTTCCCGCAGGCTCGAGGATTTTCTCTTTTTCGAGGTAGGTGATGATGGTTTCGAGGACGAGCGGCCGGACGTCCGTCGTGCGCGAAAGGTCGTAGCGGCTGATGTCGAACTCCTGCCCCTGGCGGAGCAGATGGTCGACGAGGTGGCGGAGCGCCTGCTCCTCCGGCGTGTCGCCCAGCGTGAAATTCTGGAGGACAACAAGATCCTCCGCGCTTGGGAGCATCTCGCAGTGTGCGGGGGCTCCGTCGCGTCCGGCGCGGCCGATCTCCTGCTGGTAGTTCTCCAGCGTCTTCGGAAGGTTGAAGTGGTAGACCGCCCGGATGTTGGCCTTGTCGATCCCCATGCCGAACGCGATGGTCGCGACCATCACATCGCAGCGGCCGGACATGAAGTCATCCTGCGCGGAGGAGCGGACGTCATCCGCAAGGCCGGCATGGTAGGCGCGCGCGCGGATTCCGGCGCGAACGAGATGCCCGGCCGCGCTCTCCGACGTCTGCTGCAGGGTGACGTACACGATGGCCGGAAACCGTTTGGCCGAGGTCAGCTTTGCCGTCAGGTCGCCGAGCCGCCGGCCGGCCTCGACCGGCGAGATGTGGATGGACAAATTCGGCCGGTGGAACGACGTCTGCACGCGGTCGGACTTTTTGATCCGGAATGCCCGGCAGATATCGTCCGCCACCTTCGGCGTCGCGGTCGCGGTGAGGGCGAGCACTCGCGGGATGCGAAGCTTTTTGGCGAGGGCGGCCAGGCGCAAGTATTCGGGCCGGAAGTTATGCCCCCACTCGGAGATGCAGTGGGCCTCGTCGATCGCCAGCAGCGCGATCTTCGTGCGCCGGATCCTGGCCATGAACGCCTCGCTCACAAATCGCTCCGGAGCCACGTAGAGCAGGCGCAGCCCACCAGACGAAATGTTTTCGAAGACCTGGAAGACGTCGTTTGCTGAGAGCGTCGAGTCCAGGCGTGCGGCGGCGATTCCCTTTCTTTGGAGGGCATCGACCTGGTCCTTCATGAGGGCGATGAGAGGCGAGACGACCAGCGTGAGGCCGTCGAGCAGGATCGCCGGGAGCTGGTAGCACAGCGACTTTCCCCCTCCGGTCGGAAAGATCGCCAGCGACGACCGGGCGTCCATGAGAGCCCGAACGACCTGCTCCTGGCCGGGGCGGAATTCCGAGTGCCCGAACTGCCGGCTAAGGACGGCGGAAAAATCCAAGGGATCCAATCCGGGCAGGGGGCAAGAACCTACTTATTGAACGGGTAGTGGTGCCAGCTATGGCCGCTTTTCGCAAGCAGTTCGTCCGAGGCTTCTGGCCCCCAGGTGCCCGAGGCGTAGTTCGGGAAATCCCTCGCCGGGAGCGCCTGCCACACGTCGAGAATCGGGTTCACGATCCGCCACGACGCATCGACGCTGTCGTAGCGGTGGAAAAGCGTGGTCTCGCCGATCATGCAGTCGTAGAGAAGCGTCTCGTAGCCTGTCGCGGCCATGCCCTCGCCGAAGTCGCTGTACGAAAAGTCGAGCGGCACGTTGACGAGGTTGATGTGAGGGCCGGGGAGCTTCGCCCGGATGTCGAGCGTGATGCCCTCGTCCGGCTGGACGTGCAGGACCAGCCGGTTCGGCTTGCTGTCGGTCTGGACGTCCTTCCCGAAGAGGAGGAGCGGGGCGCGGCGGAACCCGATGACGACCTGCGTCGTGTGCGTTTCAAGCCGCTTGCCCGACCGGATGAAAAACGGAACCTCCGCCCAGCGCCAGTTCTCAACGAAAAGCTTCATGGCGACAAACGTCTCGGTGTTCGACTTCGGATTCACATCCGGCTCGGATCGGTAGGCTGAGACACGCTTCCCGCCGATCGTGCCGGCGGCGTACTGGCCGCGCACCGTATTCGAGATGACCTCCTCCGGGTCCATCGGGCGGATGGCCTCGAGGACCTTCACCTTTTCGTTGCGGACGCTGTCGCCGGAGATCGAGCTCGGGGGCTCCATCGCGATGAGGGAGAGAACCGAGAGGATATGGTTTTGAACCATGTCGCGGAGCACGCCGGAGTGGTCGTAGTAGCCGCCGCGCAGCTCGACGCCCAGCTCTTCAGCGACCGTGATCTGCACATAGTCGATGTAGCGACGGTTCCAGATCGGCTCGAAAATCGAGTTGCCAAACCGGAAGACCATGATGTTTTGGACCGTCTCCTTCCCGAGGTAGTGGTCGATCCGGTAGATCTGGGATTCCTCGAGGTTGCGGCTGATGTTTTCGTTCAGGTCGCGCGCGCTCGCCAGGTCGCGGCCGAACGGCTTTTCGATGATGACCCGCCGCCAGCTGTCCGCAGTCTGCGCCGTGAGCCCGGCCGCGCCGAGCTGGTCAACCACCTTCGAAAAAAATGTCGGCGAGACGGCGAGGTAGAAGAGCACGTTGCCCGGAAGGTTCCACGCCGCCTGAACTTCCTGGATCCGGCCGCCCAGCTTTTTAAACGTCTCGACGTTGTTGAAGTCGCCGGCGAGATAGTACATCCGCTTGTTGAAATCCGCCCACTCGGCGTCGTCTACATCGCGGGTGGCAAACTGCTTGATGTCCTCGGTCGCCTTCGCCCGGTACGCGGCGTCGTCGCTCTCGGTCACCGCCACGCCGATCACCGCAAAATTTTCCGGCAGGAGGCGGAGGACCTTGAGGTTGTAGAGGGCGGGCAGGAGCTTGCGCTTGGTGAGATCTCCGGAGGCTCCGAAAATGACGATGGTGCAGGCGTCGCCTGGACAGTTGTGACCGGTCAAGGGCTGTTCGGACATAGTGAGCGCAAGCTAGGCACGAATTTGACGCAGCGCAAGCCTTACGTCCGGCCGAAAGCGGACTTTCTATTCCCGGCCGCGGAGGGCGGTGGGGACGAAGACATGCGCCATGCCGGCGGCCTCCGCTGCGGCGATGCCGGTCGGGCTGTCCTCGAAGACGACGCAGTCGTGAGGCGGGATGCCAAGACGCTTGGCCGCTTCCAGAAACGGGTCCGGGGCCGGCTTCCCGTTTTTGTAATCCTCCGCGCAGACAACCGTATCGAAGAGGTACGTGATCCCGAGGGCGTCGAGCGTGGCATCAACCAGCTCGTGGTGCCCGCCCGAGGCGATCGCCATCGGGGCGGTGCCGTGGATGCTTTTGGCAAAGGCCAGGACCGGCTCGACCGGAGCCACCTGCGAGACCGTCTTCAGGTAGTAGCTCTCCTTTTTCGCGATGGTCCTTTCGACATCGAGGTTCAGCCCGTACATCGCGTTGAGCTGATCGACGATGACGTTTGTCGGCTTGCCTCCCCACGAATAAAAAAGATCCTCGGGAAAGGTGCCGCCAAAATCTGCCATCGCCTGCGCCCAGGCGATGTAATGGAGCGGCATCGTGTCGGCGATCGTGCCGTCGCAGTCGAAGATGTAGCCGCCAAACCGGCGGGTCGGAAAAGCGATGTCCATCAAGAGTTCCTAGCGGATGTCCAGAAGCTCGACGTCAAAGATTAGCGTCTCGTCCGGCCCGATCGCTCCGCCCGCCCCGCGCGAGCCATAGGCCAGCTGGGAGGGGATGAAGAGGCGGATCTTCCCGCCCTCCTTCACGAGCTGCAGGCCTTCCGTCCAGCCCGGGATCACCCGGTTCAGAGGGAACTCGATCGGCTCGTTCCTCTTGTAGGAGCTGTCAAATTCGGTGCCGTCCAGGAGGGTCCCGCGGTAGTTGACCTTGACGGTGTCCGTCGCTGCGGGGGTCTTGCCCTTGCCGGGTTCGAGCAGGATGTATTGGAGACCGCTTGCGGTCTGCTGGACGCCGGGTTTCGTAGCATTTTCAGCAAGGAAGGCCTTGCCCTTTTCGAGTGCAGTTTGTGCCATGGTGGTTTGTAGGAAAGCTGTAAGACAAAGAAGGATGGTGGCGGCGCGCATCCCGGTAACGTAGGAGGGATGTCGGGAATTGCCAGCGGAAAGGTTTGGACGGCCTCAGCTAAATTTCCGTTCAAGCTCCGGGAACGACCACTGGATCATCGTGGGGTTCCCGAGCGGGCTGGCATACGGGAGCTCGCAGCGGAGGAGCTCGCGGAGGAGCTGCCGGGCCCGGGCGGGATCGTAGGCGAAAGGCCGTGCCGCCGCGAGGCTTGAAACCGAGCGGATCAGGGCGTCGAGCACGAGCGGACGGCTGCCGAGCAGACCGGAGGCCCGGAGCGACTCGCACACCTCGAGCAGGGCGGCTCCCGGCGTGGTGTCGGTGAGGCTCGCGGGCAGGCCTTCGATCTTGAAGGCATTCCCGCCAAACGGCTCGAGGAGAAACCCTGCCAGCCGAAGGGGCTCCAGATTTTCAGAAATCCAGACGACATCTTTTGGAGGGAGCTCCACGACCTCCGGCATGAGGAGCCGCTGCGAGGACGCGGTGCCGGATTCCGTCTCCCGCTTCAGCTGCTCAAAGAGGATCCTTTCCGCCGCCTTCCTCACGTCGAGAAGAACGAGGCCCTCCCTGCTGCGAAAGAGAAGCCAGCGATCCTCAAGTCCGCCGATAACAGCGAAGGCCTCGCTCGGGTCCACGGGGACCCAGTCGTCCTGAAGGGGGGGGGGAAATGCTGAAGCGTTGAGGGGAGGAGGGGATGAAGCGTTGAGGGGAGGAGGGGATGAAGCGTTGAGGGGAGGAGGGGATGAAGCGTTGAGGGGAGGAGGGGTTGAAGCGTTGAGGGGAGGAGGGGTTGAAGCGTTGAGGGGAGGAGGGGTTGAAGCGTTGAGGGGAGGAGGAGAGAAGGACGGCGGGCGGTTGAGACTCTCGATCCCATTGCGGGCGGCGACGAAGACGGCCTGCCGGAGAAGGTCCGGACGGTGGAGGCGGATCTCCTTTTTTGCCGGATGCACATTACAATCAAACGCGAGCGGATCCATCGCGAGGCAGAGGATGGCGAGCGGGTGGCGGCCTTTTGGCAGCGCCTCGGAGTACGCTTCCCGCAGCGGCTGGTAGATCGCGGGGCAATGCACCACGCGCCCGTTGAGGATGATGAACTGCTGGTCGCGGTCCGGGCGGCCCTCGCCCGGCCGTGCGAGGAATCCGGAAATCGTGATCCCGTTTTCTTCTGTCCTGGGAATAGGGAACAGGCGGCGCAGAAAATCCGGCCCGAAAAGGTCGAGGAGCCGGACGCCGAGGTCGGACGTCGCGGCGGTCTGCCAGATCCGCCGTCCTTCCCGGCTGAGCGACATGGCGACATCCGGGTGGGCGATCGCGAGGGAGACCATCTGCTGGACGATGTGGGCGGCCTCGGTCTCGTCGCCCCGCAGGAATTTCCGGCGGGCTGGCAGGTTAAAAAACAGCGAGCGCACCTCGATCGATGTTCCGGGGGCCTCGCCGCAGTCCGAGACCGATTCGATCTTCCCTCCGGCGATGACAATTTCTGTGCCGCTGGCTGCTCCTGCCGGGCGGGTCACCATCCGGAACCTGGAGACGCTGGCAATGCTCGGCACCGCCTCCCCGCGGAACCCCATCGTCGCCACGCGGGAGAGGTCGTCAGCGGAGCGGATTTTGCTCGTGGCATGGCGCTCCAGCGACAGGAGGGCGTCCTCGCGGTCCATGCCGCAGCCGTCATCCGCCACGCGGATCAGGTGGGCTCCTCCGCGGGCGAACTCGACGGTGATCCGCCGGGCGCCGGCATCGAGGCTGTTTTCGACCAGCTCCTTGACGACCGAAGCCGGTCGCTCGACGACTTCCCCCGCCGCAACCTGGCTGGCAACCTCATCCGGCAGCAAACGAATCTTTCCCATGCATTTGACTTCGCACGGATTCGTTCATAAGAAAAGAACGTGATCACTGTGACCGATTCCGCCGCCGGGGCGATTCTGAACCTTCTGAGCGAAAAATCTGCCGCCGGCGGGCTTCGGCTCTCCATCGAAAAAGGTGGCTGCGCGGGCCTGCAATACGCGATGGAGCTCGGGGAGCCGGCCGCAGGAGACGAGGTGGCGGGCCACCTCGGAGCAGAGGTTTTTGTGGACGCGGCAAGCGTCGCGCTGCTCGACGGGTGTACCCTCGATTATGAGGACGGGCTCTCCGGGGCCGGCTTCCGCATCATCAATCCGCGGGCCGCGCGATCCTGCGGCTGCGGCACCTCGTTTGAACCCACCGCCTCCTGATGCCTCCGCCGCCCACACGCAGCAAAAAGATGGAGCCGAGATTCCGCGACCGGGAATACGACCCCGAGAGCGAGGCTCCAGCCGGAAAAGACGCCGGCCTTTTCATCTGGACGATCGTCCTCCTCCTGCTGGTCGGCCTTGCAATCGCGTGCTGGATCGGAAGCTTTTACATTTTCGGCCACCCCGAGAAGCCGTTCAGCTACGGGATCCTCGTCAAGCTCGACAAGCTGGAGCCGCCGAAGCGGTTCGAGCTCACCCAGGCCCCGCGCGGGGAATTTCTCAAGCCGGGACAGGCGCTCGCACGGTTCGAAAAAATGTCACCCCGCGAGCTCGCCCGCACGAACGAGACGCTGATCCGGAACTACCTCCGGAACTTCCGCCTCACCCAGGACCTCGTGCCGTATCTCGTCGGAACATATAACATTCTCGATTCCTACGAGCTCACGAAATCCGACTACTTCGATTCCGGGGTGGTCGCGCTCGCGCAGGCGAAGGACAGTCCCAAGGTCCTCCTCGAACAGATTTTTCCTGCTCCGGCCAAGGCGATCCCGGCCCTGCACCGGACCCTGCTGACCGGGCTCGATATCGACTTCAAGCGCGAGAACGAGCTCAGCGCGATCCTGCACGTGGAGAAGCTGACCGACGGCCGGATCAAGATCACGGCGGTTTCGATCCTCTATCCGAGCTACGGGGCCAGCGACAGCCCGGGAACATTTTCGCTCGAACCGCCCGCCCTGCTCAACGTGGCAGCCGGCCTGCCGGTCATTACCGAAGGCCGCCAGGCGGATGCCGAAAAAAAGCATATTGCCTACCGCCGCCGCGCCGGCCTGACCGAGGGTTCGCCGGATGCCGCCGCGCAGACGAAGCTCATGCGCGTGGCGCGCCCGGTTGCGGTGGCGACCCCGATCCCGGCCGCCACCCCGATTCCCGACGCCCCGTCCGCGCTGCCGGAAAATCCGACCGTGCTTCCGGCCATCCCGGTCAACGCGATCGCCTCAGTCTCCCCGGCCCCAGCCACGCCGGCTCCGACGGTCTCCCCATCGCCGGAGGCCTCTCCGGTCGCCGCCACGACCCCGCCTGCGGGCGGTTCCTGGCCCATTTATGAGGCGGGACAAATGCCCCGCGGACGCCTCTTCAACGTCAAGGACGTCTCGTCCAAGGGCGGAGTGAATCCTTCGAGCGAGCGGGTTTACCTCCAGGGAAATTTTGTTGTGACCGCGTCCGGGCCGAGCCGTGCGGTCCTTCGCTCTCAGGGCGCCCTCACCGAGGCGATCGGCCTGGGCGGACGCTCGGGGAACGTCCGCGTGATCGTTGAATTTCCGCCAGGCGCGCGCCCTCCGGCCGACGGGGCCACATTTTCCCGCGACGCCCGCCGGCCGTTCCAGATCACCGAGGTGAGCGAGGCGGCCGACGGCCAGGTGAATGTTTATGTGCGGGAAGTCACCCGCCCTTGAGGCCAGGCTGGCTGCGGAGATCCTGAGCGGCGGGCCGATGCCGTTCGACCGGTTCATGGCGCGCGCGCTCTATGACCCGGATGGCGGCTACTACGCATCGTCCGGGAAGCGGGTCGGGAAGTCCGGCGACTTCATCACGAACGTCAGCATGGGCCCGGTTTTCGGGGAGGTGATGGCCGGCCAGATTGTCGAGATGTGGGAGGCGCTCGGGCGCCCGGGCGATTTTGTCGTGTGCGAGCAGGGGGCGAATGACGGGCACCTTGCGGCAGACATCCTCCGGGGGTTGGAGCCCACCCCGCTTTCCGGCGTGCGGATGATTCTGATCGAGCCGGTTCCCGCCCTGCGCCGGGTCCAGCAGGAGCTGCTCCGCGGAGCAAACGTCAGCTGGGTGGCCGCACCGGACGAGCTTCCGGAAATGTGCGGGGTGCATTATTCCAACGAGCTCCTCGACGCGCTGCCCGTGCATGTCCTGCGGTCACACGGCACCGGGTGGAGCGAGCTCTCGGTCGCGCGAGAACACGACCGGTTTGTATGGAGCGAGGGGCCACCAGGAGACGAGGTCCGCCTGCTTGCAGAATCTCTCCCCCTGCGCCCGCAAGGCTTCACCACCGAGGTCTGCACTGGATATGGGGCACTGATGCGCGGCGTGGGCGAGCGGATCCGACGGGGATTTTTTCTGGCCATCGATTACGGGCTCAGCGCCCGCGAGTTCCTGGACGAACATCGCCGCGAGGGAACCCTGCGATGTTACAGCCGGCACCGGCAGGATGGCCGTCCGCTGGAGGACGTCGGCCAGAAGGACCTGACCGCGCACGTGAATTTTTCCCACCTGGTCCAGGCGGCGGATGCAGCCGGGTGGTCGCTTGGCGGGTTTGCCGACCAGCACCACTTCCTCGTCGGGGCCGCCACAAAAATGCTGCTCGCTCTCGATGGCCAGCCGAACCCGACGAAGCTGCGCCCCCTGACTGCGCTCCTGCACCCGGAGAATATGGGCCGGCAGTTTCAGGCCATCGTATTTTCCCGCAGCGTTTTGGATGCCCAGCTCAGCGGATTTCAATACGCCCGGCCGTCGGCCTCGCGCTTTCTCTCTTCACCCCCCGCACTGGCTGGGTCATGGTTATGCAATTGACATAATTAATACCATATGCCATAAAAAATGCCATGATCGTAATGATCCCGGTTGATCGTGCGGGGCGAATGGTATTGCCGAAGGCGATTCGCGCTCGATTGCAGCTTCGTGAAGGGGATGTGCTGGAAGCGGAGATGGGGGGTGACGAAGTGCGTCTGCGGCGCGTGCTGGTCAGTCCTTCTCGAATTATCCAGGACGGCGGGCGCTCGATCTGGGACGCTCCCAGTGCGTTGGCATCCGTCGAGGAGATCGAGCGGGCGATGGTGCGTGGAAGGCAGGAGAGGGATGAGCGGGCCTCGGGAATGCTTTGATGAGGGTCTTCCTCGATACCAATGTTTTGGTTGCCGCCAGCGTGCGGCAGCACCCGTATTTCCTGAGGGCCGATGCCGTGCTCCGTGCGTGTTTGGCGGGGGAGATGGAAGGCGTGGTGCATGCCCACAGCCTGCTGGAGTTCCATTCCGCGATCACCCAGCTCCCGGGTGGGTTGGCCGTGCCATCAGCTCAGGTTTCGGCACTGCTGGCGGGTGGAATTACCCCCCACGTCCGTTTGGTCACTCTTTCGGCAGAAGAGGTGTCCGCCGTCCAGAAGCGGGCGGGCGAGCTGGCTCTTGTTGGGGGAATCATCTACGACCTGTCTCACTTGGCTGCTGCCGAACGGGAGAATGTGGAGCGATTCTACACATTCAACCTTCGGCATTTTCAGGTTCTGGCGCCGCCCGATTTTTCTGGCCGCATTGTCGCTCCGTGATGGGAGGGGGCGCTACCCCGCGTACGAGCCCTCGACACGGGCGGCGACGTCGCGGTAGCCGTAGTCGATCTCGTAGATCTGCTTCATGCAGGCGATCGACTTTTCGGAGTCCCCCATTTTTTCATAGACGACCCCGAGGTTGTAGAGCGCGTCCTTTTTGATGCTGTCCATCACGCTGAGCTCCGCGACGACATCGGAAAACGTCTTGGCGGCGAGGTCGTACATCGCGCGCGCCGTGAAGCAGAGCCCGAGGAGGCTCATCGAGCGGATGCGGACGTTCGGGTTCTGCCGGGATTTTTGGAGCTCCGGGATCGCCTCCTGGTAGCGTTGGATGCTCACGAGGATCTCGCCGAGTTCGAACCGGTACTGGAGGTCGGTCGGATTGCGTTCGACCCGGCGGCGGGCCTCGTCGATGAGGATCTCGGCGCGCTGGAGCTTGAGGCCGTCGATGTCGGCCACGTACTGGGCGACCTCGTCGGCCCCCGGGTTGGCCTCGATAAATTCCTCGCGGGCCTTGATGGCGATATCAAACTGCTTGAGGTGGAGGTCGGCGGCCTTGCGGATCAGGCTCTGGTCGGCATTTCCGGCGAGGCCCGCCGCGTAGTTGTACCAGCTCGTCGCATTTTCGAGGTCCTCCCGCTGCTCGTAAAGCTCGGCAATTTTCCGGGCGGTATCGACGCTGCCCGGCTCCCGTTCCGCCTTGGCATGGAGCTCGGCGAGGAGTTGGTCGATCATCTCGTCGCTGCGGACGACGCGGTTCTGCTGCTCGAGCGAGACGGCCTGCTCCTTATCCCGGATCAGGTCGCGGTACGTGGTATCCTCGCGCTCCCATCCGCCCTGCTGCATCGAGGTGGCGGCCGAGGCGTCCTTGCCGCCCTTGATTGCCGCGAGGTCGTTGGGAACGAGTTCGGTGATCTTGCCGTAGACCTCGACCGCCTTGTGGGGGTCGCCATGATGCATGTGGTGCCTCGCGAGCTCGTGCATCGTCTTGGTGTCGCGAGGGTTTCCCTCGATGATCGTCTCGAGCGCGAACGCCGCCACCTCGGGCAGGTTCGCCGCCAGAGCCGCCTCGCGCAGGAGCTGGTTCACCTGCGGGCTGAACGGCTCGGTTTCCAAAATTTTTTCGGCGGCATCCATGGCGGCCAGGGGGTCCTTTTTGATCAGGCCCTGGACCTTCATCGTGCTGAACGAGGCGCTGGAGAGGCCGCCCAGCATGCTCTTTTTGCCAGCCGATTTGGCGATCGCAGCCTTGCGGGCGAGCTGCCGGGCCGTTAAAAACTCCGGGCAGGCCTTGAGGAGTGGCTGCAGGAGCTGCACGGCGTAGCCGTAGTTGCGAAGCTGCATGGCGCTCATGGCTTTCAGCCAGGTCGCGCGGAATTGTTCGGGGAGGTCTTTCTCAGTCTTGACGGCCATAGGAGAGCCCTACTCTACGGAGGACTCCGCCATTCATCAAGTCCCGCTATTCGTCGATTTTGCGGCGGGGGGTGGGGCCTGTTGGGAAGCCTGCTTCACCACGGCCATGGCGTCGCGCTGAAGATTTTCCAGGTAGTTTTGCGGCCCGTGCTCGTAGAGGACGACGAAGAGAAAAGTAAAGACAGCAAGGAGCGAGAGTCGGAAAATAAGATAGACGGTCGAAAGGATCATAGGGATGGACGGAGAGAAAACCCGCGGGTGAGGCGGGTCCCGGGGAGGATCGGCTGGATGCCGAGCTTGTTTTCAAATGCGACCGGCGGGTTGCTATCCGGCATCCCCCAGCACGGCTCGATGCAAACAAAGTTTTCCGCGTCGCTCCAGAACGTGACATACGGGACCTCGGAGAAGTCGAACTCGAGCGAGCGGCCGGAATCCTCAAGAAGAAATTTCCGGTCCGGCACGCCCTCGATTCCGACGAGGAACGATCCGGGAAGCTCGTTGATGGGGTAGGGGAAGCCGCCGCCGGAATATTCGAGGACCTCGGTGCGCCCGTCCAAAAAGTTGCCCGGAGCAAAGTGGCGGACATACCGGCCGGCCGGCAGGAGGATCTTTGCCTCGGAGATCCGGGTGACGGCGAACCCCGGGTGCAGGCCGAAGCTCACGTGGGCAACCAGATCCGGCTCCTCGTTCAGGAACGAAAATTCAACCCGCAGGGCGCCTGCGGTGATCCGGTAGCTGAGCTCGAGCGGGACGCGGAGCGGGTAGGCGTCGGGCGGGATGCGGTCGGCGGGAACCCGGTAGACAAGCCCGTCGGCCAGCCGCCCGGGCTCATCAAAATCAAAGTGGCGGAGGAACCCGTGGTTGCCCCCCCGCACGATAGCTCCGCGATAGTTAGACTCTTCCTTCCAGAGCCGGTGGAGAAAGTATCCCATCACGGTCGCGTGGTTCGCCCAGCCGGAGGCCGGCGGGGACGGGTCGCCGTCGCGGTGGAGGAATCCCTGCCCGTCGAGCTCGAGGCCGAACATCTCGGCCCCCCGGCGCAGGATCTGAACGCGGAGGCCTCCGGACTCGATAACATCCACTCCGTCGCCTCGCGTCGTTTCAAAATTCATAAGGGACGGCATCCCATCACAATCCCCATCAAAGATCAAACTCCCAATCTCAGCCGTCCACTTTGCCGCGGAGCTTTTTGGTTTCGCCCCGCCGCCGCTTGGTCTCGACCATCTTGCGCTTGACGCCCGGCGGACGTCGGCCGGACTGCGCCCGCTTCTGCGAGCGGATGGCGGCGCGCTGCAACTTGCGGGCCTCGCGTTGGGCTTCAAATTTTTCTGCCAGCCGGAGCCAGGCGGCGCGGCGGTTCATTTCGCGCGAGCGATGTTCCGAAGCGACTGCGGCCAGACCGCTTGGGAGGTGGACCAGCCTGACCAGCGTCTCCACCTTGTTGACATTTTGCCCCCCGGGCCCGCTGCTGCGGGCGAAGCTCTCCGAGATATCCTCGAGCCTGATGCCGCAATGCCGGAGGCGTGCTTCAGCGGTTTGATCTGGTTTCATAGGGCCGGGAACAAATCCTCGTTCGTCCCTTGAATGGCTTCAAGCCTGCAGCGACCTTTTTTCCGACATGCCGCCGGGCCAGGCGCCGCTGCAGACGGTCAAAATCACGGCGGTAAAGTGCATGGAGTTTGACGGCCTTGGAAAAATCGCGTTCCTTTAGCGCCATGGATGCCTCCTCGCAGCTTTTGGATTGGGAACAGTTGGACATGGTTGCCTTCGGCTACACGGCGGACTTTCTTGAGATCTACGCGGAGTTTCTCGAGCAGACCCCCGGCATGCTTGCAAATGCTGCGGAAGCCGCCAGCCAGCAGGATGTTCAGCGGGTTGCCAACCTGGCTCACAAGATCAAGGGAAGCGCCCTCAACTTTGGGTTTTCCGGTGTCAGCTCGCCAATGGCCGAGGTCGAAGCCCAAGCGAAGGGCGGAGGGAATCTGGACGGTGCGCTCGACCGGATCGCTCAGGCCGGTGTCAACTTTGAGCTCGCGAAAGCCGAAGTGGCGAAGGCCAAAAATCTTTAGTGCCGTTCACTGCGAGCCGGCGGGGAGCTGGCGCTCTGCGGATCCGGACGATCCGCGCAGGCGAGAAAGCATTTTCGCCGTCCTTTTAACCATCTGATCCCATTTGAACCGGAGGCTGCTCCGGTAGTCGCGATCCAGCTTTTTGACCGGGTCCTCGTACCCGGCATAGTTGAAGAGCGCCTCGCGATGCTGCTGGGCGATCTGCTCCAGATTGGTCGTCTGGAAGATCTCATCCGCGATGCGGAGCATCCGGCGGTTCGGCAGGCTGTGCGGGTTGGCCTCGCAGACGATGTCGAAGGCGGTCTGCGCGTCGTAGCCCAGGCAGGTCAGGCCGATGATCGCCGAGGCGGCCGACCGGCTCAGCCCGGATTCGCAGTGGACCAGGATGGCAAACTGGTCGCCACCGCCGGACTCCGCCTGGCTGATCTCGCTGAAAAACTGCATGACCTTCCGGACGTGTTCCTCGGTGGGCGCCTGGCACCTGCGGAACTGCGGGGCGTGCATCTCGATGTCGTCCACGTCGTGGAACCGCATCTGGAGGATTTTTTGCAAGCGCTTCGGCAGGACAAGCGGCTCGGACTCGGTCCCGGGGTCGGGCAGGCTGACCACATACCGGATGTCGGCGTTCTGGTAGCGGGGCAAAGAGGAACGGCTGGAGACGGCGAGCTGCATGCCACGCTGAACTTAGTAATTTCCGTCGCATTCCGCCATTTTTTTCCAAGATTTTTTCTCCCCCCCTTGCCATCGAGCAACCCCCCGGCATAGCCTGCGAGGATGGAGTGCCACAACGACCTCGAAAAGCTGTTTGCCCACAACCGGACCTGGGCGGACCGGCACCGGGCGGAGGACCCGGAGTTTTTTCAGAAGCTCGCCCGGGCGCAGGTTCCGGACTTTCTCTGGATCGGCTGCTCCGACAGCCGGGTCCCGGCAAACGAGATCCTCGGGCTGCCGGCCGGCGAGGTCTTCGTCCATCGCAACGTGGCCAACCTCGTTTCGCTCACCGATTTTAACTGCCTCTCGGTCGTGCAGTATGCGGTCCAGGTCCTCAAGGTCGGCCACATCATCGTCTGCGGGCACTACGGATGCGGAGGAGTTCAGACCGCGCTCAGCGGGGTCGAGCTGGGGATCGTCAACAACTGGCTTTACCCGATCGATGAGCTCCACGCCACCCACCTGGGCGAGCTCGAAAAAATTTCCTCCGTGCCTGCGCGAGTGGACAAGCTCTGCGAGATCAACGTCATCTCGCAGGTGCGCAACCTGAGCCGCTCGGCCATGCTCAAGCAGGCCTGGAGGTCCGGCCAAAAGCTCTGCGCCCACGGGCTCATCTACGGGCTGGAGGACGGGATTCTCCACGACCTCCATGTCACGGTCACCCGGGACGCCTCCGCCGAAAAGATCTGCCTTGCGGGGCTGCGACGGGTCCTCTCCGTCCCGGGCCGCATCGTCGACTAAACCCGAAAACGGCTGAAGAGGCCCGCGAATCATGCGAATCCCCGCGAATGGGAAGCACCTGCAGCTGGTCAGAGCAGGCTGCAATTTTCCGGCTGACGTTTTCCTATCCTCCGCATTTTATTCGCGTTCCTTCGCTTTCTTCGCGGGCAAAATCCGAATCCGGGCTAAAACCTGCCCTGCCGTCACAGGCTCCTCAGGGCTGCCCGCCCATCTGCCAGGCCTTGATCGCCTCGATCGGGTGGGCCAGCATGATCACGTTGAGCGTGAGGTTATCCCGGACCCACAGCGCGCACCCGATCTCCATGGTCAGGAAAAGCAGGATGCTCGCCCAGACAGGCAGCTTCCAGGACAGAAAAAGACCAGCACAGCCAGCACACCCCAGGCGACAGGTGAGATTTTTTTGAGACTTCGCGTGATGGCTCCCATCCGGGAAAGACTACTCTCTCGGCGCTTTTTCAAACAGCTTCTTATACTGGGGGAACCCGTCTTTTTCGAGGTCCTCCGCCGGGATGAACCGCAGCGCCGCCGAGTTGATGCAGTAGCGGATGCCGCTCGGACCATCCGGGAACACATGCCCGAGGTGGGAGTCTCCTTTAGCCGAGCGGACCTCGGTGCGAACCATCCCGTGCGAGATGTCCTTCTTTTCCTCGACGGCCGCCTCGTCGATCGTGCGCGTGAAGCTTGGCCAGCCGGTGCCGGAATCAAACTTGTCCTTCGAGCTGAAGAGCGGCTGACCGGAGACGATGCAGACGTAGATCCCGTCGCGATGGTTGTCCCAATATTCGTTTTTGAACGGGGGTTCGGTCCCGCACTGGGCGGTCACATATTTTTGGAGCGGTGTGAGCATGGGTTTTTGATCTTCAGAATATCCGGCTCCTGCCACAAAGAAGACGAGGGCAAAAAGACAGGTTTTCATTCCGGACATACGCACAGCCGCTGCGGGCGCGCCAGCGAAAATCTCAGATTTCGGGGGCGGACTTTTCCAGAACCGTTTCGACCTCGAAAAATCCTGCCGGCACAAACCCGAAGACCCCGGCGATCATATTCGTCGGGAACGATTCGGCCAGGTTGCGAAAATCCCGCACGGATCCGTTAAAAAACCGCCGGGCAAACTGGAGGTCGTCCTCAATTTTGACCAGCCGCGCCATGAGATCCTGGAAATTTGCGGAGGCGCGGAGGTCCGGGTAGCTCTCCGCCAGTGCGATGAGCTTTCGCATGTCGCCCACGAGATCCCGCTCGGAGCGGAGGTGCGAGGCCTCGCGGAAAACATGCGATTCGTGGGCCGCGTACGCCGCGACGCAGGCGGCCAGCGGGGGGACCAGGTCAGCCCGCTTTTTGAGCTGCACGTCGATCCCGCTCCATGCCTCGGACTGCTGGTTGCGGGCCTTCACAAGCCGGTTGTAGGCGAGGGCGGCCCAGCCGAAGAAGAGGAGGACAGGAACGAGGACAAAGAGGACTGTCATCGATGTTCTCCCGGCAAGGTGACCTCAAAGACGGTCGCGCCCCCTTTGCCCGCTCCCTCGCGGGGTTCAATCCCGAGCTCCTGGTACGCTTTTTCCAGGGCCTCAGGATCGAGGCGTAGCTCGGGATAGAGACGCTTGAGGCGCTCCTTGACCCAGCGCTTGGCCATTCTCCGGTCGAGCGGGTTGAGCGGGGGTTCGCCCTGCAGCTTACTGCGAAGAAATTCAAAGATCGTCATGCGAGGCGGGCCACAAGAAAGAGCACGTTTGTCGAAATCCAGGCGATTGCCCCCGGGGTCCAGCGGCGGGTGCACAGGCGCGAATCCACGGGCAGTGCCCAGCTCAAGGCCATCGCCGCAAAGCCCAGAACCGCCAGCGAAAAAACCGCGCGCCCGCTGGCATTCCCATCACCCCACGGGTTCCAAAGCCACCACAGCCGGTCGGACATCAAAAATGCGAGGCCGTTGAGGATGGTCACCAGAACCGCAGCGCCGGTCGCGGCAGCCAACCAGGTGCGTCCTGCGGAGGGGAGCGCGGCATCCGCCACCTGGCGGCTGGCCAGGAGCAGGGCAAATCCGAAGAGCGGAAGAACCAGCGGCAGCGCGCCGCCAAGCCGCAACCCGGAGTGCTCGGTGAATCGCAGCGGACCGACCGGCCAACCGGTCAACGATCCAAGCCCCAGAAGGACCGCCAGCGAGATCACGACGATCCCGGCCGCCATCCGGGCGGACGAAAGGCTCGATGCCGTGACCAGGTCGGCATAGGCTGCGACAAAAAAGACGAGGATCCATGCGGAGTCCCACCAGGGCCAGGTCGAGGCCGGCTGGAAGGGCAGAGCGAGCCCGGCTGCGGTCGCTGCCAGGAAGAGGAGCCAGAAGATCCGGATCATCCGAGCTCCTCCCCGGCACGGGCGGCGCGCCGCTTTTCTCGAAACTGCAGGAAGGCAAGCATCCCGGTGTAGGCCACGATCGCGGCCGGGGTGGAAAGGAAGACCGATCCGACCAGCAGCGGGAGGCCGACATGCAGGAACGTCGTCCATTTCATCAGCTCCTTCAGATGAAAATGATGGTCGGCTAAAGCAGGTGGTGCCTCGTGGATCCAGGTCAAAATAAACGCCCCGATGTCGTATTCGATTTTGAGGAGCACCGGCCAAAACGGGGTGACGATGTCGTGAAGCGAGACGGCCACAACCGCCGCAATCGGGTTGCAGCGGAGCGCGTATGCCAGGCCCAGGCACAGCAGGGTCTTGAGGCCGAAGAGCGGGGTGAATCCGATGAACATCCCGATGGCCACCCCGCCGGCAATCGAGTGGGGCGTATCGTGCAGATCCAGGAGCTTGTGGCCCAGGGAGGCAAAATATCCGAAGATCTTCTTCATCCAGCGCCCAATGACGCCGATCCGGCCCGCTTCGGCAAGCTTTCTGTGCCGGAACGATCTGGCTTGTCAGGCGGGGGGAATCCGGCTACGCGTGGCCTTTGTCATGAAAACCAATCCTGTTGTTGCTGCGCTGTCTAGCATCGCCCTCCTGACCACCGCCTGTGAAAACCTGAGCCCGGGCGAGAACGCCGCGGTTTTTGGCGCGGCGGCCGGCCTGGCAACCGGCATCCCGCTCGCCGTCGCCGGGGTTGATCCGGCGATCACGATCCCGGTGACCGCCGGGGCCGTAGCGGTCGCCGCCGGAGCGGCGTATGTCATCGCCAAGCACCAGGCGACCGAGCGCCAGCGCAAGATCGCCGAGCAGCGCGCCCGCATCTACATGGCCCGCCTCGAAAAGCAGCAGCAGGCGGCCGCCCAGGCCTCGGCCAAGAAGCCGAAAAAGCCCCGCTTCATCGCCGTCCAGACCGAAAAGACCGAGCAGAATCAAGGCAAGGCAGCGGTCATGGTTTTTGACACCCAGACCAACGAGGTCGTCGGCAACAATGTCTACGATATGAAGTCCACTCCGCAGGTCGGGCAAACGGCAAAATTCGACACGTACTCCGCGCAGTTTGTCGGCACGGGCAACTGACCGGCCTATACCAGGCACACGACGGGGACCAAAAGGGCCGCATCGGCGAGTGCGGTGTAAGAGTCGGGCGCAATCCGCTCGCGGCGGAACCTGAGGATCACGAGGCAGCCCGCAGAGATCGCCGGCGCAACGTTTCCGCTGGCGACCGCGTACGTGCAAGCAATCGCGGCCGCCAGGACCAGCAACACGTTGGTTCCGCGCGCAGGCTCGCTTTCTCCAAGGCGCTCCTCCGCCCGCATGCACTCGAGCGCATTCGCCGCCAGGACAGCTCCCAGCGCCAGAAAAACCCCTCCTGCCAGTTCCGGCGGAGGGGATTGAACCAGCGCCGCCGCCATCACGGCAAAAGAAAAAATTGCCGAGAGGGCGAGCGCCCGCCACGTGCTGGCGGCGGTGCCTGTCGATCGCGCATGGGCGGCATAATACCCGCCGCAGAGGGCCGCGATGAAGGCGCCGGCCAGCAGGAGCTGGGCGTTCAAATTCCACAATGCCAGGGCCCCGGCGACCGCAAGGTTTCCCATGCCGAGCAGGGTGTACTGGGGAAGCCAGCGCCGGGCCATCTGATGGCGGCGGGCCGGGATCGACTCCGGCGCAGATCGCGCCGCATCCCATGCCCGGTCGAGAAGATAGATCCCCCAGACGGAACAGAAAAGCACCGCGCGCGCAGCCGGCTGGGTCGATGTCTCCATCGCCCGCCCCGCCAGTTCCTGCCAAAGAACCGCCACCAGCGCGACGTCAACACCCAGAATGTGTGGCCACATCGCCAGGGGCACCGGTCGCGGAGCGGGCACCTCGGTCAGCAGATTCTTTGCTCGGTCGCGGGATCGAACAGGTGGACCCGGGCCGCGTCGATTTCAAACGTCCGCCGGTGACCGGCCTCGCTCTGGTCAACCAGGGCATGGCTGCGGCTCGTGATCACATGCGCCCCGGTCTGGATGTAGAAAAATGTCTCGGCCCCCATCGGCTCGACGACATCGATGATCGCCGGGAATGGCGACTTCGTCGGCGTCTTTCCCTCCGGGACCCAATCGCAGTTTTCCGGACGGACGCCCAACGTGACCTCCTTCCCGGCATACGGCTGCGCCGCCGGGCGGGTTCCCAGATTGATCTCAACCGCTCCGCCGGCAACTTCCTTAAAGATCAGGTTGTCGCCATCCTTGCGCAGGGTTCCCTTCAAAAAGTTCATTGGCGGGCTGCCGAGGAAGCCGGCGACAAACATGTTGACCGGCTCGTTGTAGAGCTTGAGCGGCGCGTCGATCTGCTGGACGACGCCTTCCTTGAGCCCGGTCTCCGGGTTGACGACCGCATCCATCACGACGATCCGCGTCCCCATCGTCATCGCCTCGACCTGGTCGTGGGTCACATAAATCATCGTCGCCTGAAGCCTCTGGTGCAGCTTGATGATCTCGGTCCGCATCTGAACGCGCATCTTGGCATCCAGGTTTGACAGCGGCTCGTCAAACAAGAAGACCTTCGGCTGGCGGACGATCGCCCGCCCGACCGCAACCCGCTGGCGCTGCCCGCCGGAGAGGGCCTTCGGCTTCCGGTCCAGGAGCTGCTCCAGGCCGAGGATGTCGGCGGCTTCCTGAACCCGCTTCTGGATCTCCGCTTTGGGAAACTTGCGAAGTTTGAGCCCGAACGCCATGTTTTCATAAACGCTCATGTGTGGGTAGAGCGCATAGTTCTGGAAAACCATCGCGATGTCCCGGTCCTTCGGCGGCACGTCGTTCACCCGGCGGTCGCCGATGAAGATGTCTCCGCGACTGATCTCCTCAAGCCCGGCGATCATCCTGAGCGTGGTGGACTTCCCGCATCCGGACGGCCCGACGAAGACGACAAACTCGCGGTCCGCGATGTCGATGTTAAAGTCCCGGACGGCCGTGACGTCTTGGCCTTTGTCTCCGGGGTAGATTTTGTAGATGCTGTTCAGCGCAACTTTTGCCATGGTTTTCTCCTGTTTGGTTTTATTTGGTGTCCCAGGGATTTAAGGGCGCGGACGGGACAATTCCGCGACCTGTTAAGCGACCATGCAAGCTCCCTGGCAGGGAGATGTCAACCCGCGCGGCACTTGCCCTGTCACGCGGGTGCATCTGCGAAAGTTGCACGCCTGTCCGGCGGAGGGCCTCCGGGTTCGGAGTTCCGCCTTGAGGCGGCTGGCGAGTGGGGAGGCAGCCTAAAAAGCGCCGCCTGAAGGCGGAACTCCAAACACAAGCGCCCTCAAGGCGGGTCCCGCTTTTGCAACTTTCGGGCATGCGCCCCCTCGCTCCTTGGGGATCTTGTTGGGCATGGCCGGGATGTCCAGGCAACGTCGCATCGGCATCCCGCCGATGTCCTTTTGAAGAGGCGGTTGCAAGCGTGAGCAAAGCACCAACCCGCGTGCGGTTACGTTTCCCGATGCTCAGTCGGAGAGCAGCGGAAACCAGGCTGAGGATTTCAGCCTGTCCCGCAAAAACTCGCGCTGCGCGGCCCGCGCGTCCGAGCGGTTGCTGCTGGCGCAGGGGTCCGGCAGCTTCAAAAGCTGTTCGGCATACGCGGCCGGCCCGAACCGTTTCTCCCGATCGGCTGGCCATGGTGTCACCCGGAGCTCTGCCCGGGCGGCTCTCCTCCTCCAGAGGCGGAGGAACGGGTTGAGCGGGGAGCAGAGCCGCCAGGAATCCTCCGCCGGATGCGCGAGGGTTTCCAGCTGCGCGGCCAGGGTGAGTCGGCTGAACGAGACCGGGCCAGGGTTGGCTTTTCGAGCCGGCCAGTCAGGTTTGGCCGCCATCGCCCGGCAGGACCGCGGCATCTGCTTCAGCCAGGCTCCATGGAGCTCTCTCTGCCTCCGCACCTCGGCCTTCGCGTCGAAGAGTTCCGGGGCAATGAGGATGTCGTCGTAAGATTGAGGGAACTGGAACCCAAACTCTGCAAGGTCGGGGGCGATGTTGGGCAGGTTCCGTGCGATCAGCGGGCGCCTCGCAGCAGCCGCCTCAAGAGCCGGCAGCCCGAAGCCCTCCTGAATCGATGTGAGGAGGACGGCCTCGCTGGCGGCGAGGAGCTCCGGAACCGATGGCTTCTTGAGCCTGCGGCCGGAGAGAATGCCCAGTCGAAGTCGCCAGTGGTGAGTTTGCGCGGCATCGCTCAGCGCGTTTGCATACGCTTCCTCGTCGGCAGAGCTGGCTGCGCCGGTGGTGACAAGCCACGCTGCAGGGCGCAGCCAGCGGGTGAGAAGCAGCGCCTCGCAAAGGTTTTTCCTTCGCAGCAGGCGGCAGGGGACGATCCACACCGGGGAGTCGTCGCCCAGTTGGCCGCTCAGCCAGCGGCGCGCTGAGCGCTCCCTCGCAGCCGACACCGGCCGCCCGCGCTCCACGGGATTCGGGCGCCAGATGGCCCGGCTGCCAAAATGCTTGGCGAGGATCGCCGCATCTGCGCGGTTAATCGCAGCATGCCGGGTCGTGGCCGCTTTGGGGAAAAGTGTTTCCGCCATGTCGTCCGGTGTCGCCGCTCCGCATTGTTGGAGTTCCGGCCACCGCCGCCAGCGGTTCTCAAACCACCAGTCGTGGTGGTGCAGGACGAGCGGGATCCCCGTTCGGCCGCATGAGCCGGCGATTTCGCGCGCCAGAAGGTGGTTCCTGCCGAGGCCCGGGTTATGGGCCCAAACCAGCGTATTCTCCTGGTCGGCTTTGCCAAGAAGTCGCTTCACTCCGGCCCGCACGGCCCGCTCCTTCCCAGCGGTGCTTCCGCGCTGGCCTGCAAAATACAAAAAGGCCGGGACGGTGACGACTTCGAGCCGGGCGGGCCTGACCAGCCGTCGAAATTCTGCCAGCCACTCTTTATCCGGCGCCTCTCCCGCAGCCAGCACGACGGCGCGGAATGTTTTGCCCGCGCGCAGGATCGCCGGCGCAGCCATCTCGATCACCCGGCGCACTCCGCCCGGCCTGAAATGATAGTGGAGAATGATGAGTTCCAAACCAGACGGACTCTGCCACACGGGAATCGGCCCGGCGAGAATTTGCTTGCGGCTTCCCCACTTCCTCGCGGCCCGACTCCGACGCCCGGCCTTGCATCCGCTCCGCACCTGTGGGAGAAGTCACCCCCCATGGCAGATTTTTTCCAAACCGGTGCCATTGCCACCCTCCATCGGCTGGGCCAGCCCGATGTGGCCCGCCTCGAGCGGGATCTGGTCGAGTTTTCAATAGACCGCCCGATCGCCCTGGTCCTGCCCTGTCACATCTCCGAGCTCGGAACCCGCGGCCTGCACGGGATCGTCCGGGAGCTCGCGGGAGTGCCCTACCTCCGGCAGATCATCGTCGGAATTGACGGGGCTACCCACCGGCGCGACTGGGAGAGGGCGCGCGCCGTCTTTGGCCAGCTCCCGCAAAAGCCCGTGCTGCTCTGGAATGACGGGCCGCGCATGAAATCGCTTTTCCGCCTGCTGGCGGAAAACGACCTGTGCTCCGGACACGCGGGCAAGGGGCGCAATGTCTGGATGTGCCTTGGCTATGCGCTGACAAGCGAGAAGGCCAGCGTGGTTGCGGTCCACGACTGCGACATCCTCACATATACCCGTGAGCTGCTCGCGCGGCTCTGCTATCCGGTCGCGCACCCGAGCTTCGGCTTTGACTTCTGCAAGGGATACTACGCGCGCGTCAGCGACCAGCTCAACGGCCGCGTGATGCGCCTGATGCTGGCCCCGCTGATCAGCGCGCTCAAAAGCATCCTCGGCCCGCACCCCTACCTCGCGTACCTCGAAACATTCCGGTATCCGCTTGCCGGAGAGTGCTCGCTCGTGCTCGACCTCGTGCGAAGGGTGAGGATCCCGAACGACTGGGCGCTCGAGATTGGCATGCTCACGGAGGTCTTCCGCAACTGCGCCCCGCAGGCGATCTGCCAGTCGGAGCTCTGCGAAAACTACGACCACAAACACCAGGAGCTCTCGCCCCGCAATATCGACAAGGGGCTCAACAAAATGGCGTTCGACATCGCCAAATCCATCTTCCACCGCATGTCGGCGGAGGGGATCTGCCTGGACAGCGGGCTCTTCGACAGCCTGCTCAGCGCGTATGTCCGGCAGGCAGACGACATCCTGCGCGCGTACGCGGCCGACGCCGCAATGAACGGCCTGAAATACCCGCGGCATCTCGAGGAAAGCGCGGTGAGCATGTTCGTTCACAGCATCCAAGCCGCCGTGGCCGCCTTTCACCAGAGGCCGATCGGCTCGCCGATTAACTCAAGCTGGAACAGGGTCGAATCCGCCCTGCCCTCGTTCCTCAACGACCTGGGCGAGGCGGTCCGGCTGGACAACGCGTGATCAGGGGGTCGGACCGGGCGTCGGGCTTGGCGTCGGGGTTGGCGTCGGATACCGGAGCGGGGTGAAGTTTGGCTTGCTGCCGTCGGTGCTCCAGAAGACCTCCTCGGTGCGGTTCCAAACCACGCTCGGGGCGCCCTCGTAGAGGGCAAGCGCGTTAAGCTGGCGGCGCACCTCGCCGCGCAGGCCGAAGCTTGGCGTCGAGGGATCGACAGGCAGCGCAAGGCCGCGCGTGCGGATCGAGTTCTGATCGAGCAGCTGGGGCTGGACAAAGACGTGCCCGCCAACCGGGATGTCGCCCGGGCTCTCCAGGCAGCGGAGGGTCAGAAACAGGGTGTCGCCGACGCGCGAGGGCCACATCTCAAAGGTGTAGCGGTTCATCTCGCGGGGCTTTTTCCCCGGGACGGCCAGCTCGACTCCGTAGCGGTCGGCCGTGATCGGCGTAACCATCACCCGCGACGTGCGGCCTTTCTCATCGGTCGATTCCCAGACCCCGAGCAGCCATGTGTTGATCGCCTCGGTCGGCCCGTTTGTCAGCGGCTTGTCAAAAAAGCACCCCGCCAGGCTCAGGCTGGCCACCAGGACGGGAAGGAGTCGAAAAAACAATCGCATCCCCCGCCTATATCCAAGTTCCGTCCTGAATGACACTGTTTTTCGGCACGACGACGATTCCGTCGCGGATATAGTACCCGTCGCCGTCGAGGTCCTGGGATTTCCCCTCCGGCGAGATCACCACGTTGTTGCCGATGCGGGCATTTTTATCGATGATCGCGCCGTTGATGACGCACCCGCGGCCGATCCCGATCGGGGGGACCCCCTCCTGAGCGCCGAGGGCCTCAGCCTCGTAAAAGTCGGCCCCCATCATGATCGTGTTTTTTACGGTCGACCCGGACTGGATGACGCTGCGGATCCCGAGCACGCAGCGCTCGAGCGTGACGTCGCCGATGATGCAGCCGTCGGAAATCATCGCCTTCGACACCTTGGCGGAGTTCACCGTGCTGGCGGGAAGGAACAGCGGCTGCGTGAAGACCGGCGAGCCGGGAACATAAAAGCTGTAGCGCGGGTTTTCCTCGGTAAGCGCAAGGTTCGCCTCAAAAAATGCGTCGATCGTACCGATGTCCTCCCAGTAGCCTTGGAAGATGTGCGCCATCACCTTGTAGTCGCTGATCGCCGCCGGGATGATGTTCTTGCCGAAATCCACGTAGTCGTTGGCCAGGCACGCCTCGAGCACGGAACGGTTGAAAATATAAATCCCCATCGACGCCTGGTACAGGTCGGCGTCCTCCGGATGCCCGATTGCCTTGAGCAGGTCGGCGGGGATCCGCAGCGCATCCAGAATTTCCGGGTCCTTCGGCTTTTCTACAAACTGACGGATCCGCTTGCCCTCGTCGGTGAGCATGATCCCGAACCCGGTGGCGGGCTCGCGGGCGACCGGGATCGTGGCGATCGTCAGGTCCGCCTCCGACTCGACGTGCTGGCGCAGCATGTCCCGGTAGTCCATCCGGTAGAGCTGGTCGCCGCTCAGGATCACGAAGTACTCGTAAGGATGCTCCAGAAAATACCGCATGTTCTGGCGGACGGCGTCGGCCGTCCCCTGATACCAGCGGGATCCCTCCGGGGTTTGCTGGGCGGCGAGGATCTCGACGAAGCTCGGGGTGAAGTCGTCAAACTTGTAGCTCGAGTTGATGTGCCGGTGCAGCGACGTGCTGTTGAACTGGGTGAGGATGTAGATCCCCCGGAACCCGGAATTCAGGCAGTTGCTGATCGGGATGTCGACGAGGCGGTACTTTCCGCCGAGCGGGACCGCCGGTTTCGCGCGCTCCTTGGTGAGCGGGAACAGCCGGGTTCCGGCCCCCCCTCCCATGATGATCGCCAACGTTTTCGAGATGGGGAGAGTGTTCGAGGGAAGGCTCATAGGAAAATTGTATCTTGCCCGAACATGGGGGAGTTGTCACGATTCAAAATTCTATGTGTGGCATTGTTGGATATATTGGGCATTCCGAGGCGTTGCCGGTGCTTTTGGACGGGTTGCGGCGGCTGGAGTACCGGGGGTATGACTCCGCCGGCGTCGCGCTGCTGAACGGGGGGTCGATCCAATCCCGGAAGGCGGTCGGGCGGATCGCCAATCTGGCCGAGGCCATCCAGGCCAGCCCGGTGCATGGCGCGACCGGGATCAGCCATACCCGGTGGGCAACCCACGGCGGGGTAACGGTTGAAAATGCGCACCCGCATTTTGACCAGAGCGGCCAGCTCGCCCTCGTGCACAATGGGGTCATTGAAAATTACCAGACCCTGCGCGACCAGCTCCTCGCCGAGGGCCATGTCTTCCATTCCCAGACCGACACGGAGGTCCTGGCTCACCTTGTCGGGAAGGCGTTTGACGAGGCGGCCATCCGGTCCCACGAGGGTCTTGTCGAGGCGGTCCGAACCGCACTGCGCCAGGTCATCGGGACGTACGGGATCGCCGTGATCCACGCCGCGGTCCCCGGGGTCATGGTCGGCGCCCGCCGGGGCAGCCCGCTCGTGCTCGGGATCGGGAAGGACGAGCACTTCCTCGCAAGCGACGTGAGCGCGATCGTCGCGCACACCCGGCAGGTCGTCTACCTGAACGACTACGAGATCGCGATCGTCCAGCCGGACGGGTTCCAGATCTCGACGGTCTCGGGATCGGGAGCGGACTTCCACGTGAGCAACGTCGAGTTCTCGGCGGATGCCGTCGACAAGGGAAAGTTCCCTCACTACATGCTCAAGGAAATTTACGAGCAGCCGAGCTCGATCCGCGACGCGATGCGCGGGAGGCTTTCCGCCGAGGAGGCGACGGCGAAGCTCGGCGGCTTGGAGATGACGAATGCCGAGCTCCGCGCGGTGGACCGACTGGTCCTCAGCGGCTGCGGGACCGCCCTGCATGCGGCGATGGCGGGAGAATACATCATCGAGAACCTCGCGCACCTGCCGGTCGAATGCGAGATCGCCAGCGAGTTCCGCTACCGGAATTTGCCGATGGACCGCGACACGCTGGTCTTTGTGATCAGCCAGAGCGGGGAGACGGCGGACACGCTGGCCGCCCTGCGGGAGAGCCAGCGCAAGGGTCACCGGACGCTCGCCATCTGCAATAACGTCGCGAGCACGATCGCGCGCGAAAGCGATGGGGGAGCCTACATGCACGCGGGGCCGGAAATCGGGGTCGCCGCCACAAAATCCTTCACCTCGCAGCTCACGATCCTCACGCTTCTCGGCCTCCTTCTCGGCCGGATCCGCCATCTCAGCCATGCCGAAGGCCGGGTCATCATCTCTGAGATGGAGAAGCTCCCGGACCTCGTCGCCAAGACGCTCGAGCTCGACGCCTCGATCAAGGTCATCGCCGAAAAGTACGCGCGCGCCAAAAACTTCCTCTTCATGGGCCGCCAGGCGAACTACCCGATCGCGCTCGAGGGAGCGCTCAAACTCAAGGAGATCAGCTACATCTCGGCGTCCGGGTACCCGAGCGCCGAGCTCAAGCACGGGGTCATCGCGCTGGTCAGCGAGGAGACCCCGTCGGTTTTCATCGCGCCCAGCGACGCGGTCTTCGACAAAAACGTGAGCAACATCGAGGAGGTCAAGGCCCGCCAGGGTCCGGTCATCGCGGTCGGGACCGAGGGCAACACCGCACTCAAAAAAATCTGCGACGACGTGATCTTGATCCCGTCCGCCCCCGACTATCTGACCCCGATCCTGTCGGTCATCCCTCTGCAGCTGCTCTCCTACCACATTGCGGCGAGCCTGGGCTGCGACGTCGACAAGCCACGAAACCTCGCAAAAAGCGTGACCGTCGAATAGCCGGCGGCGATCGAGGAGATAAATGATGGGATTTCCGATGGCCGGGATGGCTGCTGCGCTGGGGCTCGGGTTTGCGTATTTTATTGCCGCGATCCCGGCGGCCGCTGCGGCAGGACTTCCGGTCTGGGCGGCCGGCCTGGCCGCCTGGTTTGGCTATTCGGCGGGAGCGGGCGTCGTCCTGCTGGCCGGGGCTCCGCTCCGGGCTTGGCTGGTGATTAAGCTTCGCATCCCGGTTGAGCGGGATTCGACCAAATGGGTTTGGAAGGTTTGGGATCGCGCGGGGCTGCCCGGGCTTGGGCTGCTGGCACCGGTCACGGTCGGCCCCCAGGCGGGATCAATCCTCGCGCTGGCAGTCGGCGAGCGTCCGGCACGGATCTTTGCGGCCCTTTCGCTCGGGGTCATCCCGTGGTGCGTGGGGTTTTGTATTCTGGTCTCGCTGGGAGTTAAGATCGCGCGTTGACAGGCCGGAAGTCTGGCGTAGCTTTGCGGCATATTTCATGGAGCAGAGCGTATCAGACACCCAGGAACGGTTCGTTTCCCACGCCCCCGGATACTGGAAGGAAGAGCCTCAGTGGGACGACTGGCGGTGGCAGATGAAAAACCGGGTGACCTCGCTGGCCGGGCTCGAGCAGCGCCTCCGCCTCACGAGCGAGGAGCGCGCCGGAGTCCTCCTGGCCGGATCCAAGCTGGCCCTCGCGGTCACTCCGCACTACTTCAACCTGATCGACCGGGATGACCCGAGCTGCCCGATCCGCAAGCAGGTGATCCCAAGGATCGAGGAGGGATACGATTCGCCTTATGACATGGCGGACCCTTGCGGCGAGGATGCCGCCATGCCGGTCCCCGGGCTCGTCCACCGCTATCCGGACCGCGTCCTCTTTCTTGTCACCGACCGCTGCGCCTCATACTGCCGGTACTGCACCCGCAGCCGCGTGGTCAGCGGGGTGGGGGAGCAGGAGCTCCATACCGACTTTGAGGAGGCCTTTTCCTACCTGGAAAAACACACCGAAATCCGCGACGTCCTCCTCTCCGGCGGCGACGCGCTCCTCCTCTCGGACGACAAGCTCGAGCGGATCCTGCGCCGGATCCGGGCGATCCGGCACATCGAATTTCTGCGCATCGGAACCCGGGTCCCGATCTTTCTCCCGCAGCGGATCACCCCCGCCCTCTGCGCGATGCTGCGCAAGTACCATCCGCTCTGGATGAGCGTCCATGTGAACCACCCGCGCGAGCTGACCGTCGAGGTCCGCGACGCGCTCGGACGCCTGGCGGATGCCGGCATCCCGCTCGGCAACCAGAGCGTCCTTCTGGCCGGCGTGAACGACAACGCGGAGACGATGAAGGAACTTCTCCACAAGCTCCTCATGTGCCGGGTCCGCCCATATTACCTCTACCAGTGCGATCTCATCCGGGGCTCGTCGCACCTGCGGACCTCGGTGGCCAAAGGCGTCGAGATCATCGAGGCGTTGCGGGGATTCACGACCGGATATGCGATTCCGCAGTTTGTGATCGATGCGCCGGGCGGCGGCGGCAAGGTCCCGATCAACCCGGGCTACGTCCTCTACCACGATAAAGAAAAGGTCGTGATCAGAAATTTTGAGGGGCGGATTTTTGAATACCCCGAGCTGGGAGCTCCCCGGGTGATCGCCCGCCACGACGAGCTCCTCCCGGTCTGACATTTTATGGGAGGCATCATCGTCCGTCCGCGCTCGCGGATCCTGCACGGCCACGATTGGGTATATTCCAGCGAGGTCCTCAAAACGTTTGGCAGCCCGGAGGATGGCACCGTCGTCTCGATCAAGGACTCCCGCGACCAGCTCCTCGGGGTCGGGATCTACAATGCGAATTCGCAGATCGTCGTCCGACGGTTCTCCCGGCGCAGGCAGGACCTCGATGAAGATTTTTTTATGCGCCGGATCCGCCAGGCGTTGGAATACAGGGAAAACGCGGGCTGCCGGCGCGACCTCGGCCGGCTGGTGTGGAGCGAGAGCGACGGCCTTCCGGGTGTCATCGCCGACCGCTATGGCCCGGTCGTCGTTTTGCAGACGGTCACGAAGGCGATGGACCTCCACCGGGAGGTCATCGCAAAGGTCCTCCTGGAAGCCACCGGAGCGGCCTGTGTGATCGAGCGCAACGATGCCCCTGTGCGGGCGGCCGAGGGGATGGAACCGCGCACGGGCGTCCTTCTGGGCGAGGTGCCCGGACCGCTCGAAATCGAGGCGGCCGGGATCCGTTTCCTCGTTGACCCGCTCGGCGGCCATAAGACCGGCCTCTACCTCGACCAGATCGAATCGTACGCGATCGTCGCCCCGATGGCGGCCGGCCGGCGGGTGCTCGATTGCTTCTCGAACCAAGGCGGCTTTGCCCTCGCCTGTGCGAACGCGGGAGCGGCATCGGTGGTCGCGGTCGAATCCGGCGCGGAGAGCGTCGCCCGCCTCCGCGAAAACGCCGCGAGGAACAGCCTCGCCATCGATGCCAGGCAGGCGGACGTTTTTGATGTGCTCGCCCGCGGCGGCGAATTTGACCTCATCATCCTCGACCCCCCGTCGTTTACCAAGACCCGCGCAAAGGTCAACGAAGCCCTGCGCGGCTACCGCGATCTCCACGCCCGGGCCGCGAGGCTGCTCAGCAAGGGAGGCCTCCTCGTCAGCTTCTCGTGCTCCCACCACGTCGCCTCCCATGAGTTCGAGGAGGCCATCGCAGAGGGGCTTCAGGATGCCAAACGCAACATGCGCCTCCTCCGGCGCATCGGCCAGCCCCTCGACCACCCGGTCGTCGTCGGCATCCCCGAAACCGAATACCTCAAAGGCGTCGTCCTCGAAGCCATGCCCGGACGCTAGGAGGCATCTTGCCTCGGATTCCATGGGTCCTATGTGTCCTATAGGACTTGTCGGCAAGAGGCACCCGCCATGGTGCATAACCCAGAGCCAGAGACCCCTGTGGCCCTGCGCCCTGCGGGGCGCAAGACTTCCTGAATTGAGGGCTTGTCTCCGGCACGGGTTGCAGGCATGGATATTCCTCGTGGCGCGCCTTATCTCGATTCTCGGATTTTTTTGGGTTCTTCAGGGTCTTTTGCCTGCTCAGACCCCGACGCCGGCGCCGGACACGCCGTCCGACCGCGGTGTTTGGCGGGCGGAGCTGCCAGGAGGCACGTTTGTTGTGGCGCTCTCGGCGATCACCTCGGTGAGCAGCCATGAGTACGTCGTGGACAACTCGGCGCGGGTGACCGAGGTGACGGTGGCGACCGCCGGGTCTCTGATCGGGCGGTTTTACTACCTGGAGCCGAACGTTCCGGAAGCCCCTGGCGGGATCGGGCAGTCGGCGATCACATTTATGCAGGACAAGCTGACCGAGGGGGCCGAACGGACCGGGACAGATGCCTGGAAAAAGGTGGTAAAAAGCTATCCGGCCTCGACCCACGCGCATACCGTGGAATACCGGATCGATTCGAAGGAGGTTCTCCAGAAGCTCTATAAAAACGTGGAGACCGCCTGGCTGCGCGGGCGGGGGGATACATTCAAGCCTTGAACGCCGCCCGGCATCCGTCCAATCTTCCCCCACCTGCTTTGAACCCGTCCACGCAACACAAGCCCAAACACGAGTGCGGCGTCTTTGCCGTGTTCGGCCACCCCGACGCCGCCCTTCTGACCTACTACGGGCTCTTTGCCCTGCAGCACCGCGGCCAGGAAAGCGCGGGCATCGTCTCGGCCAAGGGATCCGACCGGACATTTCAGACCCACAAGGACATGGGCCTCGTCTCACAGGTTTTTCCGATGAGCGAACTCGACCGCCTTGTGGGGACGCGGGCGATCGGGCATGTGCGGTACTCGACCACGGGGTCGAGCAACAAAAAAAATGCGCAGCCCTTCGTCGTGGATACCGCGCGCGGGCAGCTGGCGATCGCCCACAACGGGAACCTGGTTAACGCGGCCTCCCTGCGAACCGAGCTCGAGGCCCGCGGGTCGATTTTCCAGACGACGGTCGACAGCGAGATCGTCCTTCACCTGCTCGCGCAGCCGCGCGGGACCGGCGGTGGGCTCGCCGCGCTCCGGCACCTCGAGGGCGCGTTCTCGATCGTCCTGATGGGCGAGCACGAGATCGTCGGGTTCCGGGATCCCCACGGGTTCCGGCCGCTCTGCCTCGGCAAGGTCGACGGGGCTTATGTTCTCGCCTCCGAGAGCTGCGCGTTCGACCTCATCCACGCCGAGTTCATCCGCGACGTCGAGCCCGGCGAGGTCGTCATCATCGACAACAACGGGATCCGCAGCGAGTGGCCGTTCAAAACCGGCAAGAGTGCGTTCTGCATTTTTGAGTACGTCTATTTTGCGAGGCCCGACAGCAACATCGGAGGGGTGAACGTCAGCAAGGTTCGCGTCGAGATGGGTCGGGAGCTGGCGCGCCAGCATCCGGTCGAGGCCGACCTCGTCGTCCCCGTGCCGGACTCCGGAATCTTCGCGGCCCTCGGGTTCGCCGAGGAGCTCGGGATCCCGTACTTCCCGGCGTTCGTGCGCAACCACTACATCGGGCGAACGTTCATCCAGCCCACCCAGCTGATCCGCGATTTTAACGTCCGGGTGAAGCTGAACCTGATCCGCGAGGCGGTCGAGGGCAAGCGGGTCGTGGTCGTCGACGACTCGATCGTGCGCGGGACGACCGCGCGCACCCGGGTCATCAATCTGCGCGAAAACGGGGCGAAGGAGGTCCACATGCGGATCAGCTGCCCGCCGCACAAGAACGCGTGTTACTACGGGATCGATTTTCCGGATCCGGAAAAGCTGATCGCCAACCAGTGCACCCACGAGGAGATCTGCAAGTACCTCGGCGCCGACTCGATCGGCTACCTCGATGTCGAGGGCATGGTCAAGGCGACGGGACGACCGCACAACCAATTTTGCATGGCCTGCTTCAACGGCGAGTACCCGGTGCCGTTCGACGCATCGTTCGACAAGCTCATCATGGAAAACCGCCGGCACAACGCCCGGCTCCTCGAACCCGAAAGCAACCGCCTGCTCTGACCCCTATGCCCCGCAAACTGAAAGCCTACGCTGCCGCCGGTGTGGATGTGGACCTCGGCAACCGCGTCAAAAGAGGGATCCACGGCCTGGTAAGCTCAACCCACGGACCCGAGGTCCTCGGAAAGATCGGCGGCTTCGGCGGCCTGTTCCGCCCGGATTTTAAGGGGCTGAAGGATCCCGTTCTCGTGTCGAGCGTGGATGGGGTCGGGACGAAGCTGAAGGTCGCTTTTGCGACCGGTCGGCACGACACGATCGGCCAAGATCTGGTCAACCACTGCATCAACGACATTGCCGTCATCGGCGCCCGGCCGATGTTCTTCCTGGATTACATCGCCGGTGAGAAGCTGGACCCGCTTGTGTTTCGCCAAATCCTCAAGGGCTTTGCCAAGGCGTGCCGCGAGGGCGGATGCGCGCTGGTCGGCGGGGAGACGGCCCAGATGCCAGGGATGTACCATCCGGGCGAATACGACCTCGCCGGCACGATCGTCGGGGTCGTGGACCGCCCGAAAATGCTCGACGGCTCGAAGATCCGGCCCGGCGACGTGCTGGTCGGGCTGAAGGGGAACGGACTGCATACGAACGGGTACTCGCTCGCGAGGCACGTCCTCCTCGAGCGCCTGCGCCTGCCCTTGGACCGCCCGGCTCCGGGCATGAAGGCCTCGCTTGCCTCCGAACTGCTGCGCGTGCATCCGAACTACCAGCCCCTCATGGCCTCGCTTCCGGCCGGCCTGCTTCGCGGCGCAGCCCACATCACGGGCGGAGGCTTGCTCGACAACCTCCCCCGCGTCCTGCCGGACGGCTGCCGGGCGCGCATCGAGGCCCGCTCCTGGAAGGTGCCGATGCTGTTCCATCTCATCCAGCACGGCGGTCACGTTCCGGACAAGGAAATGTATCAGGTCTTCAACATGGGCATCGGCATGGTGCTCGTGGTCGCCGCCTCACGCGCTGCAGAGACGGTCCGCCTGACAAAAGGCATCGTGATCGGCGAGGTTGTGAAGGGCCCGAAAGACGTGGTGATCGAGTGAAGGCCTGGAGGCGCAAGCCGGCACTCGGCATCGGCATCGGCGTAGGCATGATGGGGGCCGTCGCGCTGGCGCTCCGCTACGGGATGCGTCGTCCGACGCGGGAGCCGATCCCGGACGCAATCTCGCCGGCCATCTTTGCCACGCGGGTCGCACAGACCGGGTTTGGCGAGATGATCTACCATGTCTGCGGGTCCGGGGAGCCGCTCGTCTTCCTCCACGGGGTTTTTCTCGGAGCCTCCTCCTACGAGTGGTCCAAGGTGTATCCGAGGTTCGCCATGGACCACGAGGTCATCGTTCCCGACCTGATCGGCTTCGGGGAGTCCGAGCGTCCGCCGACTCCGATGGACGCTGCCGATTACGTCGAGGTGATTGCCGAGTTTCTCGGCGAGGTGGCCCCCGGAAAAAAGCCGGTCCTGATTGCGAGCGGCCTCACAGCCGGGATCGCGCTGCTCCTCGCCGCCCGCCATCCCGAGCTGGTCTCCCGGCTGATTGTGTTTCTTCCCACCGGCCTAAAGGAGGCCGGAAAATGGCGTGCGATGGGGATGCTTGCGCTGAGCGGGATTCCCGGGCTGAGCCGGTTTGTCTATCGGAACTACCTGGCCAGGCCGCCGTTTATTCGGGGGTGGCTCACGCGGTTCGCCCTCGCTGACCCCGCCTCGCTCACCGAGGAAATGGTTTCGATTCTGGCCACCTGCGCCCAGCAATACGGGGCGGAGTACGCGATCCTCGGCTTCCTTCGCGGCCGACTCGCATTTGATATTGAGCGGCGGCTCCGCGATATCTCTGCGCCCGTGCACATCCTCTGGCCCGAGCTCGCGGTCGGATTTCCCGAGCGCGGCGGAGAGGTCCTCGCGGCCCGGATCCCGCGAGCCTCTGTCGAGCGGCTCCCCGGATGCGGGATCCTGACGGCCCTCGAAAATCCCGATCTGCTCGCTGCGGCGATCCAGCAATCCCTCCACGGAGATCTGCCGGCGCAGGCGTGATCTTCAAACCAAAAAAGCAGCAATAGAGCCCGCGAATCACGCGAAACCACGCGAATGAAATGGGCTTGCAGAAAAATCGCTGCGCACCATGTGGGGGAAACACCATTTATTTCCAAGCGCTTGGTTCTATTCGCTTGATTCGCAGCATTCGCGGGCCAATTCCGAATGGAGGCTTAAGAGGCCGCGCTCTCGAGCAGGCAGGCCGGGATCTTCACCACGAGCTTTCGGATGGCGAGCGGGGACCCGGTCGCAACCTTCGGGCGGTGGGCCTCGCCGGGAAAAAAGATGGCGAAGTCGCCCGGACGGAGGACGACCTGCGTTGACGGCGCGGAGATTGCCGCAAATTTTTGCGTATCCGATTCCGCTTTGAACGAAGTCGGCTCCCCAAGGTCTTCAACGGCCGTCACGTCAATGCCCTCAGCTCCCTCGATCAGGTACTGCACGTCGATCGTCTCCGGATGGTTCTCCCACGTGCAGAGGTCGCGCGCCTGGGTGGCGCACCCGTGCACGTTCACGTACCAGCCGGGCCTGCCCAGCTCGTGGATCCCGGCCGCCGCGGAATCCGCGTTTTCTGAGATCCAGCGCAGAGATTCCCGCAGCATCGGGGACGAGATCAGTGGCTGCCAGCGGGAAGGAACGGAGATCGAGGAAAGAAGCATAGGGGGATTTTTGCAGATGGGTGTTGCTCGCGCAAGTCCCTACCGGTAGCCCCCACCTTCATAGTGGGCGGGAATCCAAACACGCCGGCCGTTCGCATCCCGCCCGTAGGCACCCTCTATGGGGTTTTGTCATACCATCGCCCGGGCTGCATGCGAGGAATGGGAGGAATGCCCCCGCAAGATCCTGCTGGCCAGAAAATGAAAAGTTATCGTATTTTGCGCATGTGCTGCAGGATTTGAAACTTGATCGCGCCTATGATGGATTTCTCTTCTTGGCGGAATCCACCCGCAATCCTCCCTCCCTGAGAAGCCACCACCATGCGGAGCTGGAGCTCAATCTGGTTGCCCGGGGCACGGTTACCTACGTCACAGGGGACGGCCGGTTTACATTCGGTGCACGCTCCCTGCTCTGGATGTTTCCCTCGCAGGAGCACCAACTGGTGGATCGCTCGAACGATGCCCAGTATTATGTCGCTGTCTTCAAGCCGGATCTCATCAGTAAATCGTGCCGCAGCGCTCCCTACCAAGGCCTGAGGAGAAAGCGTCCGGAGAAAGGTGCCGTCGCCCACACCTTGCTTGCCCCCAACACCTTCAGCTTCGTAAGGACCATGATGGACCACATCATGGAGGGATCGCTGGATCCCGATCTCCTCAACCGCGAAGCAGGCTTCGGAGTGATGTCGGACTTTCGTTATCGCCACGGGGATCCGGACGGACTAAATGCCGGCCTCCATCACCTGCTTTTGTTGTGCTGGAGACTCCAGCAGGAGGGGGCTTCAGCGCAGCGCGCGTTTTCGCTCCATCCCTCGATATCAAAGGCGATCTCGCTTCTGGCGGATGAGAGCGGGACCGGCTCCCTGGGAGAACTTTCGCGCCAGTGCGGGATGAGCCCGGCGCATTTCAGCAGGCTGTTTTCCGCGCAGGTCGGGGTGCCGCTCAACCGCTACCGGAATTCGCTCCGGCTGGCGCGGTTCTGGGAGCACCTGCACAGGCCGGTGCAACCAACGATTATGCAGGCGGTTTTTGATGCGGGCTTTGGAAGTTACGCCCAGTTTTATAAAGTCTTTTTTGAGGCGTACGGGCAGGGCCCGCGGGCCGTGATTTCGCCGCCGCGCCCGGCCGATGGGATTTCTGTTGATCCATCGGTGCCATCCCGCAAGGCTTCTTCCTTATGAACCAAGATCTGCTTTCTGCCTGCCGGGATGGAGTTGTTGTGTGTGACGGGGCGATGGGGACAGAGCTCATGCTTCGCGGGTTCAAACTCGGAGAGTGCGGGATGCGGTGGAACCAGGAGAAGAGCAGCGAGGTGGCATCGGTCCATGCGGCCTACGCCCGCGCGGGCTGCCTCTTGGTGACAACAAATTCGTTTGGGGGCTCCCGCTCGATGCTCCAGCGCCACGGGCTGGGCGACCATGTGCAGGATTGGAACCGGCGGGCCGCGGCGCTGGCCCGCGAGGCCGTGGGAACCGGCGGATGGGTCTTCGGCGACGTCGGCCCCTTTGGCGATTTTCTTGAACCCCTTGGAGAGACATCCCCCGAGGAGCTCTTCGCGATATTTTCGGAGCAGATCGGAGCGCTGGTAGATGGCGGTGCGGATGCGGTGCTGATCGAAACGATGAGCGATCCGGCGGAGGCCGCTGTCGGGGTCCGCGCTTCGAAGTCTCTCTGCGGACTCCCGGTTGCCGTCACGTATGCCTTCCAGAACTCCGGCGGGGTGTTTCGCACGATGATGGGCACTTCGGCCCGTGACGCGATTCAGGCCGCCCTCACTGCGGGCGCTGACATCGTCGGGGCCAATTGCGGAACGGACTTAAGCCTCGAAGATTACGTGGCGCTGGCGCGCGAGCTTAAGTCGGCAGCCCGCGAAGCTCCTGTGCTCATCCAGCCCAATGCGGGATCCCCGCGGACGACGGCCGACGGGGTGAGCTACGATGCGAATCCGGCTGAGATGGGAATCACGGCGGTGCGGCTGCGCGAGGCGGGTGCCTCTGTGATTGGCGGCTGCTGCGGCACGACTCCGGACCATCTTGCAGCCATGGCCGCTGCGCTGGCATGAACACCGCGGAGATCCAGGTCGGGGATCGAACCCTCGTGGCCGAGCGCCTTGATCTCTCGCTCGCAGAAATCCTCTCCTCCGCAGGATCTCCCCTGAATACCCGCTGCCATGGGCGCGGGCTTTGCCGGGGCTGCCATGTCGTGGCCGAGTCGGGACCGAAAAAGGACGTTCTCGCCTGCCAGTACCGGCTGGCCGCAGGCGAGCGCCTGGCCATCGCCATCCCCGCCCGCTCGCTGCTTTCGCACCCGCCCTCGGTGGTCAGCGATTTCCAGACCAGCGTCCCCGCCGGCTGCGATCCGATTTTCATGGGATCCGGGACTCTTGGCATCGCGGTGGATATCGGAACGACGACCGTTGCCATGCTTTTGGTGGACCTCTCGAACGGCATGGTCCTCGCCAGGGCGACCGCGCTGAATGCCCAGGTTGCCCGCGGAGACAATGTCCTGACAAGAATTCAGCTCTGCCAAGACGATAAAGCCAACATCGCCCGGCTACACGACGACTTTTGGGATTCCACATTCCACCCGCTTCTCCGGTCTCTTCTCAAGGACTCCGGGGCAGGGCTGGAGGATCTGGCCGGGGTGGTGGTGGCCGGCAATACCACGATGCTTCATCTCGCCTGCGCGACCGACCCGACCCCGCTGGGAACGGTCCCCTTCACTCCGGCGTTTCTCGACCAGCGGGAGTTCAGCGGCGAATCGTTCGGCCTGCCCCGCGAGCTGCGCATCATCTTTCTGCCGGGAATCTCTGCCTATGTCGGGGCCGACATCGCGGCCGGGGCGGCCTGCTGCGGCGTCCGCTATGGCGAGGCGCCCCAGCTGCTTGTGGACGTCGGCACAAACGGCGAAATCCTCCTCTGCGGGCCGAAGGGGAACCTTGCCTGCGCCACCGCTGCAGGACCCGCCTTCGAGGGCTGCGGGTTGCTCTGCGGGATGCGCGCCGCACGTGGGGTCGTCGGAAAAATCTCCCTGAGCAAGGATCCCCTTTCCGCAGTATGTGAGACGATCGGAGGCCCCTGCGATTCCCCGCATGGGATCACGGGCTCCGCGTATGTGGATTTCCTCGCCGAAGGCCATCGCACTGGACTTCTCACGGAAAACGGACGCTTTGACAAATCCATCGTTGACGCAAACCCTCAGCATTTCCAGCAGGAGGAAAAAGGGCTGAGCTTCCTGCTCGATCCGCAGAATCCCGCCGTGCGAATCGGCGAGGTCGATGTCGCCCTCCTCCTGCAGGCCAAAGCCGCGATCGCTGCGGGTATCGATACGCTGCTCCATCTTCATGACCTGCCCGCCTCCGCGATCGGACGGCTTTTCCTGGCGGGCGGATTCGGGCTCCACCTTTCGATCCCGAACGCCATTGCCTGCGGGCTCCTGCCGGGCTTCGCCAAAGCGCAGATCTCGGCCGTCGGCAACACATCGCTGGGCGGCGCCTACCTCGCCCTGCTCGACCGCTCGCTCGCCGAGGAGATGGCCGACCTTGACGCCAAAACGATCGAGCTGAACCTCGACCCCGGATTCGAAGACCGCTTCCTCGATCATCTCTCGCTGCCGTAACTGTAGGTTTTTTGTGACCGATGGCCTCTGAGTCCCTTCGAGATTTGCAGATGGCCTTTCTGCGCAAACTAGGGGTCGGTAGTCAAATCTTGACAGCTTGAAAGGTCTCATCCGTGACTCGAGCGTATCAAAGGGGGGCATTGGCTTTGTCTGGCAAGCGACCCAGCAGGCAGGCATTTGAGCAATCGGACGTAACTTTTGTCAGGATTTGACTACCGACCCCAATTGTGAGGCACATGCGCGCTGGGGTTTGCCGTTAGGTTGCTGGCTATTTCCCCGGTCGGAAGATCCGCTCGTCCGGCGCGTGCTCGAGGCACCCGCCGGGTTCGATGACCTGGAATCGCTCCGCGGGCCAGCGGCCGGCGAGTAAATCCTGGAGGAGGGTGGGATCGCCCGGAATCCGCTCAAATTTCCACCCCAGCGAGGAGGCCGACTTCGCGGCTGAAGCGGCCATTTCCTCTGCCCCCGGCGTGCCGAGGTCGAGAAAAACTGCCCTGCCATGCTGCGCCCAGTTGGCCTTTTCGGATTCCAACAAAAACTCCACGTCATCGGGGTCGAACTTTTCGCCGAACTCTGCGCGCAAGGCTTCCAGGCGCTCGCGACCCGGCGTCCGATTGGCCTCCATCCAGCCCGGCGTGTAGTAGTAGGAATCCGGGCAGGTGGACTGCTGGCACGCGAACTTTTTCCTGCTGCCCATGAAGACGGTGATGCAGTCGTGCCCGCGCGGGATGACCAGGCGGTGGCGGCCGGCCCGGAGCCCGGCTGTCCCGCATCCGCAGAGCGCGTAGGCGAGTACAACGGCCTCGACGTCCAGGGCGTCGAGCGCATCGATCTCCGCCTGCAGCACCTTCCGGAGGCCATCCGGATGATCGTGCAGGCCAACCTCTAAAAACTTCGTAGCGGCGATATGCGCCGCCCCGCCGCCGTGGAGCGCGATCTCCGCCTCAAAGACCCGGCACGCGAGGAGCGCGATCCGCGGGGGGAGGAAGGGGGCCTCGTCGCTCATGTGCTATGCAGGAGCTCCGACCCGCATGAACGCGTTGACCTTCGCAAGAATTTCGTCCTCGCTGCCGGGAACGCTCAGCACATCGCACTCGCTGCCGAGGATAAACGGATGCCCGGCCGCACACATTTTTTCGAGCAGCTCTGTGGAGAGCCGGTCGACTTCCTGCACGGTGAGCTGGGGTGAGTAAAATTTCTTCGTGGGCAGATTCCCGTAGAGGACGGTCGTTTTGGGCACCAGTGCAGCGTCGTCCCATAGGTTGCGCGAGCACCCGAGGCTCATCATTGCCGGATCAAGCGTGGCGAACCGGGAGACCATTTCGTTGGTGAGCTCGCCGCAGTCGTGGAAGACCAGATCCACGCCCCGGTTGTCGAGAAGCGCTTTGATCCGGCGCATCGGGGACATCACGTAGCGGTCAAAAATCTCAAAGTTTTCTGCGAGCTGATTTGGTGAAAAGTAGACGAGGTTGGCGGCCGGTTCGCAGACGATGATCGCCTTCGCTCCGGCATCCGCCTGGGCGGAAAGGTACGAAAGGATGACCTCCAACCCGACTTCAAGGCACCGCTCGACCACCGCGACTTCGGGTTCGTCGTCTCCGGTCATCCCGCTTCCTGCCAGAAAGACGGGCGTGATCGGATCCTTCACAAGTTTGGTCATCAGCGAGAACGGCCCGATTCCCATGCCGAGTGGCACAAGGGAGGTCGTCGATGCCACATGGGCGATCGCCTCGCAGGTCGCCCGCATCCGGGGCGTCAGCGTGAACTTGCCCGGCTCTCCGGGAGGCTGGTCAAAATGGAATCCGTCGACCTTGCCAGCCGCGACCCCGAGGGGTCCCAGCATGGCCGCCTTTTCCAGCGTCAGGTCCATCAGCGGGATCGCCAGGGGCGTGCGGAACCGCTCGGCCGTCTCGGCGGCCACACCGCCAAGCCGCGGACCATCCAGCAGGATCGCGTCCGCGTCTGCCCGGGTGTGCAAAACGAGGTGGGTGCCGATCGGTGCGCGGTGTCCGGCGACGGCCAAATCCATGTACGTCTGGCGGCTCACGCTTTTTCCGCTCCGAGAAGTTTCAGGGCAAGATCCACCGCGCTCGCGGCGTCGGCGCTGTAGCCGTCCGCTGCGATCTCGTTCGCAAAATCCTGTGTCACCGGCGCGCCGCCGATCATGATTTTGAGATCCTTCAATCCGGCGGCCCGGACGGTTTCGACCGCCACCTTCATGGCTGGCATGGTCGTCGTAAGCAGAGCGGAGAGCGCCAGCACCGAGGCGTGGTGTTCCCGGACGGCTGCGACAAATTTTTCCGGGGGGACATTTGTGCCGACGTCCACGACTCCGAAGTTGGCGCCCTTGAGCATCATGGCGACGAGGTTCTTTCCGATATCATGCAGGTCGCCCTGGACCGTGCCGATGACAACCGTATATTTCGGCTGGATCCCGGCCTTTGCGAGCAGGGGTTCGAGAAGGGTCATCGCCTCCTTCATCGCGCGCGCGGCGATCAGCATCTCGGGCACGAAGACCTCGTTGTTCTTAAATTTTTGGCCGATCGATCCCATCCCTGGGACGAGGCCTTTTTCGACGATATCAAGCGGGGCCATTCCCTCATCGAGGAGGGCCTGGGCGAGCACCTTGGCGTCGTTGCGTTTTCCTTTTTCAATGGCGAGGGAGAGGTCTGTGAGGTTGCTCATGGTGTGCTGTATTACGGCTCTCACGCTAGCCGGATCCGCAGGGGGCGTCTTGTGATCAGGGTGGATTTTTTTGTGTTTTTAAAAATCCGGGGCACCGGTCCCGATAGTGTTTTGGGGTCTCCTTTTTCATCTGTTGGAAGACGTTGGTGAAATAGCTCTGGTCGCAAAACCCGCAATCCGAGGCGATGTCGGCCAGGGAAAGCTCGGTGGTCCTGAGCATCTCGCAGGCCCGCTCGATGCGCGCCTCGCGGAGCAGCTGGGTAAACGACCTTCCGGTCCTCGCTTGGAGGAGCTCGGCGAGGTGAGGGGAGGAGACGCCGGCCCGGCGCGCCACGTCCGCCCTCGTGAGTGGGGTGCATGTCTCCTCGCGCATGATCTTCAGGGCGCGCCCCACGACCGCCGGCATCTCGCACGCGTGGTGGTGCTCGACGGCTTCAAAAATCCGTATCACCGATTCCCTCAACCAGGCGGCGAGGTGCTCATCGTCGTCGATTTCGGCCAGCTCGACGAGGTGCCTGAACCGGAGCCCGAGCACCTCGGACTGCGGCGCGCCGGCCTCGACCGCCGCGCGCGACATCATGACGATAAGCTCCAGCAGGAGGCCTTTGAGGAGTTCGCTCCTCTCCGCTCCCGCGCTGTAGATATGGACGAGGAGCAGGTTGATGATTCGTGTCGCATTGTGGCGGTCGCCCCTCTGGATGGATGCAAGCAGCGTCGGTTCCTCATAGAGGTAGAGCTCCCTGATGGCATCAAAGGGGACGCAGGAATCGAGCTCTACGGGAGGAAAATCGTTTGCTGGCACGGCCTTGAGAATCGTGCTTCCGCACCGATCATTTTGCGAGCGGAATGTCGCTTTAGGTCTGCATGCGCGTCCGCGCATCATCAAAGCATTGGCGGGCGATTTTCTGGTACAGCAGGGCCTGTGCATAGCGGTCGGATTCCTCGAGCGGGCTCTGATCCCCCGCGCAAAACTGCCTGGCGTAGTAGTGGGTTCCAGCCAGAAGCTCGGGCGCAAAGATGAGGTAATCCCCAGGGCCGGCGGACCGCAGAAAGCCTCCCGCCGCGCAGCGCCAGAGCTCGCGAAAATGTTCGAAGTAGTCGGCCACCCCATGCGCCTGGGCCGGGCGCCCATCCGCGCCGTCGATCGGGACCTGCATGCAGCCCGGGCTGGCGATCCTGCCGTGCAGGAAGCCGATTCGCTCGAAGATCGGCCTCATGAACGCGAGCTTCATCTCGATCCCGCCGTAAACCATCTCCTGCCCGCAATAGTAGTGGGAAAAATCCCCATTGAAGAGGACCTCTGGAAACTTTTTTGTGATCTGGACCGTGCGCCACATATCTTGGGTGATCGTGGCGCGGTGGGTTTCGAGGAAGATCGGAATCCGGTGTTTCCCGGAGGCGACAAGCATCGCCTCGACCAGGCGGAAAACCTCGTCATCGTCCTCGATGCCCCAGCCGGCATGCACGGTGAGGCACTGGTCCCCGCGGGCGGCGTGTTTGCATGCAATGGCATCGGCTTCTTCCGGGCGATTGATGCGGTCCAGACCGCAGTGGGGGATCGGAGACCCTGGTACCGGGCTATCATCGGTGATTTGAACCCCCTCAAACCCATCGGCCGCGAGGCGCTCCATGCGGGCGAGCCCGTGCAGCCCCGGCCAGACGGTATCCGCGCGGAGGTCGATAAGGTTATCCAGGTTCAGGTAAACCCGCAGCTTAGGAGGCTCGGAGGTACCGTCATTTGTGTAGTAGGGTTTCATGATCAGAACGAATCGCAGGCGATCTGATGCTCGCCCACACCGAGGTCGGCAAGCATTTTCATGCAGGCCTTGACCATCATCGGCGGCCCACAGAGGTAAAACTCGACCGCGCTCAAATGGGGGTGGGATTTGAGATAGTTTTCCAGGACGACCTCATGGATGAACCCGGTGTGCCCGGCCCAGTCGTCTTCCGGAAGCGGGGCGGAGAGAGCTTGGTGGAATGTGAGGTTCGGGTGGCCAGCTGCAAGACCCTGGAAATAATCGGTGTAATACAGTTCCTGCCGGGAACGCCCGCCATACCAGAAGCTAACCTTGCGAGCAGTTTTTTCCGTTTCAAAAAGGTGCGAGATATGGGATCGCAGCGGGGCCATCCCGGCACCGCCCCCGATGTAAACCATCTCCTTCTGGGTGGGCTTGATATGGAAATCCCCGAACGGCCCGATGCCGGAGATCGTATCTCCGGGCTTGAGGTGGAAAATATAGCTCGACCCGGCCCCCGGCGGGCAGTCCTGCCCGGGAGGGGGCGTGGCGATCCGCACATTGAACCGTAAGGCGTTTTCCAGCTCTTGGTTTGATGCGAGGGAGTAGTTGTTCCGGCGGCCGATCTCCGCATGGTGCGCGACGAGGTCAAAGACGTGCTGTGCTTCCCAGACGGCGGCGTACGGTTCCGGAACTTCGAACTCGCGGAATCGGATCGACTCGTAGCTCGGGATGTCGATCTGCATGTAGTCGCCGGGGGTGAATGCAACGTTTTCCGATGCATCCAGCGGCTCGATCACGAGCTCTTTGATGAATGTTGCAACATGGGCATTGCTGACGACCCGAAAGGCCATCGCCTTTTGCTCGCGCGCCCCGACCCCGCCGGCCCGCACGACATTGAGCATCAGTTTTCCGTTCTCCTCCCGGAGCGGGTACGTCGCCAGGCCCCGGCAAATCGGCGCGCGCGCTGGCGAGCCATCGGCCAGATGGAACCGTCCGTTGTGCTTCGGGCACTCGATGATTTTCCCTTTCACCAGGCCATCGGCCAGGTGGGTGTTGCCGTGGGTGCAGATGCCGTCGGTCGCGAAGAGCGCGCCGTGCGCGTCGCGCACCAGCGCATAGGTCTTCTTGTCATGGTCGAAGCGGATGACATCCTCTGCCCCGAGCAGGGCCGCGTCGCACACCACGACCCAGCCCTCGGCATCTGGCTTGGCCGCCGAGGCGTGCGTGCCCTCCGCGTGGCGGGGCTTCGGCTCCGGGAGCCTGCGCTTGACGTGCCACGCGGGGTCTTTCACCTGACGGAGCACGGCAGGAACAATTTCCCGCCAGGCGATCAGCAGCCCGGTGTACGGGGTCGGACAGTCGTCCTTCACCGCCTCGTGCAGCCTGGGGAGCCAGTGGTAGGGGACCAGCGGGAACATATGGTGCTCGACATGGTAGTTCATGTTCCAATACAGAAACCGGTTCAGCGGGTTCATGTACACCGTCCGGCAGTTCAGGCGATGGTCGAGCACGTTTTCCGCCAGCCCGGCATGCTGGGTGAGCCCGTAGATGACCATCAGCCACGAGCCAAAAAGGTTGGCCAGACCGACGAAAAGCAGCGGTAGTATGCTCCCGGCGGCAATGCAGAGTGCGATTACGGCCGCGTAGATGAGGACATAAATCCGCGCGCGGAAGTAGACTTTTGGAAACTCGCTCTCCGGCACAAACGTCCGCTCGTCGGGCGTCATCCGGCCGAGCGAATGCAGAAGGATGTGATGAAAATATTTCGGATAGACCTTGAGGTTAAAAAATCCCATCACGAGGGCCTTGAGATCCGGCGGCCGGGGCACCGCGATCTCCGGGTCGCGGCCGACGATGATCGTGTCGCTGTGATGGCGCGTATGGCTCCACCGCCAAATCGTCGACTCGCGCATCACCATGAAGGAGGAGATCTCGTAAAGCGCGTTGTTCAGCCAGTCGGTCTTGAAGGCCGTCCCATGGCTGGACTCGTGCCACCGCGAATCCGAGGTCGAGCCGTAAAGGACGGCGTAGCAAAGGTACGGGATTGCGGCCCACCAGCTCCCCCATAAAAGAAATGTGGCGGCCCCGCAGCCGATGATGAGAGCAAACCAGATCGCCGTGTCCCGAAGGGCAGGTCCATCGCGCCGCTCGAGAAGCTTGCGCATTGTCGCGCGCGGGACATGGCATTGATACCAGTCGGCCTCCGCAAGCCCCCGCTCGATCGCGCGGGTCGCATTCTCTCCGGTAAGGCTGTAGTCTAGGTGGGCGGGTGGCTTGAGGATGGATTCACTCATGGTTTAGGATTGGTCTGTGGAAAATGCGTAGCGGGTGGTTCGGCGCTGGGGCTGGCCGGGCGTGACGATGATGCTTCCAAACTCGGGGAAATCCACAGCGGCCGGATAGCCCTCGCATTCCAGGCACAGCCCGGCAAAGGGCAGGTACGGCTGGCCGGATTTCCCGGCCCATGCACAGTCGCTGGTCACCTCGCTCTCGATCAGGAAAACATTGTCCTGGGTCAAGGTGTAATTCAGGCAAAAAAAAGCGGTGCCGGGGTAGCCCTCTTCGCCGTCCGGGCTCAGGTAGGTGAGGCGAACCGAGTCTGCGCCATCTTCCCTCTCGTTCGGCGTGATGCTCCAATTCCTTTTGTCTAGGCCCTCGAGCCCCCCGTGCAGGTGATTGGGGCCATCGTTTTTGACCAGCTCGTAGGTTTTTCCGCCGAGCGTGAACCTCCCACCAGGGATCCGGCCGGCGACCCGTCCGGTGATGGCACCAAAAAACGGATGCCCCGCGAGATACGGCTCCAAGCTCTCAAAGCCGAGCGCGACATCGGCCAGCTGCCCGTTGCGGTCAGGCATCTGGAGGGATTGGACGATGCCGCCGTAGGAAAGAACCTCCATCGCCGCCCCTCCTGATCCATTTAGGGTGTGGGCCTCCACGATCTCGCCGCCCGGGAGCTCTCCGAAAAATCGCTTTTGCATAGATGGTTTCAGGCTGAGGGCTACGACGAGCGGCCGTTGAACGAGTGGACCGCCTCGACCATGGCGACCACGTTTTCTGTGGGCGTGAGGGCCTGGACGTTGTGGATTGCGTTGAAGACAAAACCTCCGCAGGGCGCGAATGTCTCGCATCGATCCAGAACTTCCGCGCGAACTTCCTCCGGCGTGCCGAAGGGCAGTGTCTTCTGTGTGTTGACCCCGCCTCCCCAGAAGGTGATCCGGTCCCCGTGGCGCTCCTTGAGGGTCTTTGCCTCCATGCCCTTTGCCGAGCACTGCACAGGGTTGATGATGTCAAACCCGGATTCAATGATGCTCGGAAGGAATCCTTCGATCGCCCCGCACGAATGCTTAAAGGTTTTCCACGAGGTGTTCTTGTGGATCCAATCGTTGATCGCGCGGTAGCGGGGCTGCCAGATCCCGTCGTAGGTCGAGCGCGAGCAAAACGTCGATTCCTGGGTTCCGAAGTCTGTGCCGCAGACGACGACGACGTCGATCACATCGCCCGCAATCTCGTGCAGCTTCGACAGGTTGCCGAGCGCGATCTCGACCTGCCGGTCAAAAAGCGCCATCACAAAATCCGGATCTGTCGCAACCGTCATGTACCATTGGGCGATGTCCCGGACGCCCTTCGGGGCGGTGAGGAAGGGGGCGGGAACCAAGGCGATATCGCCCAGGGCCGTGCCGTTCAAGTGGGTGACGACAGCGCGGTCCGAGCCCCGGAACAGGTCGGCCTGCTCCCGCCAGTACGCCTCCTCGGCCGACTTCATCTCTCCGAACTCCTCCAGGTTGTCCTCCACCTTGAGGTTGTCCTCGTCGATTTCTCCCTGCCGGACGATGGAGTCGAAAAAATATCCGGTCTGCGGCAGATGCCCGCTGGGCGGTGCGGTGCGGTCGCCCTGCGGATAGATGTACGTTCCGTCCGGCTTCTCATCGACCTGAAAGTGCTCCGACACCAGGACGTCCTGCTCCCACGGCGTCCGCCACGGTTTCCAGTTCTCGTTTACAAACCCGAAGATCGTGCGGTTCGGGAAGACCGGCGTGGTGTCGATCCCCATGGCATCCTTCAGGTCGTCCTCGACCAGGCCCAGCATCTGGTAAGGCTCGCAAACCTTGACCGGATGCGGGTCAAGCCCGTAGTGCCGTCGCAGGTTTTCGACGACGCTGCAGTGGATGCCGGTGATGAACGACGCCCCGAAATCCATGGGCAGGCGGTCGGGTTGGCGGTGGTCGATGGCGGCGCGAAGGCGATCTTTGGATGTCATAAAACGGGGAGCGGCACACGACAGATCCTAGCGGCAGCCATGAGCGTAGACTTCTCCCCAAACAATAAAAAGTTATCGTTTATTGCGAAATGAGCCATGATTGGGGGACAGCCAACAATGTGGCCCATCCCATTGTTTGGTGGAGAGCCGCTTGTTTGGGGTGGTCGACGGGACTCGAACCCGCAACAGCCAGTACCACAAACTGGAGCTCTACCATTGAGCTACGACCACCATCGCAACCGGTCCCCCCTGCGCGGAGGAACGGCGAGCAAAAACTTTCTTGCCTGGGGGGGAGTTTGTCAACGCCGTTCTTCGGGTGTTTTGGAGATTGTGCGGGGGCGCGCTTTCGCGCTAGCCTGCCGGCCATGGTTGCCTCCGACGGCGAATCTTTTCGGACAATGATCGCGCGGGTCTCGCCGGAGGACATTGTGCTCTACGCGAACCGGGCGCTGTCTGCGTACCTGCGCGTATCGAAGAGCGACATCACCGGCGCCCCGCTGGAGATCCTGGCCTCGCGCGCCCGCGGCGAGGTTTCTGCCTGCTTCCAGCGGCCGGAAAGCGGGAAGACGAGCAACCGGCTCGTGACGGACGATCAGGGCCGGGTCTTCGAGGCGAAGACGTACAGCGAGGGCGGGGTGCTGGACATCGTGCTCGACGAGGTGACCACGATGGATTCCGTGAGCCGGGACCTGCGGTTTGTGAGCGGGACGTCGGTCGACCTGCTGAATGAGGAGGAACTCCGGACCGCGCGCCAGCCGGAGCGCCGGTTTCTGACGATCTCGCAGGTCCGGCTGAACGGGATCTCCAGGCTCTCCGAGCTTCTCGCCCCGATGGAGATGCGGCTGATGCTGAACTCGTTTGTGGAGGAATCCGCCGAGGCGATTTTGGAAACCGGCTGCACGTACTACGAGACGGCCGGCGGGTCGGTGACCGGGATCTACGGGGCTCCGCGGTATTTTGCCGACCACGCCCTGCGCGCGATCCGGGCTGCCTGCAGCCAGCTCGAGACGTTTGCGCAGCTCCGGGAGGGGCTCTTCCGACAGGGCCGGGAAATGCCGCCGCTTTCGTGCGGGATCTGGACGGGGGACACGTTTGTGGGGACGCTCGGGGCCTCGGCGACCCAGTCGTACTCGGCGGTCGGCCACACGGTCGATCTCGCCTCCCAGCTCTGCCAGCTCGCGCGGCCGGGCGAGGTGCTGATCTCTGAGTTCACCCTCAGGAACCTGGTGCAAACCCTTCCCGCCGGATGGCAGGCGGTGCACGCCGAAAGCGAGGCGGAGCCGGACCTCAGCGATTTTCATTGGCCCGGGGAGGATGTCCAGCCGCTCCCCGAGGAGTTCGTTCGCAAGGTCTGGCTGATCGGCCCGGGCGTGGAGTCCGACATGTCGGCGATCGAGTATTACGCCGACTACCTCTACGCCCTCAAGCCGGCCGGCCACGACGATGTTGTCCCGATCCTTCGGGTGGTCCGCCCCGCGGCCATCGGGGATTCGATCGAGCTTCGGAGCGACAATGTCGTGAGCGCGCCGTTCTCGCAGTCCCTCGGAAAATACAAGCTGCTCTCGGTCGTCGGCACCGGCGGGATGGGAAAAGTTTGGAAGGGCCAGGACCGGTACGGCAACGTGGTTGCGATCAAGGTGCTCCACGCGACGGAGAGCACGTCCGACGCCCAGCTCAAACGGTTCCGCCGCGAGGCGGATGTCATGTCCCGGCTGCCGCACCGGAACATCTGCCGAGTTTTTGAGATGAGCGAGTTTGAGGGGATCCAGTACCTGGTGATGGAGTACGTGGACGGGCTCACGCTGGCCGACCTCCTCTACGAGAGCACGCATGCGGAATCGTCCGGGGTCGGGTCCAAGCCGCTGGCCGATCTCAAGTCCTTGATCCACGCCCTGCGCGAGGAGCGCTCGACGCGCGATGATCAGGTCCCGACGGGCGACGGAGAGCCGCCCGCCCGCGCCAGGGAAACCCGGATCCTTCCGGTCGAGCAGACGCTGACGATTTTTATGAAGGTGTGCGAGGCGGTGCAGTTCGCGCACGAGCACGGCGTCCTCCACCGCGACCTGAAGCCCGGGAACATCCTGCTGCGGGAGGATGGCGAGCCGCTCGTGGCGGATTTCGGGCTGGCGAAGCTCAGCAGCGGCGGGGACGGGGTCTCGCTCTCGGTGAGCGGCCACGTCGTCGGAACACTGGAGAACATGTCGCCGGAGCAGGCCGAGTCGAGCAAGGACGTGGACGAGCGCGCGGACGTCTATGCCCTGGGCACCATTCTCTTTCAAATGCTGACCGGGCGGCGGCATTTTGAGGCGACCGGGAACATCGTCTCCGACGCCCAGGCCCTCCAGTCCCACGAGCCTCCGCGCCCGAGGAGCCTGAATCCGCGCCTCGACAGCGACCTGGAGGTGATCCTGCTGAAGTCGCTTCGCAACGCTCCGGTCGAGCGCTACCGCAGCGTCGCGGCCCTCTCGGCCGACCTGGAGCACTACCGGCGGGGCGAGCCGATCAGCGCCCGCCCGGTCTCGGCCATCGAGCTGGTCCGGAAGCTGATCGTCCGCAACCGCGGGGTCAGCGCGGTCATCGCGGCATCCCTGCTCTTTTTTGTCGCCGGCTCGATCGCCGCCTTCTGGCAGATCACAGACCGCGCCAAGGCGGCCGAGGCTGCGCTCGCCGAAGCAGAAAAGCAGGCTGAGCGCGCGCACAAAAATGAGCTGCTCGCCGAGGAACAAAAACGCCAGGCCGTCAGCCGCGAGAAGGAGGCCCGCCAGGCGGTCGCAAAAATGGAGGCGGCACAAAAGGAGCGCGAGGAGGCCGACCGAGCGACGAAGATCGCGCGAAACGAGACCGACCAGGAGCGCCGGAAGCGGGAGGAGGCGGAGAAGAGCATCGCCGGAAAAAACCACGAGCTGACCGAGAAGGAGAACCGGATCGCTGACTTGGAAGCGCAAGCCACGGCTGAGACGCTGCCGGCTCCGGAAGTCGCCACGGTGGAAGCACCCGCGCGGGCCGAAAACCGGGAGAGCATGATGGAGGCGCACCGGGCGATGTCGCAGGCGCTGATCACATTCCATCGCGATCTCAATGCCTCGGAGCTTCGTCTTTACGAGAACAATCCCGAGCGGATCCTGGTGCGGATCAGCGACGGACTGAAGACAATTTCCCAGGCCATCCTGACCGACCCGACACTCTCGCACGCGTGGGTCGTCAAGGGCCGCTACCACCTGGCCTGCATGGAGGCGGCCCAGGCGAAGGAGTCCTTCCTGATGGCTGAAACGTCGGCAGAGACGAGGCGGCTGGCCGACCAGCCGGACCTCCTCGGGCCGGAGCAACCCGCTGCGCTGGCCGCCATCGCCGAGCAGCTCATCAAGCCCTCCTCGGACCGCTTTGAGAAGGGGGCGACCCTTCTGGAGCGGACCGGCACGCCCGGGGATGAGGTCGCCGCAGGCGTCCTCCGCTTCCTCCGCGATAAGCCGATTGCCCGGCGGGCGTCGCTCGGATCCAGCCCGACCGCCCGTATTCCGGGTCCGGAAGAGACCGCCGTGAACCTGATCGCCGCCAATGGCGGCCGCGGTCAGCTCACGTTTGCCGATGCCGGGCGGGAGCTCACCCTGGCCGGGTTTGAGCGACTCGGCGACCTCTCCCAGCTGAGATCCCTCACGCCCCCGCCCGAGCGCCTTGTGATCCGCGACGCTGCCGCCCTCGATTGGCCGACGCTCGCAGCCTTGCCCCTGGAGTCCCTCGACCTCTCCGGGTGCCCCACGGAGGGGCCTTCTCTCATGCTGCGGGGATTTGCCAAAATGCAGAGCCTCTCGCTGAAAGAAACGCGCTTTTCCGACCTCAGCTTTTTGCGCTTGATGCCGTTTCTGACATCGCTCGACATCTCGGGGACATCCGTGGCCGACCTCGGCCTCCTGGCGGCCAACCGGAGGATCCAGTCGCTCGATATCAGCCGCCTGTCTCTCGAAAACGTGCGCGCGCTCCTCTTTTTGCCCCTGGCGCGCCTGACATTGAGCCCGATGATGATCTCCGACAAGGCGTCGCTGAACAGTCTCCGCGGGCTCCGGACGCTGCGCGTCCTCCGCTCCCCGACCGACCCGGAAGACCAGCCGCCAGCGGAGTTCTGGCGGAAGCTCGCCGCCGGCGAATATGATACCGGCACGTGAAGCGCTCTCTTTTTTCTCAAGTCAGATCCGGACCTGCTCCCACGTCACCGTGCCGTTTTCGGCAACCGTAAGCCAGGCATAGCCGACTGGAGCTCCTTTATTCGGCTTGCCGATCGTCCCCGGGTTCAGGAAGCGGACTCCGCGAATCATCTCGTCCCTCGGGACGTGGGTGTGCCCGTGAAGGAGAAATTCCGTCTCCGGGGGCCGGGCGGGAGGGATGTGGATCAGAAAAAATGCCCTTCCGCCGCGTTCGAGCGAGCGGGTCATGTGGAGCCCGAGCCCGAAGTCGTTATTCCCGAGAACCGCCTCGACCGGGGGGCCGATCCGGCGGACCGCCTCCAGCGTGGCGGCGTCACAAAAGTCCCCGAGATGCCAGATCTCATCGGCACCCCGGAGCGCCGGGAGCAGCGATCCGGGCAACTTCCCGTGGGTGTCTGCAATGACGGCAATTCGCATCTCGCCTCCAAATCTGGCCAGGCCGGAGCGGGCGGGCAAGCCCCGAGTCGCAGGCCGGCCGCAAAAATTGTCGAACAGGGTTGCGGATCGCGGGAAACTTGATTATCAAGGGTGGCACTTCATTTTCGAACCATGCCCAACCTCACCAAACGCGATCTCGTGATGCAGATCAGCAGGGAAACCGGAATCACTCAGCAGGAGGTCTTCGCCGTGATCCAGCAGACACTCGACAGCATTACGGACGCGCTCTCGACCGGGCAGGATGTTGAGCTCCGGAACTTCGGGGTCTTTGAGGTTCGCCTCACAAAATCCCGCGTCGGCAGAAACCCGCACAAGCCGGAGAAGGATGTGATCATCCCCGCCCGTGCGACGGTGAAGTTCAAGTCCGGGAAGGTGATGCGCCAGCGGGTGCTGCTCCGCACCGACGAGCTTCGAACGGCCACAAAAAAAGAAGCTTAAGCTCTGAAACCGGCCGACACTCCGCGGATGGACGTCATCCGGATTCGCGGCGCGCGCCAGAACAACCTGCGCGGCATCGATCTGGACCTGCCCCTGGGCAGCCTGATCGTCGTGACCGGGCCGAGCGGGAGCGGGAAGTCGAGCCTCGCGTTTGACACCGTCTATGCCGAAGGCCAGCGGCGGTACGTTGAGACGTTCAGTCCGTACACGCGCCAGTTCCTCGACCGGATGGACAAGCCGCTCGCGGATTCGATCGAGGGGATCCCGCCGGCGATCGCGATCGAACAGGCGAACAACGTGCGCACGACCCGTTCGACGGTCGGGACGATCACCGAGATCAACGACTACCTGAAGCTCCTCTTCCCGCGCGTCGCGAAGGGAATCTGCCCGACGTGCGAGCGCGAGGTGCGCCCGGAGTCCGGCGCCTCGATCGTCCGCGCGGTCACCGCCCAGTTCCGCGGGCGAACGGTCCTGGTCACGTTCGGGGTGGCCGTGCCGCCCGGGACAAAACATAAAGATTTTTTTGCGTTTTTGCAGCAGCAGGGATACCTGCGCGTCTGGCTGGGCGGGAGGATCGTCCGCACCGATGAGGAGCCTCCAGCCGGTCGGCTCCCGGCCCGCGTCCCAGTCGTCCAGGATCGCATCGCCATCGCGGCGACCGAGCGCACACGCCTCGCGGAGGCCGTCGAAAATGCGCTGCGACTGGGCGGGGACAAGCTCACGATCGTCGATCCCGAGACCGGCGACGGGCAGCCGTTTTCCTCCGGCTGGCACTGTGCGCATTGCGACGAGGGGATCCGTCCGCCAAGCCCCGGCCTCTTCAGCTTCAACAACCCCCTCGGGGCTTGCCCGGCCTGCCGCGGGTTCGGGAGGATCATCGGGATCGACTACCAGCGGGTCCTGCCGGACCGCTCGCTCTCGATCTCCCAGGGCGTCGTCAAACCGTTTCAAAGCGGGCAGTCGCGCGAGTGCCAGGACGACCTGATGAAGCACGCGCTGCGCGGCGAGATCGACGTCCGCACGCCATTCGAGGACCTGCCGAAGCCAGACCAGGACTGGGTGATCAACGGGGAGGGGGACGGGACGGATCTTTGGGAGAGCGGGCGATGGTACGGCGTGAAGGGATATTTCGGATGGCTCGAATCGAAGACGTATAAGATGCATGTGCGGGTCCTTCTGAGCCGCTACCGCAGCTACCAGCCGTGCCCGGATTGCCGGGGCGGGCGGTTCCAGCCGGAGACGATGAACTACCGGATCGGCGGGCTCACGATCGCCGACCTCGCACGACGACCGGTCAGCGAGCTCGACAAGATTTTTCGCGAGATGGATCTCCCGGAGGCGGACGCGAGCGCCAGCCTCGTGCACGGGCAGATTTCGGCGCGCCTGCATTACCTCGGCCAGGTCGGCCTGGGGTACCTGACCCTCGACCGGCCGACGCGCTCGCTCTCGGGCGGCGAGCTCCAGCGGGTCAACCTGACGACGTGCCTCGGCGCCTCGCTGGTCAACACGCTCTTTGTTCTCGACGAGCCAAGCGTTGGACTGCATCCGCGAGACACCGGGCGCCTGCTCCACGTGCTCTGCGGGCTTCGCGATAAGGGCAATACCCTCCTGGTCGTCGAGCACGAGGAGGCGGTGATCCGGACGGCCGACCACATCGTTGACATCGGGCCCGGCCGCGGGGCCGAGGGCGGCGAGCTCCTTTACTGCGGGCCGGCCAAAAACTTCGGGAAGGCGAAGTCGCTGACCGCCGACTACCTGGAGGGCCGGAAATCGATCCCGGTGCCGAAGAAGCGGACCAAGCCGCAAAACTTCATCGAGCTGCTCGGGGTTCGCCACCACAATCTGCGCGGGATGGACGTCAAGATCCCGACCGGCGTGCTCTGTGCGGTGACCGGGGTTTCGGGCTCCGGGAAGACGTCTCTCGTCCGCGACGTCCTCCACCGCCACCTGGCGGGGGACGAGCCCGGCGAGGACGAGGCGGCGGGCTTTGTGAAATCGATCCGGGGCGATGAGGACATCGACGAGGTCGTGATGGTCGACCAGTCGCCGCTCGCCCGCAGCCCGCGCTCGACGCCGGCCGTCTACCTCGGTGCCTACGACGGGATCCGCGAAATTTTCGGGACGACGAAGGAGTCTCTGGCGGCCGGGTTTTCACCGGGGACCTTTTCGTTTAACTCCGGGCAGGGACGCTGCGAGCGGTGCGGCGGGCTCGGCTTTGAAAAGGTGGAGATGCAGTTTTTGAGCGATCTCTATCTGCGCTGCCCCGAGTGCGAAGGCCGGCGGTTTCGGGGCCCGGTCCTGGACATCCGGGTGAAGGGGAAATCGATCCACGAGGTCCTTGAGATGACCGCGGGCGAGGCGGTCGCCTTTTTTGACTCGATCGACCGGCGCGGGTCGATCACCCGCCCGCTGCGGCTGCTGGCCGAGGTCGGCCTCGACTACCTGAGACTCGGGCAGCCGGTCAACGCGCTCAGCGGCGGCGAATCGCAGCGTCTCAAGCTCGTCCACCATCTGGTCCAGAAGCGCGACGAGAGCGCCCTCCTGATATTCGACGAGCCGACCACCGGGCTGCATTTCGACGACGTCGCCCTCCTCCTGAAAGTCTTCCGCCGCCTCGTGGAGGAGGGGAACAGCGTGCTCGTGATCGAGCACAACCTCGAGGTGGTGAAATGCGCAGACTGGGTCGTCGACCTCGGCCCCGAGGGCGGCGACGGCGGCGGGCGGGTCGTGGCTGCGGGAACGCCCGAGGCCGTGGCTGCCTGCCCCGATTCCCACACCGGCCGATTCCTGGCCCCGATCCTCGAGGGGCGCGGGGTCCGGCTCGCAGACGTCCCGACGAAGCCGAGGAGGAAATCCGCCGGGAGCGGCGCGATCGAGATCCGGGGAGCCCGCGAGCACAACCTGAAAAACCTTTCCGTCGACATCCCGCGGGACGGGATGGTCGTGGTGACCGGCCTGAGCGGCTCGGGAAAATCGACGCTGGCATTTGACATCCTCTTTGCCGAGGGGCAGAGGAGGTTCCTCGACAGCATGTCGCCGTACGCGCGCCAGTTTGTCGAGCAGATGGAGAAGCCGGATGTCGACTCGATCGAAGGGCTCCCGCCGAGCGTCGCGATCGAGCAGCGGGTCACGCGCGGCGGCGGGAAATCAACCGTCGCGACGGTCACGGAGATCTACCATTTTCTCCGCCTCCTCTTTGCCAAGCTCGGCACCCAGCACTGCCCGGACTGCCACGTGCCGGTCGAAACCCGCACGCCGACGGCCATCGCGGTCGAGGTCTGCAAGCTCGCCGCGCGCGGGCCGGTTCAGGTCTTTGCCAACCTGGTCAAGGCACGTAAAGGCTTCCATACCGACATCGCGCGCCTGGCCAGCCGGCAGGGGATCGAGAAGCTTCTCGTCGACGGCCAGATGGTTGCGGTCGATGGGTTCACGAAGCTGGAGCGCTTTAAGGAGCACACCATCGACGCGCTGGTCGGGACGCTGGACAAGCCCGACGCCAAGACCGCCGATGACCTGGTGCGCCGGGCGCTCGCGCTCGGGCGCGGAACCGCCCGCATCGAGGACGCCCATGGCAAGTCCTCGGTCTTGAGCACCGAGATGAACTGCCCGTCGTGCAGCCGGGCCTTTGAGCCGCTGGACCCCCGGCTCTTTTCGTTTAACTCCCCGCACGGCTGGTGCCTGCACTGCCGGGGGTTCGGCGAGGTCTGGAGCGAGCTCGGGGCCGGCAGCAAGGAGTTCGACTCCCAGCTGGAGGCCGAGCTCGACGAGGAGCGGCGTCACGAGGCCCTTGAAGATTCCGAGCCCCGCCCATGCCCGGTCTGCAGGGGTTCCCGCCTGAACGAAACCGCCTCGAACGTGCTCGTCGGCGGCCACTCGATCAACGCCTTCACCGGGGCTCCCGCCTCGGAAAGCCTCGCCCTCGCCGGGTCGTTGAAGTTCTCCGGCCCGCGGGCGACCGCGGCCGCCGAGGTCGTTTCCGAAATCGGCCAGCGCCTGAAGTTTTTGGCGACCGTCGGGCTCGATTACCTCTCGCTCAACCGCAGCGCGAAGACGCTGAGCGGAGGCGAGGCCCAGCGGATCCGCCTCGCCGCCCAGCTCGGCTCGAACCTCCGCGGGGTTCTCTATGTCCTCGACGAGCCGACGATCGGCCTTCACCCGCGCGACAACGTCCGGCTCCTCGATGCGCTTTCGGAGCTCACCAAAAAGGGAAACTCCCTGGTGATCGTCGAGCACGATGAGGAGACGATGCGGCGGGCGGACCGGATCCTGGACCTCGGTCCCGGCGCCGGCAGCCGGGGAGGGGAGATCGTGGCCTCCGGGACGCTGGCCGAGATCCTCCGCGTCCCCGAATCGCTCACCGGCCAGTCGCTCCGCTCGCCCATGAAGCATCCCTCGCGCGGATCGCGGAGACCGGCCGGCACAGATTGGATCACGGTCTCCAAGGCCAGCCTCCACAACGTCGAGAAGCTCGATGTGAGCATTCCGGTGAACCGGCTCACCGCGATCACGGGGGTCTCGGGCTCCGGAAAAAGCACCCTCCTGCGCGGGGTGGTCATCCCGGCGGTCCGCGAGGCGCTCGCCCGCAAAAAGTCCGGCTACGAGCACTGTTCCGGCGTGGCCGGCACGGAGCCGATCGGCGCGGTGCTGGAGGTCGACCAGTCGCCGATCGGGAAGACGTCCCGCTCGACGCCCGCGACCTACGTGAAGGTCCTCGATGACATCCGCGCCCTCTTCGCCACGATTCCCGCCGCCCGCATGCGCGGGTACACGAACAGCCGGTTCTCGTTCAACAACGAGGGCGGACGCTGCGAGGCCTGCCTCGGGCAGGGGGTGATCAAGCTCGAAATGAATTTTCTGCCGCCCAGCTACATGCCGTGCCAGGACTGCCTCGGAAGGCGGTTCAACCCGGCCACGCTCGAGGTCGAGTACAACGGGAAATCGATCGGCGACGTGATGGATATGACGATCGAGCAGGCTGCGGGGTTCTTTGCGGCCAACCCAAAAATCAAGCGCCCGCTTGAGCTGCTCGTCGAGACCGGCCTCGGCTACCTCACGCTCGGCCAGCCGAGCCCGACGCTGAGCGGCGGCGAGGCCCAGCGCCTGAAGCTGGTGACCCAGCTCGCCCGGCGGCCGACGTCGCGGGCCGAAGAGGTCCGCACCGCGCGGCGCGGAAAATCAACCCTCTACGTGCTTGAGGAGCCGACGATCGGCCTCCATGCACACGACGTGGCCCAGCTCATCGCCGTCCTCCACCGCCTGGTCGATGAGGGCGGGACGGTTGTCGTGATCGAGCACCACCTGGACGTGATTGCCGAGGCGGACCACGTCATCGATATCGGGCCGGAGGCGGGAGCCAAGGGCGGGAAGATTGTCGCGGAGGGCACTCCGGAGAAGATAGCAAAATCCAAGACCAGCCGCACCGCTCCCTTCCTCAGGCCTCTCCTCGAAGGAGAATAAGCCGGGGTTCCTGTCCGTTCCCCGGACCTGCTCAACGCGCAGCCGGAGTGAAAACAAAAAACCCGCCCAGCCGCGAGGCCGGGCGGGTTTTTGAGTTTTGTACGGGGTCCTAGTACCGGTAGTGCTCCGGCTTGTACGGGCCGTCAGCTGCGACGCCGAGGTATTCGGCTTGGTCCTTGCTGAGCTTGGTGAGGACGACTCCGATCTTGTCGAGGTGCAGGCGGGCGACTTCCTCGTCGAGCCTCTTGGGCAGGCGGTAGACGGTCTTTTTGTATTTGTCCTTGTTCTGCCAGAGGTCGATCTGCGCGAGCGTCTGGTTCGTGAACGAGTTCGACATGACGAAGCTCGGGTGGCCGGTGGCGCAGCCGAGGTTGACGAGGCGTCCGTCGGCGAGCATGTAGATGCTCTTCTTGCCGCCGGGCAGGTAGTAGCGGTCGTACTGAGGCTTGATCGTCACCAGGCGGATGCCCTTGTGCTTTTTGAGCCGGTCGACCTGGATCTCGTTGTCGAAGTGCCCGATGTTGCAGACGATTGCCTGGTCCTTCATGGCGAGCATGTGCTCGAGCGTGATGATGTCCTTGTTGCCGGTCGTGGTGAC
>Ga0247844_1000558_pt1 | contig 79066 bp, 73 predicted proteins | sample LaCtaG_FD_192421 | JGI IMG/M metagenome (GOLD analysis project Ga0247844, IMG submission 192421) | Freshwater microbial communities from meromictic Lake La Cruz, Castile-La Mancha, Spain - LaCruzMarch201714.5m_1 | ecosystem: Environmental > Aquatic > Freshwater > Lake | place: Spain: Castile-La... | reverse complement strand
GGGCTTTCGCTCGTCATGCTGGCGCTGACCGTGCTAGTGACGTTGGCCGCCGTGGCGGCCGCCCGCACGCCGCAGAAAAACCCGCACTGGTTCTACGCGAGCCTGCTCTTCATCTCGGCCGGAGGGTTGGGCGCGTTCGCATCCATCGACCTGTTCTTCTTCTACATGTTCCACGAGCTGGCGCTGATCCCGACATTCCTATTGATCGGGATCTGGGGGTCGGGGGACCGCCAGGCCGCGGCGTGGAAGGCGACGATCTACCTGGCACTCGGGAGCTTCGTGCTGCTGCTGGGCCTGATCGGGCTCTACCTGATCCAGCCCGACGGGATGCGGACGTTTGACCTGAGGGTCATCTCGGGGCTGGCAGGCGCCGGATTCCTGCCCGAGGCCCACTGGGTCTACCTGCTTCTGCTGGTCGGTTTCGGGATCCTTGTCTCCCTGTTTCCGTTTCACACATGGGCTCCGCAGGCCTACGCCTGCGCCCCCTCCCCGGCGGCCATGCTCCATGCCGGGGTCCTCAAAAAATTCGGCCTCTACGGTCTGATCCGGATTGCGGCCCCGGTCCTGCCGGCTTCGGTGCTGGAGTTCTCGAACCTTCTTCTGGTCCTCCTGCTTGGAAACATCCTCTATGTCGGCTACGTCACGATTTCTCAGCGCAAGCTCGACCTGATGCTCGGCTACTCGAGCGTGATGCACATGGGGTATATCTTCCTCGGTTTTGCGGCGCTCAACATCCTGAGCTTGACCGGGGCCTGCCTCATGCTCTTTGCGCACGGCCTCTCGATTGCCGTGCTCTTCGCGCTGAGCGGGGAAATCCGGGAGCGCACGGGGACGCTCGATTTTTCCGAGCTGGGAGGCCTGGCGAAGCCGATGCCCGCCTTCGGCCTGCTGTTCGGGTTTGCGGCTTTTGCGTCGATCGGGCTCCCGGGGTTTGTGGGGTTTGCAGGGGAGCTCCTCGTCTTTTTTGGCAGCTTTGTTGGAGGCGACCTCCTGATGGGGATCACCGAGACCGGCAAGGAGATCTTTGAGCTCAACAACTTCCAGGTCGCAACGGTCGGCGCGGTCTGGGGCGTCGTGATCTCCGCGATCTACATGCTGCGCGCCTACCGCCGGGTCTTCTTCGGACCCGTCGCCGACCGGTGGTCCGCCCTGCCGGAAATTTCCGGTGCTCCGCGCATTGCCATTGCCGCGCTGCTTGTCGTGATGCTGGTCACGGGCTTCCTGCCCGGCCTCCTCATCAAACTCATCGAGTCCTCATCGATATGGTCATGATCCCGAGCTTCCCCATCGAATTTTTTGTTGTTGCCCTCGGGATCGTCCTCCTGCTCGGCGACGCGTTCTTCTCGAATCTCGACAAGAAGACGATCGCCTACATGGCGATCTTCTGGCTTTGCGCGATCCTGGCCGGAACCTTTTTTCTGGAGCCGACGCCGCTCTGGGCCTCGATGGAGGGGTTCTACGAGATGGACACGCTCGCGATGGTGTTCAAGCGCTTTGCCCTGGCCGCCACGATTTTAACACTCGTGGTCTCGCTGGAGTATGCGCCGGTGGTGCAGAGCTTCGTTCCCGCATCGCGCCCCGGAGCGGGCCTGGGCGAGTATTTCATCCTTCCCGTGTTTACGTGCGCGGGGCTCATGTGGATGGCCTCGGCCACGGATTTTGTGATGATCTTCTGCGCGCTCGAGCTCGTGACAATCGCGTTCTACATCCAGGTTGCCTACATGCGGCGAAGCCTCGCGAGCCTCGAGGCCGGAACGAAATACCTGATCCTGGGCGCCCTCTCGACGGGGTTCCTTGTCTATGGGATCACCTGGATCTACGGAATGACCGGCCAGACCGGCCTGGGGGGGATTTCGACTGTCCTTGGGATGGTTCCTCTGGCGAGCCAGACCGGGCTTCTCTTCGGCATTGGTCTGGTGCTCGTTGCCCTTGGCTTCAAGGTGGCTGCCGCGCCGTTCCAATTCTGGGTGCCGGACGTCTACCAGGGCGCGCCCACGTCGGTCACGGCTTTCCTGTCCACGGCCTCCAAGGCCGCCGGGTTTGTGGTGCTCATGCGCGTGGTGCAGACCTTCGTTGCTGCGCCGGCCCTTGCGGCCAAGCTGGTCCCCGTGCTGTCGCTTCTGGCTGGGCTCACCCTCATTTACGGGAACCTCGCCGCCCTGCCGCAGACCAACCTGAAGCGACTGCTGGGCTATTCGAGCATCGCCCATGCGGGCTACCTCCTGATTGGCGTGGCCAGCGTGGGCGCCCCCTTCGCCGGCCGTGCCGTCGTCTTCTACCTCATCGGCTACCTGCTCATGACGTTCCTCGCCTTCCTCGTGCTGGTGCCCGTCTCCAAGGCGACCGGAGGAGATGACATCTCGAACTTCAACGGCCTCGGACGCAGGGCCCCCACCCTCGCATTTGCTCTGCTCATCTCCATGCTCTCACTGGCCGGGCTGCCGTTCACGGTCGGGTTCCTCGGAAAGTTTTTCATCTTCGAAGCCGCGATGCAGCAACAGCAGATCGTCCTTGTCATCCTCGGCATCGTGACGGTCGCCTGCGGATTCTACTACTATCTGAAGGTCGTCCGGGCCATGTATTGGCTGCCTGCCCCGGACGATGCCCCCCCCATCGAAGTTTCCCTGCTGACGCGGTTCGTTGCAGCCTTTTTGGTGGCAGCCATTCTGATCCTTGGAATCTATCCCGCGCCCGTTCTGGACTTCCTTCCCTGACCCATGCCGCTCCTCGACAAGCCCCTCAGCGAGCTGCGCAACTATCGCGGGATCAGCCCGCGACCGGACGACTTTGACGAGTTCTGGAGCCGGGCGCTTGCCGAGCTGGATGCCACCGACCCGCAGGCCGAACGGATTCCCTGCGACCCGCTCGGCGCAAAGAACGTCGAGACGTTCGACCTGTTTTTCAACGGGGTCGGAGGGGCGCGGATCTACGCCAAGTATCTTCGTCCCGCGCAGCCGTCCGCTCCGGCGCCGGGCCTGCTCCTCTTCCACGGCTACACCGGGCACAGCGGGGACTGGCAGGACAAGCTCGCGTTTGTCGGGCAGGGGATGGCGGTGGCCGGGCTCGACTGCCGGGGGCAGGGCGGCCGCAGCGAAGACCCGGGCGGGGTCCGCGGCAACACCCACCACGGCCACATCATCCGCGGCCTCGACGAGGGGGCGGACAAGCTGCTCTTCCGCCAAATCTTTTTGGACACCGTCCAGCTCGCCCGCGTGATCTCGGGCTTTCCTGAGGTCAACGGGCTTTATTGCATGGGGGGATCCCAGGGCGGGGCGCTGGCGATCGCTTGCGCCGCGCTCGAGCCGCGCATCACGCGCTGCGTGTCGATCTTTCCGTTTCTCTCCGATTTCAAGCGGGTCTGGGAGATGGACCTTGCGAAAGATGCCTACGCCGAGCTGCGCAATTACCTGCGGATGTTCGACCCCCTCCACGAGCGCGAGGAAGAGATCTTCCGGACCCTCGGCTACATCGACGTCCACCACCTGGCCCCCCGCATCCAGGCCCGCGTCCTGATGGCCCTGACCCTCATGGACAACATCTGCCCTCCCTCAACCCAGTTCGCCGTCTACAACAACATCCCGGGCGAAAAGGAGTGCGCGATCTACCCCGACTTCGGTCACGAGGGCCTGCCGGGGTTCCCGGACCGCGCGTTCCGGTTCCTGGCCGCTACGTAGAAAAAAGCCATGGCCTGGTCTGCCGATGGGTCGGCGGAAAGCGCAGCGCTGTTTTGAGACCGCGTGCGTGCATTTCGCCAAGCACTCAAGCATTCGGTTGCGGTTCGCGTGGTTTGCATCAAGCATGATAGTGGACATGGAAATTTCCGAACCAAACCCATCCGTATTGATCATTGGCGCAGGGGTAGCCGGGTTGACTGCCGCAGCGGAATTGCAGCGTGGCGGCCGAAGCGTGTGCGTGCTCGACAAGGGCCGCAGCGTGGGCGGCCGATTGGCGAGCCGGCGCATTGGCGAAGCCAGCTTTGATCATGGGGCGCAATTCATCACGACCCGCGACCTGCGATTTGTGGCCGCCCTGGAGGGCTGGCGACGAACCGGAGTGGTCGAGGAATGGTGTCGCGGTTTCGCGGGCCAGGCAGATGGTCATGCGCGCTGGCGGGGCAATCCCAGCATGAACTCCCTGGCGAAACATCTCGCCCGCGGCCTCGAGGTCCATCTGGAGCAGGAGCTCGTTGCCCTGCATTGTTTGCCGAACCAATGGCGGGCGGCAATCCGTTCGGGTGAGGTTTACTCGGCGAGTGCCGTCGTGCTGACGCCACCCGTGCCGCAGTCGCTGGCCCTGATGGCAGCGGGTGGGTGTGTGCTTGCGCCCGAGATTCATGCACAACTGGCGGGTATCGAATACGACCGCTGCCTCGCGGTCATGGCTGTGCTCGAAGGTCCGTCGCACCTGCCACCGCCCGGCGGTCTCGTGCCGGCCGAAGGACCGATCACTTGGATCGCGGATAATCAGTTGAAGGGCATCTCGGCAGCGCCAGCCGTGACAATCCATGCCTCTCCCGCCTTCAGCCTAGAGCATTGGGAGGGTGATCGTCAGGCGAGCGGTCGGCTGCTGCTGGAAGCCGCGGCGGATTGGCTGGGGGTGGGCATCAAGACTTTTCAAGTCCATGGTTGGCGTTACAGCAAGCCGGTGCGGGTGCATGAGCAAGCCTGTTTGATCGCGAATGAGTCTCCCCTGCTCGTGCTCGCCGGCGATGCTTTTGCCGGACCAAAGGTCGAAGGTGCGGCGCTCTCGGGCTGGGCGGCCGCCGAAGCGATCTTGAAATCCACGTCATGGCGCCCCGCCCTTACACACGGATCGAATGGACTGATGACACCGGAGGACACGTCGCCACAGATGAGCCAGAACACGATATTTGACAAATAATAAGCGCACACGTAGCCTGTGCTCACATGAACATTACACTCTCCATCGATGCGGAGCTTCTCCACCGGGGGCGCACCTACGCCAAGGCGCGGGGGACCAGCCTGAACGCGTTGGTGAGGAGGCTACTGGCGGATGCGGTTTCCTCCCCCGATGCGTCTGTCGATTCCATGATTGAGCGGCTTCGGCAGAATTCAGGCGACTCGAAGGGTGCCAAATTTACCCGGGAAGAACTCCACCGCTACTGAGTCATGGCCCGGCGAAGTTTCCTCGATACGAATGTTCTGATCTATTCGGTGGATCAAGCCGACCCTGGAAAGCAAGAGGTGGCGCTTGGGCTGATAGCCCGGCACGCGAAGGAGCGGACCGGAGTGATCTCCACACAGGTTCTTCAGGAGTTCTTTTCGGCCGCCACAAGAAAACTTGGAATCGCCCCGCTCCAAGCCCGCCAGCACCTCAGAGAGTTCCGGTGTTTTGACATTGTTCAGGTCACTCCCGAGATCATCGAAGAAGGTGTCGATTGCTCCATTCTGAACAGGATTTCCTTCTGGGATGGGCTCATCGTTGCAAGCGCCTCTGCCGCGAAGTGCGCCGAAGTCCTTTCCGAAGATCTCAGCGACAGCCAAAGAATCCAGGGGGTGGCTGTAAAAAATCCGTTTCGCTGAGAAGGCTGCTCCCATCGGGTTAAGGCCAAGCCGCGAGGTATTTGGGCGGGCGGCCGGAGCGCGCGATCCGGCAGCTGATTTTGCCTTGGGGAATTTGTGATTGGTTTTCTTCCCCGGCAGGGACTACTGATTCCGGTTACACATTCTCTCCCTTATGAAGCCATCCTCCCCTTTGAAGAACGCGTCTGCTGTTGCCGGAAAAAAGCTGCTGGTCGCGAACCGCAGCGAGATTGCGATCCGGGTCTTCCGGGCGGCGACTGAGCTGGGTCTGCGGACGGTGGCGGTCTATGCGCAGGAGGACCGGCTGTCGATGCACCGGTTCAAGGCCGACGAGGCGTATCAGGTGGGCGAGGGCAAGGGGCCGGTGGGGGCGTATCTGGACATCGAGGGGATCATCGGGCTGGCAAAGGAGCACGCGGTGGACATGATCCATCCGGGCTACGGGTTTCTTTCGGAAAACGCGGAGTTTGCGGGGGCGTGCGCGGCGGCGGGGATCACCTTTGTCGGGCCCGACGCGAGCCTGCTTGAGATGATGGGGGACAAGACGGCGGCGCGGGCGCTTGCGCAGAAGCTGGGGGTCCCCACGCTCCCGGGCACGGAGGATCCGGTGGCGGATCGCAGGGAGGCCCTCAAAATCGCGCGGAAAATCGGGTTTCCGCTGATGATCAAGGCGGCGTTCGGGGGAGGCGGGCGCGGGATGCGCGTGGTGGCAGCCGAGGGCGACCTGGCGCCGCTGCTTGACGAGGCCCGGGGCGAGGCGGGGCGCGCGTTTGGCAACCCGGCGGTCTTTCTGGAAAAATACATCCCGCGGGCCAAGCACATTGAGGTGCAGGTTTTGGGCGACCGTCACGGGGGGGTCCTGCATCTTCACGAGCGGGATTGCTCGGTGCAGCGCCGCCACCAGAAGGTGGTCGAGGTGGCCCCGTCGATCGGGCTCGACGGGCGGGTCCGCGATGAGCTCTGCGATGCGGCGGTCAGGATGGCGAAGGCGATCGGCTACAACAACGCGGGAACGATCGAGTTCCTCTACGACATCGACCGCTCGGACTGGTTCTTCATCGAGATGAACCCGCGGATCCAGGTCGAGCACACGGTGACCGAGCAGATCACAGGGATCGACCTCGTCCGCTCCCAGATTCTCGTGGCGGCCGGAGCCCGGCTCCACGGGCCCGAGCTCGCGTTGCCGGCGCAGGCGGATGTGCCCCGCAACGGGTTTGCCATCCAGTGCCGGGTGACGACGGAGGACCCGGCCAACAAGTTCATGCCGAACTACGGGAAGCTGATCACCTACCGGAGCGCGGCCGGGTTTGGAATCCGCCTGGATTCCGGCATGGGGACGACCGGGAGCGTGATCACGCCCTTCTACGATTCGCTGCTGGTCAAGATCACGGCGTCCGGGCAGACGTTTCCGATCGCGCTGCAGCGGACCCAGCGGGCGCTGCGCGAGTTCCGGATCCGAGGGGTGAAGACGAACATCCCGTTCCTCGAGAATGTGATCCAGAACGCGACCTTCGCATCGGGGAAGGCGACGACGACGCTGATCGACTCGACGCCGTCGCTGTTTGATTTCAAGCCCCGCCGCGACCGGGCGACCAAGCTCCTGGCATTCCTTGCCGACGTGGTGGTCAACGGCAACCCGCAGGCGAAGGGCCAGAAGGTGAGCGTGACGCCGCCCCCCGCGCCCCGCCCGGCCTACGACCACCGCGAGACCCCTCCCGCGGGAAGCCGACAGCTGCTGATCGAGCTCGGACCTGAAAAATTTGCTGCGTGGGTGCGCTCGAGGAAGCCGCTCCTTTTCACCGACACGACATTTCGCGACGCGCACCAGTCGCTGCTGGCGACGCGGGTGCGCACCTACGACATGCTGATGGTGGCGGATGCGGTTGCGCGGCGCACGCCCGGGCTCTTCAGCGTGGAGATGTGGGGCGGGGCGACATTTGATGCCTCGATGCGGTTCCTGCGGGAGGACCCATGGGAGCGCCTCCGCGAGCTGCGCAAGCGGATCCCGAACATCTGTTTCCAGATGCTGCTGCGCGGGTCCAACGCGGTGGGGTATTCCAACTACCCGCCGAATGTCGTGAAGGGGTTCATCCGCCACGCGGCGGGCTCGGGCATGGACATCTTCCGGATTTTTGACTCCCTCAACGACCTGCCGAACATGAGGGCCGCGATGGAGGCGGTCCGCACGGTCACGACGTCCGTCTGCGAGGGGGCGGTCTGCTACACGGGCGACATCCTGGATCCCCGCCGCACAAAGTATTCGCTGAAATACTACATCGGGCTCGCCAGGGAGCTGGAGAAGATGGGGGCGCACATCCTCGCGGTGAAAGACATGGCCGGGCTTTGCCGTCCGTTCGCCGCGAGGGCGCTGATCAAGGCGCTGCGCGAGGAGGTGGCGCTTCCGGTGCATTTCCACACGCACGACACGAGCGGAGTCAACGCCGCCTCCGTGCTCCTTGCCGCCGAGGCGGGCGCCGACATCGTCGATGCGGCGGTGTCGTCGATGTCGGGGAGCACGTCGCAGCCGAACCTCAACAGCCTCGTCGCCGCGCTGGAGCACACGCCGCGCGCGTCCGGCCTCGACCTGCAGGCCCTCGATGAGTTTGCGGACTACTGGGAGCAGGTGCGGACGTTCTACGCGCCGTTCGACACGTCGCCCCGCACCGGCAGCGCCGGGGTTTACCTGCACGAGATGCCTGGCGGGCAGTTCACCAACCTCAAAGAGCAGGCCGCGAGCATGGGGCTCGCCCACCGCTGGCCTGAAATCGCGCGCTGCTACGCCGAGGTCAACACCCTCCTCGGCGACATCGTCAAGGTCACGCCTTCCAGCAAGGTCGTCGGCGACATGGCCCTCTTCCTCTTCACGCGCGGGATCCGCCCCGCCGATGTCGTCAACCTCGAGCCCGGCACCCCGTTCCCGGAATCCGTCAAAGACATGCTCGCCGGCGGGCTCGGCCACCCGATCGGCGGATGGCCGGAAGCCGTCGTCTCCGCCGTGCTCGGAACCTCAAGGCCCAAGGCCGCCCGCGCGCCAAAAGTCGATCTCGCCGCCGTCAGGAGCGACCTCGCCGCCAAGCTCAAACATGCCCCGGATGACGACGCGCTCTTCAGCCACCTGATGTATCCCGATGTCTTCGCGGAGTTTTCAAAATTCGCGCGGGACTTTGGGGACGTGAGCTTCCTGCCGACCCCGGCCTTTTTTTTCGGCCTGAAGCCGGGCGAGGAGATCACCGTGGACATCGAGGAGGGGAAGACGCTTTTCATCAAGCTCATCAACATCGGATCCGCAGACAAGGACGGCCGCCGCATTATTTCTTTCGAGCTCAACGGCATGCCCCGCGAGGCCACGGCCACCGACAGGAGCGTGCAGGTGAAGACCAAGGCCCGCGCGAAGGCGAACCCCGCAAACCCCCTCGAAGTCGGCGCCCCGATCCCCGGCATGATCACCGCCGTCGGCCCCGGCAATGGCGCCCGCGTCTCCAAAGGCGACAAGCTCCTCACCCTCGAAGCCATGAAGATGCAAACCACCCTCTACGCCCCGGACGACGGGGTCATCGAGGAGATCCTCGCCGGCGTCGGCGATGCGGTCGATGGAGGCGACCTTCTCGTCCGCTTCAGAAAACAGCTCCCTCACGCCTAATGCCTGCCCCCACGAAATTGCGCGTGGTCTTCTGCGGAACCGGGGAGATCGGGCTCCCGGCCCTGCGGGCGCTCGCAGATGCGGGGGCTCATCCGGTGGTCGGGGTTATCACCCAGCCGGATCGGCCGGCCGGGCGCGATCTGCAGCCCCGGCCCCCGGCGATCAAGACCGAGGCGCTGGCCCGCGGGATCCCGTTCTTCCAGCCGGAAAAAATCCGCCGCGATTTTTCGATGCTCAGCGCATGGGCCCCCGACATCATGGTTGTGGCGGCCTACGGGCAGATCCTCCCGCGGGAGGTGCTCGGGGTGCCCCGGCTGGGGTGCATCAACCTGCATGCCTCGCTCCTTCCCCGGCACCGCGGGGCCTCGCCGATCCAGGCGGCGATCCTCTCCGGCGACAGCGAGACGGGCATCACGGTGATGGCCATGGACGAGGGGCTCGACACGGGAGACATCCTGCTCAAGCGGAGCCTGCCGATCGGAGCAACCGAAACCGCCGGGGCGCTTCACGACCGCCTGGCCCTGCTGGCGGCCCCGGCCCTGCTGGAGGCGCTGGACCGGCTCGCAGTGGGCCCCGTGTCCCGAGAGCCCCAGGACTCCGCGCTGGCCACCTACGCTCCCAAGCTGGAAAAATCTGATGGCCGCCTGGACTGGCGCGAGCCGGCGGATGTGCTCGAGCGCAGGGTGCGCGCGATGACCCCCTGGCCCGGGGCCAGCGCCCGGCTGGACGGCGCGGTGATCAAGATCCACGCGGCGGAGGCCGGCGCTGCCGGTGGCGAGCCGGGAACCATCCTGGCAGCCGGTCCCGACGGGCTTGTTGCCGCCGCCGGCACCGGCAGCCTGGTCCTCCGCGAGCTTCAGCTCGAGGGGCGGAGGCGGCATCGCGCGGGAGATTTCCTTCGCGGGTTTCCCGTGGCGCCGGGAAGGAAGTTCGATTTGTCCTTTTCAGTTCCTCCCTAATCGGGTTTCATGGCGCGCAATCCGCATGTCCACCTCTTCCACTCCGCGTTACAAGCGTGTCGTTTTGAAACTCAGCGGCGAGGCCCTCCGCGAGCCGGGCAGCCGGGACAACATCTCGCCCCAAATTGTTGCCGAAATTGCCGGCCAGATCGCCGAGGTCCAGAGGATGGGCGTCGAGCTCGCGGTGGTGGTGGGCGGAGGAAACATCTGGCGCGGCCTCTCGGCGAGCCACCGCGGGATGAACCGCACCACGGCCGACTACATGGGCATGCTGGCCACCGTCATCAACGGCCTGGCCCTCATGAGCGCGCTCGAGGGGCTTCACATCAGCGTCCGCGTCCAGACCGCCATCGAGATGCACAACGTCGCCGAGCCCTACATCCTCCGCCGGGCGATCAGCCACCTCAACCAGGGGCGGGTCGTCATCTTCGTCGCGGGGACCGGCAACCCGTTCTTCTCGACCGATACGACCGCCGCCCTGCGCGCCAACGAGACCGGCGCGGAGGTCATCCTCAAAGCCACCAAGGTCGATGGCGTCTACGATTCCGACCCGGTGAAAAATCCCGGCGCAAAAAAGTTCGAGCACATCACCTACGGCGAGGCGCTGGCCCGCCGGCTTCAGGTCATGGACTCAACCGCGTTCAGCCTCTGCATGGACAACCGGATGCCGATCATTATTTTTGACATGAACCAGCCCGACAACATCCGGCGGGCGATCGTCGGCGAGCACGTGGGCACGCTGGTTTCAGAAAAGCCGGAAGACCTTGTATGAACATTGACGAAGTGCTTTTTGAGGCGGAGGAGTCCATGGAGAAAGCCGTGGGGTTCATGACGCATGAGTTCCACTCGATCCGGACCGGCAAGGCCTCGCCGGCGCTGGTGGAAAACCTCGACGTCCTGGCCTACGGCACCCCGATGAAGCTCAAGCAGCTCGCCCTCATCACCGCCCCCGAACCCCGCCTGCTCGTCCTCCAGCCGTTCGACGCCTCGACGGTCCGCGACATCGAGCGCGCGATCAACGAGTCCCGCCTCGGCATCCATCCCGTGGTCGATGGAAAAATCATCCGCATCCCGATCCCCGAGCTTTCCGAGGAGCGCCGCCGCGACCTCGCCAAGACGGTCAAGTCGCTGGCCGAAGAGGCCCGCGTGCGCGTGCGGGCCTGCCGCCGCGCCGGCATGGAGGACGCCAAAAAGCTGGAGAAGGCGGGCGATCTGACCGAGGATTCCCTGCGCGACGCCGAAGATGGGATCCAGAAGCTGACCGACCGATTTGTGGCGGATATCGAAAAGCTGTCCGCCCAAAAAGAGGCGGAGCTCATGAAAATATGAAGACTGTTCTTATTGCCATCCTCCTCGCGCTTGCGTCCCCGGCGCTGCGGTCGGAGGTCGTCCGTCCGGCCCCGGAGTTTTTCTGGGTGGATTCGACCGGTGCCCGCAAGAGCTCGAAGGCGCTGCTCGGGCGCCCGGTGATCCTTCTGGTTGCGGACTCGCCGCGCCAGTGGGCGTTCCGCTCGCAGGTCGGCCAGCTGCAGACGATGTATGAGCGGATCGCCGCCGACAAGGCGGTCTGCGTCGCGGCATTCTCCGTGGAGCCCGGCGTCGTGCGCTCGAACATCCCGTTCGTGCTGGCGGCCGACGGACCCCAGGCCGCCTTCAACCTCCAGATCCAGCGCGGCTTCGGCATCGCGATCATCGGGAAGGATGGCAACCTCGACTACGCGGGCACGCGGGTGCTCCCCGCCCGGCGGATCTACGACATCCTCGACAACTCGTTCGTGGTTCAAAAGGCGCTGCGCAGGCCCTGAGCGCCCGGGCCCATGCCAATGGTCGCCGACATCGCCCGCGTCCTCTACCACGAGCCGGAGATCCTGGGCCGCCTCGATGAGATGGCGGAGCGGATCACCGCCGACTACCGGGACAAGGAGCTGACGGTCATCGCGATCCTCAACGGCAGCGTCATCTTTATGGCCGACCTCCTCCGCCGGATTCCGCTTCCCCTGCAGGTCGAGAGCCTGAGCGTCTCGAGCTACCACGGCACGAGGACGAGCGGAAACCTCGAGTTCCGCCAGACGCGCCTTGCCGACGTCACCGGCCGCCACGTCCTCCTCCTCGATGACATCCTCGACAGCGGGCTGACCCTCCACGCCGTCCGCGACAAAATCCTTTCAGAATCCGGCGCGGCCAGCGTGCGGTCGTGCGTCCTGCTCCGGAAAAATGTGGTGCGGTCCCGCGCGGTCGATGCGGACTATGCGGGGTTTGACATCCCGGATGAGTTTGTTGTGGGCTACGGCCTGGACTACAACGAGCGCTACCGGAACCTCCCGTTTGTGGGGGTCCTCACCAGGGAGGCCATCGTTCGCCATGCGCGTTAACGTCGAGTTTTACGACACCCTGCGCGAGCTGGCGGGGTGCCACGAGTGGACGCCCGACGTGCCTCCGGGATCCACTGTCGGGGACCTGGTCGCGCTGGCCGGGCGCGCGTTTCCGGCGTTGGACGCGCTGCCCTTCGAGCCGGTCTTCACCGCCGGGCTGGACTACGTGGAGGCCTCGCACGTGATCCGCGAGGGCGAGGCGATCTCGATCCTGCCGCCCCCGCAGGATCCTCTTGGCGCGTGACAAATCCTGCGGGCTATGGGAGAAGGCGCTATGTCCAAAGATCCTGAATCTGAGCGTATGGCCGCCCGCGATGCGGGGCGGGAGCCTTGGGGCCTCTGGGGCTCCTATCTGAGCGACCGCCAATGGGGCACGGTTCGGGAGGACTACTCGGCCGACGGGGATGCCTGGAGGTTTTTCACCCACGAGCACGCGCGTTCGCGGGTCTACCGGTGGGGGGAGGACGGGCTGCTGGGCATCAGCGATTCCGACGGGCGGCTCTGCTTCGCGCCGGCGTTCTGGAACGGCCGGGACCGGATGCTGAAGGAGCGCCCCTTCGGACTCTCCAACCCGCAGGGCAACCACGGGGAGGACATCAAGGACTACTTCTACCACCTCGCCAACACCCCGACGCACAGCTTCATGCGCGGGCTCTACAAATACCCGCAGGGCGAGTTCCCCTACGACCACCTTGTCGAGGAAAATGGCCGGCGCGCCCGGACCGAACCCGAATATGAGCTCGTCGATACCGGGATCTTCGACGACTCCCGGTATTTCGATCTTTTCGTCGAGTATGCCAAGGAGTCCCCCGAGGACCTCTGCATCCGGATCCGCGCCATCAACCGCGGCCCCGATCCCGCCCCGCTCACCGTCCTGCCAACGCTCTGGTTCCGGAACACGTGGTCCTGGGGGCAGGCTGGCATCACCAAGCCGGAGATGCACCTTGCCCCGCACGGGCAGGCCATCATTGCCCATCCGTGGGGCCTTCCGGAATACCACCTCTACGCCGACGCCCCGGGCGAGTTCCTTTTCACGGACAACGAGACGAATGCCGCACGGCTTTTCGGCGCCAAGAACCCGGCGGCGCACGTCAAGGACGCCTTCCATGACCGGATCATCTCGGGCGTGGAGGGGGCTGTGAACCCCGCCAGGATGGGCACAAAAGCGGCCCCGATCTACCAGAAAACCCTCGCGCCGGGGGAGGAGTGGACGATCCGCCTCCGCCTCTGCCGCCCGCCAAAGCCCGAGGCCTTCGGCAAGGCGTTCGACGACGTCTTCACCGCGCGGGAGACCGAGTGCGCTTTGTTCTATGAGACGCGGGCCCCCGGCCTGCCCGCCGACCTTTCCCTGATCAACCGCAGCGCCCTTGCGGGGCTCCTCTGGTGCAAGAAGTTTTATTACTACCCGGTGATGCAGTGGCTCGTGGGGGATCCGACCATGCCGGTGCCCCCGGCGGAGCGCTGGACCGGGCGGAACAGCTTCTGGAAGGAGCTGCACGCCCACGATGTCATCTCGATGCCGGACTCCTGGGAATACCCGTATTTCTGCGCGTGGGACCTGATGTTCCAGTCCGTCGCCTTCTCGGTCGCGGACCCGGCCACGGCCAAGCGCCAGAGCATGCTGCTCTGGGGGGAGCGCTACACCTCGCCCAGCGCGCAGCAGCCAGCCTACGAGTGGGCCCTGTCGGACGCCAACCCCCCGATCGGCGGGTGGGCCAGCTGGCGGATCTACTCGATCGAGCGGGGGATGACCGGCCAGGGCGACCTCGGGTATCTCAAAAAGGCCTTCAACAAGCTCCTGCTCGGCTATTCGTGGTGGGCTAACCGCGTCGACCATACCGGCGACAACGTCTTTGAGGGCGGGTTCCTCGGCCTCGACAACATCGGGGTCTTCGACCGCCGCTACCCGCTTCCCGACGGCAGCAAAATCGAGCAGAGCGACGGCACGGCCTGGATGGCAATGTTCAGCCTCAACATGCTCAACATCGCGATCGAGCTCGCGAAGACGGAGCCGGAATACGAGGACATCGCGGACAAGTTTCTGAACGACTTCATCTACCTTGCCGCCTCGGTGAATGCGGTGGGCTCGGGCGGGTTTGCGCTTTGGGACGAGGAGGACGGGTTCTACTACGACGTGCTCAAGCGCCCCGACGGGTCGACCGCATACCTGAGGACCCGCTCGATTGCCGGGCTGACCCCGCTCTTCGCGGTGGAGAGCTTCGACGCCGCGACCGCCAGCCAGTTTCCGCTCCTGCGCCGCCGCATCGACTGGTTCGCCCGGCACCGCCCCCACCTCCTCGAGCAGCTCCACCACATCGGGCAGGATGTGGACGGACGGCTCCTTGTCTCCCTCGTCCCGCCCGAGCGCCTCCGGCGGCTCTGCGAGCGCCTTTTTGACGAGGAGGAATTCCTTTCGCCGCACGGGATCCGCGCGCTCTCCCGGAACTACAAGGACCACCCCTACACGTTTACGGAGGGGGAGAAAACCGAGACGCTTTCCTACAGCCCCGCCGACAGCCCGGTGGCCATGTTCGGAGGAAACTCGAACTGGCGGGGCCCGGTGTGGATGCCCATGAACTACCTCCTCATCGAGGCCCTCCAGAAGTTCGGGTTCTACTTCGGTGATACGTTCAAAGTCGAGTTCCCATCGGGCAGCGGAAGGGAGATGACCCTCTGGGATATCACCCTGGAGCTCGAGCGGCGCCTCGTCGGAATTTTCGCTCGCGGGGAAGATGGCCGCCGCCCCTTCAACGGCGGCACCGCCCTCTTCCAGACCGACCCCCACTGGCGCGACCTTCTCCTCTTTAACGAGTATTTCAACGGCGACAACGGGGCCGGCGTCGGCGCCAGCCACCAGACGGGCTGGACCGCCCTGGTCGCCAAGATGGCCCGCCAGCTCCGCACGTTCGAAAAAGCCCCCTGAGGAGCAGCTCCCCCGGCTATGCCGCGAACCGCCGGCGCACCGGGAGCCCCCGTGCGGCCAGGTAGTCCTTGGCATCGTCGACCGTGTGCTTTCCAAAGTGAAAGATGCTCGCGGCCAGCACCGCGTCGGCGCCGCCCTTCTCCAGCACGTCGGCAAGGTGCTCCAGGTCGCCGGCCCCGCCGCTGGCAATAACGGGGATTCCCACCGCCTCACCGACCGCCCGCGTGAGGCCCAAATCGTATCCCCCGCACGTGCCATCCGCGTCCATGCTCGTGAGAAGGATCTCTCCGGCCCCCAGCCTCTCGGCCTCCATCGCCCATTCGACGGCATCCCGCGGTGTGGGGCGGCGCCCCCCATGCGTGTAGACCCGCCACTTCCCCGGCCCGTCCCGCTTCGCATCGATCGCCACAACCACACACTGGGAGCCGAAAGCTTCCGCTCCCTCCCGGATCAGCTCGGGGCGCTCGAGGGCCGAGGTATTCACGCTGACCTTGTCCGCCCCGGCCCGAAGCATCGAGCGAAAGTCGTCGACCGACCGGATCCCCCCTCCAACCGTCAGGGGCATGAAGCACTCCTCCGCCGTGCGCTCCACGACGGACACCATCGTCGCGCGGCCATCGCTGGAGGCCGTGATGTCCAGGAAAACAAGCTCGTCCGCGCCCTGGCGGTCATACATCTTCGCGCATTCGACCGGGTCGCCGGCATCGCGCAGCTCAAGGAACTTCGTCCCTTTCACCACCCGGCCGTCGGTCACATCAAGGCAGGGAATCACTCGTTTGGACAGCATGGATGTGAGACATCCATGCCCGGGAATCCGCGAAAATCGAGACTAAAATGGTTTGCACCCCGGCGCCCGGTTCCTATGCTCCCCTTGTTCCGGTCGGGGATAGTCCGGGGGAAAATTATGAACGGAAGTATCACGGAAATTTTTTTGCCGCGGAAGCCGGTGCGGGCCGCCCGCCTTGCGGCCTGCTTGGCGGGTGCGCTGGCCTGCGGCTTCCTTGCCTCGTGCACATCGACCGGGGGGACCTACGGCCCGGGGGCCGGCTTTTTCAACACGGTTATCGTGGATGCGGGGCACGGGGCGCACGACCGCGGAGCTAACGCCCAGTCCGGGTCCCCGGAAAAACTGCTCACCCTCGACACCGCGCGCCGCCTTGCGGACATCCTCCGCCGCAACGGCCTCCACGTCATCGAGACGCGCACGTCGGATTATTTCGTCCCCCTCGGAGGGCGCGTGGCCGTTTCCAACCGGACCGGACAGTCGGTCTTTGTGAGCGTCCACTACAACTGGTCAAGCCGCCGGGGCGCCCGTGGCATCGAGATCTACTACTACAGCCTGCGGTCCAAGCGGCTTGCCGCGAACATCCTTCGGGAAACCCTCCGGGCCTACCCGACCGAAAACCGTGGCATCAAGAACCGCGGCTTCTACGTGCTGCGCAACAACCGGCGACCGGCCGTGCTCTGCGAACTCGGGTTTGTCTCCAACCCCTCCGATAATGCCAACGTCCAGAAACCGGCGGTCCGCCAACGCCTCGCCGAACGCCTCGCCGCAGGAATCCTCGCCGAGCGCGCCGGCCGCACCCCAAGATAAAAAAAGAAGACCCGCACGCCGGTCGGGCGAAGCGGGTCTTCTTGCGGCGGGAGGGAAATCCCTTGCCGGCTTGGGCTTAGAGCTTGCTCTTAAATGCCTTGCCAGCAGAAAACTTGACGGTCTTCGAAGCCTTGATTTTGATCTTCTGGCCGGTTTTCGGGTTGATCCCCGTGCGGGCCTTGCGGGTCCCGACCTTGAAGGTTCCGAAGCCAATGAGCTGGACGCTCTTGGTTTTTTTGATGCCCAGCTTGATCCCGTCGATGACGGAGTTCACGGCGCGCTCGGCGTCGGCTTTGCTCGAATCGAGGGACTTCTGGACTGCAGCGATAAGTTCAACTTTGTTCATGAGGTTGTTGTGATATGTTTTTTAATTTTTCAAAAGTTTGACATCAAACTTGTAAGAGTCGTTTTTTCCAAATTTCCTTCTTCCTGTCAAGCAGGGACAGGAGGAAGGAAGAAAGTTTTTCTTTTACCGGCCAGTGGGCGAAGCGCGCCCTCCGGCTCCCTTGAGCAGGCCGCAGCGTCCTAATTCGATTCGTCGGCGGGCATCTCCTCCTTGGGTTCCTCCTCATCCTGCGCGGCTTCCGTCTTCTTGTTTCCGGAGGCCTGTGCGAATACCTGCTTGAAGACCTTGCCGATCAGGGGCGCGGCGTGCGACCCCCCGTGGACGCTGTTGTCGTTGGGCTCGCCCTCGTAGAGAGCGGCAAACGCGTAGCGCGGGCTGTCGGCCGGAACGAACCCTGCGAACCAGGCCGCCGTCCGTTGCTTGTCTGTGGGCCCCCATTGTGCGGTGCCGGTCTTGCCAGCGACCTTCACCCCCTTGACCTGGGCGCGGTGCGCGGTGCCCTGCCCGTCGCTCGTCACGGCCACCAGGGCCGACCGGAGCACCTTGTCGATCTCGGGTGCGACCGGGATTTCCTCGCGGACGCGGTCGGGGTAGGCCGCCACCACGCGGTTGTCGATCGTCTGCACCTGCTTGACCAGGCGGGTCTGGTGGAAGACCCCGCTCTGCGAGAGCACCCCCATGGCCTGGGCCATCTGCAGGGGGCTGATGAGGATATCCCCCTGCCCGATCGACATGTTCGCGATGTCCCCCTTTTTAATCGTCCGCTTGTGCACGCGCATCATGTAGTCGTCGTTCGGGATATTTCCATCCGTCTCCGACTTGACCGGGATCCCCGATCGCCGTCCGAGCCCCAGCCGGGTTGCGTAGTCGATGATCGGCCCGGCGCCGATCTTGATGCCAACCTGGTAGAACCACGTGTTGCAGGACTGGGTGAGGGCCTCCTTGAAGTTGAGGTTTCCCGCTCCGCTCTTCTTCCAGTTCTTAAACGTGTGGTTGCCGACCGAAAATGCGGCCGGGCAGCTGAACTCATCCTTGGGCTTCACCTTGCCGGTCTCCAGGGCGGCGAAGCCGACGAACGTCTTAAACGTTGAGCCCGGAGGGTAGGCGGATCGGAAGGCGCGCGGGACCAAGGGGTCGGAGGGGTCGGCGGAGTAGGCCTCGAAGACGGAAGATTTCACGACGGGCACAAAGTCGTTGGGGTTGAACCCGGGGTGGGAGGACATGGCGAGGACCTCGCCCGTATCCGGCTCGATGATCACCAGGGCCCCGCGCTTGCAGTTGTCCGCAAGCACCTTCTCGCAGATCCTTTGGAGGTTTTCGTCGAGGGTGGAGATGACATTGTAACCGGGGACCGGCTGCCGCGCGATCCGCTCGGACGTCTTGCGCCCCTCCTTGTCGTAGGTGATGTGGAGGATCCCCGGCTGGCCGCGCAGCTCGTTGTCAAAAATTTGTTCGAGCCCCTCGCGGCCCTGGCTTTCGGGGAAGATGAGGTCGTTATTTTCGATCGGTCGGGTGGAGAGCGGGGCCTCGCGGCCGGTGTAGCCGATGATGTGGGAGGCCAGCGCCCCGTTCGGGTAGAACCTCACGTAGGTCTGGCGAAGCAGAAGCTCCTGGGGAAGCCCGCCCTGGATCACCGCCAGCTCGGTCGGCAGCAAATCCTCCACGATGTCGAGCGGCAGGACGCCCCGGTTTTTGTAGTGCCCAAGGATCGCCGCGTCGGAGATCTGGATGTCCCGCTTGATGAGCCCCTTGGCAAGCGTGATCTGCTGGCGGGCGAAGGCGAGGACCTTCTCGTTGCTCCAGTCGAGAGGGGTCGGGAAGTTGATGGCCAGGTTGTAGCTCAGACGGCTCTGCGCCAGCGGGCGCCCGTTGCGGTCGGTAATCTGGCCCCGCGGCGCGGGAATCTGCAGCGTGTAGGTCCGGGCCTGCCGCTGCGTCTCCCAGGTCGGCTTCGGATTCTCGTCCGATCCGGTGTTGTCAATCGTCACCCCCTGCGCAAGGACAAGCGACGGAACAAGGAAACAAGCAAGGCAAAACTTCATGAGGGGTCAAAAGGTAAGCCACCCCGCAGAAGAACCAAACGGAAATTTTTTTCTCCGTCCCCGGCGGGGGCCCGGGCGGTTGCCTGGGTTGTCCGCCTAGCCCCCGGCTCCGCGCTCCAGGTGTCCGCCAAACTGGTAGCGCATTGCGGAGCAGACCTTTTCGGCCATGGTATGCTCCTTCCGGGAGCGGAACCGGGCGTAGAGGGCGGCGGTGAGGACCTCGCAGTCCACGGCCTCCTCGATCGCCGCCATGATCGTCCAGCGCCCTTCCCCCGAATCCGACACGCGGCCGGAGAAGTTGGAGAGGGTCGGGTTGTCGGCAAACGCCGCTGCCGCCAGATCCAGAAGCCACGAGCTGATCACGCTGCCCCTGCGCCAAACCTCCGAGATGTCCGCAAGGTTCAGGTCGTAGTCGAGATCATGGTGCATGGCCGGTGCCGTCTCGGCGTCGGCCGCCGTCGCCTTCGTGCTCGCGTTGGCATTTGCCAGGATATCAAACCCTTCGCCGAAGGCGGCCATGATGCCGTATTCGATCCCGTTGTGGACCATCTTGACAAAATGCCCCGCCCCGGAGGCCCCGCAGTGCAGGTATCCCTGTTCGGCGGTGCCTCCCAGCTTGCCCCGCCCCGGGGTCTCTTCAATCGTGCCCTTGCCGGGTGCCAGCGTTTTGAACACCGGGTCCAGCCTCTCCACGGCCACCTTGTCCCCGCCAATCATCATGCAGTAGCCGCGCTCGAGGCCCCAGACCCCGCCGCTCGTGCCGCAATCCAAATAGTGAATGCCTTTCGGGCGCAAGGCCTCGCTCCGGCGCCGGTCGTCCCGGAAATACGAGTTGCCACCGTCGATGATCGTGTCGTCGGCCTCCAGGAGCCCGGCGAGAGCATTCACAATTTTGTCCGTGATCGCCGCAGGAATCATGATCCAGACCGCCCGGGGGCGCTCCAGCTTCGAGACCAGATCCTCCAGCGAAGAGGCGCCAACGGCCCCCTCCTTCACCAGCCCGGCAACGGCCTCCGGATTCGTGTCATACACCACGCACTGGTGGGAGTTCCGCAGGAGACGGCGCACCATGTTCGCACCCATCCGACCAAGACCAATCATCGCAATTTGCATAAGTTTTTAGTTTTTTGGTTTGAGGAAGCCATCGTCGAGCATCGCGGCGGAATTGCAACCTCATTTCCGCAGGCCCTGCCAGGAAACCAGCTGTCCCTGCCGGAGCGCCGTGCCCGTCGGCCCTGATGGAGGCGGGCATGAAAATTCCCTGGAAAAAAGATTGCTCTGGGTGCTGTTGCGACTAGTCTGACAAACCCGCCTGCGCCAGAGGGGTTTGCAGCTCTCCAAGCAATTTTGGGGGGCGGCGGAACAATCAACACCAACCATCAACATTATGTCAGCATTGCAGGAATTGATCGCCAGCTCGATCAAAAATTATCGTGAAGGAAGCATCGTCAAGGGCCATATCCTTGAGATCAGACCCAGGGAGTTCCTGGTCGACATCGGATACAAAAGCGAGGGAGTGATTCCCGCCTCCGAGTTTGAGGAGCCGGAGGAGGTCGAAATTGGAGACGAGATCGAAGTCCTCCTGGAGCGCCTGGAGAACGACGAGGGCATGGTCGTCCTCTCGAAGGAAAAGGCCGCCCAGCGGCAGAATTGGGAAAAGATCGTGGGCGTCTTCAAGGGCGACGGCCTGATCAAGGGCAAGGTCCGCTCGGTCGTCAAGGGCGGCCTCACGGTCAACGTCGGCGTCGAGGCGTTTCTTCCCGCCTCGCAGATCGACATCATCCCCCCGAAGGATCTTCAGCAGTTTGTCGGGAACATCTACGACTTCAAAATCGTCAAGGTCAACGAGGACCGCAAAAACGTTGTCCTGAGCCGCCGCGAGATCATCGAGCAGGAGCGCTCGGAGAAGCGCCAGGCATTCCTCTCCGGCGTCAGCGTCGGCGACCGCATCCACGGCACGGTGAAAAACATCACGGATTTTGGTGCATTTGTGGACCTCGACGGGATCGACGGCCTCCTCCATGTCACCGACATGTCCTGGGCGCGTCTCAACCACCCGGGAGAGCTCCTCAAGGTCGGGCAGCAGCTCGAAGTCCAGGTGCTCGACATCAATAAGGAGAAGGAGCGCGTCTCGCTTGGGCTCAAGCAGATGCAGTCCAATCCCTGGGACCGCATCGAGGAGCGCTTCCCGGTCGGCCAGAGGGTCTCGGGCAAAATCACCAACCTCATGCCCTACGGCGCGTTTGTGCAGATCGAGGAGGGGGTCGAAGGCCTCATCCACGTCTCCGAGCTGTCCTGGACCAAGCGGATTGCCCGCCCGTCCGACGTTCTCACGATGGGGCAGGAGGTCGAGGCCATCGTCCTCGGCGTCAACAAGGACGAGCAGAAAATCTCTCTGGGCGTGCGCCAGCTCGAGCCCAATCCATGGGACGAGATCGAGCTCCGCTACATGATCGGCAAGCAGGTCAAGGGCAAGGTCCGCAACATGACCGCCTACGGTGCGTTCATCGAGCTGGAGGAGGGCATCGACGGCATGATCCATGTCTCCGACCTCTCCTGGACCCGCAAGATCAATCACCCGAGCGAGATGCTCAAAAAGGGCGACGAGCTCGAGGCCGTTGTCATCGACATCGACAAGGCCAACCAGCGGATCAGCCTCGGCACCAAGCAGCTCGACACCGACCCCTGGAAGGAGATCGATACCCGATTCCGCATCGGCGACCTCGTCAAGGGCACGATCAGCAAGCTCACCAACTTCGGCGCCTTCGTCCAGCTCCAGGACGACATCGACGGCCTCGTCCATATCTCGCAGATCAGCGAGGACCGGATCGAGAAGGTCAAGGACGTCCTCAAAGTCGGCCAGGAGGTCGAGGCGCGCGTCATCAAGGTCGATAAGGCCGAGCGCCGCATCGGGCTTTCCATCAAGGCCGCCAATTACGGCGAGGAGGCGCTCCGCAAGGAGGCCGAGGCCTTCGACACCCTGCGCCCCGGCGAGGACATGGTCGGCCTCGATCAGGCGTTCCAGTTCGCCGAAGAGGAATACCGCCCCGGCGAAGGCAAGAAATAACCACCTCCGGTCGGGCAGCGGCGGTCAAAACCGCCGCCGCCCAGCCTTTCGGCACGCTCCCCGCGCCCGACTCAGGTGAGCTGGTCGTCGAAGTTCAGATACGTATATTGGGTCAGGCTCTTTTCGTAGTCATCCAGGAGGCCCATCGCCTCCTTGGGCTTCAGTCGGTCCGACTTGATGGCGGCGTCGGTCTGCGCCTTCATGCGGCGGGCGAGCTCGTTGACATCCCACTGGGTGAGCGAGAGGACCTGCCCGACCGTGCTGCCGTGGAGGATCTCCTCGATGTAGTATCCCGTCTCCTCGTCCTCATCGAGGTAGATGTGCATCTCGTTCACCCTGCCGAAGAGGTTGTGCAGGTCACCCATGATGTCCTGGTAGGCGCCGGCCAGAAAGAATCCGATGTAGTAGGCCTGCCCCGGGGTCCAGCGGTGCAGCGGCAGCGTCTCCTTCACGTCCTGCAGGTCGATGAACTTCGCGACTTTGCCATCCGAGTCGCAGGTGATGTCCACCAGCGTCGCGTTCCGGTCGGGAAGCTCGTTGAGGCGGTGGATCGGCATCACCGGGAAAAGCTGGCCGAGCGCCCAGTGGTCGAGCAGGGACTGGAAGACAGAGAAGTTGCAGAGGAACTGGTCGCCGAGGGCGATCTCCATCTCCTTCACCTCCTCCGGGACGTAGCGCATGTTGCGGAACATCCCGACAATCGACTCGGCGATCTGCCAGTAGATGGTTTCGATGCGCGCCTTGGCCGGCAGGTCGAGCAGCCCGAGGTCGAACATCGACTGCGCCCGCTCGCGGATCTCCTGCGCGTCGTGCAGGTTCTCCAGGCGGTTTTTTTTTCCGAGGTCGTTCCGGATTTCGAGCATGTCCCGCACGATCTGCGGATCGTCCTCCGCCGGGACGACCGGCTCGCTCCGGCTGTTTTTTTCGATCGAGCCGAACGTTTCGACGAGCAGGACGGAGTGGTGGGCGACGATCGCCCTCCCGCTCTCGCTGACGAGGGTGGGGTGGGGCACGGACTCCGAGTCGCAGACCTCCTGGACGGTGTAGACGATGTCGCGGGCGTATTCGTTGAGGGAGTAGTTCGTCGAGCTGTCGAACGTCGTGCGGGAGCCGTCGTAATCGACGCCGAGGCCGCCCCCGACATCGAGGTAGCCGAGGGAGTGCCCCATCTTGGAGAGCTTGGCGTAGAAGCGCGCGGCCTCCCTGGCGGCGCGCTTGATCGTGCGGATGTCGGGAACCTGGGAGCCGACGTGGAAATGCACGAGGTTGAGGCAATGCGCCAGGCCGGCCCGGTGCAGGATGGCGCTGGCCTCGACCAGGTCGGCGGTCGAGAGGCCGAACTTGGCATTCTCCCCCCCGCTGGTGGCCCATTTCCCCGCCCCCTTTGAGAGCAGCCTGACGCGGAGGCCGATCATCGGTTCCACGCCCATCTCCTTCGAGACGCGCAGGACATGCACGAGCTCCTCTAGCTTCTCCACCACCAAAATCACCTTCTTCCCCAGCTTGCGGCCCAGGAGCGCGTTGCGGATGAAGCTGGTGTCCTTGTATCCGTTGCAGATCACAAGGCTCTCGGGATCGGAATGCAGCGAGAGCGCGGCCAGGAGCTCCGGCTTGCTGCCGGCCTCAATCCCGAAATGCCACGGGGTCCCCGCGTCCATGATCTCCTCCACCACCTCGCGGAGCTGGTTGACCTTGATCGGGAATACCCCGCGATAGACGCTCCCGTAGGAGGCCTCCTGGATCGCCTCCGCAAAGGCTTTGTTGATCGTCTCCACGCGATCGCGGAGCAGGTCGTGAAACCTCACAACCAGCGGAAATTGAAGGCCCCGGGTGCGGGCCTCACCCACAATCTCCATGAGGTCGATCTTCTCGCCGCCCCCCCGCGGCCTCACGACCACATGGCCGGACTTGTTGATCCCGAAATACCCGCCGCCCCAGCGGTCCACATTATACAGGGCAAGGGCTTCCTCGCGGTCGAAGTTTGGCATAGTTGGTGTTAAAAGTTGATGTATTGATACCCGCCCTGGCTGATCGCCTGGGCCTCTTCCTGCGTCATCCAGCGCTCCCCGCCCACGGCTCCCCAGGAATCGGAAAAGGCGATTTCGCCCGTCTGCTCGTTGTAGCCGATGATCATGCGCACATGCCCGTTTTGCAGGTTGAGCGGGATCTTCTTGGCATCCTTTCTGGCGGCGAACAAGCTATCTTTCCAAGTTTCCGGGTCGGACATCCCGGCCCGTTCGCGGGTCCGCTGGGTGAGGCTGTTGTCGAAGTCGCGATTGACCGTCACCGCCCACATGACGGGCAGGCCGCGGTTGATGCACTTCTTGATGTTGAGCGTGGTGACGCGGCCGTTTTCGAAGGCGAGCTGGCGGCCGCCGCGGGTGATCGCCTCCTTGGCCCCGGCGGCGATGGCGCCGATTCTGGTGCCACCTCCGGCGTCCGTATTGCCCGCCATGGCGAGGATATACATGTCTGCCGGGATGCCCATGTAGCGCATGACGCGCTCCCAGGTGGCGGGTACGCAGTAGCCCTTTGGCCCCTGGTCGACCATCGGGATATCCTTCAGGACGACATCGCCGTTGGGGCGCTTCTCGATGCGCGAGAGCAGGCGCTCGCGCAGCTCGGCGTCGGGGGTGCGCGACTTTCCCTGCAGGTCGGCGACCGCTGCGGGAAGCACGCGCAGCGCCACGTATTCGTCGCGCGGTGCCGCAAGGAGGATGGCGTGGCCGCTCCAATCCCAGCGCTTCACCGACTCCCGCGTCTGGCTCCCCTGACCGAACCGGTCGGAGACCGGCTCGCCGAGCACCGAGACCAGAGCCGCCGCAATCCGGTCGCGGTCGGCGGTGATGGCCTCCTGATACGCTTTGATCGAGCGGCTGCGGTCGCGGGACTTGGCGGGGGCCTCTCCGGGTTCGGGGACATCGACCGCATCCCCCTTGTTGGCAAACATCATCGAGATCGCCCCGACGTGCCCGGCCTCGCCATAGAGCGCGAGGGAATACGGCCGCGCCCCCAGCACCGAATCCGCCGCGGTGGCATACTTCCGGTAGCTGGAGTCGGTGGACGTCTGAGATTCCTCCGGCCAGCCCAGGCGCTTCGCCACGTCGCCCGCGCTGTCATCCCACAGCGCGTCGTCCGACCAGAGCGGGATGCCGAAGACCGCGTTCATCTCGTCGGGCGTCACGCCCCGCAGATGTCCGCAGGCTCCCAGAGAAATCAGAATGAGAGGTAAAATTCGCACACGCGCGGGCGCACTCCCGATGACATCCCCCTGCGGAGACGGCCTCAGGGCTTTTTCTTTTTGGCTTCGGCGCGGAGCTGGCGTTCGGCCTCGACCCAGTCGCCGGTCGAGTCGCCGGGCCAGCCCAGCTTCTGCCTGCGCTCGGCAATGAAGTAGGCGCGAAGGCTGATGTCGTCGTTGGAGATCACAATGGCAGGCTTTTTGGGGGCCGGCTTGGCCTCCTTGGCCGCTTTCGGCTCCTTGGCTGCTTTGGGCGGCTTGGCGGGAGAGGCCTCGGGCTCCGGCTTGGGCAAGGCGGCGGGTTCCGCAATAGGATCGGCTACCTTGGCTGCCACGGCTTTCCTGGTCTTTCCAGCCGCCCTGTTTAAGGACTCTTTTTTCGGCTTGGACTCGGGGTCGGATTTTTTCTTGGGCATAGGTCACCCCTTTGTGCAACCGAATCGTCCCCCGTTGCAAAATAAATCTTCAAAAAAATCTGCCATAATTTATCCTCTCGTTCATGGCAGCATTTTTAATCCGCTGGTTCGTCACGACAATTGCGGTCTTTGTGGCGGAGAAACTGGTGCCCGGCATCCACTGCGAAGGAACCGCCGCCCTGCTGGGAGCCTCGCTGCTGCTCGGGATCATCAATGCCTTCGTCCGGCCGATCCTTCTGCTTCTCAGCCTGCCCTTCATCATTGTGACGATGGGGCTCTTTATCTTTGTGGTGAACGCCCTGCTGCTCATGCTGGTTTCCTCCCTCATCCCCGCGTTCACGGTCGCCGGGTTCTGGAGCGCCTTCTTCGGGGCCATCATCATCGGGATTGTGAGCTGGGCGCTGAGCTCGTTCTTCCGGACCAGCGACGGCCGGATCCATGCGATCACCCACCACCCCGCCATGAAGAAGGCGGACGCCCGCCCGCTCAACTGATCCCCGGCCCGCAATGAGGTTTCTGTCCGGGGAATCCCCTGCGGTGAAAATTTGCGGCATCACCACGCCGGAGGATGCCCGGATGTGCCGGGACGCCGGCGCCGCCGCCTTGGGGTTCAACTTTTTTCCCGGGTCCAAACGGTTTATTGATCCGGAGGCATCGTTCGGATGGATCCGCGCCCTGGGCGGCGGGGCTGACCGGGTCGCCGTGGTGGTGAATCCCGATGAGGGCTTGGTGGCGCGGCTGGCGGCGGCCGGGTGCTTTGAGGCCATCCAGTTTCACGGGGACGAGCCCCCGGAGTTCTGCGTTGCTGCGGGATTCCCGCACTGGATCAAAGCGATCCGGGTGCGGTCGGAGGCATCCCTCGCAGCGGCGCTGGATTTCCCCGCGTCGGCCCTCCTGCTCGACGCTTGGAGCTCCGCCGCTTATGGCGGCACCGGGCACCGGCTCGACTGGGAGCTCGCGGGGGCGTTTCTGAAGGCGCACCCGGACCGGAGGTGCGTCCTTGCCGGGGGCCTCAGCGCCGCCAATGTCCGCCTGGCCGTCCAGACAGTGCGCCCGGCCGGTGTGGATGTCGCTAGCGGCGTCGAGTCGGCCCCCGGAAAAAAGGACCCCGGCCTCGTGCGCGAGTTCGTCAGACAAGCCCAAGAGGGATAGCGCGGCCTACCCGCGCGGATGGAATTTTTTCAGGACCGCGCGCAGCCCGCTTTTTTCCACATGCGTGTAGATCTGCGTGGTGGAAATATCCGAGTGGCCGAGGAGTTCCTGGATAACGCGCAAGTCGGCGCCGCCCCCGAGCAAATGCGTCGCGAAGCTGTGACGCATCAGGTGCGGGTAGACGTTGCTCTCAAGGCCCGCCCGGCCCGCAGCCCGCTTGATCAGCTGCCAGATCCGCTGGGGTGTCAGCCTCTTCCCGCGAACCGAAAGAAAGATCTCCGCCCCGGTCCAACGGCGGACCAGCCCTGGCCGCCCCTCCTCGAGGTAGCGGCGGATGGCGTCCGAAGCGGGCCCCCCCACGGGAACCAGGCGGGTCTTCATCCCCTTGCCGGTCACGCGGATGAACCCGGACTCGAGGTCGAGGTTTTCCATCCGCGCGGCGCAGAGCTCGGAGACCCGCAGGCCGCTCGAGTAGAGCAGCTCCACCATTGCGCGGTCGCGAAGCCCCTGCGGGTCCGAGGGCAGGATGCCCTCGATCAGGCGCTGCACCTCGCCCACATTCAACGTCTCCGGCAGGTGCTTGTCGGGACGCGGCAGGGAAAGCGTCTCGGCCGGGTTCTCCGCCCAGTCCTGCCGGGCAACCAGGTAGCGAAAAAAAATCCGGATCGCCACCGCGTCGAGGCGCACCGATGCCGCCTGGAGCCCGGACCGCTTCCGGAAGGCGAGAAAATCCGTGATCTTCTGCGGGGAGATCTCCCTCCAGCTGCCAACCTCCGCCCACTGCCAGAAGGACTCCAGCGTGCGCTGGACCGCCAGCTGGTAGCTCTCCGAAAGCCCCCGCTCGGTCGCCAGATACATCAGGAATCGCTCGATCTCTTCGGACATGGGAAAAGGGGCCTCGGCATCCAGCCGATGGGTCAAGTCAGGGGCCCGGATGCCCGTGCCAGAGGGATTCGACAATGACGCGCTTGACGCGGCCCCCCCCCTACCAGTTCTTGATCCAGGCGTTCGTATTGGCGGAGCTCCCTGCCGTCGACCACAGGTCGAAAAAGTTCGATCCGTTGTTGGTGGCATCCGCCCCGGTCTTGTATTGGTAGACGGCCCCGAAAGGATCGATGATCCCCGCAGAGCTGGTCATGCTCTTGTTGAATTCGAAATAGACTTTTCCGTTCGTCGGCGAGAGCGCCCCGTAGAGGGAATTGCTCGAAACATTCGTGTTGGGGTAGCTTGACGAGGGGGGGTATTCCCCGTTGTCCGCCTTGTAGCTTTCCAGAGCCGCAGAGAGCGCGGCGATCTCAGCCTCCGCCCGCGAGGTGGCCCCCTTCTTCTGGACGTATCCCGCCGTGCTGAGGACCAGCCCGGCCAGGATTGCGATGATCGCGATCACGACGAGAAGCTCGATCAACGTAAAGGCTCGGGAAAAGGAGGAAGGATGAGGGATGAAGGATGAAGAAAAACCACCCGCGCTCCGCGCGGCATCCGGACGCGAAGCGTCCCACTTCCGCATTCCGCATTCCGAACTCCGAATTTTCTTCCTCATGTTTGCGCCTGCATGCCGGTGATGATGCTGATGAGAGGCAGGAAGAGGGCGATGACGATCGTGCCGACGACGACTGCGAGGAAGACGATCATGATCGGCTCGAGCAGCGACGTGAGCCCGGCGACGGCATTGTCCACCTCGTCGTCATAGACCTCCGCGACCTTGAGGAGCATCTCGGGGAGCTGGCCGGTCTCCTCGCCGACGTCGATCATGCTGATCACCATGGGCGGGAAAACGCCGCTGGCCTCGAGCGGCTGGACGATGGATTCGCCCTCCTTCACGCTGTCATGGACTTTGGAAATCGCGTCCGCGATGACCATGTTGCCGGCGGTTTCCCGGGTAATGTTGAGGGCCTGAAGGATCGGAACGCCGCTCGTCACCAGCGTGCCGAGGGTTCGGGTGAACCGGGAGATCGAGCTTTTGCGGGTGAGGTCGCCGAAGAGGGGAGCCTTCAGCTTGATGTTGTCGATCACCTGAATGCCCTGCTTCGTGCGCCCGACAATCTTGTAGAGGATCACGAGAAGGACGATCCCCGCCACGATCATCAGCGAGTTGTTCTTGACCAGGTTGCTCGTCGCGATGACGAACTGCGTCAGCGCGGGAAGCGGCTTGCCGCCCAGCATGTCCGCAAAAATCGCCTCGAATTTCGGCACGATGAAGACGAGCAGGAACGCGAGGATCACGATCGCGATCACGAGCACGATGATCGGGTAGAACATCGCGGCAACCACCTTGTTTTTGATCTTTTGCGCCTTTTCCTGGAACTCGGCGAGGCGCAGCAGAACGAGCTCAAGGACACCGCCGAGCTCGCCGGCTTTCACCATGTTCACGTAGAGCTTGTTGAAAATTTTCGGGTGCCCGCCGAGGCTTTCTGAGAACGTTCCACCTCCCTGAACCGATTCGGCGAGGTTGTTGATGACGCCCTTGAGGACGGGGTCGGGCTCCTGCTTTGAGAGCACCGTGAGCCCGCGCAGCAGCGGGAGGCCCGCGTCAATCAGCGTCGCAAGCTGGCGGGTGAAAATCATCAGCGTCTTGGGCTTGATCGTCTTCCTCTCCAGGAAGGGAATGCTGATTTTGATGTCCTTTTTGGCCCCGGACTGGGCCTTGGCCGGCGCCTTCGATTTGACCTTCGGGCCCTTGCCCTCCTCCGCAATGCTCTTGGGGAAATACCCGGACTGGCGGAGCTGGCCGAGAGCGTCGTTTTGTGAGTCGGCTTCGATGACCCCGGAGGACTCTTGTCCGCGGGCGTCGAGGGCTACGTAGGAGTATCTGGGCATGGTAGGGCGGGACGTGTGACCAAGCTACTAAGCTGATGGGTCCGCTCTGTCGAGCAAAGAAACGCTCCGGGCCGGCGAAGGAAAAAGTGCATGGAACCGAAAGCCGCGATCCCACGGGGCGATCGGTTGCCACCTCCGAGCCGCGCAGGGCCTGGTGCGCATTCGCCCGCGCGGCTAAGCTTCCCCGCGGACGCCCGCAGAGACTCTGGCAACCGCCAAACTTTCCCGTGCTATCCGAGCCCGCAAATCGCGACCTCGAGGCCGAGGGCGTCCATGGCGGCGGCCTTGGCGTAAAGGGCTCGCCTGGCGGCCGCTTTTCCGGGGGCGTAGGCGACCTGGATATGGTTGCTTTTGTGGCGGGCCATCATCTGGTCGCGCGAGACGCCCTTCAGGACGGCGTGCATGATCGGCCATTGGGGGGTCGTCTGGTTCCAGCGGTCCTGGGTCTCCCCGGCGGGAAGCTCGACGACCTCGGCAAGGCCGGTGTCAAAATTAAGTTTTCCATCGGCGACGAAGACCCGGCTCCAGACGATCCAGCCCGGCTTGCTGATCCCCTTGAGCGTGCCGCCGCCGAGGCGGAAATACATCGAGGGCTGGCGCTCGCTGGAGGCGCCGGCCCAGCCGCCGATGAAGTGCTCCGGGGGGGCGGCCCCGCTGATGAGGAACACCCAGACGTATTCGTCGAGCTTGTCGTCCGTGTATTGGCGGCCCCAGCGAAGGTCGTGGAGGGTGTTTTCCGGGGCATACCCGAGCTCCGTCCAGATCCGGTTGGTGACAAGGCCGTCGAGCCCCGCGCACTCGTCCACCTCGTTGAAGTGGGGGATGGCTTCGCCCGGGAAGAGCTCGCGCCCATCCTCCGAGAACACCGGGGGGCGGTCCACGTTGTTGAGGGTTCCCTCGACCAGGTCGGAGGCGGGGGCGAGGTCCTTCAGGCCCTGCTGGTATTGGATGCCGATGGTGGCGCAGCCGAACTCATCGGCGATGCGCACCGCCGCGATATACATTTTGCACTGGTCGAGGACCTGACGCTCGGTGAGGTCGGATTCCTCGCTGCCGCCAAGGTGGAACTGGACGCCTTTTTCCTTATACCAGTTGAAGACCGCCCAGGCCTCCTCGTCGCGGACGGTGAGCATTTTGGCGTAGAGCGAGGATTGGCTGAGGCGCTCCTTGTAGACTCCGGTCGGGTGGAGGAGCTCGTCGGGGATGATCGCGTTGAACATGCCCATGCAGCCCTCGTCAAAAACCCCCATGATGGCTTTGTCGCGGCGGAGCCTGCGGGCAAACTTTTTTCCGAGTGAGGCGGCGCTGTCGGGGACCTCGGCCTTCCGGAACGGCACGACATGCGATTCGTCGTGTTTGATCTTCCCCTTTTTCAGCCAGCGGCGCAGGCCCTTGAGGAAGAACTCATCGGTGAAATTCTCGCTCCAGAGCGTGCTGTAGGCGACGCCGGCTTTCGTGAGCGATCCGTTGAGGTTGAGCATGCCGACAAGTCCCGGCCAGGTGCCGCTCCAGTTGGCGAGCGTGAGGATCGGGCCCTCGTGGGAGACGAGGCCGTGGAGGATGTGGTGGCTGTATTGCCAGACGGCCTCGGCGACAATGATCGGGGCATCCGCAGGGATGTCGCGGAAGACCTGCATCCCATATTTCTGGCTGTCGATAAAGCCGTGGCCCTTGGCGGGATCAAAGGCATGGGCGCGCTTGACCGACCACCCCTCTTTTTCCAGCGCAGCAGTGATTTGCTTTTCCATGGCCGCCTGGGCTTCTTCACATTTCTGGTTGGCCGAGGTGCGGAGGTCGCCGTTGGCGAGGAGGTAGACGGTGTTCATAGTTTCAGAGAGGACTGGATCCTAGCGGGCTTCTATGCAAAATGAAGTCCAATTCTTGAGATGCTGCGATTTTCCGTCACCCCCACCATGCGATCCTGGGCCGAGGTGGACCCCGAGGCCATCCGTCACAACCTGGCCCTGGTCCGGCGGACGATCGGCGCGGGACCGGAGATCCTGGCGGTTGTGAAAGCCAACGCCTACGGGCACGGAACGGAGGCTGTCGTTCGCGCCCTGGCCCATGATGTGGGCATCTTCGGGGTGGCAAACATCCCCGAGGCCAGGTCCGTGCAGGCGGCGGGGTCCGGGCGCGACATCATGCTCCTGAGTCCCTGCCTTCCCGCCGAGCGCGCGGAAGCCGTGAGGGAGGGTTTCGTCGTCACCGTGTCCAGCGCGGAGGAGGCCGCCCATTACGCCGCATCCGGCAGGGTGAGGGTGAATTTCAAGGTGGACACCGGCATGGGCCGCGTCGGGGTCTGGTGGAAAGATGCTCAGAGGGAGCTGCTGGCGCTTCCCCCGGGGGTGCAGGTCCACAGCCTCTCGACCCACCTTCCGAGTTCTGATGACGACGAGGAATTTACTGCGGAGCAGCTGGCGGGATTCGAGAAGCTGGCGGCGACCCTGCGGCCCATGGCTCCGGGCGCGAAAATCCATTCGCTCAACAGCGCCGGCATCATGCGATTCCCGCACCATGCTGCGGATATCGTGCGGGCGGGGCTCATCCTTTACGGGAGCAGCCCCCTGCCGGAGATCGCGCGCCTGTGCCGCCCGGCGCTCACATGGAAGACCCGCATCTCGCTCGTGCGCGAGCTGCCCGGCGGGACGGGCGTCTGCTACGGCAGGACGTTCCTCACGCCGCATCCCCTGCGCACGGCCGTCCTGGCCGCGGGATATGCGGACGGCTATCCCCGGCAGGTGTCCGGGCGGGGGGCGTCCGTGCTCGTCGGCGGCACGAAGTGCCCGGTGCTGGGGCGGGTCACGATGGACCAGATCGTCGTCGATATCTCCTCCGCCGGCAACGTCCAGCCCGGCGATGAAGCGGTTCTCATCGGCACCCAAGGCGGTGCCCGGATCACCGCCGAGGAGCTGGCGGAGCAGGCCGGCACGATCTCCTGGCACATTTTCACCGGCATCAAGAGCCGCGTGGCCAGGGTTTATGGGGATGAGCGGCCGGAGGACCGCTGAATCCCCTCAAGGAGGGCCTTCCAAAACGATGCTCCAACGCGGAGCACGCAAAAAACGTGGCCGCGCCTGCGGTCAGACCATCAGCTCACGCAGGGCGCTCGCGCAATTCGACCGCCGCATCATGTCGCAGATCGACTTGACGAACGACGACAGCGAACGCGTCCCGGCGATGGCCTTCGGGGGGTTTGTTTTGGGTCTGGGCATCGTTTTATTAAGCAAAGGGATTGATCGGCGTGATGCCACCAATGCCCGTGAAGTCGGCCATATTCTCGGTAAGGATGACCGGAATATTTTCGCGGATCATCAATGCGGCGAGTTGGCGGTCGAAGTAACCCTGCCGGGTCACGCCCGCCGAGACGCACAAGTCCAACGCGAGATGGGCCGTCTCCAGCGTGAGCGGCAGCACGGTCAATCCGCGCAATCGGGCCAGTGATCGGATCTTCTCCCGGGCCAGCGCCGGGCTATCCGGCGGCTTGTTTTTGGGTCCGGTGAGATTCGGATACATCTCGGCCAGGTTTTGCACGGAGACAAACATCGCCACTTCCGGGCGATACCGCTGCGCGAGCACCTGTCGCGCCTGTTCGTGGCGCGGGTCTGCGGAGAGCGTGGCGTAAAGGAGCACGTTCGTGTCCACCAGCACACGGCCCGTCAGCGCCTTAACGCGCATAGGTCTCTTCCCGGCTGAACCGACCCGCGAAGCAACCTGACGAGGTGACAATCTCCTCCTCCTGCCCGCCCCGCTCTTTCAAGAACCGCTCCAAAGCAAGCTCGATGATCTGGCTCCGCGTCCGCAGCTCCTCCCGCCCGAAACGGTTCAAGTTTTCCAGCAGCCGTTCATCAATTGTAGCACTGATGTGGGATTTCATGGCATGATGATGCTACGATGGTTTTGTTTTGTCAAGATGGGCGTGCTGCTCCCGTCACTCCGTTTGAGCGACGTGGGATTTTACGGCGGTTTCGGCGAAACCTCCCAACCACCCAACGGTAGGGATGGCTCGCCGAGCCGTCCGTCGATGCCTCCTTTTTCGGCGCCCGAATGGTCTCAGTCGAAAAGGATTTCTTTACAACTGAGACCCCGACCAGTTCGCTCTCCCTCGTTGCGAACCATTTCCATTTTAGAAACAGTTGCCGCCCGGCCCAGTTCCCCGGGGTCGTAGATGTTCTTCAAGTTTGTTGGTCTGGTTGTCCATGGGCTAGGATTCAAAGACTTGGGCGAGGAGCTTCTGGGGAAGCTATTCCAGCTCGGCGATTTGTTTTTGGATGGCGGCCCGCATCGGCTTGATCGGCGCGGGCGCCTTGGAGGCCTTCACCTGGGTCTTGTCGTCGGGAAACTCGATCTCGCCCTCCCCGCTGTTTCCGGGCGCCTCAGAGGCGGCCTTCGTCGGCATCGATGTATTGGAACATCGTCTGGATGTCGTCGCGCGCCTCGAGGCCGCTCTCTTTTTTCCGCCGCTGGAGGGTTTCGACCAGGTCATCGTTCCAGCCGCGCTTGCTCATGAAGTGGTTCCAAACCTCGATTTCCTCCTCGGAAGGCTCCTTGCCGTCTGCGAAGCACCACTGGAGGAGGGCCTCATCATCGAGGCCCGCAACCACCTGCTCGCGGAGGGCGGGGTAGGTGACATGCAGGAAATTGGTGCAGCGCTCGTCGAAACCCTTGCCAAGATTGGCGTGGAGATCGGGGTGCAGTTCGCCGGCTTCCATGAGCCGGACCTTCTCGGCCATGCGGCCGAAATAAACGATTCCGCCGACGCGGACGCTGGGTGACTTCGGGTATTTCATGAGGGCCACTTTCGCACGGGCCGGCCAGAATTCCATTCCTATTTCCGCCCGCCCGAGCGGGCGGGTGGCCCCCCTCCCCCGCGCACAAAAAAAGCCCGGCCTCCTTGCGAAGGACCGGGCTTTCTTCTGCGGGAGGGAAATTACCCTTGGGCGGCGGCCGCCTCGTCGCGGTCCTTCATAGCGGCCTTGCGGCTGAGCTTGACGCGCCCCTTGTCATCGACCCCGATGCATTTGACCCAGACGGCATCGCCACTTTTGACGACGTCCTCGACGCGGTTGACGCGGAAGTCGGCGAGTTCGGAGATGTGGACCAGGCCGTCCTTGCCGGGGAGGACCTCGACGAAGGCCCCGAATTCCTTGATCGAAACAACCGTGCCCTGGTAGATCTCGCCGACGGTGATCTCCTTCGTCATGCCAAGGATGATTTCCTTCGCGCGCTTCAGGCTCTCCCCGTTGCTCGAGTAGACGTGAACAGAGCCGTCGTCCTCAATGTTGATCTCGGCGCCGGTCTCGGCCACGATCCCCTTGATCGTCTTGCCGCCGGGGCCGATGATCAGGCCGATCTTGTCCGGGTTGATCCGGATGGTCTCGATGCGGGGCGCGAAGGGGCTCATCTCGGAGCGCGGTCCCGACAGGATCCCTTCCATGACGCCAAGGATTGCCGAGCGGGCTGCGGTGGCCTCGGTGACGGCCTCGGCCATGATTTCGTGGGAGACGCCGGGGAGCTTGAGGTCGAGCTGGAAACCCGTCACGCCGGCGGACGTCCCGCAAAGCTTGAAGTCCATGTCCCCGAAGTGGTCCTCGCTGCCGATGATGTCCGTGAGCGTGGTGTAGCGCTTGAGCGCCTCGCCTTCAAACTCGGTGACCAAGCCGACGGAGATGCCTGCGACCGGGCGCTTGAGAGGGACGCCGGCATCGAGGAGCGAGAGGGTTCCGGCGCAGACGGAGGCCATCGAGGTCGAGCCGTTGGACTCCATCACCTCGCTGGAAACGCGGATCGCGTAGGGGAAGTCCTTTTCGTCGGGGATGACCGGGGCGAGCGAGCGCTCGGCCAAGGCCCCGTGCCCGATTTCGCGGCGGTTCTGCCCGCCGAAGCGGCCGGTTTCGCCCACGCTGAACGGAGGGAAGTTGTAGTGCAGCAGGAACCGCTTCGTGTCCTCGCCGCCGCCGTAGGCGTCGATCATCTGGGCCTCGTCGGCCGGCGCGAGGGTCGCGATGCCGAGCGCCTGGGTCTCGCCGCGCGCAAAGAGCGCGGAGCCGTGCGAGCGGGGCAGAAGCCCGACCTCGCCGGAAAGCGGGCGGATGTCGTGCAGCCCGCGGCCGTCGCAGCGCTGGCGCTTGTCCAGGATGCTCACCCGGAACGCCTTCTTCTGCAGGTAGTCAAAGGCCTGCGAAATCTCGAACTTCGATGCGGCCGGAAATTTTTCCAGGACCGCCGCCTCGACCTCCTTGCGGAGGGCGTCCACCGCTTTGCTGCGGGCGACTTTGCCCGAGGTGTAGATGGCGGCCTCGATCCGGTCGCCAGCCACCTGGTAGGCAATTTCCGAAATGGCGTCGTCCACCTGAAAGAGGGGGACCACGCGCTTGGCCTTGCCGACCTTCTCCGCCAGCTCGCGCTGGGCGGCAACGATCACGCTCACCGCGTCGCGGGCAAAATCAAGCGCCGCCACGAACTGGTCCTCAGGAAGCTCCTCGGCAGCCCCCTCGATCATGATCACCTTCTCGCCATCGCCCACGTAAACCAGATCGAGGTCGCTGTTCGCTCGCTGATCGTGCGTCGGGTTGGCCACGAAGGCCCCGTTGACACGGCCGACCCGGACGGCTCCCACAGGGCCGGCAAACGGGATGTCGGAGACGCAGAGCGCGGCGGAGGCCCCGTTGATCGAAAGGATGTCGGGGTCGTTCTGGCCATCCGCGCTCAGGAGCAGGGTGATCACCTGGGTGTCGTAGAGGTAGCCCTTCGGGAAGAGCGGGCGCAGCGGGCGGTCCGTCATGCGGCAAACAAGGATCTCCTTCTCCGAGGGACGGCCCTCGCGCTTGAAGTAGCCGCCAGGGAACTTGCCGACGGCGGCCGCCTTCTCTTTGTATTCAACGGTCAGGGGGAAAAAATCCTGGCCTTCCTTGATGCTCGTTGCCGAGACGGCGGTGACGATCACGATCGTGTCGCCGGAGCGGACGGTGACGGCGCCGTCGGCGAGTTTGGCCAATTTGCCGGATTCGATGGTGAGCTGGGTTTGCCCGATTTGGGCGGTAACGGAATGGGACATAGTGATAATAATAGGTTGCGCCCCCGGGACCCCGGAGGCAGGGAGAAAAAAACCCCGATGCGAAGACCGGGGCTTTTCAGAGTCTGCGCTACTTGCGCAATTGAAGTTTCTCGAGAACCGACTGATAGCGGTCGGCGGCCGTCCGCTTCAGGTAATCGAGAAGGCGCCGCCGTGTGGCGACGAGTTTGAGGAGCCCGCGACGGGACGAGTGGTCCTTTGCGTTGGCTTTGAGATGTTCGGTGAGTTCGTTGATCCGCTTCGTGAGAAGCGCGACCTGAACGTCTGCACTGCCGGTGTCTTTTTCGTGGAGCCGAAGGGTATCGACGTCTGCTGTTGCTGCCTTTGCCATGGTTTTGATCTATTTTGAGTAAGGGGTGGACTTTTTCACAGGCTGAGGCACCTGACAAGTCAAATTTCCCGCTGACATTGCAGCGGTAGGGCTGATTTTTCTCATTTTTCCTTACGGATGGGGAACTGGAGGTAGCAAGGTCGAAAGCGCGGCGGTGGTTGTCAGCATCCACCCATCCCGGCCCCTGAGGTGCAATGCCCCGGCACTCCAGGTTTCAAGTGCCAGCCATTGCCCCTCCTATGTCGCCACATATCTCATGCGCTCACCCACCAGCACCGAGCTTTTCAGGTTAAGGTGCTTGGCCACCAACTCGTTGAATCTTCCCGTTTCCTCCAGCGTGACCAGCCGGACCTCCAGCCCATCCAATGTCGCTTGATCTCCTGCCTCAGGTCGACGGAGCCCGTTTCTCTTTTTGTCCGTGTTGTTTATTTCAACAGCATCGGCGGAGGTTTGCACCGCCTTTTCTCGCTGCCCCCTCATTCTAAGCTCTCTCTGTGATTGGAAGATTCTGCCCTGGCGCGCCGGGCCTCTCCCGCAGCGCGTCCAGCGGAGGTCAGCGCCCGGGGAGGACAACGCCAAAAAAGTCTTTGAAGACCCGCCGGTAGACGTCCCGCTTGATGGGAGGGACCCACCGGATGAGAAAATCTTTCGGGAGGAGCCACCGGAATGCGGAGAACTCCTTTTTATCCACAACGACCTCCGGGGTTCCCAGGCACTCGGCGAGAAAATACCGCTGCTCCTGCCCGTCGCATCCCTCCTTGCGGAATCCGCTCCGAAAAACATACCGGTAGGGGCCCCGCTCGCTGATGACGCGGTAGGCGGATGGCATCAGGGAAATTTCTTCCAGCACCTCCCGCCGCAGGGCTTCGAGGTTGCTCTCTCCATCCCGCGCGCCGCCCTGAGGAAACTGCCAGGAATCCTTGTAGCCCTTGCGCTCGCAAACAAGAATCTCCCCTCCCTCGCGGGTGAGGATCAGTGCGACATTGCGGCGGAATTTCATACGGCGGGCTGCTGCTGGGTCAGGCAGTGAAAGGCCCCAAGCCCCCAGATCAGCTCCCGGCAGTCGATGGGGATGATCCGGCGCGATGGAAATGCCTCCCGAAGCACGGACTCGGCCCATCCGTCGTTGCGCTCGGCGAAAACCGGCAGGAGCACGACCTCGTTGGCGATGTAAAAATTGGCGTAGCTGGCCGGCAGCCGGAGGCCATCGCGCACGATCCGGGAGGGCATGGGGAGGGTCAGCACGTGGAGCGGTTCGCCGCCAATCAGCCGCATCTCATGCAGGCGGTCGAGGTTCGTGCGCAGGGGCTGGAAATTCGGATCGCTTTCGTCCTCCTCCACGACAGTGACGACGACGGAGCGCGAGACAAACCGGGTGAGGTCGTCCACATGACCGTCGGTATCGTCACCCTCAATCCCATCGCCCAGCCAGAGGACCTGGGAAACCCCCAGCGTCTCGTGGAGGCACTTCTCGATGGCTTTGCGATCCAGCTTGGGGTTGCGGTTGGGGTTCAGCAGGCAGCTCTCGGTGGTCAGCAGGCTGCCGGCTCCGTTGACGTCGATCGATCCGCCCTCAAGGACGAATCCGCTGAAGTCAAAAACGGGCAGCCCCAGCTGGCGGGCCACCCTGGGAGCCACATCGTCATCCTCCTCAAACGGCGAGAGCTTCCACCCCCACGCATTGAACTCAAAATCGAGCACGGCCAGCCGGGGATCGGCCTCGCGGCGGACAAAGATCGGCCCGTGGTCGCGGCACCACGGCTCGTTGGTGCGGATATGATGAAACTCGATCCGCTCGGGCGGAGCCTTGGAGAGGAGGGACCGGACCAGCTTCTCCTGCGCGGCGTCCCGGACGTTGATGCGCAGCGTCTCCGATTCGGCGAGGGCCGCAGCCATCTGGACGAACGTCGGGATCACCCGCTCATAGGAGCCGGGAAAGCTGTTGCATCCGGGCTGCGGCCAGGAAATCCATGTGGCTTCGTGCGGCTCCCACTCGGCGGGCATCGCGTATCCTTGAGCGGCTGGGGTCATGCTCATAGCTTGCCAAAGATCCGCGCGGATGGGAGGAGAAAACAAGCGGAATTTTTTTAATTTCGGCGGGCGGCAATTGAGCGCCGAGCATCCTTGCAAGAATTCGGATTCTAGCGATGATGATTGGTTTCCATGTCGGATCTCCTGCGACATTTTTTTATGGCGCTGGGCCTGGAGCACGCGGAGCCTGGGAAGCGCGCGGCAGAGCCTCCGGCCGCATTTGCGCCGATCGCCAACACGACGCGCAGCACCACGGTGTTTTCCGGGGCGGCAGCCGACTGGTCACGCTACCTGGCCCGGGACTGGAAGGAGCGCAGGGACGGGGCCTTCGAGATGGAAATCCGCGCCGATGCGGAAAAATCCCACCTGGAATTTTCTCCGCGCAACGACGGCTCTGCCCGCTGGGCTGCGGCGCTGACCCGCACGTTCCGCGACGTCCAGTCCCACCTCGAGAAGCACCCCGCCGCACTTCGCATCCTGAACGGGATGGTTTTCGGGAATCCCTCGAACCATGCCGAAAACCTTCGCCTGAGCTCGTGTGCGGAACTTCCGGCCAAGGCGACCCGCGAGATGCGGGTGCATGACGACCTGAGCCCGGCGGCATCCCGCATCATGGTGCGCACCGGCTTTCTGAGGGCCCTCGAGCCCGGCCTGGAGGCGGAGAACCCGATGGAGCGGGTCGGAAACATCTGGGACGCCCTGCGGCACATCCTCCTCCAGCTCGGGCACGAGAACTACCCGCGCGACCGGTTCACCGAGCGGATCGCGCTCACAACGAAGTGGGCCCTCATCAACCTCCACGTCCTCTACACCGGAAAGCGGGATGGCCGCCTGGTCCCCGGTGCGGCGGGGGAGGTCTTCGAAAAAACCTGCGCGCGCCACGAGGGCATGGACCGCGGGGAGCTGTTCGTGCGGGTCCCGTTTTTCCGGCTCCTGGGCGACCTCTCGTTCCTCCTGCGGGAGCGGGGGATCGAAAGCCTCTGGGAGACGGCCGCCGTGATCGTGCGCGACTTCCTCGACCCGCGCTACCTGCGCCTCAGCATCGCCGGCCTCATGCCCGCACGCCCCGAATGGCTCGAGGCCATGCCCGTCGAATGGCGGGGGCCAAAAAAACTCAAAACCCCGCCGCCGCAAATCGGACGCTTCGGGATCATCGACGACGAGGACGAGGAGGCATGGAAAAAAATTGCCGGCCCGCTGGCGGATATCGGCTACCTGGTGATCGGCCAGCTCGGCATGGGCCAGTTCGGCCGCGTTTATGAGGCGGTCAACGTCGCGAATGCCACCATCCCCGCCCGCGTCGCCGTCAAGGTGGACCGCATCCGCAAAGGCCACAAAAAAGAGGCGATCGAGGCCGCCGACACGATCATGGAGATCGCCCGCGGGCTCTCGAAGTCGCCGCATGTGATCCGCGTCTTCGACGCCGGCTACCTCAAAAAACCCCGCTCCAACTACCACATCCTTCAGATGGTCGAGGGCGACACCCTGGACCACCTGATCGGCGTGGCGGGCAGCGAGCACGCCAGCATCCTGCGCCCGAAATCCGGCCGGTCGTCCTCGGCGGAGGCCAACCGCGAGTTCCTCAAGTCCCTGAGCGGAAGCTCCGGAGAGGCCTGGCGCCGCAACCGCAAGTCCCCCCCGTTCACCTCACCCCCCGGCCTCAGCCAGATCCTCGACCTACTCACCAGCAAGGCGCTCTGGATCGAGGAGGTCCACGCGCTCGGCTTCGCGGTGAACGACTTGAAAAACGGGAACGTCATGATGAGCCAGCGGGGGCAGTTCAAGGCGATCGACCTCGACTCCTACAGCCCGGTTTTTTCGGCCATGGACAAGCTTCCGGACTTTTTCTTCCTTGCGGTCTCGACCCTGCAGCTCATCGCCCGCGGCTGCGCCTGGGGCCAGGCGGCAAGGTCCTCGGAGATCCACGAGCTCCTCTCCAATCCCGGCGCCATCGAGGCGCGCCTCAAGGAGATCTGGCCCTACGGCGACCTCAAGCCGGCGAGCGGCGGGCGCGTGGCCTCTGACGAGGTCATCCAGTTCTTTGCGCGCTTTATCGACGAGGCGCGGTCCGGGGCCTTCGCTTCGGAGCCGGAGTCCTTCACGAAGGCGATCGACGCGCTCATCTACATGAAGCGCCGGCTCACCACCGAGGAGATGGTCCTCCAGTAGGTGGGCCTCAGCCGAAGCGGCCGGTGATGTAATCCTCCGTCTGCTTCTGGCCCGGCTGGGAGAAGATCTGCTGGGTCTCGGCGTATTCGATCAGCTTGCCGAGGTAGAAGAATGCGGTCCGGTCGGAGCACCGGGTGGCCTGCTGCATGTTGTGCGTGACGATGACGATCGTGAACTCCTGCTTGAGCTCATGGATCAGCTCCTCAACCTTTACGGTCGCAATCGGATCCAGGGCGGAGCAGGGCTCGTCCATCAAGAGCACCTTGGGCCGGTTCGCGATCGCCCGGGCGATGCACAGCCGCTGCATCTGGCCTCCGGAGAGGCCCAGCGCGCTCTCGTGCAGGCGGTCCTTCACCTCATCCCAGAGCGCCGCGCCGCGCAGGCTGCGCTCGACCGCCTCGTCGAGAACCGACTTCTTGTTCTGCCCGCAGATCCTGAGCCCGTAAACGATGTTCTCGTGGATCGACTTGGGAAACGGGTTCGACTTCTGAAAAACCATCCCGATGCTGCGCCGCAGCGCGATCACCTCGACCGACTTGTCATAGATGCTCTGCCCAAGCAGGCGGATCTCCCCGGCGTGGCGCACCCCGTCGATCAGCTCGTTCATGCGGTTGAAGTTTCGCAGAAGCGTGGATTTTCCGCATCCCGACGGCCCGATGAAGGCCGTGACCTGCTTCTCCGGAATGTCCATGTTGATATCAAAAAGCGCCTGCTTCTTTCCGTAGAAAAAGTTGAAATCCCGCACCGTAAGGAAGTCCGGGCGGCCGGGCGTGGCGGGGGTCTGAGCAGGTTCTTCAGTCATGGGATACTATGCGTTTATTGCTTTTTGGAAAAGACGAGCTGGGCGATGACGTTCGCGACCGTCACGAAGGCGACGAGCACCAGCGAGGCGGTCCATGCCATCTGGATCTGGTGGGGGAACGGCACCGTGGAGAAGTTGTAGATGAGGACGGAGAGCGAGGCCGTGGGCTCGGAGAGCGACTTCGCCCAGAACTGGCTGAAGAGGGCCGTGAAGATCAGGGGCGCCGTCTCGCCGGCGGCACGCGCCACGGCCAGCATGATCCCCGTCATGATTGCCGAGAGCGCGTCGGGCAGAACGATGCGGACGATCGTCTGGAACTTCGTGGCTCCCAGTCCGTAGGAGGCCTCCCGGTAGGCGCTCTGCACGCCCATGAGCGCCTGTTCGGATGTCAGGAGGATCGTGGGGAGCATCAGCACGGCGAGGGCCACGCTGCCGGCCCATGCCGAAAAGGTGCCGGATACCGAAACGACGACGGCGAATGCAAACACACCGCAGATGATGGAGGGGATGCCGGTCAGCAGCTTGGCGACCACCCGCACGGTCTGGGCAAGCGTGCTGGCGGGGGAATACTCGTTGATGTAAACGGCCGAAAGGATGCCGATCGGAGCGGAAAGAACGAGACCCATGCCCACCATCACCAGCGTCCCAAGCACCGCATTTCCAAACCCTCCCCCCACCATCCCGGCCGCAGGCGGCAACTCGGTGAAAACGCTCCAGCTCAGGAGGGGCAACCCGTTTTTCAGCACCAGATAAATGATCGACACCAGAGGAACCAAGGTCAGAAGCGACAGCAGGACGCAGATCGCGCTCAGGACCCGGTTGCCAAGCGAGCGGCCCATCGCCTTCGTGGCCTCGGCCGGGCTGTCGTTAAAAAAATCCGGTGCGTGGGTGATGGGTTGGTCCATGACGTCAGCGGATACCGGCGGTTTGCTTTTGGGTGTAGCGGAGAACCAGCTCGCCGGCCACATTCACGAAGAGGGTGATGACGACCAGGATCAGCGCTGCGAACATCAGCGAGTTGACCTGGAGGCCGTCAGCCTCCCCAAACTGGTTGGCAAGGAGCCCGGCCAGCGTCCCCCCGGGCGAAAGGAGGGACCACGAAAGCCGCGAGCTGTTCCCGATCAGCATGGCGACGGCCATCGTTTCTCCCATCGCGCGTCCGAGGGCCAGGATCGTCGCAGCGACCACGCCCGGAGCCGCCGTCGGCAGGATCACCCCAAGGATCGCCTCCCAGCGGGTGGCCCCCAGAGCGTAGGCGCCTTCGCGCAGGGTCTTCGGAACAGCGGTCAACGCATTCCTCGAAATCGCGGTCAGCGTCGGCAAAATCATCAGCGCCAAAACAACGCTTGCGGTGAGCATGGAATTCCCATACGCAGGGCCCTCAAAAAGCGGGATGCCCTTCAGGTTGACCACCGCCCAATCCCCAAAAACCTTGATGATCGGGATCACCACAAAAATTCCCCAGAGGCCATAGACGACGCTGGGAATCGCAGCCAGCATCTCGACAACAAACCGAACAAACTGGCGAACCGGAAGGGGCAGGAAATTCTCGCTCAAAAAAATGGCGATCGCGAGCCCCAGCGGAAACGCGAGAAGGATCGCGATCAGCGAGCTGACCGCAGTCCCCACGATGAAGGGGAAAACCCCGAAGTTTTCCCGGTTTGGGACCCACGAGGAACTGGAGAGGAATCCGAACCCGAACTTTGCGATGGCGGGCCAGGCTTCGGAGACGATCTCGTAGATGATCCACCCGAGGGTGGCCACGGCTGCTGCCGAGGCCACCCAGCAAAGGGCGTGGAAAAGGTCGGGGCCGACGCGGATTTCCGCAATGGCTCGCGGGTCTGACGGATTGTTGGCCACGACGCTTGGTAGGAGGTTACTGGATGGTGGCGAGGGCCGCCTTGGCCTTCTCGACCACGGGAGCGGGGAGCGGGATGTAGCCGAGTTCCTCGGCGAACCCTTGGCCAGTCGTCAGCCCATAGGTCACGAAGTCCTTCAGAGCCTTCAGCTTGGCCGCATCGTCATATTTTTTGTAGAGCAGGAGCCAGGTGAAGCTCGCAATCGGGTAGTCCCCTGCACCTTCGGGGTCAACGGGCCAGGCGCGCAGGTTCTCCGGCATGACCATGTTCGCGAGGGTCGCCGCCCCGGACACACCGTCGGGAGCAACAAATTTTCCGGCCTTGTTTTCGAGGTTGGCCATCGAGAGCCCGTTTCCTTTGGCATATCCATACTCGACGTAGCCGATGGCTCCCGGGGATTGCTTCACGAGGGCTGTCACGCCCTCATTTCCCTTGCCGCCCACTCCGACCGGGAACGTCACCGACTTGTCGGTGCCCACCTTCTCGGCAAACTCCTTGCTGATCGCAGAAAGGTGCTGGGTGAAAACAAATGTTGTTCCGCTGCCATCCGAGCGGTAGGCAACCTGAATCGGGAGGTCAGGCAACGTGACTCCGGGGTTGGCCTTGGCGATCACCGGGTCGTTCCACTTCGTGATCGTGCCGAGGTAGATCCCTGCCATGGCCACGCGCGGCAGGTTCAGGCTTTTGATGCCGGGAAGGTTGTAGGCATAAACGACCTCGCCGGCCGTGGCGGGAATCATCACCACGCCTTTGGCCACCTTGGCGATCTCCGCGTCGGTCATCGCCGCGTCGCTGGCTCCGAAATCCACAATGTTTGCCGTGAAATTCTTGATGCCGGCTCCGCTGCCGACCGACTGGTAGTTCACTTGGACGGCCGGATTGACTTTGTTGTATTCGACGCCCCAGCGCTGGTAGAGCGGAGCGGGGAACGATGCCCCGGCACCGGAGAGTTGCTGAGCTTGCGTGGCAGGAGACAGGCCGAGAAGGGCCGCTCCCAAGACGAGGTAGGTTGGGTATTTCATAAGTTGACTGTGCGGGACTTAAGCGGGGCACCAATCGCATGCCAACGCCTTTTGTGTGACAATTTTGTCACAGAGTCCAGCGGCTAGAGGAAAATTATTTCTGCCCGGGTTTCCCGGGGTGCGGCACGGGCGGCTTGTTTGGATGCCATCCTTCTGATGAAATGCCATCGCCCGCAGGCTGCAGGCAGCGAGATTTTGATGCAGGCCCTCGCTCCTCCGGCTGGCGGGGTTGGAACTTCCATGAACTCCTCACTTCTCCTGACAGGCGCAACCGGATTCGTCGGACGCAACATTTTGCTTCGCGCCCATGCGGAGGGGGTCCCCGTGCTGGCCCCGGTTCGCAGCCAGGAAAAGCTGCGCGCCACCCTGGCGGAGGACGGTTTGCCTGCGGGGGCGGCATCACCGCTGAGCACCGACCCCGAAGGATGGCCCTCCTCCGCAGCCCCGACCCGCGCGGTCCTCTCCGCCGGGGTGCTCTTCGCACGGACCCGCGAGGAATACCATTCGGTGAACGTGGACTGGACGCTGCGCGTTCTCCGGGCCCTTCCGGACTCCTGCCGGGTCGTCCTCCTCTCCTCCCAATCGGCCGGGGGGCCGACGCCGGATGGCCTCGTGGCCCGCCGCGAATCGGACGCTGACCAGCCTATCACATGGTATGGCGAGTCGAAGCTGGCCCTGGAGCACGCCGTGCGCGCCGAATTCCCCCACCGCCACATCACGGTCCTGCGACCGCCCATGATCCTCGGAGCGCGCGACGCCGCCACCCTCCCGCTTTTCAAAATGGCCCGCAGCCCGCTGCGGACGAAGCCGGGGCTCAAAAAGAAGCTCTTTAGTTTTGTGGGGGTCGGGGACGTGGTGGAGGCAGTCTTCGCGGCGTTTGAAACGGGGGAGCCGGGGCCGTTCTACCTGGGCAGCCGCGAGCCGGTGTCCGACCTCCGGCTCATAGCCGCGGCCGCGAAGGCGGCCGGCGGCCGGGGGGTGACGCTGCGGGTGCCGCTGCCGCTGGTGCGGCTGATGGCCGCAGCGGTGGACGCGGTTCCGGCCTGGAGGAGGGCGACGCCCAGCCTGACCCGCGACCGCGCCCGCGAGATCTGGCCGGACCGCTGGGTTGTCGATGCCTCAGCTTTCCGAAAGGCCACCGGCTGGGAGGCCCGTGTCAGCCTGGAGGAGGCCCTCGAGTCCGCCTTCCGCCATTTTGAATCCACCGGGCAGTTGACGCCTATTTCCCGATAAGCCCGCGCTCCTCGGGCAGGAGGACGGCAGGATCGATGCCGGCGCGGACCGACTCGGCGGCCTCCTTCATGTTGTTGCTGTTGAGCAGGGCAGCAAAGACGGCTTTTTGTCCGGGCAGGAGCTGGCCGAACGTGATGTTGGAGGCCTCAAACATCTGGAGGGCTGTCGAGGGGCGGTCGGACTGCAGGAGGGCCAGGGCGTGGGTGATTTTGAGTGGGAAGAGCTCGGGGTTTTCCTCCATGAGCACCCGGCTGCGTTCCAGCGTCGAGGCGATGTCGCGGTTGCTCAGCAGGAGCAGGTAGTTGCGGTCGTTGGATACGGCGGGATCCTTCGGCCAGCGCTTGTTCATCTCATCGAGGATGTCCAGCATTCCGGCCGTATCGCCCCTCACCCGGTAGAGGTTGAGGAGCGCCTCGTAGGCGCTGCGGGAGGCCAGCGGATCGGCCGTCAGGCGCCGAAGAACAATTTCCGCCAGGGGGAGGCGGTTGCGCTGGTTGAAATACCCCGCCAGGTAGAAAAGCAGGTCGCGGTCCTCGGTGGGCGACCTGGCCGCCCGATCAAACGCATTGACTGCGGAGGATTCCTCCCCGAGCGCCTCGTGGCTGCGCCCGATATAGAGCTCCTGCAGGGCGGGATCAATCGGGTTGCCCCCGGTCTTCAAAACATTGAGGACCTCGCTCCACCGGCCCAGGCCGGCCGTGGCATCCAGCCAGACCAGGAAGAGATCCTTGCGGGTGCGCGCCAACGGGAGGGGGAGCAGCTTCAAGGCCCGCTCGTTCTCTCCGGAGCGCACAAAAAACGACGCGAGCGCCCGCTGGTCGTCTGTCGTCGAGGCGGAGCGCAGGAGGTCGGCGAAGACCTCCTCGCGGGCCTCCGGATGCTCGCGCAGGCGCGAGGCGGCAATCTCGATGAGGCCGTCGAACCTCCGGCCGGGCAGCTTGTTGACGGCGGCCGCCGCCCGCACACGCAGGTCCTCGGGCACATCCGGCGAGGCAATGATCCGGTCCAAAATCCGCGAGTCTCCGCCCTCCGGCCGGTGGGCCAGCAACCACTCCGCCGCCACCGCTTTGCTTTCGGCAAGGGGGACGGAGAACAGCGTCTCCGCAGCCAGGGCCTTCTGGTCAGCGGTGGCCTTCGGGTCGTTGATCACATCCTGCAGAAGGCGGGAGGCGGAGCCCCAGTCGCCTGCCACGTAGGCGTAGCGGGCGGTCAGGATGCCCACCCGCGGGTCCCCGGGCCACTGCGCCTTCACCTTCTCCAGCGCCTCCAAAAAGGCCGGATAGGCCCCCGCCCGCAACAGGGCTTCCGCGTAGCCAAGCTCGTCGTCGGGGGTGGCCTCCCCCGTGGCCAGCAATGAACGATAGAACGTGAGCGCCTGCGGCATTCCAGCAGCTGAGTTGAGGCGGGCCGCCGCCCGAAGCGCCGCCGCTCCCCCGGGGGCGAGCTGGTAGGCGGAGATCGTTTTCGCATGGGCCTCGGCCCAGTCGCCGGCATCCATCGCCCGAATCGCACCCTGCGCAAGATCCGCCGACCTCCATGCCTTCACCGCCGGGATGCGGGGCAGGACGAAGAGGAACGCGGCGGCCGCCAGGACGGCCAAAGCCAGCACCACCCAGAGGGCAATTTTCAGCCATCCGGGCCGCGTGGGGTCAGTGGGCGCTGGGTTTGCCATGGCTCCTACCCTCATCGAAATCAGAAAATTTTTCAAATGCGTTCCAGGCTTCCGGGTATTCGCCGAGCGCATGTTCCGCACATCCGAGGACGAACCAGAACTCCGGGAGGTGGCGGGAGCGGGGTTCTGCGGCATGGAGGATGGCGCGGGCGCGCGGCGCATTTCCGGCCCGCAGCTCCTGGAGTGCGAGCCGCACGACATCGGGCGTCGCGGGCGAGGCAAGGATCTGCGCATCTTTCGGCCCGCAGCTTTGGAGGATCAGAAGGCAGGCCGACTGGTAGTCGCCCGACGAAGCCAGCTGAAACGCCCTCGCAACCTCGGGGGTGGCTTTATCGGCCAGGATTTCGCGGCGGACTTCCGGCGGGCAGGAAGCTAGGATTTCCGCGAGCAGCCCGGGGCGCTGGCCCGCGCCGGCACGCTCGCGCATCACCCGCGCCGCACGGGCTGCGAGCGGCGCGTTGCCCGCACGGCAGAGGGCGCCAAACGCCCGGGCCGCCTGCGCGTCCGAGAACGGCTCCAGGCGGAAGACCCGCTCCATCAGGATCCTTGTGCGCACGTGGTTATCTTCGCCGATGGCATGGTGCAGCGCCAGCTCGGTCACCGCGTGGTCCAGCGGCCGATAATCCAGCCACCGCGCGATCGCCGCCGGATCCCCGGCGACCATCGGCCGGGCCGGCGCGAAGGGCTCCGGGCGGGTCGGGCCGGAGGGCATCGCAAGGGCCGCAACGATCAACGCCGCCCCCGCCGGACGGGCCGCCGGGCTTGCGCTGCCGGCACGCCCAACGCCGGCCAGCGCCGCCGCAAGATAAAAAACGGGGGCTGAATGCGCAGGGACATCGAGGAGCCCGTGGGCCACAACCACCGCCAAAGCGGCCAAGCCGACGGCGTCCTTTTCCCTCCAGCAGCGGAGACCAAGGGTCAGCGCAATCCCCCACACCAGCAGCCCCGTGGGCAAGCCGGACTCGCACACAAGCCACAGCCAGTCGCTCTCCGGATGTCCGGCCCGGACCGGCGAGGCCGAGGCCGTCCGGAAAAGGGGAAAGACGTCCTCGAAGCTTCCCAGCCCGACGCCGGTCGCCGCATGCTCCCATGCCATGCCCCAGGCATCCTGCTGGATTGCCCAGCGGGTTCCCGCCCCTCCAACCCCTTCGCGCGCGAAGCGCTCCGCCAAGGGCATCCGCACCGCCACCAAGGCCCCGGCCCCCAGCGCGGCAACCAGGACCAAACCAAGAACGACCCTCCGCAAATGAATGGGCCCCCGCCGATCTGAGGTCAGAAGCAGGGCCGCTCCGGCGGCACAGCCAAAAAGCCCGGCCGCCATCGCGCCGCGCGAACCGAGGGTGAGAAGTGGCACAAGGCCGGCCAGGCAACCGCCCCACCACCCCGCACGGGCCGCCGCGCGCTCCTCGCGGAGCGCCATGACCGCGCACCCCGCAAAGGCCACAGCCGCAAAACCCGCTGCAAGATTCCTGCTCTCAAAGATCCGCCCGAAGAGCTCAGCTGTCGGCCCCCGCCAATCCCCGCTCTCCCACCGCCCCGCAGCCAACAACAAGGAAATCCCCGCCGCAAACGCCAGCACCGCCTGCCCCCTCGCACTCCGAAACGGAGCTCCTCCCCGCCCGCTCACCCACCAGAGAAAACCCACCGCAGCCAAAAAATCGGGCCAAAGGGACAGCAGCACGCGAGGCTGGGGCGTCAGGGAAAAGCTTGGCCGCTCCAGAAGCGGCGCCCAGGCGGGCTCCCCCAGCGGCGGGAGCAGGGCGAGCAGCGGTGCCAGCGCAAGCGCCAGCAGCGCCAGACCAAACCACCCGCCGGACGACGGACGCCAGATCAGGCACGCAAGACCAACACCTACCCCGGCAAGCGGTGTCCATGAAAAAAAGGACGCCCCCACCAGGGCCAACGTGGCGCAGATCTCCCCGCCATGGACCACGCCAACCGGAATCCGCTCGCTTCGCACCCCTCCGTTGTATCAGGGGACATCCCAAAACGAAAACCCGCAATTCGAGAATCAGCGGCGGCGGGGCTGCGCCAGCGGCTTGGCGGCCGGGCAGGCGCACTGGCCTCCGCAGGCGGAGCGGCCCCTGCGGCGCGCTTTGAGGACCGGGCGCGCCACCAGGTAGGCGGCGGCCACGACGACGGCGGCGGCGATGAGGGCCCCCTCGATCACAGGCGGCTCCCGATCTGGTAGATGAGGACGGCGGCGACCCAGGCGATGGCGGTCATCGCCACGAAGGATCCGATCGCCCAGCTCCAGTTCAGCTCGCGCGCCACCACGGCGACCGTGGCCCCGCACTGCATGCACAGGGCAAAGAAGACCATGAGCGCAAAAACCACCGGCAGGGTGTAAACCGGCTGGCCCGCGCGAGGGCCATCGTGCCAGGTCTCCCTTGCCAGGATGCTCCGCAGGTCGTCGGAGCCCTCGTCCACGTCCGCACCCAGGTTATAGATGATCCCGAGCGTCGCGATGATCACCTCCCGCGCAGGGAAGCTGGAGAGCACGCCAACAGTAATCTTCCAGTCGAAACCCGCCGGGTCAAAAACCGGCTGGGCAAATTTTCCAAACTGCCCGAGGTAGCTCTGCTCGATGTAGGCGCCTTGGATCCGGTGGTCGAGCTTCAGCGAGAGCTCGGATTCCGGGTCCTCCAGGGCAGCGGCGAGCCCGGGCTCGGAGGCATGGGCGGCGATGAATGCCTCCCGCGCCTGGTCCGCCACCGCGGCGGGCCGCGGGAAATACAGGAGCGCCCAGATGATCACGGAGAACGCCAGGATGATCGTGCCGGCGCGGATAAGGAACTCCCTGCCGCGCTCCCACATGCGGATCACCACGTTGCGAAGCGCAGGGACCCGGTAGTCGGGCATCTCCAGGATGAAAGGCTGCGCCTTGAGCTTCAATATGCACCGGTTCATGATCCACGCGAGCGGCATGGCCACCGCCGCGCCCACAAAGTGCATCGCGAACAGCGTCCATCCCGCCACGATCGGCCCGTGGAGCGGCTCGACAAACGCCCCGATGAGCAGGACATAGACCGGCAGCCGCGCCGAGCAGCTCATGAAGGGGGTCATCAGGATCGTGGTGATCCGGGCCTTCGGGTCTTCAAGCGTGCGGGCCGCCATGACGCCGGGAATCGCGCAGGCGTAGCCCGAGAGCAGGGGCACGAAGCTTTTTCCGTTGAGCCCGCACCAGCCAAAGAGCTTGTCCATGAGGAAGGCGGCACGCGCGAGGTAGCCGGTATCCTCGAGCAGCGCGATAAAGAAGAAGAGGAGCAGGATCTGCGGCAGAAAAACTACAACGCCGCCGACGCCGGCAATGATACCGTCGGAGACCAGGCTCTGGACCATCGGCATCCCCTCGAAGAGCGGGGAAATGAGCCCCTGCACCCAGGCCGTGGCCGCCTCAATCAGGTCCATCACCGGGCCAGCCCACGCGTAGAGGCTTTGGAAAACGACCGACATCACACCGAAAAAGATCAGGGTGCCCCAGACCCGGTGGAGCAGGAGGGCGTCGATGGAGTCGCGCGTCCGGGCGACCATCCCGTCGCCGCTGACCACCCCGTCGAGCAGGGCCTCGAGGTGGCGGTAATGGAGCACGGGCTCCACGGAGGCGGGGTTCATGCCGTTCGCCGTGATGCGCGCGCGGGCGGCCCGGAGGATGCCGGGAACCTGCTCCTTGTGTCCGGCGCGGTCGGCAAAGGCGCTGTCCGTGTCGAAGATCATGCGGAGCGCCTCGGGGCGCGTCGCCTCCACGCCAAGCTGCTCCAGCCCGTTCAGGACGATGTCCCGCGCCTCGTCCACGAAATCGGGCCAGAGGATCCGGGGGATAAATCGCGGCTCGCCAAGCGTGTGCTGGATCGCCTTTTTCAGCTCGTCCATCCCGTCGCCGCGCTTGGCGACGGTCGTAACAACCGGCACGCCGAGGCGGTCGGCGAGGAGGCCGGTGTCGATGCGCAGCCCGTTCCGCTGCGCGGCGTCCCACTGGTTAAGCGCGACAACCATCGGAATCTCGAGCTCGGCGGCCTCCGAGACCAGCAGAAGGTTGCGCTTGATGTTGGTGGCATCCACCACGCAGACAATGAGGTCCGGGGGCTCGTGCCCGGCGCGCCCGCCAAGCGCGTCCATGACAACCCGCTCGTCGGGAGAAGCGGCCGCCAGGCTATAGGTGCCCGGAAGATCCACGAGCTCGACCTTCCGGCCCCCGAGCTCCATGTCGCCCACCTTTTTTTCGACGGTGATGCCCGGGTAGTTCGCGATGTGCTGGCGCAGGCCGGTGAGGCGGTTGAAGAGCGTCGATTTCCCGGTGTTCGGGTTCCCGAGGAGGGCGATCCGCACCACCCGGGCCGGGGTTTCGATGGCCACGCTCATGCGACCTCCTTCACCTCGATAAGGTCGGCCTCCGCACGCCGCACGCTGATCTCCTGCCCGGCCATCTCAATCGAGATGGGGTCGCCCAGGGGCGCGACGCGGGAGACGCGGACGCGGCAGCCGGGAAGGAAACCCAGGGCAGCAAGCCGCCCGGCCCGCCCGCAATGGCTCGAGATCGCAACGATCTCCACCGCCTGGTCATGTCCGATTTCGCCAAGGGTTTTGTTCATCTTGCTAAAATGTAATCGATGCGCGGCCTCCCACAACCAGGGCGTTGCCGAGGTCGGTGGCTCCACCGGGGTTGATGATGTATTGGACGTCGGGCTGCACGACGAGCCAGGGCGTGATCGCCGCCTGGTAGGTGAATTCGAGGACCATCTCGGCCCCGACCGGGGAGCCGCCCTCCTCCGCCAGCCCGCTGCGCGCCCCGTTGCTGAGCTGCGCGTAGCCGAACCCGACGCCGACGGTGTCGTTGTCGCGCGTCGGGATCAGCCCCTTGTAGCTCAGCCCGGTGTCGAAATAAAAGTTCACGAAATTCCGGTCTGCGGGCGTGAACGCCATCCTCCCGAACCACCCCAGCCCCTGGTCGGATTTTTCCGCCTCCACCGGCGCCTTGAAGCTCTTGGCGCTCTTCCCGTCGGCAACCGCCTTTCCGTCCCCCGCCGGGGCGACCACCCCGGCCGGCTCGCGGTAGAGCATCTGGTCCAGGACCGCATAAAACCCCGCGTTGCCGGAGCTCGTCGCGTCCGACAGAGGATCCGCACTCTGCCCGGTCTGGAACCAGACGCCCGGCTTCAGCTGCCCGGGAAGCCCGGCCTCCTCATCGCGGTGGTTCCAGCGGAATTGCGCCTCGTTCAAAAAGGTATACCCCGTCTCCGCATCCAGCCGCCACCGGAACCCGTGCCGGTTGACATCCTGCGCAAACACGTTGCCCTGGAAGACCGCCGACTGAAAAGTGAACCACTCGGCCGGGCTCCATGCCAGCCGCGCCCCCAGCGTCCCCATCGGATAGCCCGGCCCCCCCTCCGGGATGTTCGTGTAGGCGAACGCCGGCCACCCGAACGTCCCGTTGATGAACAGCCCGGCATAATCGGAGATGATGAACTCCGAGTCCGCCGAAAGCTGCCCGAACCGGATCGAGACCGCGTCGTCCAGAAGGTTCTGCTGAAACCACAGCTCAAACATCCGCAGCGTGTTGAATCCCGCAATGTTCGAGATCGTCAGAAAATTGCCAGCCAGGTCCTCGCTGGCATCCCGCCCGCTCAGCCACAGCCACGTCGTGCTCACGCTCGCCCCCTGCCACCCCACCGCCTTCTCCAAATCCACCTCGGCCCCAAAATCCAGCAGCCCCGTGTAAACCGACCCCGTCTTCAGCCCCCCCATCGTGTTCCCCCAAACCTCCACCGTGTAACCACCAAAAATCTCAATCCCCCGGTCGGAAAGCACCGGGCGCACCCCCACCCAATCCCCGGTCACCTCGTCCCGCTCCCAAATCGGATCCGCCACGTCCTGCCCTTGCACAAGACCCGCCCACCCCACGATTCCCAGCGCCAAGGCGCCGCCAACCCAAAGCCAGTTTCGTTTCATCGCCGCGCACATTGCCCACCAACCCTTCGCACGTCAACCACAATCTGAGAATGGATCTCAATTAAATTTCGCGGGGTTTTGCAATTTTTGTCTTGCGCGGTGGTTGGGCTCCACTAGTCTCTCACCTCCCGCCACTGGCCGGGATGGTTTGTTATGGGCATTGAGTTGTCATGGCGCTCCTCCCGGGAGGTTCCGGCGGCCTGAAGAATTTATCAAATGCCCACGATCAACCAACTCGTCCGCAAGGGACGCCGTCAAGTCACAGTCAAGTCCAAGTCGCCTGCCTTGGTGAATTGTCCGCAGCGCCGCGGCGTGTGCGTGCAGGTGATGACCCGCACGCCGAAGAAGCCGAACTCCGCGCTGCGCAAGGTGGCGAAGGTTCGCCTGACGAACGGGCAGGAAGTGATCGCCTACATTCCCGGCGAGGGACACAACCTGCAGGAGCACTCGATCGTGCTGGTGCGCGGCGGGCGAGTGAAGGATCTTCCCGGCGTGCGCTACCACATCGTGCGCGGAACGCTGGACAGCCTCGGGGTGGACGGCCGCCGCCGCGGCCGCTCGAAATACGGGGCCAAACGTCCGAAGCCCGGCCAGGAAGATGCCAAGGGAGCCAAAGGCGCCAAGGGCAAGAAGAAGTAACCAATTTCGCACTCCAAATTTCGCATTTCCCAATTTAAAAACCTATGTCCCGCAGACGCCGAGTCATCCACAAAGAAGTTAAGAAGGACGCGCGCTACGCGAGTCCGGTCGTTGCCCGCCTGATCAGTGCCGTGATGCGGCGCGGCAAGAAGTCGATTGCCGAGCGCATCGTTTACACGGCGATCGACAAGAGCCGCGAGGGGAGCGACACGGTGGATCCGCTGGAGACCCTGAACAAGGCGATCGAGAACGTGAAGCCCCGCCTGGAGGTGAAATCCCGCCGCGTTGGCGGTGCCACGTATCAGGTCCCGATGGAGGTTCCGACCGACCGGCAGCTGGCCTTGGCCATGCGCTGGATCGTGACCTTTGCGAACAACCGCAAGGGGGTTCCGATGGAGAATGCGCTCGCCTACGAGTTGAAGGACGCCGCCGCCGGACAGGGCAACGCGATCAAGAAGCGCGACGACATGCACAAGATGGCGCAGGCCAACCGGGCGTTCGCACACTTCCGCTGGTAGCCGGACTTCCGGCGATGCGATCCAAGTGGGCGGCGCTGTGGGAGTTCCTTGACCGCCTTCCTGCGAGAAATTGCCTTGCGGCGGCCCTGATCATCTGGGCGGTTTATGGGGGGGTGATCGCGACGATTGTGGCCGTCGATCCGTCCGGCCGCACGGCCACGAAGGAATACCAGCGCGCCACGGACAACTGGTGGCAGGAGAAGACGCTCTACCGGAAGAAAAACGGCTACCTTTACCTCCCGCAGTTTGCGCAGCTCTACACCCCGTTCGAGCTGCTCCCGGACCGCGTCGGAGAGCCGCTGTGGAGGCTGGCTTGCATGGCCTCGCTGGCCTGGGCGCTGTGGGCGGCGGCCTCGCAGCTCAGCCCGAAAAAGCGCGAGGCGGTTTTTCTTGTGGCCACCGCGCTCGTGCTGCCCTCGACGTTTGCGAGCGCCCGCAACGGCCAGGTGAACATGCCGCTGGCAGCGCTGTTCCTGCTCACGGCGCTGGCGCTGGCGCGCGAGCGCTGGCTGCGGGCGGCGGTCTTCCTTGCGCTGACCCTTGTCCTCAAGCCGATTGCCCTGGCGCCCATCCTCCTCTGCGGCGCGCTCTACCCCCGGCTGCGCCTTACCCTCCTCGCCGCGCTGGTCGTGACCGCCCTGGCGCCGCTGGCCCACTGGAACCCGGGCTATGCCCTCGGCGAATACGGAGCCTTTGTTCACAACCTCCAGCAGGCGGGCAAACCCACGGGCAACTCGTGGTGCGATTTTGCCGGCATGCTCCGCGTCCTGGGCCTCGAGCTGCCCTCGGCCCTCGGGCTCGGCCTTCGCGCCCTCGCGGGCCTGGCAACCCTCGGGCTCTGCTGGCGGGCCGCGCGGGGGAAGGACCCCCTCCGCGCCGCATTCCTTGTCCTCTTTCTTTCAACGATCTACCTCATGCTCTTCAACCCGCGCACCGAGACGAATTCCTACGTCATGCTCGGTGCGTTTGTGGCGGTCTGGGCCGCCGTCGAGGGCCTCGTCCACCGCCGCCTCTCGCTCGCCGCCTGGCTCACCGCGCTCGCCATCCTCCTTGGCTCGGAAAACTACGGATGGCCGGTCTTTCCGCTCACGAACCTCTGGGCCAAAGCCCTCGCCACCAGCGTGCTCGCCGTCTGGCTCGCACGGAAGATTCTGGCCCGCCCGAAAGGGCAGGACGTGCTCATGGGCTAGCCTTGCCCCGCGCGGCCAGAGCGCGCTGGACGGCTTCGAAAACGGTCGGCACGGAGAGGCTTTTCATGCAGACGTTATCGCGGCAGGACGTCTGGCGGTTGTTTGTCGCGCTGACGCAGGGGCTGCAGGCGAGCCCGGCGGTGATCGTCTGGCAGCGGGGGAGGAGCACGCCGAAGAGCCGGGGCGTCTCGGGCCCGAAGAGCACAACCGTATGCACGCCGGTGAGGGTCGCAAAGTGCGCGGGGCCGCTGTCGTTGGTCACCAGGACGTCCGATGCGTCGTAGAGGGCCAGAAGCTCGCGAAGGGTGGTCTTTCCGGCCACGCTGAACGCGCGGTCCGAACCGACCTGCCGGACGATGCCCTCGGTCTTCGGCGCTTCGGAAGGTCCGCCGGTGAAGGCGATCCGGGCCTGCGGTTCAGCCGCCAAAATCGCCTGGGCGAGCGCGACATAGTTGGCATCGTCCCATCGCCTGAGCGGGAGCAGGTCGCTCGCATTGGCGTTGAGCAGGACGAGGATGTCCGGACGCCCGCCGCAGTGGCCAGCGATGAGGTTTTGCATCGCCTGGGTCTCTGCCGCCGTCGGGAGAAACCGCGGAGGAACGTAGGCCGATGGGTCCGGAGGCACCCAGGGGAATTGGGGGAACGCCTCCGGGTCGGCATCGAGGGCCGCCACGAGGCTGCGAAATGTGCTGCTGGTGTGGATATGCGGGTTGTAGCGGGGCCGGTGGGTGAACAGGTCGCCGCGCCAGGGGCCCTCCGAGAAGTAGGCGTGAAAGCCCACCCGCTTCGGGATCCCGGTCAGGTAGCTGAACGCAGCCGTCGCCCGGGAGAAAAACTCGAGGTCGATGAGCGCCTCCAGCCGCATGCTCCGGATCTGGAGCAGGCGCTCGATCGCGCTCCTGCCAATTTCCAGCAGGCTCCCGGTCCGGATTGTCAACACGTTGTCCCGGGGGATGAGCTCGTGGGCGTCGAGGATGAAGCGGTTTTCGTCGAACACCAAAAAATAGACGTTTGAAGCCCCGAACCTGTCGACGGCATCGCGGATCGCCGCCCCGGCCAGAACCGTTGAGCCCTGCTCGGCGAGCTTGACAAAGAGGAGGCCCTTGCGCCCGGCCGAGGGCTTCGAGGCGAGGCCCAGCCTCCGGCCCAGTGTGCAGACCGTGCAGGCGGCCACTCCCGCCCACTTGTCCAACCGCTGGAACAATGGTGTGTTGGATGCCAGCCCGGCCATCAGACCCTTTCGGCCGACATTGGTAAAAAACGCATCGTCTCTGCTTATCTCCCCGGCCTCCCTTTCGCAAGACGCTTTCCCGGCGGCAAAGCGGGCGAGGGTTGGACAGGTGGGGGGGGAGAGGTGGGATGCGACATGTCCATGGAGCGGAGAGGCGTATCGGCGGTGAAGGTTCCTCGTCTTACCGCTCCGGATGCGGGCGAAGTGGCTCGGGCGCGCGATCATGATCCTTTCCGACCTGCGGCTCATCGCCGGATGGGGCGGCGAGATCGGGAATGGCGCCCACCTCGGGGGAGCCCTGGCGGGCTGCGCATTCGTCCTGATCGGGCGGCGCCGGGCATTGCGCCCCCCATTGCGCCCCCTGGAGCCGGATGCGGCCGGAGACGACGGCGTTCCGCAGGTGAGCCGCGATCGGGTTCCCGAGGTCCACAAGCTCCGGCTTCGGGCGAGCAAGCGCGAGGGCGATGAGGGGAAGCCAGAGCAGAAGACCCGCCACGAGGAGGACCGGAACCAGCGGCCTCCAGCGCAGGAAGCGCTCCTCCCAGCGGACCATGCGCCGCCCCGAGACCGCCTCGGCTGCCAGGACCCCCACCAGGGCTATGGCGATCGGCAGGGCGAGGTAAGCGATGGGATTCAGGTAGAGGGCCAGATCCCACTGCCCGCGAGAGAGCGCCCTCACGGCGCGCGTCCCACCACAAAAAAGGCAGGGCAGCCCGGTCAGTGAGTGAAACCCGCACGGCCAGGTCATCGAGGGGCCGCGCGCCAGGCCGGGCGCCAGCGAGACCAGCGACAAAAGCCCGGCCAGGCCCGCAGCCAGGCCAGCGCGGACCCATCGGGATTCGACGGAAAGCCTATTCGTCGGAGGGGGCGTTGGCATGCCGGTCGGCGGCCGCGACAAGAAGCGTGATTTCGCCTTTCGGCGGATGGGCCAGAAAGTGCGCCAGGACCGCCTCCGGCGTGCCCCTGCGGTAGTCCTCAAATGTCTTGGTCAGCTCGCGTGCGACGCAGACCGCCCGCGACGGGCAGGCCTCCTGGAGGGCTTCCAACGTCCGGACCAGCCGGTGGGGAGACTCGAAGTAGATGCTCGTCTCCGCACGCGCGGCAGCCCGCGCGATCTCCGCAGCCCTCCGACCGCTCTTCACCGGAAGAAAGCCGCCAAAAAAAAACCGGTCGGCAGGGAATCCCGACCCGACGAGGGCGGTCAGAACCGCCGATGGGCCGGGAAGGACGGTGAGCGGGATTCCGCGGGCGATTGCGGCGCGGATCAGGCGGTGGCCGGGGTCGGAGATTCCCGGCATGCCGGCGTCCGTGATGAGGGCGACATGGGCCCCCGCAGCCATGCGCGCGACCAGCTCCTCCGCCCGGCGCGCCTCATTGTGCTCGTGCAGGCTCACGAAGGGCTTTTTGATTCCGAGGTGCTGGAGAAGCATCCCGCTGTGCCGGGTGTCCTCGGCGGCCACAACGTCCGCTGCCTGCAGCACATCGATCGCACGCAGCGTGATATCCTGCCGGTGGCCGATCGGCGTCGGAACGACGCTGAGCCCGGAAAACCCGCCGGCAGCGGAACCGGACTCCGCCGGGAGCTCGCTGCCAAGGGGTGCCGGCGGGCAACCCGCATCCGGCCCATCCGGTGCAAAGGATGCGGAGCCGATGGCGGCCACACGGCGGGCGGGATCGCTGCGATTTCTCCAGGCCGCCACGGCAGGTTACCAGCCCTCGGTGACCTCGGTGGCGATCTGATCCGCCAATGAGGCCGCCGCATTCGAAAACGCCTGCCGCTCGATCGTCTGGAGGTCGTTGCCGCTGAAAAAGGTCGTCTCCCCACGGGCCGTATTTTTCATCAGGATCGCCCCCGTCACGCGGTCCTGAACCTCAAACTCGGCGTTGACGCGGAGCCCGAACTCGCTCGTTGCCAAAACGTTGTTCAGCACCGAGCGGATCGAGCGGCGCTCGACCGTAATAATCGTGCAGTTGAGGATGGCATCCGCAGAATTCGTGTCCGTGATCCGGTAGGTTCCATCCTGCTGGAGGCGCTTGATCAGGGTGTCGGCAAAGAGCGTCTCCAGCCGCACCTCGTAGGTCTTGTTCTTGAACGTCGGCACAGCCAGCGTGCGCACCGCCCGCATCGGGGTCGGGCGGATCTCCCCCGCATGGTATCCGCAGCCGGAAAGCAGGAAGGAGACAGCAAGGAGGGCGGCCGGAAGAATTTTCATTGAGTGGGCAGGGCGGGTTCAACCGACGGGAGGGGGGCGACATCGCGCACATCCGTGCGGAGCTTGGGCTTGCTGACGACGGGCAGCTCGTCGGGGACGATATCCCTTCGGGGGGGGCCGTTGAAGTCGGCGAGCGCCGAGGTTTCAACCTGAGCCTGGAGGCGGCGGCGCAGGGCCACCTTCTCACCGGTCTCCGCGCGCTCGGGCCCCGTGCGGAGGGCATCGTCGCCAAGATCGCTGCGGAGCGCCTGGATGCGGTCCTTCGCATAGGTCGCATTTTCCGTTCCCGGCTGACGCCGGATCACGTCGTTGTAGTAGATCCCAGCGGCACGGTAGTTCTTATATCGGTCGTAGAATTTGGCGATCGCCAGCAGGTCGCCGGACTCCTGCGCCCCGATCGAGAGCAGGTTGTCGCGGGCCTGGGCCGCCTTCTCGCTGTTCGGGTATTGGAGGAGGAAATCCTCAAAGGTGTTCTTCGCCTGCACGAGCGCCGAAAGGTCCTGGGAGCGCCCGGACGCCCCGATCTGCATGTAAACATAGCCAATCTGGTAGAGCGCATCGTCCGCGATCGAGCTCGTGGGGTATTTGTCGAGGACCGTCTGGTAGGCTGCGGAGGCCTCGGCCGCTTTTCCCTGCTTTTCATACGTCAGACCGAGGTTGAATTGCGCGATGGGCGCATTCTTGCTGAAGGGGGCGTTCTTCAGGATGGCGGAAAACATCTTCTCCGCACGGTCGGTCGCCGGAATGATATCGAGGCCGAAAAACTTGAGCTTGCGCCCGGCGAGGAACTCGTTGGCAATCAGGACCTGCTTGGAGACCGCCTTTTCAAATTCCGGGGTGTCCGGGTAGCGGGTGACGAGGGTCTCGTAGGCGTCAAAGGCCTTGTTGAGGTCGCCGGCGGACTCCAGAAGCTCGGCCACACGGAATTGGGCCTGGCCTGCAAGCGGAGAAGCTGGAGAGTTCTTGATGAACTGGCGGTAGGCGGCAAGCGCCTGCTCGGAGGAGCCGGACTCGTCGGCGCTGCGCGCGGCATCGAATGCCGCCTGCTCCTCAGGTGAGGCCGCCTGCGAGCCTTGCCCGGTGTTTTGTCCGGAAACCGGGAGGAGGGCCGCCAGAAAAGCGGTTGCGCAGAGCGTGAGAATTCGGAGTGACATCGGAAGGGGGTGATCATTAAGGGAGTCCGCCACAGGCGTCAAGTGCGGCTGTGGCGAAAGCGCGCTCGGGTCCCCGGCGGGAGGCGGACCCCCTCCCGCTCCGAAATCCCCGCCGCAACGCCCGCCGGGATGGCTGGTCACCCGCACGCACGGAGCGCCGAACCCCCCTCTCCGCCCGCTGTGCCGGGGCGTTTCCGGCCGCATGTTCTCGCTTGACCTTTTTCGGCGCTTGCTTCATCCCATTTGCTCCGCCTGCGCCCGAAGCTGCAGCCGGATGCTGACCTGACCATGATTTTTTGCCGCCTGAACCCGCCTCTTCGCCTGCTTGCGCTGGCGGCTGTCTTTGCGTTGCCGACGTCTCTCTTCTGCCAATCCCCCCAGCCCCCCCAAGGACCGATCGTCCGCGACATCGTCGTCGAGAATGTCGGCGCCCCGAGTATTTCCAACGAGCGCGTGCTGGCGAACCTCGCCACCAAAGTCGGCCAGCCCTACAGCGAGCGAGCGGCCGAGCAGGACATCCGCGCGCTCTACGCGACGGGTGGCGTCTCGAACGTGCGCCTCTTCGCCGAGCCGCTGGGCGATGGGGTCAAGGTTACCGTCTTGCTTCAGGGCCGCCCGGTGATTGAGGAGATCATCATCGAGGGAGCCGGCCAGATCCCCCTCAACCGCGTGCGGCGCGAAACCAGCGTCAAGGTCGGCGACGTCGTCAGCGAGGACAAGATCGAGGATGACCGCCAGAAGATCATCAAGCTCTACGAGGACAAAAACTACTCCGAGGTCGATGTAACCTACCGCATCCAGGAGATCCCGGGCAACAACCGCGCCCGCGTCATCTACTCGATCACCGAGGGGCCCCGGCTCGTCGTCAAGCGGATCACGTTTGTCGGCAACGAGTCGGTGCTCCCCCGCGATCTCCGGAAGGTGATGAAAACCAAACCGGAGGACATCCTCTCGTTCTTTACCAAGAGCGGGCGCCTGCTTCCAGCCCAGGTCGAAGAGGACCGGGCCGCCATCCGCACCCTCTACCAGAACCGCGGCTTCGCCGATGTGGACGTCTCCGACATCCAGACCCAGCCGATCGGCAACGACGGGGTCGAGCTCATCGTCACGGTCGTCGAGGGGACCCAGTATCGCGTCAACTCCGTGAAGCTCGAGGGCGCAAACGTGGTGCCCCAGGATGAGCTGCTGGGCCGCATGAGAATGCTCGGCGGACAGCTCTTCACGCCGAAGGGAATGGGCGACGACCTGAAGGCTCTCCGGGATTTTTACGGCACGAGGGGATACGTGGACATGGTCGCCATTCCCGAGGTGCTGCCGGCCGGAGACGGGGCCGTGGACGTGACCTACCGGCTCGACGAGGGCGTCCAATCCTACGTCAACCTCGTGAACATCCAGGGCAACACGCGCACGCAGGACCGCGTGATCCGCCGCGAGCTGGCGGTCAAGCCGGGCGACGTCTACGACACGACGCTGGTGGACGTGAGCAAAAAGCGCCTGGAAAACCTGAACTACTTCTCGCGGGTCGAGACGCCCGCCACCGACACGATCGTCCCCGGCCGCAAGGACCTGAACGTGATCGTCGAGGAGAAGCGCACCGGCTCGTTCAACTTCGGCGTCGGGTTCAGCACGATCGACAGCCTGCTCGGGTTCGCCGAGCTCCAGCAGACGAACTTCGATGTCCTCAACTGGCCGAACTTCACGGGCGGCGGGCAGAGGTTCCGGATCCGCGGGCAATACGGCCTGCAGCGGAGCGACTTCGTTGTCTCGCTCACCGAGCCCTGGTTCCTCGGCTACAAGCTCTCCGTCGGCGTCGAGGGCTACTACCGCAATGCAAACTTCCTCTCCGCTGTCTACAACCAGGAAAACTACGGCGTCGCCTTCCAGGCCCGCAAACAGATCTGGCGCGCGCTCTCGGCCCGTGGGGAATACCGGATCGAAAACATCCGGATCTATGACGTCGATAACGTCGACCAGAACGACTTTTTCTTTGAGGACGGGTTCTTCGACGACTACACGGGAAACGAAAATGCCGGCCCCGTCATCGAGGACTCCGCAGGAACTTACACGAAGAGCGTCTTCACGGGGTCGCTCACGTGGGATACCCGCGACAGCCTGTTCCTGACCCGCAGGGGCGAGCTGGTGGAGTTCACCGCCTTCATCGCGGGCGGCCCGCTCGGGGGGACGGTCCAGGACTACGGGCTGTCGCTCGAATTCTCAAAATACTTCCCGCTCCCGTGGGACATGATCTTCCTCATCAAGGGCCAGGTCGCGATCACGAACGGGTGGGGGGATGCCTCCGGATCCTCGGACGATGGCTACGGGAACGGGGTGCCGATTTTTGACCGCCTCTACCTCGGCGGCGCCAACAACATGCGCGGGTTCAATTTCCGCGAGGTCGGCCCCGTGGACCAGTATGGCAACCCGATCGGCGGCAACTCGCTCGCCTACCTCACGCTCGAAACCACCTTCCCCATCGTCTCCCGCGTCCGCGGCGCAGTCTTCACCGACATGGGATTCGTCAACGTCGATCCGGGCGACTTTGGAACAGAAAACCTCAACGCTGACATCGGCATCGGCCTCCGCCTCGACCTGCCCATCGGCCCCATCCGCGTGGACTACGGCATCCCCGTCATCTACGACAGCTGGAACGGCCCTCCCGGAAAATTCAACTTCAACATCGGCTATCAATTTTGAACGGCCCGGCGGTCCAGCGGTCAAATCTTGACCGCTGCCAATTGTCAGCCAAGATAAACAGCTCACACCAAACCAAACACAATGCTTAAATCCATCCTCTCTGCAGCCCTCGTGGCGGCAGCCCTCGTATCCGTCGCCCCGTCCGCTCAGGCCCAGGTCAAAATCGGCACCTTGGACATGAACGCCGTCTTCACCCAGTATTACAAAACCAAGGACGCCGAGACCAAGCTCAACGAGGCCCGCGCCGCTGCAAAGAAGGAGCTCGACGACCGTCTCGAGACGCTCAAGAAGTCGATGGACGAGATCAACAAGCTCAACGCCGACATGGAAAAGCCCGAGCTGAGCAAGGATGCCAAGGACAAGATGACCAAGACCCGCGATGAGAAGGTGAACGACGCCCGGAATCTCGACCGCGAGATCACCGAGTTCCGCGGAACCCGCGAGCGCCAGCTCCAGGAGCAGTTCGTGCGCATGCGCAAAGATATCATCGACGAGATCATGAAGATCGTGAACGACAAGGTGAAATCCGCCGGCTACGACATCGTCTTTGACAAATCCGGCATGAGCATGGGCCAGATCCCGGTCCTCATCTACTCCCGCGCCGACCTCGATTTCAGCAAGGAAATTGTTGATACGCTCAACAAGAACGCTCCGAAAACCCCCGCCGCTGCGAACTGATGACCCTGGGCGAAGTGGCCGCCCAATCGGGCGGCTGGGTGGCTCCCGAAAACTCCGCTGTCGAAATCTCCGGCTTGGCATCGCTCGACGATGCCAACCCCGGAGATCTCGCGTTTTTCGGGAACCCGAAATACCTCCGCTCCGCCCGGAAGTCCCGCGCCACGGCGGTGCTCGTGCCGCACGGATTCGCCGAGGAAATCCCTGCGATCCGGATCTGGGTGGACAGCCCGGCCGCTTCCTTCTCGGCCCTGCTCCCCGCATTCCTTCCTCCGGAGGTGCCCCGCCCCCAAGGGATCCACCCCTCCGCCGTGATCGACCCCTCCGCCGAGCTGGGGCCGGATGTTGCGGTTGGCGCCCACGCTGTCATTGAAGCCGGAGCGCGGATCGGCGCGCGCTCGGTGATTGGCGCCAACTCGTTTGTCGGCCACTGGGTGGCCATGGGGGAGGACTGCTGGATTTCGCCGAACGTCTCGATCCGCGAGCGCTGCCTGCTCGGCAACCGCGTCTCCCTCCAGCCGGGCGTTGTCATCGGGGCCGATGGGTTCGGGTATGAATTCCGCGACGGCGCACACCAGAAGATCCCGCAGACCGGGATCGTCCAGATCGAGGACGATGTCGAAATCGGTGCGAACTCGACGATTGACCGCGCCCGGTTCGGGCGGACATGGATCCGCAAGGGCACAAAAATCGACAACCTCGTCCAGATCGGCCACAACGTCGTGGTCGGCGAACACTCGATCCTCTGCGCGCAGGTCGGCATCTCCGGCAGCACCCGCCTCGGGAATTTTGTGACTCTGGCAGGCAAGGTCGGGCTCGCCGGCCACATCGAGCTCGGCGACGGCGTCATCTTCGGAGCGATGTCGGCCATCGCGAAGGATGTCCCGGCAAAAAGCATCATGTTCGGGGCCCCGGCGCGCCCGATCCGCGAATACAAAGCGAACTACGCTCTCCTCAAAAACATTCATAAGCTCTACGACCGCGTCAAGGAGCTGGAATCCCGCGCCGACCGTTGCGGGAACGCCTGAGTTCTTCCGAGCAGGCCTGCGGGGAGCCGTGGCTGCCGGGCGGCCATTTGATGTCTTGCAAAGAGGCTGCGGAAGGGCGAAGTTCCCGCCAGTGAATACACAGCGCCCTCAGGGCAGGAAAAATAACGGGGGGCAGTCTGCGAAGTCGGGTTCCGGAAAAGAGCAAAGAAAAGGCCGGCGGCGGCCAGCAGCCGCGAAGGCAAACCAGCCGAAGGGAAGCCCCCAGGGGAATCCCCAGGCAAAGCCGCCGGGGCCGGGCGGAGAAGGAAAGCGCCAGGGTCGGCGGGGCGGGAGCGGAGCGGCAGCGCCCCGCGGCGAGCAGCGGCCCCAGAAGGGAGGGGGCAACCCTCCCCGAAAAAGGGAGGAGGCAAAGCAGGGGCGGGCGCCGGCCTCCCAGCTCAAGCAGGATATTTTAAAGCTGCTCGCCAAGCAGCCGATGAACAAGGCCGAGCTCACGGAAGCCTTGCGCCTCGATCCCGGGCATCGCGCGAAACTTCTCGGGCTCCTGCGCGATATGGAGCTCTCGGGCGAGGTGGCCCTGATCCGCAAGGACCGCTACATCCTGCCAAAGGAAGCGGACCTCTTCACGGGGGTGATCCAATTCCACGCGAGCGGGGCGGCGCATGTTCTCAACGAGCAGGCCGGCGAGCCGGATCTTTACATCAGCCCGGAGAACACGTTCACGGCCATGCACGGGGATCTGGTCGTGGCCCGGGTATCCACCGGCCAGGCCCCGGCCTGGCGCTCCGGCGCCAATGCCCGCCGCGAGGGACGCGTGATCCGCATCCTCAAGCGCTCGAACGAGACGATCGTCGGGACGCTCCAGAAGTCCGACAAATTTTTCTACCTGGTTGCCGACGACCCGCGGTTTGTCCACAACCTTTACCTGCAGCCGCCGGCTGCGGAGTTCGGCGCAAAGATCGGCGACAAGGTGGTTGCGCACCTGGACTCCTGGCCCACGCGGCATGTGAACCCGGAGGGCCATCTCATCGAGGTGCTGGGTCCGGTCGGCCAGCCGGGCGTGGACATGCTCTCGATCATCCGAAAGCATCGCCTGCCTGCGGAATTCCCTCCGGCCGTCCTGAACGAGGCCTCACAGGTCCTGCCCGAGGTGTCGCCGCAGGAGGCCTCAAAGCGGGAGGACCTGCGCGGGCGGTTTATTTTCACGATCGACCCGGATGATGCCAAGGACTTCGACGATGCGATCGACGTGGAGCGAACGGACAGCGGCTGGAACTTGGGAATCCACATCGCCGACGTCTCGCACTACGTGCGCCCGCGATCCGAGCTGGATCGCGAAGCCCAGGTCCGGGGAAACAGCACCTACCTCGCCGACCGCGTGATCCCGATGTTGCCGGAGGCGCTCAGCAACGGGATCTGCAGCCTGAAGCCCGGCGTGGACCGGATGGCGTTCTCGGTCTTTGCCTCGATCGGCCGCGATGGGAAAACCGGCGCCGTCCGGTTCGCCAAGACGGTGATCCGCAGCGCCGTGCGCCTCACCTACAAGCAGGCCTTTGAGATTTTGAGCCTGCCGCCGCGGGGCGACACGCTGGCGGAGAGTGTCCACACGGCCTGGGAGGTTGCCGCGCTCCTGAGGAAACGGCGCTTTGCCGCCGGCTCGCTGGACCTGGACTTCCCCGAGCTCAAGGTCTGGCTGGATGCCAACGGGCGGCCGATCCGTTTGGAGCGCGTGGAAAATGACATCTCGCACCAGCTGATCGAGGAGATGATGCTGCTCGCCAACGAGCTCGTTGGGCGGGAGCTCAAAGTGCGCCGCCAGCCGGCGGTCTATCGCATCCATGAGAAGCCGGATCCCGACAAGCTGATCGAGTTTCGGGAGTTTGCGGCCTCCCAAGGGGTCCGGGCCGGCGACCTCTCCCATCGGGAGGAGCTGAAAAAGTTGCTTGCCGGGCTTCGCGGGCAGCCCCATGAGTCGGCGGTTAAGGTCGCCCTGCTCAAGAGCCTCAAACGCGCCCGATACTCCCCGGATCCACTCGGACACTACGGCTTGGCCAAGGCCGACTACACCCACTTCACCAGCCCGATCCGGCGATACAGCGACCTGATCGTTCACCGCGCGCTCGAGCACCTCATCGGCCTCACAAAATCCGGTCCGGATTCCAAAACCCTCACCGGCCTCTGCGACCACATCTCGACGACCGAACGCACGTCCTCGGACGCCGAGCGCGAATCCGTCCGCCTCAAGAAGCTCGAGTTTTTCGAGATCCAGCTGTCGAAGCGGACCGGACAATCGTTCCGGGCGATCGTGATGGACGTGAGAAATTTCGGGATGTTTGTCGAGCTCCCCGAGTTCCTCCTCAGCGGGCTTGTCCACATCTCATCCTTGGCCGGGGACTTCTATGTGGCGGACCTCGCAAAGGGGCGCCTCGTCGGTCGCAAGAGCAAGAAGGTTTTCCGCGTCGGCGATGAGATCGAGGTCGTTGTGGCGCGGGTGGACATGTTCAAGCAGCAGGTCGACTTCGCGGTGGCCTGACCCGCGCAAAGCCGGCTGCACGGCACGAACCTTTTTCGCGAGGTTTGCTATCGCGCCGCCGCTGGGCATTGCAGGGGATGCGTGCCCCGCCCGCTTTCCTGCTCAGAAATTTCTCAGCCGGGGAACCCCTGCCCGAGAGGTTTTCCTGCGGGATACTTTTCGCAATCAGAAAATCCGGGGGCGGCCTGGTCCCTGGGGGCCACGATGGGCTTCATGCCGACCGGCATCGGCCAGTGGATTCCAATCTCCTTGTCGGCCCAGTTGAGGACGCGCTCGTTGCCGGGGGAGTAATAGTCGCTGCACTTGTAATGGAAGTCAGCCGTGTCGCTGACGACGAGGAACCCGTGCGCGCAGCCGGGCGGGGCCCAAAGCCGTTCGTGGCAGGCCGAGGTCAGGAGGCGCCCATCCCACTTTCCATAGGTTGGCGAGCCCTCGCGCAGGTCGACCACCACATCAAAGACCGCCCCGCTGGACACCCAGACCAGCTTTCCCTGGGAATGCCCGTTGACCTGGTAGTGCATCCCGCGCAGCACGTATTTCTCCGACCGGCTGTGGTTGTCCTGCACGAAATCCACATCGAGCCCGATCTCGCGGAACACCTTGCGGTTCCACATCTCCAGAAAAAACCCCCGATCATCCCCGTAAACAGTCGGCATCATCAACAGGGCCCCTTCAATTTTCAGTTTCTCGACTCTCATATGCGGTTCCTTTCCACGACTTCCTTCAGGTATTCTCCGTAGCTGGACTTGCCGAGGGAGGAAGCCACCTTCGACAGCTCGTCGACGCTGAGCCAGCCTTTTTGGAAAGCAATTTCCTCGAGGCAGGCAATCCGGAGGCCCTGGCGCTTCTGGATCGTCTGGACGAAGTGGGCGGCCTCCAGGAGGGAGTCGTGCGTCCCCGTGTCCAGCCATGCGGTCCCGCGCCCGAACTTCTCGACGTGCAGCGTCCCACTCTCGAGGTAGCATCGGTTCAGGTCCGTGATCTCCAGCTCTCCCCGGGCGGACGGCTTCAGGGCCTTCGCGTAGGGCACCACCTGCCCATCGTAAAAATACAGCCCGGGCACCGCCCAGCGGCTTCTCGGCCGGGTGGGCTTCTCCTCCAGCGAGAGCGCCTTCCCGGCCGCATCAAACTCGATCACCCCGTAGGCCGTCGGGTTCGAAACCTCATAACCAAAAATTGTCGCCCCTTCGCGGCGGCGGTCCGCCTGGCCCAGGATCCGGCCAAACTCGTTTCCAAAAAACAGGTTGTCGCCCAGCACGAGCGCCGAGGGGGCCCCCTCCAAAAATTCTTCGCCGAGGAGGAATGCCTGGGCGAGGCCCTCGGGGCGGGGCTGCTCCGCGTAGGCAAATCGCACGCCGAACTGCTCCCCGCTGCCGAGCAGCTTTTCAAAGGCGGGGAGGTCGTGAGGTGTCGAGATGATCAGGATTTCGCGCACGCCCGCCAGCATGAGGACCGAGATGGGATAGTAGACCATCGGCTTGTCATAGACCGGCATGAGCTGCTTGCTCACCGCAAGGGTGAGCGGGTGCAACCTCGAACCGGATCCCCCCGCAAGAATCAAACCACGCCGGGGAAGGTTGCCCGGGGCACCAGGGGAGGAGGATTGCGCCATGGACCAGTTCTAAACCACTTTGCCACGCATGAGAAAGAGGATTTTTTGGGCAAACGCAGTCCGCGAAATGGGCAAGACTTTCCGCCGGAATTCGGCCATCCTCGGCCCTGCCGCCGTCCTCCGCCCGGAGGATCCACCACCCGATGAATGTGACCATCCTGAAACTGAATTGCCCCGACGCCGTCGGCCTCCTGGCCCGCATCACATCCTTCATCGCTGCCTCCAGAGGAAATCTTCTGGATGTCAGCCAATACACGGACCCCGGGGCGGGATGGTTCTTTGCGCGCCTGGCCTTTGAGGGCGGCCAGGCCTCGGAGGCCCCGGACCTGTTCCGCGCAGAGCTGGCGGCAGTGGCTGCCTCCATGGGGGCCGAATGGTCGCTGCGCCCCGCGACCCGCGCGGTGCGCACAGCCATCCTCGTCAGCCGCCAGGACCACTGCCTGGCGGACCTCCTGTGGCGCTGGCGCTCCGGCGAGCTGAACGTCTCCCTCCCGGGCGTCTATTCCAACCACCCCACCTGCCGCACCCTTGCCGAGCGGGAGGGTCTCCCGTTCCACCAGATCGATTTTTCGCAGGACAAGGAGGCGGCGTTTCAGGACCTCGCCGGGCGGCTCCGCAGGGACGCGGTTGAGCTCGTGATTCTCGCCCGCTTCATGCAGATCCTTCCCGACTGGTTTTGCGAGGAGTTTGCCGGCCGCGTGATCAACATCCACCATTCGTTCCTCCCGGCCTTTGTCGGCGCCAACCCCTACCGCCGCGCCTTCGAGCGCGGGGTCAAGCTGATCGGCGCCACATGCCATTACGCCACGGCCCAGCTCGATGACGGGCCGATCATTGAGCAGGAGGTCGCCCGCGTCGAACACTACCACGAGCCCGATGACCTGGTCCGCCTGGGCCGTGACTGCGAAAAGCTCGCCCTCGCCCGCGGCGTGCGCTTCCACGTCGAGGACCGCGTCCTCGTGCACGGCTCCCGGGCGATCGTTTTCCGGGATTGACCCGGAGAGCCTCCCGCATCGGGGACGGGCTGAGCCGGACGCCTGAAGGCGCGCACAGGCGATTGTTACGAAATTGTCACAAAGAGATTTTGGATCTCTTCCGCTTCCCACGATGTAGTAACGCCCAGCACGACATGAATTTCCCGCTGCGATTGCTGCCGTTCTTCGCCTCGGCCCTGCTTGTTTTTACTCCGGGCCTTGCCGCAGAGAGCGTCGTCACCCCGGGGGGGCTCACGGCCCAGGAGTATGTCACCACCGCCGAGCGGCTCTACCTGGACGGAAAATTCGCCGAGGCCGGCGCGATGTTTCAAAAATTTCTGGACGACTACGGGAAGTCACCGGAGGCCGCCGGGGCGATCCGTGGGATCCGGTTCCGGCACGCGATGACGTTCGTCCACCAGAAGAAGTTTGCCGAGGCGCTGGAGCCGCTGGAGTCCGCGCTTGCCCAGCAACCCCCGCTCCAAACCTCCGAGCTCCAGGAGCTCACGTTCTGGCTCGGGGTCGCCCATCTCGAGGAAAAGGATTTCCCTGCAGCCCGCGACGCCCTCGAGAAATTTCTTGCGATGTTCCCGCCGGCCACGCTCAAAAACCCGGCGTCCTCCGCCCAATACCCCGCTGCCATGAAGATCCCGGAGGCCCGCCTCCTGATCGGATCCGCCTGGATCCTCGAAGAAAAGTTTGCCGAGGCGGCGGCGTATTACGCGGCGCTGGAGGGCCAGCTGGCTCCTGAGAACCGGTCCCGGGCCGTCGTCCTCCGGCTGTATTCCCTCCTGCAGGACAACCAGAACGACGAGGCGATGCGCCTGGTGGAGTCCGAGTTCCCGCGCCTCTCGGACCTGGCGCAACTCGTGACCTTCCAGAGCCTCACCCTCGAGCTGGGCAACCGCTGGCTCGAAGCCGGGGAATATCGGAAGGCGATTTTCTGCCTGCAGCGCGTCTGGTCCTCCGACCGGCTGCTCAAGCACCAGGAGGAAAAGCTGGAGGATCTGGAGAGCCGCCTGAAAGCCGCCGAGGCCGATCCCCGCAGCGACCCATATGCCAAGCTCCTCCTGGGCCAGCTCAGCCAGAAAGTGCAGCGGGAGATCGATCAGTTTTCCAAGATCCCCAGCTTTGATGCCGCACTCCGCCTGCGCCTGGCCACCGCCTACCTTGCGATGGGCCGCCACCGCGAGGCCGCACTCATCCTTGAGGACATGCTTGGCCGCCTTCCGGCCGACCCGCTCGTGGAAAAAGCCTCCCTGAGCCTGATCCAGACATGGTTCGAAATCGAGCGCTGGCCGAAGGTCCGCGAGGCGGCGGCCGCCTTCCGCAAAAAATTCCCTACCTCCGCCTCCGCTCCGCTTTCGCTCTACCTCGAGGGCCTGGCCGCACAAAAGGAGTCCGCCTTCGATGCCTCCCTCGCCGCGCTGGATGCGATCCTGGAGGATCACCCCGACTCGGATCTGGCCCCGCGCGCCCTCTTTATGAAGGGGTTCACGCTGCTCCTCGCCGAGCGCAACGCCGAGGCCGTCGCGCAGTTCGAGAAGTTCCCGGGGCAGTTCCCCGGCCATGAGCTCGCGGAAGCCGCCGCCTATTGGCTGGGAATGGGGCTCTCGCTGGACAAGCAGTTCGACAAAGCCCGCTCGGCGATGGACGACTACCTCAAGGCCCACAAATCCGGTGCCTTCGCCGGCAGCGCCCACTTTCGCAAGGCCTACTGCGCCCAGCAGATGGAAAACTATCCGTCGAGCATCCGCGAGCTCCGCGCCTACCTGAAAAACTTCCCGGGCCACGAGCATGCCAGCGAGGCCAGGATCCTGCTGGGAGACGCCCTGATGAACGAGGGGAAGATGGAGGAGGGGCTCGCCGTCCTCAAGGACATCCCGTCGTCGGACACGCGGTTTTACGAAGAGGGGGTCTTCAAATCCGCCAAGGCGCTCAAGCTCATGGAGGAATACGACCGCCTCCTTGCCTTGATGGCCGGATTCCAGAAGACCAGCCCGCAGAGCCCCCGGGTGGCCGAGGCGGTTTCCCTGGCCGGCTGGGTCTTCCGCCAGCGCAATGACCCCGGGCAGGCGCGCAAGCTCTATTGGGATGCGATCCGCGAGCACGGCTCGAACCCGGCCGTCCGCTCGGTGGACGACCTTTTCCCCGCCCTCGCCAGGCTCTACCCCAAGGACGAGCAGGAGGCCTACCTCGCCCTCCTCGGCGACCTTCAGCGCCGGGCGGAAAAATCGGGCGACAACGTCCTCGCCATGCGCACGCTTTGGGCCAGGGGGGCCGCCCTCAGGAAGTCCAAGCCCGAGGAGGCGCGCGCCCTCTTCCTCCGGGCCAACGCGCTCTCCAACGTCCAGACCACCAACCCTCTCCTCCTCGCCGACTTCGCGCAGGCCCTTGCGGACTCCGGGGACCCCGGGGCCTCCGCCGCACTGTTCCGCGACCTCATCAAGTGGAACCCGCGGGCGCCGCAAAAAGACCGCGCGCTCGCCTCCATCGCATTCGCCGCCCTCGAGAAGGGCGACGAGGAGGAAGCCATGAAGCTCTTCGACCGGTTCCAAAAGGAAATTGTGGGCTCGCGCGAGGCCGCCCGCATCCTCCTCGCCCGCGCCGCCCTCGAGGAACAGCGCGGCCGCAAGGCGGAGGCCAAAGCCTCCCTGGAGGCCCTGCTGGCTCTGGAAACCGCCTCCGGAAAAGAAAAGTCGGAAGCCCTTTTCCGGATCGGCCAGATCCATTTGCGCGGCGGCAAGCCGGCCCTTGCCATCCCCTACTTCCAGAGGATCTACGTCATGCACGGACGCTGGCGGGACTGGGTTGCCAAAGCCTATTTGAGCAGCGGCGAAGCCTTCGAAAAGCTCAAGGACACCGACAGCGCCCGCAGGACCTACCAGGAGCTCTGCCTCAAGGAGGACCTCAAGGATTTTCAGGAAACCTCCGACGCGCGCCGCCGCCTCGAGGCTCTCGGCGGACCGCTCACAGAAGACACCCCGGGCAACGGATGATGAAGCCCCTCCTCCTGCTCCTCGCCGCAACGGCCGCCCTCCAGGCCCAGGATGTCCTGCTCCTCAAGGCGGGCGGGACCCGCACGGGAAAAATTGCCGGCACCGACGGCCGCCTCATCCGCCTCCAAGTCCCCCTCCCGACCCCCCCGGGGGCCGCCCCCGCCTTCGCGTCGGTCTCGGTTCCGGTCGCCGATGTGGAATCGATCGCATTCGCCCGCAGCCCCGAGCTCGAGCGCGCCCTGCGGTCCCCATCCGACCTCCCCGCGCTCGCCGCGCTGTGGTCGGCAAACCAGGCCTGGCTCGCCCAGCCCAAGTCGCCCGCCGGCCGCATCGGGTGCCTCTACGCCAACCTCCTCCTCGAAGCGAAGACCCTGGCCGAATCCGCCCTCGCGTGGCAGATCTTCTCTTCGGTTGAATCCCGGGCATGGAGCGAGGAGGACCGCATGGCCGCACGCCAGGGCAGGCTCCGCGCGATGATTGCGTGCGGACGCGCCGCAGATGCCGTCGAGGAGGCCCGCGAACTCGCCCACCTCACGGAAAACCCGGCCGTCATCATCGAGGCAAAGTTTATCCTGGCCGAGGCGGACCACGCCGCGCTCCGGCAGCTGGTCGCCGACAACCCGCGCTGGACCGAGGATGTTCACGTGATCCCCGAGCATGCCCGCCTCTACCATCAGGCGCTCGACGGCTACCTGTTCCCCTCCCTGTTTTTCGGCTCCGAGCCGGCGGCCGCCTCCCGCGGGCTCTGGGGCGCGCTCCAGGTCTATGACTTCAACGGCGAAAAATCCAAAGCGCTCGAGTGCGCCCGCGACATCTCCGCCTTTTATCCGGGCACCGAATGGGCCGCCCCCGCCAAGGCCTACGCCGCCGCCCTCCCCGAAGACCTCCTGGCCGTCGACCCCGAACGGGAGGCCCGTCAGGCCTCCCCGGGCCCCCAGGCCTCCCCGGGCCCCTCGCCCGATCGCTCACCAAAAAAAACCAAAGCCAAGAAAAAGACCGATGAAAAACCGTAAACCTGACTCCTGTTTCCCTGCCCTTCTGGCCATTGCGCTGCTCTTCGCAGCATCCGCTGCGCCGGCCTTCGCGCAGGAGGCCGCCGCGCCGCCCGCAGCCCAGGCCGCAAAGGCGCCGCAGGATAAAACCCTGCTCGATTCGTTCAACACCGGCGGCCCCCTCATGTGGCCGATCCTCCTCTGCTCGATCGGGACAGTCGCCGTGGCGATCTACTGCTTCCTCCATATCAACGGCAACAAGCTCATGCCAAAGGCCCAGGTCGAAGCGGTCGGCCAATACATGCAGGCCCGCGACGCCGGCTCCGCCTACTCGCTCTGCCACAGCCAGCCAAACGTGTTCGCCAACACGATGGCCGCCGCACTCCTCAAAGTCAATTTTGAGCGCGACCTCGCGAACAAGGCCTCCATGGAGCAGGCCGCCGGCGAAACCCTCTCCAACGAGGAGACCAAGCTCAGCCTCTGGGTCAACTACCTCAACGTCTTCGCCACCATCGGCCCGATGCTCGGTCTCCTCGGCACCGTCACCGGCATGATCGCCAGCTTCGACATGCTCGCCGCCGGGAAGTCCGAACCCTCCGACCTCGCCGGCGGCATCGGCGAGGCCATGATCACGACCGCCGGCGGCCTCTTCGTCGGCATCCCCGCCATGTTCCTCTACTTCTACTTCCGCAACCTCCTCGCCATCCACGTCGGCACCATCCAGAAGCGGGTCACGTTCATGCTCGACCTCCTCTCGGGCGAAATCAAAATCGAGGGCGCCTCCGCGGAGTTCGAGCAGTCCGGGCAACCCTGAGTCGGAGGATCATGCGCGTTCACAAAAAACCGGATGACGAGGTCGGGTTCCAGCTGGCCCCGATGATCGACATGACCTTCCTGCTCCTCGTCTTCTTCATGGTCACCACGAAGATCTCCAAGGAGCAGGTCAAGGTCGACATCAAGCTGCCCACCGCCTCGAACGCCACGATCCCCAACGACCTCTCGGACCGCGACATCATCAGCATCGACGGCTCCGGACAATACTTCATCGGCCAGCAGCCCGCCGACAAGAAGCAGCTCACCGCTCACCTCAAGACCCGCTTCAAAAATACGCCGCCCCTCCGCCTCTACGTCCGCGCCGACGCCAAGACCCCCGGCAAGCAGATCAAGGAGCTGATGAAAATTGCCAGCGAGGCCGGCGCCATCACCGTCATCTTCGGCACCTACCAGGACTGAGGCCCCTTCCAACCACGAACCCATGCAACTGAGACGAAAAGACATCCAGACCGTTGAGATGCAGATGGGGCCGATGATCGACATGGTCTTCCTGCTCCTCGTCTTCTTCATGGTCACCGCCAAGCCGGTCAAACAGGAGAGCGATGTCAACATCGGCCTCCCCGGGACCGTCGCCCAGGAGGAGGCCCTCGACATCCCCGATGAGCAGCGCATCGTGATCCGATCAGACGGCCAGGTCCTGCTCAACGACCTCCCGATGGATTCCCCCCAAAGCACCGCGCTCCCCACCCTCCTGGCCACCCTGAAGCGCTTCAAGGAGTCGGCGGATGCCAATAAGAGCGATGCGCTGATCACGATCGACGCGGAGGACAGCGCGTCCCACCAGAGGATCGTCTCGGTCCTCAACGCCTGCGCCCAGGCAAACATCACCGGCGTCACGTTCGCCGATTCGTCGGATGAGGAGGACGCCTGATGCCCGCCGTTGACGCGATCCTCTCGGAAGATGCCGCCGTCAGGAAGCGGCGGCGCACGCTCATCGTTTCGATCCTGATCGGGGTCGTCGTCCTGCACGTCGGCGCCGGGTTTGTTGCGGGCGTGATCGTCGTCGCCAAGTATTTCTTCCCGCCGCCGGCGACGTTTGAGGTCAAGCGCGACATCCGCCTCCCCGCCAAGCAGCGCGAGCACAAGATGAACATGGCCGCCTTCGACGCCATGACCCCCAAGCCGACGTTCAACGACAAGATGCAGAGCCTGCGCCCGGCGGCGTTTGCCCTGCCGGAGCTGCCGAAGATGCCGATCGACCAGATGCTTCCGCTGGACCCCTCCGAGATCGTCTCGGACCAGGTCACGAGCCTGGCCGGGACGGCGGGCCTCGGCGCAGGCGGACAGGGGGCCGGCGGCGCCGGCGGGCTCGGCTCCGCGATGTCGTTCCTGGGCATCCAGTCCTCCGGCAAGCGCATCCTCCTCCTCTTCGACGTCTCAACGAGCGTCGTGAACAAGGCCACCAAGGCCGGCGTCCCCCTCTCAAAAATCCAGGAGGAAACCTCCGCCCTCCTCAGCAAGCTCCCGATCAGCTCCCGCTTCGGGATCATCCAGTTCACCCGCAACTACAAGGCGTTCAACCCGGAGCTGCTGCCCGCAACAGATCAGAACCGCGCCGCCGCCCTCAACTGGATCAAGAACGAATGGGTCGAGTCCGGCATGATGGCCGCCTCGGGCAAGGTGACCGCCAACCCGACCGGCCTGGTCGGCGTCCTCCAGCTCGCCGCAAAAATGCAGCCGGACGTCATCTTTCTCATCTCGGACGCCAGCTTCCAGTGGACCCCTCCGCCGGGCTCCAAGCCCTCGCGCGAGCCGGTGAGCGAGTTCGGAGGAAACATCCCATGGGACGCAATCGAGGAGATCACAGAGGGCTCGCTTCAGGGAGCGGAGGGGTGTAAGGTCAACTTCGTCGGCTTTCAGATGAAGCCGGAGGACAAGCGGGCCATCGGAAGCATCGCCAGAAAAACCGGCGGCAAGCTGCGCGAAATCAAATGAGAATATTCGGAGCGGAGAATCGTCGGATGTGAAGAAATTGCGGGGAAAAATTTTCTATTGCAGGCCATCAGGCAGGCTGCGCGAGCAGCCATGACGGTTCCCATCGCGGTCACTGGCGTGGGCGTCGTGGCGCCCGGTGCCTCGAATCCCCAAGAGCTCTGGGAGCGGGCGGCGGCGGGACGTAGTCCGGCCCGCCTCGGCGATCTGTTCCCGGGCCTTGCGATTTGTTCCGTCGAGGAGAGCCTCGATCGCTCCAGGGTGCCTGCGCCACGGCGGGCCCACCGCGCCGACCGCGTCGTGCGCATGGCCCTCCTCGCGGCCGCGCGCGCCTGGCAGTCCGCAGGCATGCGGGAGGGCGCCTACGATCCCTCACGGCTCGGAGTCGTGGTCGGCAGCTCGCGGGGACCGGTGGGCAAATGGGAGGAGGCCACAGCCTACCTCAGCCCCGACGGCCTCCTGAGGAGGACGAGACCTTCGCTGGCGGCGGACTCGATGATGGGCGCGCTCCACGGCAGCCTCGCCTCCGCCTTCGGGGTGCGCGGGCCGGCCTACACGGTCTCGACGGCGTGCGCCTCGGGTGGCCATGCCCTCGCGCTCGCCGCCACTCAGATCGCCGGGGGGATGGCGGAGATCGTGCTTGCCGGTGGAGCGGACGCCCCCCTCAACCGCTGCATGATCCGCCAGTTCCTTGCCACCGGAATCCTGGACCCCGCACAGCCCCCCTCCCCGGTCTGCCGGCCGTATGACCGCACCGCCTCCGGCACCGTCCTCGGCGAGGCCGCCGCCTTTTTCCTCCTGGAGTCTGCGGACTCCGCCCGACGACGCGGGGCCCCCGTTCTGTGCTGGCTGGCTGGCTGGGGAATGGGGGCGGACGGCTGCCTGGCTTCGCCGGAGTCTGCGGGAGCTGAGGCCCTGGACGCCTCCGCCTCGGCAGCGCTCGCGCTGGCGGGAACCGCGCTCCCGGACATCGGGTATCTCAACACCCACGGCACGGGCACGCAGGTCAATGACGCCATTGAGATGCGGTGGATTCACCGCCTCGACAGCCAGCGGGCGTCCCCGCTCCCCTTCGGTTCGACCAAGGCCGTCACGGGGCACTGCCTCGGCGCCACACCGGTCCTGGAGGCGGCGATCTGCCTCGAGACGCTGCGCCGCGGCCTGATCCCCCCCAGCGCGCACTGCGTGGATCCGCACCCCGATGCCCCCGCAGGGCTCGTCCGCCAGGTGGCCCCCCTGCAAGGAGATCATGTGCTCAGCGTCTCGCTCGGGTTCTGGGGCAGCGCATGCTCGCTCGTCCTCACGCGAAACCCTCATCAACAATGACTGCTCAGCCCTCCTCCGCCCGCAGCGTCCTAGCAGCCTGATGTTCATGAACTCGAGGTCTGGGTTGCCGCGCATCGAACTCCACAGCAGGTTTCCCAACGATGTCAGATCATCTTAGCCGCAGGCCGAGGCCAGCAGGACAAGGTGATTGCTGAGGGACTTGGCATCAATTTCAAGACGGCCTCGCTCTGGCGCAGACGCTTCCTGGCTGAAGGTCCTGATTGCTTGTGGGAAGTCGCTGCCGGTCGAGGCCGCAAACCAACCCTTACCTCCAGGAAGATAAAAAAGATCGTGAACGCCACGACCCAG